>Ga0306925_10005880_pt1 | contig 11329 bp, 9 predicted proteins | sample flu12Cox44000176_FD_203755 | JGI IMG/M metagenome (GOLD analysis project Ga0306925, IMG submission 203755) | Lab enrichment of tropical soil microbial communities from Luquillo Experimental Forest, Puerto Rico - flux8day.12C.oxic.44.000.176 (v2)... | ecosystem: Environmental > Terrestrial > Soil...
TCCAGTGGTGTCATAGTGGAAGCTCGTATTCCGGAGCCAACGCTTAGGCAAGAGAACTACGGCGTCTGGCCCGTTGGTCGATTGACGGCAAAGCGGTGAGGCCGCGGGAGAACCCTGGAATTTCCGGTGCCGGCAAAGTGCCGGCAGGTTGCCGAGGTTTGGACCGTCTCTGCACTGAATGTCCGGTTTTGTCCGGCTCACTTGAACAACAACAGACCATTACTTGCCATCTGACCATGAATTCCAAGCCATTCATCTATAGGGAGTGCTATATCATTTTCACCATCTAACCAGAGATGGACGACACCTTCTGCTTTCCCCTCTGTGATGTGCCAGATGAGCGCGAGGTTGATATACCCCTTCGACGTTTCGACAAAAAGCGGCCGGTTGTCCATGACTTTCTCCTCTTACCGGGGGGCTGATGCTTCTCCTAAAACCCACCGTGCTCAGGCACAAAAATAATTGCCCCTAGGCAATTATTTATTTTTGTGCCTATCAGTAAGCACACGGCAAAACAACAAAAATGCTTTTTGTGCCTTTTGTGCCTTTTGTGCCTCGAACCTTATGGCATAGCATCATACTTCCCCCCGAACAATTCCAAGTCGCTTTCTCTTAAAGCCCTGTTCCAAGCCACATTCGCCGCATGAGTTTTTGCACCGTAAAACTCATAGAATGCCTGCCTCAAAGCCTCCGGGTCCGCGGGCAATCCCACCTTTTCCATCGCCCTCTGTAACACGGCATCATTTTTCTTAGGACGTCCCCTCCCGCGACCCTTCTTCTTTGTTGATAATGGCCGATCAGGTTCCCATTTGATGACACAGGTATCAACCGGCCTGCCGTCTTCGTCGCGACCCCAGTCCACAACTTTCAACCGGTAGGGAATAATCCGGCCCTCTTCGCCGTCCCTGATCTTCTCGAATTTCATGCGGAGGTTCTTGAGCTTGTCATCGTCGCCGTTGTCTTTGTCCTTGTCTGCTAAACACGAAAGAACAGTCTCGACGTGGCCACGCTTCGCGGATGATCCGCGCAGTCCTGCTCCTTGATCTTTCCCATAGTGATCCACGCCGATAACCAAGGCTCCCGTTGCATCACTCACCCGGCTCAAGCGTGAAATCACAAGCTGCACTTGCGCTGCTCTGTCCTCGTTCTCGTAACAAGCCGCGAGCCCCATTGTGTCGATCATCAAGGTTACAAGATCGACGCCGAAGTCCGCACGCATCTTCTTCGCTTCACGTTCCGCTAATCTAATAAGATGATCCGGGCTCTCTTTGTCATTGTAGATATTGGGCTCGAAGGTATTCCACGCGAATGGGAATTTATCCCGGCCGGTGAAATCTAAGGGACCAAGTATCGCCTCGAATGCTGCCATGACCCGCATGGGGAAAGCGGCCTTGCCCTCCAACACGATGTAGAGAACTCCGCCTTTGCGCTTGATGGGGTATTTGTCGATGTAGGTGCTTTGGTTGCACTCGGGAATGAGGCAAGTGGCGAGGTGAATGGCGTGGAAGGTTTTGCCGGTTCCGGATTGTCCCCCAATGATCGCAACACCCGTTTGTGGAAACACACCTTTGATCAGCGCGGGCGGTGCAGCAATAAGCCGCTCACCAAGCCACTGCGAAACCGGTATCGCTCTTCCTGCTCTCGCCTCCTTAGGAGGATCTAATGGCTGTTTCACGCCATTGAAGAACGCTCGCTTGACCTCGCCAACGTAGTCGTCGGGGGCATCGCATTGCTTGGCGGCTTGTTCTATGGCTTTCCATGCCGCATCGATATCACATGCACCACCTCCAACATACCGACCAAATACAAGAACCTTGGTGCGGCGAACTTCATCCCAATGGCCTTTTGTGGCTGAGCGGACTTGTTCACAAACTTCGTCCAACCTTCTTTTAACCCAGTCTTCAGACCAATCATATGACCCACCGGTCCAAGGCCCATTGCTCTTAGGCCGCGAACCAATAATCAGGTCATACAACCAATCCGGTGCAGGCTCGGGTTCGATGTCCTGCGAGACGCTGTAACTGAGTATTTTGCCGTTGAGCGTATACCGTGATGGTGGAAAGATCACATAACCGCCCTCGCCCTTAACCTCACCTATTCCCTTCATCGTGGGACATCCAACAAACCGGTTGTCATCCCACAGATACAGAAAATGAAGACCTTCAGTTCCGGTTTTATGTGCGCGAGTAACGGCTGAACCGGGGTCATGTTCTGCCACAAGATCAAACCAAGCCCCCACACCATCGACATCGCCCTTTTTCTCCTTACTATCGGCATCAACAGCCCACATCCCAACCCGGCGACCCATGGGCACTCCGATGAGTGCTTCTGGCCATTGGTTCCACCATTTCTGAATTTGTTTGAGATCTGTTGTGGCGAGGTATAGGCCACCCTCACCTAGGAGAGGGTATTTCTTTATTGCCCCATCATTATTGGGGTTCCAATTGCAGGGAATAACTGGAATGCCAAAGCTGGCATAAAGCTCTGCGGCCTCGCCTTGCGTCTTGCATTGGCGAGCCGCAGTTACGGTGACCTTTAGCTTTTGAATATTTTCAGCAATAGGGAATGGGGCAGCTTGGTTCCAAGCTTCTTTCGCAGTAGCATCCTGGGCTTTACTCCCACCCCCGGTTGTGCTATGTGTAGTGTCGCTAGACATAGGCTTACTCCGTCCGTAGGTTTCGGCCTACTTCGTCCGTGGGCTTGTGTTGGACATACGACAGCTCCTTTCTTGGAGTCGTTGAGCACCTTGAGCCTCTGAATTCGGTGCCGTCGTCGTCCTTTTTGTCGTCATCAAAGCTTTTGGCCCCGCCTCCCTCAAGGCGGGCCTTTTCTTATTCAGCTGCTGCTGCTGGCTCCTGATCCTGAGCGTTCGCGATCTCGACCAGAGTCGAGTGCCGGATGATCCTGAACTTCAGCCCGTCTGGCTCGCGCCTAACCAGCGCCGTGTCGCCAGCCACCAATCCCATTTCACGCACGAATTGGTTTGGGATGGAGACTCCCAGGCCACCGCCCTGAACGCGAATTCTCCACCGGTTTGCTATATTGGGTCATGAACAGTATTGTAGCACTATTACTTGTGCTTGAAAAGTAAAAGCTTTCGCATTACTGTATTCACAAAGAAAAAGGCCGCTGCTCCGAAGTATAGAGCAGCGGCCTCTACCGCCGAGCCTTTCGAGTGCTGCTACATTTGATCCTCCTTTGGAAAGGGGGCCGCCACCCCCGAAGAGACACCGGCCCCTCAAGTAGATCAGAGATCAGGCGCGTCTTTTCGCCTAGCCTCGATCTCTTTCATTCGATCGTTCTGCATCTGGTCTAACCGAGTTTCGAGGCATAGCCTCGCCACTCGCTCGAGCAAGACCTCACCCTGGATCCAGAATGTTCGATCTAACTCGTCGTCGTCACCACCAAACTGAACGAACACGTCCTTGATATCGTCGTGGAGTTCCACGTGTACCGATATCAACATCTTTTACTCACCTTCCTTTCAAGTAAGTCGGGGCGTAAGTTGGCACGGACCATCCGGCCAACTTTGAAGTGATCCCAACTGGTTACGTGCGGATAGTAGGCACGATGAGCATGCGCACCATGACCTGGGAGAAGCTGGGTTAGGCGCTCCCGCGGCGGACTCGCCTCGATCGCGCCGCGGCGGTCACGCCGGTCGGAAGGCAATCGCTTCGTCGGCAGCAAGCGCGATGCCGATGCGCGCGCCGGCGCGCCAGAGCGACATCCCTTCGTGTCGCGGCACGCGCAACAGCACGCGCCCCGATAGAGCCTCCGGCGCGTCGACGTAGAGGTCGACGTGGCCGCCTTGATAGCTTTGCGCCGCGACGATGCCGTCCGCCGCGACTGCCATGCCGTGCTCGGCCGGGCGCAGCTCCTCCGGGCGAACGAACAGGTCGACGATGCAACCGGTTGCGGCGCCTTGCAGCGTGCGGCTCGGCACCTTCACCCGCGCCGCGCCGAGCACGACCGTGGCGATCGCTCCGTCGATGCGCTCGAGGCGGGCGCGCAGCACGTTGACATCGCCGACGAACGACGCGACGAAACGGTCGACCGGCCGGCGATAGATCTCGTCCGGGGAGCCGAGCTGACGGATGCGGCCTTCCGCCATCACGGCAATCCGGTCCGATAGGCTCAGCGCCTCGCTCTGGTCGTGCGTGACGAAAATGGTGGTCACGCCGAGCTTACGCTGAATTTCCTTGAGCTCGACCTGCATGGAAGCGCGCAAGTTCCTATCGAGCGCCGAGAATGGCTCGTCCAGCAACAGCACCTTGGGACGAATGACGAGCGCGCGCGCCAGCGCCACGCGCTGCTGCTGACCGCCGGAGAGCTGGCGAGGCTTGCGATCTTCCAGGCCCGCAAGCTTGATGAGCGCGAGCGCGTCGGCGACGCGGCGCGCGATCTCCGCCTTGGCGACCCGGCGCATGCGCAGGCCATAGCCGACGTTGGCCGCCACGTTCATGTGTGGGAACAGCGCGTAGTTCTGAAACGTGATGCCGATCTCGCGCCGATACGCCGGCACGTCCGTGACTCGCTGGCCGTCGATTGCGATCTCGCCGCTGTCCGGCATCAGGAAGCCGCCGACGAGGTTGAGCAGCGTGGTCTTGCCGCAGCCCGACGGTCCGAGCAGCGTCATCAGCTCGCCGCGGCGGACCAGCAGCGAGACGTCATCGAGCGCGGCGATCTTGCCGAAACGCTTGGTCACCCCATCGAGCTCGACCGCGATACTCTCCTCGCCGCTTGATCGCGTCGCTGGCGTCGGGGCCGCAGCGGAAAGCGCGTCTTCAGCGGGGATGCTCAACGTTCAGCACCTTTGCGAGGCCAAGGAAGACATTGGCCAGAATGAGCAGCGTTGCGGTGACCACAATGTACATGACGGAGATCGCGGCCATCGAGGGGTCGGCGTATTCGCGCACGTAGTTGTAGAGCGCAACCGGCAGTGTCTGGGTGCGCTGCGCGGTGACGAACAACGAAGCGGTAAATTCGTTGAATGACAGGATCGCTGCGAACAACCAGCCGCTGACCAGGCCCGGGACCAGCAATGGCAACGTGACGGTGGTGAGAACGCGGTGCGGCGGTGCGCCGAGGCTCGCGGCGGCAAGCTCCAGTCGTGGATCGAGATTGCGCAGCGAGATGTAGACGCTGCGCAGCACGAACGGCAGCACGAGCACGACGTGGCAGGCGACGATCACCCCATAGCCGCGCGCCATGCCGAGCTGCGCTGCGAGGATCAGAAAACCGAGACCCACCGTGAAGTGGGGCACCACCAGCGGAGAGAGCAACACGGCCTCGAGCGCCCGCTTGAAGCGGAACTCGTAGCGATCGAGCGCGAGCGCGAAGGCCGCGCCGACCACGAGCGCGATGGAGGACGCCCAGCCGGTCACGATGAGCCCGTTGCGAAAGCCGGCTTGGAAGTCATCGTACGCGAGCGCCTTGACGAACCAGCGCCACGACCAGCTCTCGGGCGGGAACGACAGAATGGCGCGGCTGTTGAAGGCGGCGAGCGTGACGACCAGCGCCGGCAGCAGCAGAAACCCGAGAATGGCGCTCACGGTGACCCCACCCAGCAGGCGCAGGCGCCACTGCGACGGCAAGCGCGGCATCTCAGTGCGACCCGATTTTTTCGAGCGGGGCTGCGGCGGCGCGCATCAGCGCGAGCACCGCGAATGTGAGCACGAGCCCGGCGACCGACAGGCTCGCCGCAAACGGGAAGTTGAAGCTCGCGAATCCGAGCTGATAGACCAGATTCGCCACCATGTTGACCCGGCCGCCGCCGATGAGCTGCGGGGTCGCGAACGCGCTGAAGGTCCAGGCGAACGCGGTGGTGACGCCGGCGATGATTCCGGGCGTGGAGAGCGGAAGCGTCACGGTGAGAAAGACGCGGATCGGGCCGGCGCCGAGGCTCGCAGCCGCGCGCTCGTAGTCGCGATCGATGTGGGAGAGCGCCGCCGCCAACATGATCACCATCACCGGCAAGGTGACGTGGACGAGCGCGGTGACCACCCCGAACTCGGTGAACATGAATTGCACGGGCGCTTCGATCAGCCCGGCCTTGAGCAGCATCGAGTTCAAAAACCCGTTGTTGCCGAGTACGACGATCCACGAATAGGTGCGTACCACCTCGCCGAGAAACAGCGGGGTGACGGCGATCACCAAAATTACCGACTTGAGCGCGACGTTTCTGGCATGCACCAGCGCATAAGCGAGCGGATACCCGACGACGAGCGTGAACACCGCGGTGAGGAAGCAGATCCAAACCGTGTCGAGGAACACCCGGGCATAGAGCGGCTTCATCAGCGCCGCGAAGTTTGCAAGCGTGAAGCCCCCCGGCTCCAGCGAGCCAGGCACATAGGCCCGCAGGCTGTATTGCATCACCGCCGCCAGCGCGGCCACGAAGGCGAGCGCACACAGCGCGGCCGGCGCCACGAATGCACGCAGAAACGGTCTCGACGTCATGGCCGCTCGGCGGGATGACACGGCGGCACGCGGCGCAGGCAGGCCATCAGGCCGTCAGTTCATGATGTTCTCGGCAAACCACTTGCGCCACTCCGCGGTCTTCTCCGCGCGCAGCTTGTGATCGATGATGATGGCCTGCTTGTTCCACTGCTCGGCCGAGGTGAACACCCCCGGCAGCTTGGCGATGGCCGGGTCGAGCTTCGCATCGAGGACCACCGGGCTGCCCTTCTTGAACTTGGCGACCTCGGCCTGCACCTGCGGGTCGAGCGCGACGTTGATGAACTTGTAGGCGAGTTCCGCCTTCTTGGAGCCTTTCATGATGGCGACGGTGTCGATACCGAGCACGGCGCCCTCCTTCGGGATCACGAGCTCGATAGGAACGCCCTCGCCGGCCATATAGTGCGCGTTCATCGACAAGATCACCTGGACGGGCGTCTCGCCGTTGGCAATGAGCTGCTGGCTGTTGGCGTCATTGGTATAGAACGCCTTGAAACTCGGCTTCAGTTCCTTGAGCTTGGCTTGCCCCTTTTCCCAGGTCGCAGCGTCGCCGCCCGAGAGCAGCGCAGCAACGACGATGAGATGACTCGGATCGAAGTCCGGCGCGGCGAGCTTGCCTTTGACCTCGGGCCTCCAGAGATCCGCCCAGCTCTCGAATGCCACGCCTTTGATGAGGTCGGGCCGGTACCCGATGGTGTAGACATAGGCCCAGGTGCCGATGTGATACGGGCTGATCTTGGCCTGGGCGACCAAATTCTTCGCGTTCGCCACCTTGGCGAGGTCGAGCTGCTCGTAGAGGCCATCGTTGGCATAGAGCCAGCCCACGTGCGATGTCGTGAACGTGATGTCGCTTTCGGGATTGCCCTTGGCAAGCTTCTCTTTGTTCAGCCGATCGATCGTGCCGCCGGTGATGTACTCGACCGGCACGCCCGTCGCGGCTGTAAACTTCTTGCCGATGAGGTTGTCGACCATGTCCCGCCAGCTGCCGCCCCACACGCTGACGACGAGCTTGTCCTGAGCGCTAGCCTGCATCGGCGCCAAGAATGCCGCCAAGACGAGAGCCAACGCAGCGAGTGCCATGCAGATCCGTTTCATGCTCCTGCCTTTCCGGTTCGCTCGACGATCATTGACGGCACGCCAACCTGCGCGGCGTCGAGCAACACCCCGTGGATTTCCGGCGCGTCATTATTCGTTGAGAGCGCCAAGCTTGTCCAGCGTCGCGGGCTCGCCATCGCCTCCGCTTGCCCGCATGGCCGCGCAAGGCTTGGTTCACGCTCAAGCTTAAGAGTAGATTGACTGCGCAACGTGGGAGTGCATCGCGATGGGACCGCGCCTGGAGCGCAGCAACCGACCGAAACAGAGGTCAGCCGGCAGCGTGGCGGCGGCCTATCTCGCCTTGTTGGCCGATCGTGGGGTCGACTATCTGTTCGGCAACGCGGGGACCGATTTTGCGCCGCTCATAGAGGCGTATGCGCAGTCGGCGCAAACGGGCGTCGCAGTTCCGCGGCCCATCCTGGCGACGCACGAAAACCTCGCCGTCGCCATGGCGCACGGCTACGGCATGGTGTCACGGCGCATACCGGCGGTGATGGTGCACGTCAGCGTCGGCACCGCGAACATGGTCTGCGCGGCGTTGAACGCGGCCCGCGAGAACGTTGCGATTCTGCTCACTGCGGGCAGGTCTCCGCTCACCGAGACGGGTCTGTTGGGCTCGCGCGACGGCTACATCCACTGGGCGCAGGAAATGTACGATCAGGCGGGCATGATCCGCGAAATCGTCAAATGGGATTACGAATTGCGAAACGCCGAGCAGCTGACCACGGTGGTCGACCGCGCGCTTGCCATCGCGGCGAGCGAACCGCGCGGCCCCGTCTACCTGTCTTTGCCGCGCGAGGTCATCGCGGCGCCGGTTTCCGATTTCGAGCCTCCATCGCCCTCTCGGCTCTGCGCGGCGGCTCCCCCGGCGCCGGACGCGAACGCGATTGCCGCGGCCGCGCGCATGCTCGCGCAGGCAACGCGGCCGCTGATCGTGACGGCGAACGCCGGCAGGGACGCGGCGGCGTTCAAGGCGCTGACGCAGTTCACCGAGCGGTTTGCGATACCTCTCGTCCAGCATCGGCCGCGTTACCTCTCGCTGCCGTCATCGCATCCGATGAATCTCGGATTCGATCCCGCGCGACTGGTGCAACAGGCGGATGCGATTCTGGTGCTGGAGAGCGACGTCCCCTGGATTCCAAGCCGGGCCGCGCCGCGGGCGGACTGCAAGGTCATCCAATGCGGATTCGATCCCTTGTTCGCGCGCTACCCGGTCCGCGGCTTTCCCTGCGACGTTGCCATCACGGGGAGCAGCGTTGCGACGCTATCCGCGTTGACCGCGGCGCTCGCGGACGCCCTCGATGACGGATCGATCGCATTGCGTCGGCGCTGGATCAAGGACGAGCGCGAGGCGCTGACGGCGGCCTGGAAGACCGCGCGCGATGCCGCCGCCCGCAAGACCCCGCTCGATCCCGCATGGGTGAGCCACTGCATCGATCGCGCCAAGGATCCGCACTGCATCGTCGTCAACGAGTACACGCTGTTCCTCGAGCAATGCGCCTTCGAGTTTCCCGATCTCTATTTCGGATCGAGTTCCGCGTCGGGTCTCGGTTGGGGCGCCGGCGCGGCGCTTGGCGCCAAGCTTGCACGCCGGGAGAGCCCGGTGATGGCCGTTCTCGGCGATGGCGCCTACATGTTCGGCAATCCCGCCGCCGTCCACCACGCCTCGGCCTTGCACGAGCTGCCTGTCCTCCTCGTCGTCATGAACAATGGGATGTGGGGCGCGGTCGAACGCAGCACGCTGGCCATGTATCCCGACGGGTTGGCGGCGAGGAGCAACGAACCGCCCTTCGTCGCGCTTCGAAAGCTGCCGGCCTTCGAGAAGATCTGCGAAGCGGCGGGCGGTTATGGCGAACGCGTGGAAGATCCAGGGGCGCTGCCCGGCGCGTTGCAACGCGCCATGGCGGTCGTGAAGGATGAAGGGCGGCAGGCGCTCTTGAACGTCATCTGCGGACCGGGAGGAACGGCGTGAGCGGCCGGAGGCTCGCTAGTACAGCCCGCCGGTGCCGGTCCGTATCGCGCGATCGGCCTCGGGCGAAACGCCGACCGGGCGGCCGTCGGCATCGCTGACGCCGATCGCCGAATAGTTGTCGGACGGCGCGGTGCCCGGCTTGAAAGCTTCCAGGATCACGCGTTGATCGCCGGGGCCTGCCCGCATGCCGGACCTGGGATCGACGCGGATGAGCTTGATGCCGGGCGGCACGCGGAACGGCACCGCCGGCTTGTCGGCGAGCGCGACCTTCATGAAATCGCGCACGATCGGGGCCGCCAGCACGCCGCCGGTCGCGCCGCGGCCGAGATGGCGCGGCTTGTCGTAGCCGAGATAGACGCCGACCACGAGATCCGGCGAGAAGCCGATGAACCAGGCGTCCTTCTCGTCGTTGGTGGTGCCGGTCTTGCCGGCGATCGGCTTGCCAACCTCCTTGACGACGGTTGCGGTGCCGCGCTGCACGACGCCTTCCATAATCGAGGTGATCTGGTAGGCGGTCATCGGATCGAGCACGCGCTCGCGTTTGTCGATCAATGTCGGCTCGTTCTGGTCCGCCCATTTGTCGGCGTCGCAGCCGCGGCATTCGCGCGAATCGTGCTTGTAGATGGTATGGCCGTAACGATCCTGGATGCGGTCGATCAGCGTCGGCTGGATTTTCCTGCCGCCGTTGTCGAACATGGCATAAGCGCCGACCATGCGAAGCAGCGTCGTTTCGCCCGCGCCGAGCGCAAAGGAAAGGTAGGGCGGCAAGTTGTCGTAGACGCCGAAGCGCTTGGCGTATTCGCCGATCAGCGGCATGCCGATGTCCTGGGCGAGACGCACCGTCATCACGTTGCGCGACTGCTCGATGCCGAAACGCAGCGTCGAGGGTCCGTAATATTTGCGGGTATAGTTTTCCGGCGCCCAGATGCCGGTGCCGGTGTCGATCTCGATCGGCGCATCCAAGACCACGGTCGAAGGCGTATAGCCGTTGTCCAGCGCGGTGGCGTAGACCAACGGCTTGAACGACGAACCCGGCTGGCGCAGCGCCTGGGTTGCGCGGTTGAACTGGCTCTGGTCGTAGGAGAAGCCGCCGGCCATCGCCAGCACCCGCCCGGTCTGCGGATCCATCGCGACGATGGCGCCGGAGACTTCGGGCACTTGGCGCAGGCGGAACTGACCGCCACCGAGCGGCTCGACATAGACGACGTCGCCGGGTGAGAGCACCTGCGAGACCTTGGTCGGAGTCTTGCCCCGCGCCTTCGCCCACTTCATGCCTTCGAGCGCGATCGTGCCGGTCTCGCGCTCCTTCGAGAGCGCGCCGCCCGGTTCGCGGCCGGGCTGCAATCCGACGCGGGCCGATGCGTCATCGGCCTCCAGCACCACCGCGAGCCGCCACGGCGCAACGTCGGAGAGCGCTTTGACTTCGGCGAGCTTGGCCCCCCAATCGCCGGTCGAGTCGATTTTCTGGGCGGCGCCGCGGTAGCCATGCTGCTCGTCGAAATTCACGAAGCCGTCGACCAGCACCTTGCGCGCCAGCACCTGCATCTTGGGGTCGAGCGTGGTGCGCACCGAGAGGCCACCCTCGTAGAGCTTCTTCTCGGTGAAATTGTCGTAGATGTAGCGGCGGACCTCCTCGGCGAAATATTCCGCCGCGAAGATGTGGGCGCCGGTCGGCCGCGTGGTGATCTTGAGCGGCTCCTTCTTCGCCTTCTCCGCCTCTTGCGCGGTGATGTAGTGGTCCTCGGCCATGCGGTCGAGCACGTAATTGCGCCGCTCGAGCGCACGCTCGCGCTGGCGGAAGGGATGGTA
>Ga0306925_10005886_pt1 | contig 11325 bp, 5 predicted proteins | sample flu12Cox44000176_FD_203755 | JGI IMG/M metagenome (GOLD analysis project Ga0306925, IMG submission 203755) | Lab enrichment of tropical soil microbial communities from Luquillo Experimental Forest, Puerto Rico - flux8day.12C.oxic.44.000.176 (v2)... | ecosystem: Environmental > Terrestrial > Soil...
GTGCCGCTTGCGCGCCGGTGCCGCCTCGATGGCGCGCAGCGCCTCATCGGACTCACTCAGGGCGACGGCGACGCGCTCGTACAGCGGCGATGTGCCGGCGGCATCGACCTCACCGAAGTGCCGGTACGCCTGAGCGAGTGTGCGGGCCCTGCCCACGGGTACGGCGCTTCCTGCGGTCGGCGCTGGCATCACGGCGATTCTAACCAGTGGAAACGACAACCCCCGGGCGCGCTCGTGGGCTCCCGGTAGGGATCACAGACGATTGCAGCTACGCCACACCGGCACCATGCCGGGCACGGGTGTAACGGGCGGGTGGCGGCCACCGTTTTAGGGCTCGGGAAGGGCCTCTTCCTCATCTCCGGCCTTTGGCCGATCTCGCGTCGGCGTCGAATGGCGAATCGAGGCATCGCCTGCAGCAGCCGGAACGTAAGATGCGGCAGGTTGCGTAGCTATCGCCCCCTGATGTAGGCGATGCAATTGGAGCGGCGCGTGGTGAGCCATGGCGGTGGCCGGTGGTCAGCCGACCAGGAAACACTGACCCGCTCTGCGATCAGCAGCTGGCGGGTCAGCCGCATCGACTCCACCTCGGCCAACCGGCTCCTCGACCTCAAGCCGGGCGCGCCGGGCATGATCGAGGTGTCCCGCCCGGCGCCGGATGAGATCCTCGCACGTCTCACCACGGGCGGGTGTTTCGCATTGCGGTCCTTGAAGCCCCGGGCCGGTGCGGATACGGTCCCGCCGCCCGCCCCGTATCTCCTGGATACGCCCCAGGATCCGGACGACCTTGACGCCGCGCTCGGCGTGCTGATGCGGCGCTCGAACCAGGAGTTCCTGGAGCGGGGCCTGCCGGCCCTGTACCTGGCGTTCGGCACGCTGACATGGGCCGACCAGGATCAGGTCCGCTACACCAGCCCATTGCTGCTGGTGCCGGTCAGCCTCGTGGCCACCGAGCCGCGGCAGGCACCGATGCTGGAGCCGGCCGAACTCGACCCGATCGTCAACCCGGCGCTCGGCCTGAAACTGTCCCGGTACCGGATCGCACTCCCCCGCGTGGACGACCTGGCGGACGTCACGCTGGGCGGGCTGCTGGACGCGGCCCGCGCGGCGGTCGCCGCGCAGGATGGCTGGCTGGTCAGGGAGACCGTTGCGCTGTCGTCCTTCTCGTCAATGAATGAACCGGTGTATCGCGACCTGCTCGATCATGAGGACCTGGTCGCGGCGCATCCGGCGGTGCGGGCCCTGGCCGTTCACGGGCTGACCGGAGCTCGGCAGGCCGATGAGATCGGCGGGCGGGAGACCGGCGCGAGCCCACCCCCCGCGGTCCCCCCGCTGATTCTCGATGCCGACTCCGCACAGCGTGCTTGCATTACGGCGGCCCTCGCTGGCCGGTCCTTCACCATTGACGGACCTCCTGGCACGGGCAAGAGCCAGACGATCGCGAACATGATCGGTGCCCTGTTGCACGCAGGCAAGACCGTCCTTTTCGTATCGGAAAAGGCTGCCGCGCTCGACGTGGTGCGAGACCGGTTGGCCGGCGCCGGCCTGGGCCGTTACCTGCTGGAGCTGCATTCGCACAAGGCGGCGCGCAAAGAGGTGGCCGCGTCGCTCGCTTGCGCGCTGGACGAGGTGCCCACCGGGCCCGCAGCGCCACCGGCGCCCGCAACCGCCGCGCCCACGGCGGTCCCACCCACAGCGGCGCAAGCGCATGCGGCGCCGGTGGACGCCGGTCCGTTCGCATCGCGGGACCAGCTCAACTCGTATGCCCACGCCGTGAACCGGGTGCGGGATCCGCTCGGGTACTCGTTGCACGACGTCCTCGCGATGATCGGCAGCTTGCCCACGGTCCCCGCCGCTCCCGTCACCGGCTTGGCCCCGGTGCACCTGACACCCGAGGTGCTCGCCGAGGTCCGCCGCGCCGCCGCCGGCCTGGCGGCTACCTGGCGGCCAGCGGCGCAGGGGCGATCGTTCGCCTGGCGCGGCGTGATCGAGAGGGCCCCGCTGGAAGACCAGCTCTACCAGGCCGCGTCCGCCCTGGAAGCCTTGGGCAGGGTGGTCCGGGCTAACCAGACGCTGGCCGGCGCCACCGGGCTGACCCGCCCGTCCGACGCACACGCCCTTGCCCGGTTCTTGGACCACCTGCTGGCCTGGCCCGAGAGCATGCCGGACGAATGGCTGACGGTGGACAGCCTCGATGTCGTGGACGCGGCGGTCGCGCAGCTCACCGCCGGGCTTACCGCGATCGCCGCCCGCGAAACGCAGGCCTCCCAGGCGGCCGGGGTTCCATGGCTGGCGATACCCCGGCGTGACCCTCTGCCCGCGGCCGAGGCGGCCGCCCTGACCGCCCTGAGCCCGCCGTGCGCCGACGTCGGCGCCCTGGCCGCCGGGCAGATCATCCGGGTCGCGCAGGAGTTCTCGGCCGCCGCCGACCTGCTGGAGAAATGGCTTGGCACGCTGTCCGAGCTAGCGCGCATCCTCGGCGTGCAGTCCCCGGTGACCTTCACCAACGCCAACGATCTGCTCACCCTCGCCCGGCTGGCCGCCGAGCCCGTGCGCCCCGAACGCGCCTGGCTTTCGGTTCCTAGCCAGCGGGCGGCCAGCAACGCCGCACAGATCCTCTACGACGCCCATCGCGCGCTGGCCACTGCGGAAGCTGACGCCCGCGCCTATTTCACCCCGGATGCGCTTCGCCACGACGCTGGCGGCCTGGCGCAGCGGTTCGCCAGCGAGTATCGCGGCCTCGGCCGGCTATCCGCCGGTTGCCGGGCTGACAAGCGGACCGTCGAGGCCTTCACCAGGGAGGGGGTGCCCGAAGAGACGGCGCAGGCGCACCTCGGGCTCGCCGCCGCCTGGAAGCACGCCGCGGAAGCGCTCGCCGCCGCCGAGGCGCATTACGCCGCCCTGCTTGGCCCGCACTATGCCGGCCAGGCCACCGACTTCAACCGGCTTGACCGGGCGCTCACCCATGCCGCCACCGCCGTGCGGTGCGCCCACGGGCAGGACCTTTCGCGAGCCGCTGGATACATTTCCCGCGACGCAGCGCCGAACCCGGCCATCACCGGCATCGTGGCTGAGGCGCGCCGGGACCTGTCGGTATGGCAGGCGGCCCTGGCGCCCGCGGCCGCTAGCGGCCCGCGCCCGGAACTGCTGAACGGCTCGGTCACCGAGGCGATCGGGTGGCTGCGCGCCCACCTGAAGCCGCTGCACGCCGCGAGCGCGTTCACCCAGGCGATGGGTGAGGTGGTGGGCAAGGCCCTCACCTTCGGTCAAGCCCGGCAGCTCGCGGCCTTGCGGCGTGCCGCCGAATCGGCGCACGCGCAGCTCACCGCCCGGGATGCGATCTTCCAGGACCTGTGCGGGCAGTTGTACAACGGAGCCAAGACCGATGTCACGGCGCTGCAGGAGGCACTGGAGTGGGCGCAGCGCCTGCGCACCATGCTCAGCGGAGGGCCGGGACCGCTCACCCCGGTATACCTCGACGCGGTCGAAAGCGCCGTTCCAACCGACCGGCTGGCCAAAGCCGCTGACGCATGGCAGGAGGCGTGCAGGACGCTGCTGGCGGCGTTCAGCCCGCATCGCGGCCAGGAGCTGGCCGCCGAGCTGGACGACTACCAGAGCGGCGATGACCTGCTCGAAACCATGTTCAACGACGCCAGCGGCCAAGACGAATGGCATGCTTACCAGGCTGCCCAGGCCTCCCTGGCCGCTCACGGCATGGGCGCGGCCATCGAATTCTGCGCCGCCGAGCGGATCGAGGCCGGGCAGGTGCCCCAGGTGATCGAACGGGCGCTGCTGCAGGAATGGGCCGACTACCAGCTGCGGACCGACCCGGCACTGGCTCCGCTGCAGTCCATGGCTGGCGATGCGCTGGTCGATGGGTACCGGCGGCTCGACAGGGCCCTGACAGCCACCGCGGCCGATGACATCATCCGTGCCTGCACCGCCCGGCATCCACGCGGCGACGCCGGCGAATCCGAGGTCATCCGCCGGGAGGCGGCCAAGAAGAGCACGCACCTGCCGGTGCGGGAACTCCTCGGCCAGGCCCGCCGCCTGACCCAGGCGATCAAGCCGTGCTTTCTGATGTCCCCGCCGGTGGTGAGCCAGTACGTGCCCGCCGGCATGCACTTCGACGTGGTCATCTTCGACGAAGCCAGCCAGATCGGCCCGGCTGATGCGGTCAACTGCATCTACCGCGGCAGCGCTCTGATCCTGGCCGGGGACAGCAAGCAGCTCACACCGGCGAACTCGGCCCGCGGCGTCGTGGGCGATAGCGAGGAGCGGCCGCCGGACTCCGGGGAGCCCGCCGATCCGGACTCGGTCTTCGACCTTGCGAAGACGGCCGGGCCGTTCGGCAACCACACCCTGCACTGGCACTACCGATCCCGGCATGAGTCGCTGATCGCGTACTCCAACGCCGCGTTCTATGACGGCCGCCTGGTCCCGGTGCCCGGCGGCGGCCCCGAAGCCGGAATCGAGCTGTTCTATGGCGTGGGGACCTACCGGAGGGAACCCTCGCGGGGCAACCCGGAGGAGGCCGCGCGGGTGGCGCAGCGGGTCATCCACCACTATGACTCCCGCCCGGCTCTCAGCCTGGGCGTGGTGACCTTCAGCGAATCCCAGGCCAGCGCCATCGAGGCAGCCCTCGCCCAGGCCCGCGAGCAGCGGCCCGACCTGGACCAGTACTTCACCGACGACCGGCTGCGCGGATTCTTCGTCAAGAACGCCGAGTGGGTACAAGGCGACGAACGGGATGTGCTGATCCTGTCGGTCGGCTATGGACCAGATGAGAATGGCCAGGTCGGCATGGACTTCGGCGCGCTCAGCAGGCAAGGCGGGTGGCGCAGGCTCAACGTGGCCGCCACCCGTGCGCGCTACCGCACCGAGATCGTCAGCAGCATCCGCGGCAGCGACATCCCCGAATCCGTCACCGGTGACGGGCTCCTGCACCTGCGCCGCTACCTCACCTACTGCGGCGGCAGCCATCCACCAGCGACCAAGGCTCGCTGAGGCTCCCTGTGCTGCCACACAACTTGCCAAGGCGCATTACCCGCGACTGAAGCTCCCGGCGCTGGGAACGCCTCTTTCTGTTTAGGCGCCAAGGCGCTGGGCGAAGGAGCCATCATGGCCAGTTCATTGTCGATTGCCGTCTTCAACAGCGGGTACAAGCCGATACCTGGTGGCCCTGGATGGGATGACAGCACCCCTGCCACCTGGCCAGCCAGCACCTCGACGCTGATCTCCGGCGACCGCGACGCGGTCCTGGTCGACGCGCTGCTTACCACGAGCGAAGGCGAGCGGCTTGCGGCGTGGGTGGCGAACACCGGCAAGCAACTCCGCGCGATCTTCGTAACCCACGGTCACGGCGACCACTTCTTCGGGGCCGGGCCGGTGCTGAACGCCTTCCCCGGCGCCCGGCTGATCGCCTGCGATCAGCAGGTCGTCGACGAGGCCCGCGGCCAGACCACGCCCCAAGCCATCGCGTCCTGGAACTCCAGGTTCGCCGGGCAGTTTCCGCAGTCCCCCGTGCTGCCCGCCTTGGCCAGTTCGCCGGAGTTCGACCTGGAAGGCCACCCCCTGCTGTTCCGCACGATCGGCGGCGCCGACGGCGCGCTCGCCACGATCGTGCACGTGCCGGAGATGCGGGCCGTCTGCTCCGGCGACATCGCCTACAACAACATCCACATGTGGCTATGGCGCTCGACGCCGGACTCACGGGAGGCGTGGCTGGCGTCCCTGGACGCGGTGGCCGCCCTCAACCCATCCACGATCATCACCGGGCACAAGGATCCCAGCGCCCTCGACGACGACGCGGCGCGCGTGCTCGACCAGTCACGCCGCTACATCGAGCAATTCGGCCAGGCGGTGGCCAAGTCCAGCACGCCGCGTGAGCTCATCGAGGAGATGCTTGCCCTGTACCCCACCCATGGCAACCGGTACACCCTGTTCGCCGCCGCATCCAGCCAGTTCCCGGGGTAAGCCCGGGTACCGCCAGAACGGCAGCGGCGGCGTCCCATCGGGGGACGCCGCCGCTAAGAGGAACGGTGGGTCAGGCCGCATGGCGCCTGTCCATCGGCCAGCGAACCGATTCGGGGGCCTCACCGCCTATGCCGAGAAGACGCTCGGATTCCTCGACCTGACCCTGGGCCGGGCCGGCCTGATCAGCGCCAGGCCGGCTACTCAGCGGAGAGTCCGCCCTGGTCACATACGCGTGGCTGGCGTCTGAGCTGCCCTGCTCACCTGCGCCGCCGTGATACTCGCCGGCCCGGTCCTGAGGCTCCGCGACGTCGGCGGCCTGCGGGCCTGGCCGGCGGCGAGTGAATGACACGCCAGGGGAGAATGGGGAACACTCAGACGGTGACCGGCCTGCCCGCACCGACCGTGTACCACCGCTGGCTTGGCTGGCACGCCCTGGCGATGCGGCGTGCGCTCACGGTCCTCACCGCCGGGCTGATTGTCGCTGTTGTTCTCCTGCCGTTCGTGACCTGGGGCCTGGCCCTGGCCGGGGGCTGGGACGCCGCTGCGCTCACCTTCCTCCTGACCACCTGGCCGATCATTATCCGAGCCGACAGCGCACGCGTGGCACAGCTCGCTGCCCGCGAAGACCAGACAGAAGGCTCCGCCAGGACGCTGCTGCTCGGGGCCAGCGTCGCCAGCCTCCTTGGCGCGGGCTACGCGCTGCACCTGGCCGGGCAGAAAACCGGCGCGCCGCAGGCGCTGGTGATTGGTGTCGCCGTGCTGACCGTCGTGCTGTCGTGGACACTGATCAACACCGTCTACACCCTGCGCTACGCCGATCAGCACTTCCGGTCTGCTCCCGGCGGCATCGAGTTCGGCACCGAAGACGGGCAGCAACATCCCAGCTACCGCGACTTCGCCTATGTGGCCTTCACCATTGGCATGACCTACCAGGTGTCCGACACCACGCTGCGCGACCCCCGGATCCGGCGCACCGTGCTGGCCCACGCCACCTTGGCGTATGTATTTGGCGTGGTCATCGTCGCGGGCTCCGTCAATCTCATCTCCGGACTGTTCCGCTAACACGCCAGGCCTGCCCCCGGCTGGCACCGGCCACGGAGATGTCCGCCCACGGTGCCCGGCAGCCTGCCGAGCACAAGCTCGCGATCATTACAGGTCCTGTTCGTGCTCGAGGAAGTTCAGTGCGGCCCAGCCGAAGGGCACCGGAAGCCAGAACGTCAGCAGCCGGAACAGCAGCACCGCGCTGACCGCGACGGCGCCTGGCACGCCCGCGGCGGTGAGGCCGGCGGTCAGCGCGGCCTCCACCGCGCCCAGCCCGCCCGGGGTGGGAATGATCGAGCCGATCGCGCTCCCGGTCAGGTACACGAAGCCGATCTTCGCGAAGGGAACCGACCTGCCGAACGCCGCGACACACGCGGCCAGGCACAAGATATACGCGAGGCTCAGCAGCAGCGCACCGCCAATGCCCTCAGCGAGCTTACGCGGATGCTGCGCGATCTCGAGCAGCCGCGGCAGCACCTGACCGAAGGTCGGCGACAAGCGCGCTCGCACCAGTCGCCGCCCGGCAGGGATCGCGAGCACCACGCCCGCGAGTACTACGAGCCCGGCCAGCACGAAGTAAGCCCACGTCGGTGGCTTAATCGGATTGTCGGTTCTGATTCCCGCGATCGCTGCGAACACGACAAGCAGCAGGATGTGCAGGACGAAAGCCGCCACCTGGGACACGCCGACGCTGGCCACCGCGACCGGGGCTGGGATCTTCCTGCGCTGCAGGTACCGGACGTTCAGCGCGGCACCCCCGACGGCGGCGGGCGTCACCAGCGTGACGAAGGAGCTGGCCAGCTGGACGAGGAGAGTGCGGGGAAAATTCAGCCGCTCGGCGACGAACCCGGACAGCGACAGCGCCGCGCCCACGTAGGTCAGCGCCGACAGTGCCAGCGCCGCGACCCCCCAGCGCCAGTCCGCCGATCGCAGGAGGCTCCTGGGACTGGCCCGGGCGAGTTCGCCGGCCAGCAGGTAGATGGCGGCGACGGTCGCGATCAGCGTCACCAGGGTGCGTGGCCGGATGCGCTCCAGCTGTACCGGCGTGACTTCGCCGCCGGGCACGGCCGCCAGCAGAATTTTGCGGACGGTCGGCAGGACATCGCGCCGGTGGCGCAGCAACTTCCTGGTGGAACGGGCGAGCGCGACCGGCTGCAGCAGCGGCAGCACGGCCACCAGCTCGCTCCCTGCGACCCTCTCAACCGCCAGCCCCGCGGACTTCTCCGGCCCCACGATCAACGCGAGCTCGGCGATGAGCTGGGCCAGGTCCAGGTGTATCTGCAGGTCGCTCGCGGCCACATCGCCGTCGCCGGGGTCGAGCAGCATCACCCGATCGCCGGCGGTGAACACGATGCGGTCGGCGGTGAGGCCGCGGTGGGTGACGTGGTGCGCGTGCAGCTGGGTCACTGTGTCCCAGATGCGCCCGAGCTCGGCATCGGTGTACCCGGGATTCCGCTGCGCCAGCGCGGTCCCTTCCCAGTGGTCGTAGGCCAGCACGGCGGCATCGGGCCCTACTCGCACCAGGGTGCGCAACCGCGGCGTGGGCACACCCGCTTGTGCGGTCGCGTAGGAGAGAAGGGCCCTGCGCTCGACCGTGCGGTCGACCGACAGCGGGGCGTTGCGTGACACCTGTCCCTGCACCCGGACCCAGCGGTACAGCCGGTAGAACGCGCCGGCCGCCTGCTGGTCCCTGTCGAATACGACCACGTCGAGCTGGCTGCCGTCCCGCGTCGCCACCGCGTAGTGACGGGATCCGGCCACCCCGGGGCCGGTCTGGCGCACCCGCCGGATAGCGGTCACCGCCAGGTCCCCGGCGGACAGCGCGACGGCGATGTCCCGTGCCGGGGGACGCTGCGACGTCGAGCCCGCGCCATACCGGACGGCGAGGCCTATCGCGCGGCCGGCCAGCAACGTGATCAGGATGGCGATAACGGTGGTGTGCAACGCCGCCAGCTGCACGATCGCATACAGGCCGATCGCCAGCCCCAGCGCATTCCGCCAGGCCGGCCGTCCGGCCAACCCGATCATGATGGCGTAGGCGACCAGGCCAACCAGATAGGGGTCGAGGATGTCGACGTGGCTGACACCGGGGCGCGACATGATGATCGCGTCGTAGAGCCGGGCGGCAGCGGGGCGCAGGAGCAGGACATTGGCGACCTCGGCCGCGGCGCCGGCCAGCAGGCCGGTCGCCACCGCCTCGGTGAGATGGCGGACCTGACGCCTGACTAGCTGGGAGACAGCGAGTGCCGCAGGCAGGATCAGCAGCGCGAACAGCGCAATCGGAGGGGCAACGACGAGCAGGGCGTGCGGCAGCCGCCGGCTCGCGCCCACGATGTCGGTCTCCACTCCCGTCGTGGTCGCGGCCGCCGCGACGGCGGCCACTGCGAGGACGAGTATCCAAATGCAGGACACGATGCAGCGCAGCCCGTCAATCGGCTTGCGGATCCGGCGCTCCAGCTGATCGGTGACCTGGATCGCATCCGGCTGCGTCACGGGATGATCGTTTCACCTGCCCACCCGGCCGCATAGACGCAGCACCCACGTCTTGACGCCGGGCCAATGTGCCGCCTGGCCTTCTAAAACGGGCATTCCTGCACTTGCGCCGGTCGCTATCTGCTCTTAGCGTTGTGGCAGAACAGCCTGATCACAAGATCGACGGCACGGGGCACCATCCATCCATACTCGACGGACCAGCAAGTCTGGAGAGTTAGCCGACGCGGTCATGCCCCTCGATTTCTGCAGGTAAGGGGGCCGCTGTGCGGCAGGCTGGGTTCACGATCGCGCGAGTATCCTTCGGCGTGCTGGCCGCGAGCATGCTCGCAGCAGCAACGCTCGCCGCGCCCGCGGCTGGACCAGCCTTCGCTAGCACCTGTCCCCCGTCGGGCAAGTGCTTTGCGGTAACCGTGTCGCCAGCGAGCCCTGCGGCGGGCGCGACTACCTCTTTCGCGTTCACGATCACCAACGAGGCAGCGACCCAGCAGCTCGGCTCGGCCCAGATCTCCGCGCCGGCTGGGTTCGTGATCAGCAGCGCCCCCGGTGCGATAAACGTCACGTCGGGTTCCGCGCTCTTCATTAACCTGTCCCTGGCCCCGTCGGCCACCACCACCTTGACCTTGAGCGCAGGCGTGCCGTGCGGCGCTGGGACTTATCACTGGGGGATCGCGGCTAAGCAGTCGAACAATTTCAGCGGTAACGGCAATGACTTTCAGCTCGATCCCGCGAGCGCTGGAAACCTCTCAGGCTCCCCGGCGGGATCATGCTCGTTGGCGTTCACCGGCGACGGCGAGCCGGCCAACACCGCTGTCAACGCGGTGATCACATCTGCCGTCGGTGGCCCGGTCAAGGTCGAGATCCTGGACGGATCCGGCCAGCTCGCCACGAGCTCGACCGCGGCCGTGACCGTCGCCATCGGGTCGAACCCCGGTGCCGGATCGTTGTCGGGAACTTTGACGGTCAGCGCCAGCGGGGGCATCGCCTCATTTTCTGACCTGTCGATCGACCAGGTCGGCGACGAATACACCCTCACCGCGACGAGCCCGGGACTCAGCCCGACGGCTTCGACTTCTTTCGACATCTCGGGATCGGGCCAGACCTGCACCGTACCGTGCACGGCCTCATCGTCCACGAGCACGACGAGCGCGACGGTCACGGTGACCTCGGGTGTCCCGCCCGGAGATTTTTTGAAGGTCGCGGTCGGCGGCGCCGGTTACGTCTGTGCCGGGACCTACACGCGGGTGTCGGATCCGGTGAGCTTCGACGCCCTCGACCCCGCTGGTGTCGTCGTGTCGAGCGCGCAGTTCACCGTCTCGCTGGAGATCGACAAGACGGCCGTCCTGACCTCGGGCCGCACTGGCGCCGCGCAATGGCAGATCTGCTATGCAACCACCGCCAACCCGCCTTTCAAGGCGCAACCCGGGACCTCCGGAACCGCGGTGATCGGCGGCGTCACCTATAACACCGGCCTGCTGCTTGACTGCTCGAAAACCCAGGGTGCGCCGTGCGTGCAGGCTCGCCACAAGGACATGGCCGGGGATGTCATTGTCACCTTCCTCGCATCCGGCGATCCCATTGGCTGGGGGTGATCTCCCCCGGTGTTGCGCTGCCCCAGCTGCGGCGAGGAGAATCCCGAGCGATTCCGGCTCTGCGGTTACTGCGGCGCGCAGTTGTCGCGGCCGGTTGCCGCAGAAGAGGTGCGCAAGACCGTCACCGTGGTCTTCTGCGACCTGAAGGGCTCCACGAGCCTCGGCGAGAAGCTCGACAGCGAGTCGCTGCGCGAGGTCCTCAGCGTTTACTTCGCGGCCATGAGGGCGG
>Ga0306925_10005887_pt1 | contig 11325 bp, 13 predicted proteins | sample flu12Cox44000176_FD_203755 | JGI IMG/M metagenome (GOLD analysis project Ga0306925, IMG submission 203755) | Lab enrichment of tropical soil microbial communities from Luquillo Experimental Forest, Puerto Rico - flux8day.12C.oxic.44.000.176 (v2)... | ecosystem: Environmental > Terrestrial >...
TTCTTCCTGCAACCGACGACGGCCGAGAAATTTATCGAGCGTTCGCGCGCGCGTTTCCACGATCAGGCGGACGCGTTCCTGAAGCTTTATCCGGCGGGCTCCGATGAGGAAGCGAACGCGTCGCAACTGGCGGCGTTTCGCGATGAGCTGGCGTTTGTCATGCGTGTCTGGGCGCGCGCCCAGACGAAGACCGGGCATTCAAGAGCATTCCTCTATTACTTCACGCATGAGCCTCCTGCACCGGTTGGCGCGACTTCTCGCGGTGGCTTGGGGTCAGGCGCTACTCATGGAGCCGAAGCCCAATATATTTTCCAAAACCTGCTGCCGCCCCGCGCGTGGACGGACCTCGATCGTCAAGTTTCAGACACGCTCTCGTCGTATTGGGTTAATTTCGCGGCGAATGGCAATCCCAACACAAAGAGCCTGGCGAAGTGGCCCGCGTTCGACGACGAAAACAGCGACCGACCGATGGTATTGGGCGATCAAGCCGAAATTGGGCCGGTGCCGAATCGCGCGCAGCTGGCGTTTTTCGAACAGGTCTACGACAAGGAACGCAGAAGCGGGCAGTGAGCCGCATCCCGGCACCCGGCAATTCTGTCGCGTCTCGGAGACGTCACAAAACCTCGTACTGGGACTACATCTCCGGTTAGATGACTAATCGCAAAAGTTAGGCGAGAACGGAGCACTCAGCGCTATTCGGAGCGCACCTGTTTAGATTTGCCCTCAGTGGCCGCACGAATGTAGCGTGCCCCTCCGACACTCATTTCCATATCCTGGGCAAACTTGGCTCTCGACGATTGCAGTCCATATCGGCTGGATACTCCTGCGATTTTCGCCATATCTGTCGGCACCCTCGGCTCTAGTGAGCTTAGTTCTCCGACAAATTTCTCAAAGTTCGCGCCCGGCGTAGTAATAAAGAGGGCGCGAGCCGGCTTGTCGGTGATATTTCTGAATCCATGAGCGACGGATCGCGGGAAGTTGAAAACTGCCCCCGCGGTTGCCTTATACGTTTTTCCGTCCAGAAAGATCTGATATTCACCATCAATGACCCTTAGCATTTCGTCTTCACGTGTGTGGACGTCTGGCGGAACCCCATCCCCAGGGGGAGTAGCGTTTTCAAACACGAAGGCCATGCCTCCGGTGTCAGAGGAACCCAATTTACTTTCAATCTCATTCCCAAGAACCAAAAGTCTTCGTCCTCCACCTGCCGGAATGACGAGCGGAGTGCCCGGCATCTTCTTGCTCCTCTTCGCAATAGTAAGGTTGACTGACTGCATAAGGTAAGGCATACTTACCATCATGTCAAGGACAAAATTCCCGCCTCTCGGCGATGCGACCGAACATGGGCCACGTATCGGCGCGTTGTTGCGTTTGGCGTGGCAGCGCATCCGAGAGCGAATTTACTCGGGGGTGCGGAACGACGGCTACGGCGACTTGAACCCGGCTCACGTGGCCCTGTTTCGCTACGAGGGACTCGATGGCCAAAGGCCAACACAACTGGCCGAGTCCGTGCAGATTACGAAGCAGTCCGTGAATGATCTGATTCGCCATCTCGAACGATGCGGCTACGCCGAGTGCCGGCCTGACCCTAATGACAAACGGGCGCGTCTGGTCCGCCTGACCGCGATGGGCCGGCGTTTGGAGGCAGCAATCCAAAAGCACGCGCGCGCCGCTGAAAAGGAATTGGAACGCGAACTGGGGCCTGTGCGTTTCCGAGAGTTGTTTACGACCCTGAAGAAAATGAATAGGCTTGCAACAGACAGGTAAATCAGTGAACGAGGTAATCGCAGATCTCTAAAGTTGGATCGGGATTCAGGGGCCCTTGATCTCTAGGCCGTATTTCGGGCAACCGCCAGCAGTCGGGCAATGGATTCAGGACTTGGTGGACCACAGGGTCCTGCCAAAGGGAGCATTGGATCGGCAAGCTCTACAAAGAAATTCCCAAATCCAGCGGGCGTTAGGATGACCAAAGCCTTTCCGGGTCCGGTGCCGATGTTTTGATATGGGTGACACTCGACAAAAAGAGTCAGGACCATTATTCGGCCGTGTGGTTTCCCACCGGGACTCCGGCAAAAGGATGTGTTTTGTGGCATATGTTTTGTGGCATATCCATCATTACCTTCTGATCGAGCCGAATCCATTAAGAAGTGATTCGTCAACTACCGTCTGGTAGGGTAGGAAGCGACGTGGTACCAGACTTGAACATTGGCAGTGATGCCGGTCGCCGCCGATTGTGGCTGGCGGTGTCGGGATTTGTCATGGCGCTTGCGCTGGTGCCCTTCTCCTACAAAGTCGAACGTCGCCTGGAGACAACTGCTCACATCAAGGGCGGAGAATCGGAAAAGGTTGACAAGGAACTGGCGCAGCGGTTCCAGTCGCCGTACGCACACCGCCTGGTTCTGGTGATCAGCGGTATTCCCCATCCGGATTCAGCAGAGAGTGCAGATGCGTTGGGCTTCTTAACTAGTTCATTGCGCAGTGTGCCTGGCGTGTCGGGTGCCGTCTCGAGTCTGGATTGGCCAGATTCTCTGTTCACTGGGGACAATGGCGGGGCGTTGATCATCGTCGGGTTGGATCCGCACGACGAAGCTGTCGAGGCGTTGGTTCCCAAACTGAGGGTAAAAGCAGACTGGATGGAGGGTCAGCTTAAGTCGCAATACCCCAATATCAAACTGGAGATCACGGGTGAAACACCACTGACCTTCGATCTTCGCAAGGTCAGCGCAGATGACGTCCAGCATGCCGAGGCACGAGCGATGCCGGTAACTCTCTTGCTGCTGTTGCTGGCCTTCGGCAGTCTTGTGGCCGCGCTATTGCCGTTGGGAATTGGCGTACTCTCCATATCCATGGCGATGGGTGCGGTTGCGCTGCTCGCGCATTATCTGCACTTGTCGATTCTGGTGCAGAATCTGGCGACAATGCTTGGCCTCGGCTTAGGCATCGACTATGCCTTGCTGATGGTCAGCCGGTTTCGCGAAGCATTGGCCGAGGGACATGGTCCCGGCCACGCCGCCGATATTGCTGCCGCGCAAGCGGGGCGGACGCTGCTCGTCTCGGCCACGACAGTGGCAATCGGATTTTCAGCGCTGTTAATTGTGCCCATCAGCGAACTGCGCTCCATCGGGATAGCCGGCCTGCTGGTAACCGTTTTAAGTGTCATACTGTGTACATTCATTCTGCCTTGGGTGCTTGGTCTGCTCGGGCATCGCATCAATGCCGCCCGAGTGCGTCTTCCAGGCACACGATTCAAAACGCGGGACAGCCTATGCGCGGCGAGTGCGGGGTGGTTACGGTGGGGCAGCATCATAACCCGCCGGCCCTGGATAGCTCTCCTTGCCGCTGGGATTCCGCTACTGATCCTTGCATTCCAGGCACGGAGAATCTCTCCCGGGATTCCTGACCGTGACTCGCTCCCAGCCGCAGCCGAGTCGGTGCGAGCACTGCACACGCTTCAAGGCATGGGGCGATCGGGTATTGTGCAGTCCCTCCGAGTGATCCTGGAGTTGCCGCGGCAGTCTCCGACGCTCTCGCCGGCTGGCTGGCTTGCCGTCAGTCGCATGACGAGACGCTTCCAGAGCGATCCTAGAGCGGAAGAGGTTTTATCTCTTCCAACCCTCACGGGAATGTCGGACACTGCGGATGCTGTCAACGATGTGCCCGAGGCAATCCGCAAGGGTCTTCTTCGCAGCGACGGCCAAGCTACGTTGATTGAGTTGTTGCCCACCGCCACTCTTTCGCCCAACGAACAGATACGATGGGTACGAGAGGTGCGTTCTTCCGATGTTGCGGCGATAACCGGCGTGCCCGGCGCAGTGTTGCGCGTCGGGGGCGTTCCCGGACTCGACGCAGACTATGACTCGGTAGTAACAGAGTGGCTGCCGAGGGTGGTCAGCGGCGTCGTATTGGGGAGCTTGCTGGCGCTGCTGATCGGGTTACGTTCCTTATTTGCGGCGGTCAAAGCAATTCTGCTCAATCTGCTCTCGGTTGGCGCTTCATTCGGTGCGTTAGTTATCGTTTTTCAGGAAGGCCACGGTAGCAAACTCTTTGGGCTCAGCGGACCGACCGGCGCGGTATACCCCATCGTGCCGATTCTCTCGTTTGCCATCGTCTTCGGATTGAGCATGGACTATGAGGTCTTCCTCGTCGCGCGAGTCCTCGAAGAACGGCGGCGCGGTCTATCCGAAAGATCAGCGGTGATCGAGGGCCTGGCGCGGACGGCAGGGCTCATCACGAGCGCCGCGACAATTATGATTGCGGTCTTCACTGCATTCATGATGGGCGGCTTTCTGGTCGTCAAGATGCTGGGCTTTACGCTCGCGGTGGCGGTGTTCATTGATGCCACAGCAGTGCGCATGGTGGTCGGGCCGGCACTATTGCAACTTGCCGGCGACTGGAATTGGTGGCCCTTTGGCCTCTATGGAGCCCCGACGACGTCTGAAAAGGAGCCAATGATGACGGCGAAGCCCGTGGATGCTCCCGCGACAGTACAGGGCCCCTTCCAACAGCCTGAATGAGCGATTCGATTATTTCCCTTTCTCTTCTTGAGTGCTGAACTGGCTGATGTCAAGGTCCTTGCTTCCAAGATTTGCCTTGCCCGAGCCCGCGTCGACTGCAAGAATCGAAGAGCCGGAGTTGCCTTGCAGCTTGGCCTCCACTTGCGTTGCAGACCAAACGCCGCCGACCTGCCTCAGCCCATAGTAAATGAATTCCTTCTGCGGTTCAGTCCCGCGAGGTGTCTTCACCACATGCACAGGGAACAGAATGCCGCGGTCAATCCACGTTGTTACCGAATCGTAGTGAGTCCGGTCTTGAGAGCCGGGCCTGCTCTTCAGGACAAAGCAATCGCGTGCTCCGTATTTCTCCGGCGCCAGGAGTTCCTGAGTCTTCCAGAAGAACTGGTTCTCCACCATGTCTTCATAGGAGAAGTCTGTTCCCACGAGTGGGTCGTTCCAGTGTTCGAAAGGCAACACGCTAGCGGTCTTCTCGCCCGGATGTATTGTCCGGATGGTCACCTGCCCGCTCACGCTCATGTGCAAAAAAAGGCTGGTCTTCTGTGAGCCAGGCCCTGAGATCTCGCATAGCAGACGCAGACCGTCGGGAAACCAGTGAGCCTTGGCGACGAACCTATAGTTCGTGCGCTTGCCATCGCCTTCCACGCGTGTGAGTCGCCCGGTCATGCGGTAATCCAATTTCTCAATACGCTGGCGTGAGCCAGTCAGCACAGTCTCTAGGTCAGGATTGGCCGCGATGGCCCGCGATGGATGCACAAGCGACAACAACACTAGCAAAACGATGGACGATTGAATCGTCCCAAAGGCCCAATTCGCCCAGCTGTTCTCTGGAAACGGGCCAAACTTGCGGCTGCGAGCGAGCGTTACGAGGTGGCGCGAAAAGGTCATATCTATGTATACAGCCAAAGTCCATATAGCGCCATCCAGGGCGAAGGGTACTGATTCTCGAGCGGAGGGCGTGTAGCCACTCTTTAGGTGACAGGATTCCGAGCTCTTTCGGCGGTGTCGCTGCTAAAGCCATCCTGTTAGGAAACGATGGCGAGTCAAAGTCCTAGCGTCTGCGGGAGAAAAATGGTCGGGGCGAGTGGATTTGAACCACCGACGTCGTGGCCCCGAAGATTGTTCGCACAAGGAATCAACAACTTACCAGTGACACGCTACGGTTGGTTCCACAGTGTACGGCACTGCTACTAACTCTACGACATTCCATACTTACAACGGCGAGCGCAAGCCGACGCACATTCAGTAACACCCAGTCGGCTCAGGTAGTAGTCACAATTTTAGGCACAGCGGATTCGCGCTTCCCGGATTCACGCTAACGCGAAAAAGGGATTCCGAAATATGGTGCCGCCTGCATGCCGGGTGTGGCAGCCCTCAGTTGCCCGCTTCGCGCGCGGTCTTGCAAAATGCCATCTTTCACGAAACATTATGCAAATTGAGCGAAAGCGAATTATGATGCGACAGTTGAGGCTGGCGCCTAAGATTAGCGATTGGCCCGAACCTTGCACTGCACGCCCGACGAAACCCGTCGCCCCTATCGTGATCTGTGTTTTTCTCCTCTCTAGCTGCCTGAACCCTTTCAATTCGTCGGAACCTCCCAACATCGCCGGCAACTGGACCCTCTCAGTCACTTCGTCAAAATTCGGTAATCAGATTACGGCAACGGGAACGATCGCGCAGAACGGCTCGCACATCTCTGGTTCATTCAGCCTAGCCGCTGATCCTTGTGCCGACTCTGCGGAAATGTCGGAACGCTCAACGGAAATTCTATCAACATGACGCTCAGTGAGAACGGCCAGAGCGCAAGTTTCACCGGCAAAGTGACGAATGACGGCTCGTCTGCGAACGGCTCGTATGCGGCCGCAAGCGGCGGATGCACGAACGGAGACACCGGCACATGGGTAGGCAACAAGGAACCAACAACGAAGTGACCGCCGAATGAGCTGCTGGCGTTTGGAAAGCAGATGCCTGCATTGCTGTCGGAGCGTATTTGTTCCTCCGCCTTATTCCGCCGCGCCCACGGCCTACTCCTGGCGCTCGATCCTGTTCCATAGATAGGCGCCAGGATTCCAGACCGGCTCGTCCGGTTGCACATTTCCTGCGCTGTCGGAGGCGCGAACAGCGAGGGTGTAGCGTCCTGGAAGCTTCGAAGTCCGCGTGAATTCCCATTTTGCCCTGTCAGTTGATGGCCCACGCCCTATAGCATGTGCTTGACAAAGGCAAGCATATATGTGATGAAGTCAATCATTGGGGAGGATGCTTATGCCGGAAAATAGTATTGACGCCCAGGTGAGCGCGGTTCGCGCATTCAACCGCTTCTACACCCGAAAAATAGGTGTCCTAGACGGACTTGTCAGCAGCCCTTTCTCTCTTGCCGAAGCTCGAGTGCTGTATGAGCTAGCCCATCGTGAGCAGTCGACGGCCACGGAAATCGGCAAGGAGCTTGGGCTAGATGCCGGATATATGAGTCGCATCCTGCGCGATTTCGAACGCCGAAAGTTCTTGAGGCGAGAGCAATCGAAGACCGACGAACGAGAAAAGTGTCTTTCACTGACTGCCAAGGGTCGGAGAGCCTTTGCGCCGCTCGACGAGCGTTCAAATCGCGACGTGGCCGCAATGCTCGAAGAGCTCCCTCCAACGGAGCGGCAGCTGCTGGTTGATGCAGTGCTGACGGTCTGCAGGCTGCTTGGCGATAAGGCGGAGCCAAAGACTCCCTATTTGCTGCGACAGCACCAGCCGGGCGACATGGGTTGGATCGTCCATCGGCAAGGAATTCTATATGCGGAGGAATACGGATGGGATGGCACATACGAGGCGTTTGCGGCGGAAATTGTGGCGCAATTTATCAAGAACTACGATCCCAAGCGTGAACGCTGTTGGATTGCGGAAAAGGATGGTGAAAGGGTTGGTGCGGTCTTTGTTGCGAAAGCATCAGAGGAAATTGCAAGATTGCGGCTGCTGCATGTTGAACCGGAAACGCGCGGGTTGGGAATCGGCACGCGGCTTGTCGAGGAATGCATTCGATTCGCGCGGCAGGCGGGCTATCAGAAGATGACTCTGTGGACGCAGAGCATTCTCCATGCGGCGCGACACATCTACAAACAGGCAGGGTTCCAAGTCGTGAGCGAAGAACAGCATCACACCTTCGGGAAGGATCTTACGGCCGAGACCTGGGAGCTCGACCTGCGAACCGCCGCTTTTTGCCAATAGATTTTTACGCAAATAAGTGAAACCGGACCGGAGCGCTAGTCATGGAATTCCCGAACTCCCATGTCAGCCCGTCGTCTCGGCAGATTTCTCGCCACTCTGCTGGACTCCCGATTAACGGGATAATCGAGCTTTTCGGCGGAGGGACGACAAACTTTTTACATCTCCTCTACACGCCCATGACATTTCGCCTTTCTCATGCTGCTAGGGTTGTGACGGACGCGAGACTCAGGCGGTCAAGAGATAATACGATGGTTAAGTCCTCGGCGTTACCGTCCAAGCAGGTACTAGCCGGAACAGATCTTGCTGCTTGTTAGACTCGACAGGTGTGGGAGGTCTCCTCCGGAATTTTTTTGAGGCGGAGTTCCAGATGCGCAAATCGCCTCGGCCAGCGGAGTCGGTGTCGACTCGGCACTTCCCAGTTCGAGTGTTTTTGTTGAGCGGTTTTCGACTTTTGCGCGACATGATCGTGCGTCTTCTTAAAAAGCAGCCCGATATTCTGTCGATCGGCGCGCAAGAATCCTCGGCTCTCGCGGTGGCGGAAATGATGGCGTCGAGTTTCGATGTGCTATTGGCCGATCCCGCCGAGATCAAAGAGCTGGTCGAACCCTCTCTCGACGACCTTCGTCGCTCGTCCCCAGATTTCACAATCGTGTTGATTGATATGGATGCTGGAGTCGCCGACCTGCTTTCAAGCATCCGTCACGAGACCCTGCACACGCGCAAGGTAGCGTCGGCTGGGGCATGACACGTAACTCCCAATAAACGGCGAAACGGTCCAAGTGGGTAATAGCCGGAACCGTTCCCATTTGCCGCCTTACCAGGCAAGTCGGATTTATCCTTCCGCTGCGCAAGCGCACCGCCTATGCCGATTATCGAAGTCTCGCTTTGCGGGGTTTGCTAGAATGCGCAGCATGAACAGGCGAAGATGGTTGCTGGCCGTGCCCCTGTCGGTGTTCCTACCGGCTGGCGTAGCGGAGGCAATAGAGCGGGCGTTTCTACAGCCCCCAATCGGGAGCCCTAAGGCGGAGGAGAAGCGCCAAGGTGATTCGATGACAGGATCGGCGAAGGTCTATGAATTGCGAATTTATCACGCGGCCCCCGGAAAGATGGATAGCCTCGTGGCTCGCTTCCGAGACCATACGGATAAGCTCTTTGCGAAACATGGAATCAACAGTGTTGCCTACTGGACGGCGCTGGACGAACCCGTGAAAAGCAGCACGTTCTTTTACATCCTGGAGCATCCGAACCGCGAGGCGGCGGCCGCGAACTGGAAGGCCTTCCAGGACGATCCTGAATGGAAGGCCGTGAAAGCTAAGTCCGAAGAGAATGGCCCACTAGTAGAGAAAGTCGATTCGACCTTCTTGACGCTGACCGATTTTTCCCCGCTGCCACGCATCTGAGATCAGCCGGATAGCCGATTTCAATCTACTGGAACGGGGTGTCCTGACTTGAAGACTATAATCAGGACTGATGGTCCGTTGACTTTCCTCCCAAGGCTTTCTCCAGCTCGGGAATCTTCCAGCGCAGTTGGCACTGCGCCAGATCCCCGAGTTTGTGTGCGTTGGTCCCCTTCGATCAACCGTTGAATCATGGCACGACCAGAGACACCCATTACGTTGCTGGCCACCGAGGCCAGCTTGATGTTGGCGTCTTCCAGGACCTTTTGAATCCGATTGATCGTGCGCGTCTTCTCTTCCACCAGTTGCGTTCGGTGCCGCGTAAGGTCTCGCAACTCGCGTTGCACACGTGTGGGAATGAAGCCGCCTTTCAGCAGTCCACATTGCAGCAATCGCGCGATCCACTGGCAGTCCCGAACGTCGCTCTTGCGTCCCGGCACCTGCTTAAGATCTCGCGCATTCGCAAGGAGCGCCGTAAAGCGACTCATCGTTCCCTCAGTGGCGTGTCTCACTGTGCACACGACCGTTCGATTCGATTCGGCGCACACAGACTTCGACTGACTCCTTATGCACATCCAACCCAGCACAGCGAGCAAGAATGTTCTCCATCCTCGTCTCCTTCCTGCGCCGTGGGGACATCAAAAGGTTGAACACTCTGCTCGGCGTGCTCTCGCCAAGGCGAGGCGACAATTTGGAATTCGGAGCGATGTCCAGGCCAGACTTTATAGCGGGCTTGATGCGCCAAGGAAAATCGGCCCTCGTCCCACGCAGGAGAGCTGGATCATAAATCATCTCAAGGTATGTTCATGCTTTGTGGGTGTAGCGACGTGACCGACTCTATAGAACTCATCAGGAGCTACGTTCCCATTTAGCGAGCTTGGCGTCCCAGCTGGCCCCGGCTGGCAAGACCGGAAGAGGCATGAGCGGCGCACTCACGGGCCACGCGTGTCCTGTATTTCGATTTGGAGTTTTTGGGCAGATAAGCTTCGACATCCGGGCATGTTAGTAGACCGCGCTTCGTTCAGTCCTTGGGCGCGGCGTCGCGGAGTTTGATCAGCCACTGGCCGTTGACGCGCTCGAGCTCTTCGACTTCGCGTCCGGCGTTCACGACCCGAGCGGGTACATTCGGGCCGATCCGCGGCGAGACTTCCAGCCAGTACGCTTCCATGTGCGCATGATCCCGGTCAGGAAATTCCACGTAGCTGTTCAAGTCCATGACGTACACGGGCTGCTGCCCGGCCTCGCGCTGCTTGAGATCTACGATCATTTTCTTGAGCGCCTCCCGTCCCTGGACGGCACGGGGGCCAGTGCCGAATTGACCATCCGGCGCATAGAGGGCCGCGTACGCGTCGGGGTTCTGCGTGTACAGGGCACGACTGTAGTTCCACATGACTTTTTCGATCTGCGCGCGATCTTCGGCTCGTGCTTGCATATCGTTTCTCGCGGCCGCGACTCGATAGCTGAGCAAAGCGACGAACAAAAGTGCAACGACACCGGCAAAAAATTTCGTCTTCATCGGCTTCTCCTTTCTGACGCTCACCGTCAGGGCCTCTTAATGACACAATTTACAGGTCGCGATTCTTGCACCAGGAGGGGGCGGAAATCCACCGATGCGATGCCCGAGGGCTCTCGCCATGGTCCCAATTGGGACCATGGCAGCCAAAGCGTGTTTCGTAGCGCCCATTTTCGGGGCAACGGGTTTAGTAGGAACACCTTAATAGAAGGGCGCGGCGCCCCTATGGAGTGAGTTTTGAGTGCCGTACTCAAACTTCTCCAGAAAGGAGCACCCTTGTGACCAGCGCTAAATATATCGGTATGGACGTGCACACGGAAAGTATTTCGATAGCCGTGAGGAACTCGCTCGGCAAAATTGTGATGGAGTGCGTCATCGAGGCCGAGGCAAGCAGCATTGTGCAGTTCATCGACGGGCTGCGCGGAGATTTGCGCGTCACGTTTGAAGAAGGAACCTGGGGCGCCAGCTCCTATCGCCGTCGCAGTTCTAGCAACTCGCTCTTCCGTGTAGTATCTGGTGGAGTTAGACGCTTCGAGTGGGTGCAAGACTCTCGTGTGATCGAAGAAACAGTGCGACTTCACGATCTATATTCCGATTCCGCTGACGCATTTTAGCTTCTCGTCAAATTGAAGGCTCAAAATGAACGATCAACAAAAGAAGGAGCAGTATTCTGGAGTGCGAGATCAAGAGATCC
>Ga0306925_10005889_pt1 | contig 11324 bp, 9 predicted proteins | sample flu12Cox44000176_FD_203755 | JGI IMG/M metagenome (GOLD analysis project Ga0306925, IMG submission 203755) | Lab enrichment of tropical soil microbial communities from Luquillo Experimental Forest, Puerto Rico - flux8day.12C.oxic.44.000.176 (v2)... | ecosystem: Environmental > Terrestrial > Soil...
ATATTAGCAGCTTAATGGTGGCGGGATGGTAGGGTGAGCCGCGGTACGCCGCCAGCGTGCCTCCTAGCCTTGCCAGCTCGTCGGTCGACAGGAAACGCTCGCGGCGCCGATGCGGGAACCTCTCGACATGCCGGCAGGGATTGGAGCCGTCCGGGCGCTCGCCTTGGCGCTCGGCGAATGTGAATAGCACCGAGAGCAGCGCCAGCGTGCGATTGGCCTCGGTAGGGGTTGCGCGCAGGGCATGATGCAGCTGGGCAATATCCTGCCGTGTGACGTCCGCAACACGCCTCTGTCCTAGTGCCGGCAGGATAATCTTCTCGATTAGACGCCGATACTCTCGCGCCGTACGGGGTTTCCGCTTGGCTTCCACGTGCTCCGCAAGGAACCGTGCCGCCAGCTCGGTGACGCCTGGTGCCGCCTTTGCCGCCGCCTTGACACTAGCAGGATCGGCTCCTTTTGCGACTTCACCGAGCACTCGTAGGGCTTCCGCGCGCGCCGTCTCCGGTGTCCAGGGTGCGCCATGTCGGCCAATGGTATGCCATCGCTGCTGCCGTCCCGCGTTGGTCCTATACTTGAGGACGTAGCTCACCGCATCGCTGCGCTGCCGACGCGCTGCAAAGCCCGGCAATGTGCCATCCCATGCGATTTCGCCCGGCCCCAGCGCTCGCACCTCGCGCAACCCTATCCGCTTGCGTTCACTCATCGTGGCCGCCCTAGCTACCTCCTAGCAACCAACTCAGCGTCTATTCTGGGGGTTCCCGGAAATTCCTGCAACGCGAAAAGCGCATATTTTTGTGGCATGAGACACGTCGGGAAACGGCGGGCGAGCCCTAGAAACCGCGAACCATCAAATTAAAAGTCAGTTGCTCTACCGGCTGAGCTACGGGCTCACAGCGCCGGGCGAGAACATAAGGGGCGCCGGGGAGGCGCTGTCAAGCAGCTGCGGACCGACCTTGGGCGGAACCGTGGCGCGGCCGCCGTTTGCCCGCCAGGCCACGAGATCGCTCGTCGGAGCGGCCAAGAGTGATCGACCTGATCTTTGCTGTCGGAATATTTGACACTTTTTGCGCTGCCCTTTGGCGCTAGCTGAGGCTAGTAAAATATTGATATCGTTACAACTTTCCAGTGTGGTCGCTCAGCGGGATCCCTAATCTCGCTGTCGAGGAATCTTACAATCAATAATTTTATTAACGGTTAAATATTCCCTAAATAACTGATGAACATCACTTGGCACGGAAGATGCGCGGGATGTCGTCAACTTCATTTGAGAAGGAGACAAATATCATGCAATCACGCAACCCATTGCTCTACGGAACGGCAGCCCTCGCCTGCGCTGTGTGTGCGGCACAAGCCCAGGCGGACCCGGTGACCGTGCCACTCTTCTATACGACGTTCTCGGGCGGCGCCAACATCGACGAGGTCAGCACCGTCACCCTCAACGGATCCACCCTCACTTTTACCGGCAACCACAATATCGCCACGACGGCCGGAGCCGACGGCCTGCTGTTCCTGCCGGACGGCAACCTGGCGATTGGCGGGCAGGGCGGCGGCGGCGGGGGCGCCCAGATCCATGAGATCACGACCGGCGGCGCCGCGGTCGCCAACGTCAACACGCCGTTTAACGGTAGCACATTCGACGGCTCCTACCACCTGGCGCTGTCGTCGAGCTCGCCGACCGCCACTCTCTACAGCATGTGCAACGGCGAATGCGGTGCGAATCTCTCGCGCACCACCCTGGCCGGCGGCGGGCTGCAGAACGCCACCACGGCGACCAACATCGCGGTAACCGGCGGTGTGAGTCATGATGTCCGGGGTCTCATTTTCGACCCCGTCAACAGCACCTGGTACTATGGGACCGCGGGCGACGGCAGCACATCGGGAGACTTCGGAACAGTCAGCTTCAACGGCACCACCGCGACCCTGACAAGACTGTTGTCCGGCGTTGCGGCACACGGTCTCACTTTTGACCCGTTCACCAATGACATCATCATCAACAGCGGCCACGAGATCGAGCAGTTCGACCCGACGACCGGGACCATCGTATCGACGGTTACGGTCAGTATCAGCGGCAGCGAGCAGTTCGACCAGGCCGCCGCCGACGGGGCCGGCCATCTGTTCGTCGCGTCCAATGACGGCAACCTAGTGGGCATCGACTACGACAGCGCGACCGGCCATTTGATCGGCGGCGCCGGCGCAACTGTGGCAGAGAAGTTTCTGGCGAGTGCGCTCGACGACATCGCCCCGCTGTCGGGGTCGGGAGCCCCAAGCGTGCCCGAGCCGGCATCACTGGCGTTGCTCGCCACCGGTCTGCTCGGACTTGGTGTGGCACGCCGTCGCCGCAACCGAGTGTAAAGAAAACCGTCACTCAACAATCATAGGGGCGGCGTCGCGGACGCCGCCCTTATTTTCTTTGAGGACCTATTCAGCTGCGCCATTCGAGGGTGCGCGGCTCGACCGGGTTCTCGAACGGCCGGCCTTCGGCACGGGCGCGACGGTATTCCCGCTTCAGGCGGTAGTACCATTTCGCCTGGGTGTCGGCGTCATCGATCAGGGTCAGCGGCGGGTCATAGCGCAAACCCTGCTGCTGACGCTCCATGATCCTCCCGTCCTGGCGCAGAAAGACGCGCACATAGTGTCGCAGAAACGGCTTTAGCGGGGTGAGCCAGGGTACTGTCCAATAGACGCAATGGTTGATCTCGGTCACTCCTTCATCGACTGGAGTGATCGCGGTCAGATTGCCCACGCAGTACCGGCCGGCGCGGACGTGCTCGATCCTGATGCTCGGCAGACGGAAGACGATCTCGGTTTCCTGCACGCCGCCCAGCAGGCGGTAGGCGCGCGAATTCGCCGAGGGGGAGTGGCGGCTCATCGTAAAGCCGAACGGTGAGGCGTTGAAGGCCTTGCGCTTGTGCTGGATCGACCGGCGGGAGCGCCACCACCAGGCGCGATGGACAAAGGGCCCGTGCGCGGGGTCCATCAACCCGACGACGGCGTGGTCGATCGCTGCAGAGAAGCTGACGCTCTCGACGAGATCGGGTGATCGTCCGTTAAACCCGTCCAGCACCGGGATCTCCGGCGCCGTCGCGGGATCATCGCCAAAGAACACCCAGATGTTCCCTTGCACCTCGCGCACCGGGTAGCTGCGCACACGGATACGCTCGGGCGTGAAGGCCTGACCCGGCACCAGCGACGGGATCAAGGTGCATTGTCCGCCGGTGTCAAAGCGCCAACCGTGATAGCAGCACTCGATCTCGCTCCCATCGAAGCGGCCGGTGCTGAGCGGCATCCCGCGATGCGGACAAGGGTCGCGCAATGCGAACACGGCGCCGGCCGCGTTGCGACCAATCAGGATCGGCTCGCCGAGCATGACCTTTGCCAGCACCGCCCGGCGCCGCAAGCGTCGGCCCGACACGGCGTAATACCAGGCCTCTTGCAATGGCGCGGCCGCGTCTTGCGCGGACGCTGTCCTGGCGGCACCGGTCAGAGGCGGGTCGACAGCCAAATTGCGATCCGTGAGCCGGCCTTCACCGCGAGGCTGATAAGCTCGTACCCGAGGGCCTCCTCGGCGCCGTGGGCGATCGCGATTTCGCGGTGCGCCAATTCGTCGTCGCGAAAGGCAAGGATTGTCTCTCGTAGCGCCGGATCCTCTTCGGCCAGATACTCCGCTTGGGCCCGGTAATGCTCATCGATCGTGTCCTCTACCGCGACGGTGCAGGCCATTGCCGCATGCTCGCCGAGGAGTGCCGTCGCCGCACCGAGCGCGTAGCCGGCAACCGACCATAACGGGTAGAGAAGGGTCGGACGGACCCGCCGCTCATGCAACAGCTCCTCAAACCGCGCGAGGTGGCCTTTCTCGGTCTCGGCCATCCGGCGGATTTCCCCGGCGGCGCGACCGCGTCCGAGCACGTCGAGCTGACCCTGGTAGATCCGGGTCGCCCCATACTCGCCGGCATGATCGACGCGCAGCATGCGAGCGATTTCCTCGGTCGGCTGGCGGTCTCCGGGCAGCCGGCGCGGGCGCTGCCCGCTCATGCGATTTCTCCGCGCATCTCGGCTCGCTCGCCCGGTCGGCGCGACCGCCAAAAAACCGCAAGACAGCTGCTTCCCGCCACCAGCGAGGCCAGCAGGTTCCAGCCGGCGAGCGAAATGCCCCACAGCATCCACGCCGGCTCGTCGCAGCGCACCGGCATTTGCCCGAGAATGCGCGCCTTCAGCGCCTCCACCGTATCGGCCGCGGTGGCAGCCCCGGTGCAGGCGTTGGGGCCGGCGAACCAATGCTTCTCGACCCCTACATGATAAAAGGCGAAAGCGCTGCCGACCGCAAAGACCGCGGCGAGCAGCAGCGCTACCCAGGGCAGCGCCGCGCGGCTGCCGACCATGATCGCAACCAACGAGATGACTATAGCCGCGAGCCAGGGCCAGCGTTGCAGCAAGCAAAGCTCGCATGGGGCGAGCCCACCCCAGTATTGCGACAGCAGCGCGCCGCCCAGCACCACAGCGCTCGCCACCAGAACAAAGACCGGAAACCGGTGGTGATCGGCCCTCATAAGCTCATAGATAGCGCAGCACGACGAACCCGCCAACGAGTGCCGCCGCTATCAGGCTGGTCACCAGCATCAGCCGGCGCTCGATAAACTCGCGGATAGGCTCGCCAAACCGCCACAACAACGCGGCGAGCAGAAAAAACCGCAAACTGCGCGAGACGAGTGCCGCCAGGGTAAAAGCGACGAGGTTGAACTGCGCCGCACCGCTGGCGATCGTGACCAACTTGAAAGGAATCGGCGTCAGCCCCTTGAGCACGATGATCCAGGCGCCCCAATCGGCGAAGGCCGATTTGAACGCGTCGTATTTGTCCATCGCGTGATAGAATTCGAGCAGAGGCCGGCCGATCGCGTCGAACAGGAAATAGCCGATCGCATAGCCGACATAGCCGCCAACGACCGAGGTGATCGTGCAAACCGCGGCGATCAGCCAGGCGCGGCGCGGGTTCGCCAGTGTCATCGGCACCAGCAGGAAATCCGGCGGCAGCGGAAAGAACGAGCTCTCGGCAAAGGAAATCAGCGCCATCGCCGCCATCGCGTGACGGTGCGCCGCGATCGCGAGCGTGCGCGAATAGAGACGATCGATCACGTCTCTGGGCAGGCTGGGGGAGGCAGGAGAAACTCGTCGAGGGTCATGTGTTTGCGTCGGCGGCTCGCTGGTCCCCGGCCTTTTGCCGCCGATATATGGCGATTTTCCGACCGATCTTCGGAGGTCGGGTTGATCGGCTATTCCGCCGCGGCGGCGTCGAGCGGAATCGCGGCGTCGACGTCTGTGAACCCGCCGGATTGCCGCTGCCACAACCGCGCGTAAGTGCCGCCTCGGGCGAGCAGCTGGGCATGAGTGCCCTCTTCGACGATCCTCCCCTGATCGAGCACGACCAGACGATCCATGCGCGCAATTGTCGACAACCGATGCGCGATGGCGATGACGGTGCGCCCTCGCATCAGGCTGTCGAGCTGCTCCTGGATCGCCGCCTCGACTTCCGAATCGAGCGAGGAGGTGGCCTCGTCAAGAACGAGAATCGGGGCATCTTTGAGGATAACGCGGGCCAGGGCGATCCGTTGACGCTGACCGCCCGACAGCTTGACGCCGCGCTCGCCGACATGCGCGTCGAAGCCGCGCCGCCCATACCAATCCTCGAGCCCCTCGACGAATTCGAGCGCGTGCGCCTGCGTCGCGGCCCGCCGTATCTCCCACTCGCTCGCCTGCAGCCTGCCATAACGAATGTTGTCGCGGATCGATCGGTGCAGCAGCGAGGTGTCCTGAGTGATCATCGCGATGTGCGCGCGTAGGCTTTCCTGGGTGACCTGGGCAATGTCCTGCCCGTCGATCAGGATGCGGCCGGCCTCGATCTCGTAAAAGCGCAGCAACAGGTTGACCAGGGTCGACTTCCCGGCACCCGACCGCCCGACGAGACCCACCCGTTCGCCCGGTGCGACCGAAAGGTCGATGCCATGAAGGACACCCCTCGCGGTGCCGTAGCCGAAGCGCACCCCTTCGAAACGGACCGCTCCGCGCGTGACCTGCAACGCTACGGCATCGGGCCGGTCAGGCATCTGGCGGGGCACCGCGATCGTCCGCATACCCTCTTGCACGACCCCGATATTCTCGAAGATTGTCGTGACGTTCTGCGCCACCCAACCGGCGATTGCGGCGATATGCCAAGTCAGCGGCAAGGCCATCGCCACCGTACCGACCACAATGCGCCCGTCGCTCCACAGCCAGATCGCCAACGTGGCGGTGCCCACCACCATGGTCGCATTCAGCACGGCGAGGCACAGATTGAGCAGCGTCGTCAGCCGCACCTGCCCGCGATGCGCATCGGTGAGATCGTCCACCGCCGCGCGGACAAACTCGTCCTCGTCCCGCGGCCGTGCGAACAGCTTGACCGTCGCGATATTGGTGTAGCTGTCGACAACGCGGCCGGTGAGCGCCGAACGCGTGTCGGACATGCGCCGCGAGCGAGTGCGCAGCCGCGGCACAAAATAGCGGAGCAACACCGCGTAGCCGGCAAACCACAGCAGCACCGGGATCGCCAGTCGCGGGTCGTTCGAGGCGAGCAGGATGATCGCGCCGCCGCCATAGACCAGGATGTACCAGACCGCTGTGGTCGCGGCGACGACGCTTTCGCGCAGCGACGGGCCGGTCTGCATGACCCGTTGCGCGATTCGTCCGGCATAATCGTTCTGAAAAAAGCTCCAGCTCTGCCGCACGACATGCCAATGGCTCTGCCAGCGGATCAGGTTGGAGAAGCCGGGGATGATCGCCTGGTTGGTCAGCATGTTCTGCAGCAGCATCGCCAACGGCCGTACCACCACCAGGACGAGGGCCATGCCGAGCAGCGGCGGCCACGAATCGCGCAGCAGCGAGCCGGGGTCGTGGTTAGAGACGAGCGTGATCACCCGGCCGACGAATACCGGTATCGTGGTATCGATCAGCGCGACGATAAAGCCGGCAACGAAAAGCGCTACGACCAGGCCACGCGCCTGGCGCGCATAATGCCAATAAAAGGCGCCGAGCCCGGCGGGCGGCGGGCTTTGCGGCGGCAGCGCCGTCGGCTCGAGGAGGGTTTCGAAATACCGGAACAAGCGCATGTAAAAAAGATCGCTTCGAGATCCCTGCTGAAGGAGAGACGGCGGTGAGAAGGTTCAGGTTTAGATAGCGCCGCCGGCCGGTGGCGCAACCCTAGCACATCCGCGGCGCTGTATCCGAATAACATCAGTCATCGTCCGAGAGCGTTCCGATTCATCCGGCTCGGCCGCGTTTTTGCCGCGGTATCTTCGTTATCAACTGTTGGGCAACCTTAAAAGGGCTGGGGCGATGAAGGGTATCATTCTAGCGGGCGGCGCCGGCAAGCGGCTCTATCCAATTACTCTGGCGGTCAGCAAGCAGCTCCTGCCGGTCTACGACAAGCCGATGATCTATTACCCGCTGACGACCTTGATGCTTGCGGGCATTCGCCAAATCCTCGTCATTACGACCCCGACGGATCGCCCGCGGTTCGAGGCGCTGTTCAAAGACGGCAGCCAATGGGGCTTGTCGATTGCCTATGCCGAGCAGCTGCAGCCCGACGGGCTCGCGCAAGCCTTTTTGATCGGACGCGACTTCATCTGCGGCGACAACGTCGCCCTCGTACTCGGCGACAATATCTTCTACGGCGATGGCTTGCCGGCGATCCTGCAACGCGCCGCGCAGTCGCGCCCCGGCGCCACCGTCTTCGCCTACCAGGTCCGCACCCCCGAGGCCTACGGCGTCGTCGAGTTCGACGCATCCGGTAAGCCGGTCGCGATCGAAGAGAAGCCGCGGCAGCCGCGGTCGCAATGGGCGGTCACCGGCCTTTATTTTTACGACCCGACGGTTGTCGAGATCGCGGCCACCCTTAAACCCTCGGCGCGCGGCGAACTCGAAATCACCGACATCAACAACATCTACCTCGAGCGCGGGTTGCTGACGGTCGAAAGGTTCGGGCGCGGTTATGCCTGGTTCGATACCGGGACGCACGAATCATTGCTCGAAGCGGCCGAATTTGTGCGCACAATCGAGATGCGCCAGGGCCTCAAGATCGCCTGTGTCGAGGAAGTCGCCCATCACATGGGCTTTATCGACCGCGAGCACCTTCTGACATTGGCTCGGCAACTGGGCAGCGGAGACTATGCGCGATACCTCGAAAGCCTCCCAGGACCAGATTCGTAGCCGGGAGCCGGCCTATCTCTTACGAACTAAGAATTCACTCCGGGACGCCCTCAACGCGGAAGATCTCCTCAAGCTGTGGGCTCAGCGGTAGGTCGAGGGTCTCGCTGGTCGGCAACCGCTGCTGAAACCACTTGTTGTAGAGCTGCACGATCTCGCGGCTTTGCGCGAGACGGCTGAAAGTCCGGTCGATGATTGCAGCGAAATCGGGATCGTCTTTGCGGAACATCAGCCCGTAAGGATCGTAGGACAAATACTCGCCGACGACATGGAATTGGTCACCCGTCCTGGTCGTCGCCACGAGGCCGTATAGCAGCACATCGTCGGTGGCAAAGGCGTCGGCCTTGCCTTCTTTCAACATCGCAAAGGATTCGTCATGATCCTTGCCGACGATAATCTTGATGCCGAGCTGCTGCTTCTCAGAGATCGCCCGCACGGCCGCTTCGTTTGTGGTGCCCGCGGTCACGACGACTGTCTTGTCGCTTAGATCGCGAAAGGATGAGATGGTTGAGGAACGCGGTACCAAAATTTTGGTGCCGGCAACAAAGAAGATCGGCGAGAAGGCTACCTCCCTCTTGCGTTGGAAATTGGCGGTGGTCGAGCCGCATTCGAGGTCGATCTCGCCGGAACGCACAGCCGGGATCCGGGTCTCTGCTCTTACCAACTTGTAGCTGATGGCGAGTTCGACCCCTTCGAGCTCGCTTGCGATCTCCTTGACGACCTCGTTGCAGAGATCGATCGAATAGCCGATCGGCTCATGCAACCTATTTAAGTAGGAGAACGGGATCGAACTCGCTCGATAGCCGAGCGTCACAGTCTTGCTGTCCCTAATCTTCTTTAAAGTTCCGGTCAGCTCCTGAGCGCGGGCGCCGAACAGGACCAACAACGGCCCGATCAGCGCGGCGGCGAGCAAGGATCGCGGCATCAGGCGGCCTGCGCTTCCGCCGGCATGCCGATCGTCTCGGCGGTCTCGCCCTCCCAGCGGCCGATGACCGCCGTCGCCAAGCTGTTGCCGATCACGTTAGTCGCGGTCCGGCCCATGTCGAGGAACTGGTCGATGCCGATGATCAGCAGCAATCCCGCCTCGGGCAGATTGAAGGTTACCAACGTTGCGGCGATGACGACCAGCGAAGCGCGCGGGACCCCGGCCATGCCCTTGCTGGTCAGCATCAGCACCAGCAGCATCGTGACCTGCTGGGTGACCGACAGCTGAATGTTGTAGGCCTGTGCAATAAAGATCGTAGCGAAGGTGCAGTACATCATCGAGCCGTCGAGGTTAAACGAATAGCCCATCGGCAGCACAAAGCTGATGATCTTTTTGCTGACCGGCAGCTTTTCGAGTTGCGCCATCGTCACGGGATAGGCCGCCTCGCTGCTCGCCGTGCTGAAGCCCAACAGAAACGGCTCGCGGATCAGCGAGATGAGCCGGAACACTGTGCGTCCGAGAAAAAGGAAGCTGGCGGCGATCAGCACCAGCCACAAGATGCCGAGGCTGAAATAGAACTGGACCAGGTATTTGCCGTAGGTCACCAAAATCCCGATCCCTTGCGTCGTCACTGTTGCCGCCATCGCTGCGAAAACGGCGATCGGAGCGAGCGCCATGATGTATCCGGTGATCGTCAGGATGATCTGCGAGGTCTCGTCGATGATCTTGATGACCCCCGCCGCCCGCTCGCCGAGCGCAGCCGCAGCAACACCAAAGAACAGCGAGAAGACGACGATCTGCAGAATCTCATTATTGGCCATCGCCTCGACCGCGCTCTTCGGTACGAGGTGGGTCACGAAGTCTTTGAACGACAGCGAAGCCGCGTTGAGGTTCGTCGCAGCGCTCGCGTCGGGCAGCGGCAGGTTGAGGTTGTCGCCCGGACGCAGGATGTTGACCATGATTAGGCCGAGCAGCAGCGAGACGAGCGAGGCGCTGACGAACCACAGCATCGCCTTGCCGCCGATCCGGCCGACCGATTTGGTGTCCCCCATATGCGCCACACCAACGACCAAGGTCGTGAAGACGAGCGGCGCGATGATCATTTTGATCAGGCGCAGGAAGATGTCGGTGAACAGCGAGATGTAGCCGGCGATCGTCTTTGCCGTCTGTGGATCGGGCCATAGGCTATGGCATGCATACCCGACGGCGATACCGAGCAGCATGCCGATAAAGATGATCAGCGTCAGTCGTTGCGAACGCATTGCTTTCTCCACCTTCGGCGACCGTTCACAGCATGCGTCAATGCGCCGCGCAACAAAACCGTCATGTCCGACCGCACTGCTCGGAAACGGGACTAATGCCTTCGTTGCAGCCGGAAAAGCGGAGCGTGGTCGGGTTGGAGGGTAACGATTCCAACCGGAATAACCGGCTCCGAGCCGGCACGCTCGATCTGGAAGGCCTTGATCATGGTAGCCAGCACCAAGGTCGCTTCAGTCAGCGCGAACCGTGCGCCAATGCACACTCGCGGACCGACGCCGAACGGCAGATAGGCGAAGCGATCGGGGACCGCCGCACCCGGGAGAAACCGCGACGGGTCGAAGACTTCCGGTTGCGGCCACAATCGGCGATGCCGGTGCAACACCCAGGGCGCGATGAACACAATCGCGCCGGGGGGTACCGGAATGCCGCCGGCATCGTCGGCAGCACGCGCCTGACGCACCAGGGTGAATGCCGGCGGATAGAGGCGCAGCGCCTCGTGCACGACCGCGCGGGTGTAGACGAGCTTTGGTGGGGTCTCGGCCGCATTGTCCGGGCCGAGATCGAGGGTCTCGGCCTCCGCAGCAAGCCGTTTCTGAACATTGGGCGCTGCGACGACCAGCCATAGAGACCAGAACAGCGCGACCCCGGTCGTCTCATGACCGGCGGCGATCAAAGTCGCCACTTGGTCGACGAGACCTTCCGCCGCAAACGCGGCACCGCTCTCAGGGTCGCGGACGGTCGACAACACGTCGAACAGGTCGCGCGGCGCTTCCACCGACCCTTTTCCACGACGCTCGGCAATGATGCGCCCGATCAGCGCTGTCCAGCGTCGGCGCACCCGTCGGCGCGCGAGGTCGCACGGGCTCGGGATTGCCGGCGGCAGCAAAAAGTCGAGCAGGGTTGGCCG
>Ga0306925_10005890_pt1 | contig 11324 bp, 11 predicted proteins | sample flu12Cox44000176_FD_203755 | JGI IMG/M metagenome (GOLD analysis project Ga0306925, IMG submission 203755) | Lab enrichment of tropical soil microbial communities from Luquillo Experimental Forest, Puerto Rico - flux8day.12C.oxic.44.000.176 (v2)... | ecosystem: Environmental > Terrestrial >...
CTGGGACGCGCTGGCCCTGGCCGCGGTGACGAAGGCGCGCGCGGAGGGCAAGTTCGTCCCCGGCCTCGGTCATCCCGTGCACAAGGTCACCGATCCCCGCACCCCGGCGCTCATCGCGATCGCCGACGAGGAGGGGCTGCGCGGGCCGCATCTGCGCCTGTTCGAGGCGATCGGCCGGGTCCACCCGCAGGTGCTCGGCCGGACCCTGCCGCTCAACGGCGCGGGCACCTGCGGCGCCGCCCTCGCCGACCTCGGGCTCCCGCCGGATCTGCTGCGCGGCTTCGCGCTGCTGGCCCGGGCGGCCGGCCTGCTGGGCCAGCTGGCCGAGGAACGGCGCCGCCCGGTCGGGATGGACATCTACCTCACGGTCGAGCGAGGCGCCGAAAGTGTCCCCCCGGACCCGGCCGCGCCACCTGAGCCGCAGACTCCGAGCCGCCGCCACTGAGCCGCAAACACCGAGCCGCAAACACCGAGCCGCCACCCTGAGCCGCCAACACTGAGCCGCCAACACTGAGCCGCAAACACCGAGCCGCTAACACCGAGCCGCAACCACCGGAGGAGCCGCCATGGCGACCGTCGCCGCGGTCATCGCGTCCACCCATCACCCGTTCTACTACCGCGCCAGCACCTCCACCGGCACGGACCGGCCGCCGTTCGCCGACGAATGGGTGTCCAAGATCGAGGCGTTCCGGGAGACCCTGACCCGGGCCCGGCCCGACGTCCTGGTCATGGTCGGCTCCGACCATTTCCACCAGCTCTGGCTCGACAACATGCCGCAGTTCCTCGTCGGCAAGGCGCCGTTCTACGACGCGAACTTCTACAACGAGGAGCGCGAGTTCGGCCTGCCCAGGATGTTCCTGCGCGGGCACGAGGAACTGTCCGCCTACCTGCTCCGCCAGGGAATCGACGCCGGCTTCGACCTCTCGTTCAGCAATGAATTGAGAATCGACCACAGCATCACCTGCCCGCTGATCACCTTGCGGCCACAAGCGGACCTGCCGATCGTCCCCATCTACACCAACATCTTCGCGCCGCCGATGGCGCAGCCGAAGCGCTTCGTGGAGCTGGGCAGGACCATCCGGCAGCTGGTCGAATCCTGGCCGAGCGACGCGCGCGTGGCCATCATCGGCACCGGTCACCTGTCGCTGGAGCTGGGCGGACCGCGCCAGTTCGGCCCGCACGGCCCCGACCCCGAGTTCGACCGCAAGGCGGTCGGCTGGATCGCGTCCGGCGACCTGGAATCCGCGCTGGCCGAGGTCAGCCTGGACAGCCTGTGGCTGCCGGGCAACGCGACCCACGGCTTCATGGACTTCATGCTGATGATGGGCGTGGCCGGCGACAACGTGAAGGCCGATTACAGCGACTCGCTCGACCTGTTCCACACGATGGAGGCCTACTTCACCTGGTACCCGGAGGCAAGAAAATGAGCAAGTACCTGCTCAACAAGTTCCTCTACACCGTCGACCGCGATCCCGAGCTGGTCGAGCGCTACCGCGTGGACCCGGTCGGCACGGTGGCCTGGTGGGAGACCGAGCGCGCCAACGTCATCCTCAACGTGCCCGAATTGGAGCGCAGCACCTGGCTGGAGTTCACCGATGCCGAACGGGAGGCGCTGGCGACCCACGATTACGTCACGCTGTTCGAGCTCGGGGCGCACAACTTCCTGACCCTGACCCTGTTCATCGCCATGTTCGAGCGCGACTACGACGAGCCGCTGGGATTCCAGCTCGAGTACGCGCGGAAGCTGAGCCACTTCAGCCTGCCGTACCCCGACATCTCGACCTGAGATCAGCCCAGGCCCGCTCCGCGGGCCTGGAACTCGTACAGCGACAGGAAGTCCTCCTCGCGCAGGCCGTGGCCGATGGCCAGCTGGATGATCTGGTGCACGGCGGACGTGGACGGCATCGGGACCTCCAGCGCCCGGGCCGCGCCGAGGCCCAGGTCGAAGTCCTTGCGCAGCTGTTCGTTGGTGAAGGTCAGGTGCCGGTCTCCGCTGACCAGTTCCGGGCTGCGGCGGCGGATCCACGGGGAGGTGAGCCCGGAGCCGTTGAAGAACTCCAGGAACGCCTCCCGGGAGGTGCCGGCCTTCTCGGCCAGGGTGACCACCTCGGCCAGCGACTGCACCATCATGCCCAGGTAGAGGTTGTGCGCGAGCTTGACCAGCCTGGCTTGCTCCTGGTCGCCGACGTAGGTCACCTTGCCCGCGATCCGCTCCAGGTCGGGCCGGGCCGCCTGGAAGGTGCCCGCTGGCCCGGACACGATGAACGAGCCCTGTCCTTCGGCGAATACCTCCGGGTTGCCGCAGACCGGCGCGGCGAGGAAGCCGGCCCCGGCTGCGGCGGCGGCCGCCCGGATCCTGGCCGAGACCGTTTCCGACACCGTCGAGCAGTCGACCAGCACGCCCGGCCGCTGCTCGCCGGTGAGGAGGCCGCCCTCGCCGAGCGTGACCTGCTCCAGGTCGGCCGGGCCGGTCACCATCGTGAACACCAGCGCGCAGCCGGCCAGCGCGGCGATGTCCGGCGCGACCCGGGCGCCGCGCGCGGCCAGCGGAGCCGTCTTGGCCGCCGTCCGGTTCCAGACCGTGACCGGGCGCCCGGCGTCGATGAGCCGGGCCGCCATCACACTGCCCATCTTGCCGGTGCCGAGCCAGCCGATGCCCGGTTCGCTGGTCATGCGCTCTCCCTGGGCGCGCCGTCCCCATCGGGCCATGCGGGCCCGGGCAGGCCGGCGCCGGTGAACAGCCGGGTGCCGGCCACGTAGAGCTGGTCGGCCGGGAACCGGGTCAGCAGCTCGCAGCCACCCGCGGTGACGACCACTTCCTCCTCGATCCTGGCCGCCGCCGAGCCGTCCGCCGTCGGCCAGTACGTCTCGATCGCGAACACCATGCCCTCCCTCAGCTCGACCGGGTGCTCGAACGAGTGGTAGCGGCTCATCAGCGGCCGCTCCCAGTTGGACAGGCCCAGCCCGTGGCAGTACTGCAGGCCGAACGCCTCCTCCTCGTCGGCGAACCCGAACTCGGTGGCGGCCGGGAAGTGCCGGACCACGTCGGCGGACGTGGCGCCGGGCCGGATCTCCGAGATCGCGTTGTCCATGAACTCGCGGGCCCGGCGGTAGGCCTCGCGCTGCTGGCGGTTCGCGCTGCCCACGTTCAGCGTCCGGTAGTAGCACGTCCGGTAGCCGTTGAACGAGTGGATGATGTCGAAGTAGGCGGTGTCCCCGGGCCTGATCAGCCGGTCGGAGAACACGTGCGGGTGCGGGCTGCACCGCTCGCCCGAGATGGAGTTGACCGCCTCCACCTCCTCCGACCCGTTCTCGTACAGGTACTGGTTGACCAGGGCGACGCAGGCGTTCTCGCGGACGCCCGCCCGCAGGTACCGGTACAGCTCGTCGTAGGCGCCGTCGACCAGCGCCGCCGCGTGGTCGAGCAGCGCGATCTCGTCGGCGGTCTTGATGGCCCGGATGTCCTGCATGAACCCGTGCCCGTCCACGACGTTCAGGCCCTCGGCCTCCAGCGCGCGCAACACCGGCAGCTCCACCACGTCCACCCCCACCGGCACGCCGGCCAGCCCGTGGTCGCGCAGGAGGCCGGCCAGCCGCCGGGCGTTGCCGCGTTCGACCCCGACCTCCTCCGGGATGGAGCCGCGCCAGCTGGAGATGCCGGCCCGCCAGTTCGCCTTGTCGTTCCAGGGGGCGAACCGCTGATGGGTGCGGGCCGCCGAGCCGATGTCCCACAGGATCGGGTCCTGCCCCCGCATGACCAGGCAGCAGCGGAACAGCTTGTCCCTGGCCCAGTTGCCGATGTGCGTCGCGGTCGTGTAGCGGATGTTGTTCATGTCGAACAAGATCAGGGAGCCGATGTCGGAGTGTTCGAGGGCGGCGCGGACCTTGGTGGCGCGGTCGGACCTCAGGCGGGCGAAGTCGACGCGTTGTTCCCAGTCGGTGCCCAGGGTGGCGCCGGGGGAGGCGATGGGGACGGACTGTGTGGTGGCGGAGTAGTTGTCGATCATTTCGGCTCCTTGGTGGCTGATGTCGCCTGTTCCGGCGCTCGCCGTTATGACCGCCTCATACCGGGGCGTACTCTCCTTCGCTCGTCGGGAGGGAGTGAGAGCGAGGGGAAGTGCCCGGCCGGTGCAGTGCCGACCAGGCGGCGTCGATTAGGTGCTGGGTGGATAGGCCGTATTTCTGGAAGAGGTAGGTGGCGGTTTGGGCGCCTTCGGCGAAGGTGTCGGTTAGGCCGATGCGGTGGAGGGGGCGGGGGAGGGCGGCTTCGGCGAGGGTCTCGGCTACTGCGGAGCCTAGGCCGCCGGTGGTGGAGTGGTTTTCGGCGGTGATCACGGTGGCGGTGGCGGTGGCGGCGGCTAGGACGGTGGCGGTGTCCAGGGGCTTGATGACCGGGATATTGAGAACTACCGTGGCGATACCGGCCGAACGCAGGACGCGGGCCGCTGCCAGTGCAGGGGCGAGCATCATGCCACTGACCAGCAGAGCTACATCGGATCCGGGGACCGCCTCTGGTGCCCGGAGCTGGCCTCTCGCGTCCCCCGTGGAGCCGGGCCATACCCCCATCCCACCCCGGCCTGCGGTTTCCGCGCCGCCGCGGGTCACGCCTCCGCCGCTGCTGACCGCGCCGCCCTCGGTGACGGCGCCGCCAGCGGTTTCGGCTCCGCCTTCGGTCTGCGCCCCGCCGCGGGTGACACCGCGGCCTGCGGTTTCGGCGCCGCCGCGGGTCACGCCTCCGCCGCTGCTGACCGCGCCGCCCTCCGTGTGCGCTCCGCCGCGGGTGACGCCGCCTCCGGTGGTTGCCCCGCCGCCGGTGGTTCCGCGCGCGAGGCCCGTTCCGTTGCGGCCGTCGACCAGCACCTGAGCGTGGCCGAGGGACAGCCGGTGATCCTCGGGGAAGATCACCGGGATCTCGCCGCGCTTGAGACGGAGGTAGACCGGGCCCGGCAGGTCGGCGATGGCCGTTACCACCTGGGCGGTCTCGGTGGCGTCCGCGACGTCCACGACCGTCATGCCCGGAAGGGCGCGCATCAGCGCGACGTCCTCGATCGCCTGGTGGCTGGGACCGCCGGGGCTGGACACGCCGGGCATGAACCCGACGATGCGGACCGGCAGGTGCGGGTAGGCGACCGCGTTGACGATCTGGTCGAAGGGCCGCCGGGTGGCGAACACGCCGAACGTGTGCACGAACGGGATCAGCCCGCTGCGGGCCAGCGCTCCGGCCACGCCGATCATGTTGGCCTCGGCCATCCCGGCGTGGATGAAGCGATCCGGGAACGCCGCCTGGAACAGGTCGATCTCGCACTGACGGGTCAGGTCGCCGCTCAGGCAGACGATCTCGGGCCGCTTCCGGGCCAGTTCCACCAGGGCGTGGCCGTACGGCTTGAGCACGGTCCGGTAGGGCGGGTCCAGGACGGCCTGGTGCCCGATGTCATCCGTCACGTGACAGCTCCGCACTCAGCTCGGCGTCCGCCGCCGCCGCGAGGTCGGCGGGCAGCTTGATGAAGTGGCCGTCGGCGTCCGGCGGCAGGCAGGTGAGCCCGTGGCGGGTGGAGGTGCGGCAGACCAGGACGCGCGGGCCGGCCGTCCCGTCCTGCCTGTCCGCTCCGTCGGCCAGGGCGGCGGCCACGGCGTCCACGTCGTGCCCGTCGAGATCGACCGCGTCCCAGCCGAACGCGCGCCATTTGGCGGCCACCGGCTCGATGGTGGTGATGGTGTCGACCGGGCCGTCGACCTGGGAGTTGTTGGCGTCGAGCAGGGCGGTCAGCCGGGCCAGGCGGTAATGCCCGGCGAACATCGCCGCCTCCCAGACCTGCCCCTCCTGCAACTCGCCGTCGCTGAGGAACGCGAACGTCCTGGCCTCCGGCCGGCCGCGCAGGCGGTCGGCGAGCGCGAAACCGGCCGCCGCGGACAGGCCCTGACCCAGCGAGCCGCACGTGTAGTCCGGCACCGGGCTGCGCTCGGTGCCGATGGCCTCCAGCGCCGAGCCGTCCCGCCCGTAACCGGCCGGGGCCGCCTCGTCGAGCAGGCCGGTTTCGGCGGCCGCGGCGTAAGCGGCGATCACGTAGTGGGCTGGCGAGCAGATCACTCGGTCGGTCCCCGGCCTCAGCGCGGCGCCGTAGACCGCGGCGTACTGTTCCGCCGCCGACAGCGCCTGACCCAGGTAGCCGAACCCGTGCGGGGCCACCATCCGCACCGCACGCAGCCGGATCGCTGTGGCCAGCGCCCGCAGGTCGTTAGGCAGCCTGATCACCCCTTTTGGTAAAGTGGCTATGCCAATTTAGCGAAGGAACCCGCGCCGGGGGAAGAGTGCGCAACCAGCCCGCCGACCTGCCCGGCATCCACCCGGTGCTGCTCCCGCGGGTGTCGGACGAGGTCACCGAGCAGATCCGGCGGCTGATCGTCACCGAGCAGCTGGCTGAGGGCGCCCGGCTGCCGGCCGAGCGGGAACTCGCCGACCGGTTCGGGGTGAGCCGGCCGATGGTGAGCCAGGCGCTCCGCATGCTCTCCCTGATGGGCCTGGTCGAGATCCGCCGCGGGTCGGGTGCCTTCGTCCTGCGCCGGCCCCAGGCGATGGTCACCGCCTCGGTGGGCCTCCTGCTCGACCTTCACGGGTCCGTGGGTGATCTGGCCGAACTGCGGCTCTGGCTGGAGACGCTCGGCGTCGTCCACGCCGCGCAGCGCCCGGCCCCGGCCGGTGAGATCGCCGGTGTTCGTGACGCCCTCCGGCGGCTTACCGGCGCGACCGGCAGCGCGTCGGCCTGGATCGCGGCCGACACCGTGTTCCACGCCGCCGCCGTGCAGGCCGCCGGGAACGCCTACCTGACCGCGCTGTACGAGGGCGTGCACACCGCCGTCCTCGCCCGCGAGTACGAGCACTGGGTCCGGACCGAGACCGAGCCGACCTGGCTGGCGCCGCCCGCCGTGCCGCTGCTCGATCTTCACCGGGCGATCTACGATGCGGTCGCGGCGGACGACGCCGAGGCGGCCCGCGTCGCGGTGCTGCGCCACCACCAGGTGATGCTGGAGCATCTCGCGGCCGCGCCGGGAATGCCCCCGACGGCCTGAAGCGCGCCACGGGGCACCGTGTGCTGATGATCCGCGGGTGGGGAGAATAGCGCCCATGAACTCCTCGTCGAAGTGGTCGCTGTGGTCGCAGGACTCCTTCCTGTCGATCGGGTCGCGGGGATCGGCCCTGTCCATCGGTTCGGTCGGGTCCTTCTTGTCGGTGGGGTCGGTTGGATCCTTCGCGTCCGCGTTCAGCATCGGGTCGTCGCTGTCCGCGTTTTCGCTGCTGTCGGCGATGTCGGCGGGGTCGGTGATGTCGTTCCGGTCGGTCCGCGGGGTGATGTCGGGCCCGCGCCGGCCGCGGGACCAGGTGGCGTGACCGCGCGGGGAACACCGCACGATCTGGCCCGCCATACCCTGGGCGCCGCCCGGGTGACCAACGTCGAGCTGTTCTTCGACCTGGTCTACGTCTTCGCGGTCACCCAGCTGTCGCACCATCTGCTGAACAATCCGACGATCACGGGGGCGCTGCAGACGGCGCTGCTCCTGGCCATGGTGTGGCTAGTGTGGGCCTACACCGCCTGGGTCACCAACTGGCTCGACCCGCGGCGGATGCCGGTCCGCCTGCTACTGATAGCCCTGCTCCTGGTCACGCTGGTGATGTGGGCCGCGATCCCGGAGGCGTTCGGCTCGCGCGGGCTGATCATCGGCATCGGCTATGCCGTCACCCAGATAGGCCGGAGCGTGTTCGCGCTGATGGCGCTCTGGGACGGGCCGCTGCGGCAGAACTTCCAGCGCATCCTGGCCTGGTGCGTGGTCAGCGGTGCGCTCGCGGTCGCCGGCGGGATCGTCACCGGGCCGGCCCGGGGCTGGCTCTGGCTGGCGGCCGTCGGGGTCGACCTGCTCGGCGGCGTGGCCGGCTTCTACACGCCGGGGCTGGGCCGCTCCGCCACCACCGACTGGACCATCGAGGGCAATCATCTGGCCGAGAGGTGCCAGGCGTTCATTCTCATCGCGCTGGGCGAGTCGATCGTGGTCATCGGCGCCACCCTGTCCCGTCAGCTCGAGTCCGGGGTCTCGGCCGCCGAGGCGGCCGCGTTCCTGATGGCCGTGATCGGCAGCGTCGGGCTGTGGTGGCTGTACTTCGACAAGAGCGCCGAGGAAGCGGCCCGGGTCATCGCCGCGTCGGCCGACCCGGGCCGGCTGGGCCGCACGGCGTATCACCTCATCCATCCCGTGATGGTCGCGGGGATCATCGTCATAGCCGCCGCCGACCAGGTGGTGCTGTCCCGCCCCGGGACCGTCGGGGCGGCGACGACGGCCTGGCTGATCCTGGGCGGGACCGCTCTGTTCATCGCCGGGCACGCCGCCTTCAAGATCGCCGTGTGGCGGGTGGTTCCCTGGTCGCGGCTGGCCGCCGTGGCCGTCCTTGGACTGCTGGGCCTGGCCGCTCCGCAACTGTCCGCGCTCGCGCTGGGGGCATGCGCGGCCGCCGTGGTGATTGCCGTCGCGGTGCTTGACCACTACACGCCCGGCCACTCGAGCTGGTCGGTGGCGGATGCACAGGGATGACCCCACGGTCAGGCGGCGCGGCCTGGCTGTCCGTGGCCGTTGCCGGGTGGGCCCGGGCCGTGGCCGGGTGGGCCGTGGCTGTGCAGGGTGCGGCCGTGAGGGCTGGTGGCGGTGGTGGTGCCGTCGGGGTGCAGGGTCAGGGTCCAGCCCCAGCGGTGGATGACGATCTTGTGGTGGAACGAGCACAGGGGGACCAGGTTCCGCAGGGCGGTCGGGCCGGCCTCGGCGCGGGGGATCAGGTGGTGGATGTCGCAGACGCTGGCGGGCTGATCGCAGCCGGGGAAGGCGCAGTGGCCGTGCCGGACGATGACCGCGCGGCGCAGGTGGACCGGGATGGTCTCGCTGGCCGGGCCGATGTCCAGCGGCAGGCTGACCGTGGCCAGCGGGCCGTCGTCGAGCCCGGCGCGCAGCCGGGCGGCCAGCCCGCCGGGCCCGGATAGCGCGTCGGCGGCCAGGGCGAGCAGCGCGTTGCGCAGCCGCAGCCGGCTCTGGCGCGACAAGGGCTGGGCGGCGCCGGCGGGCGGGAGCGCGTGGCCGGCCAGGAAGACCTCTGTCAGCCGTTCGAGCGCGGCCTGGTCGACGTGGCCCGTGACCACCGGCACCATGGCTGCGTCGCAGGCGGCCGCGTCCGCCTCAGGCCCGGGAAGCCAGCCGGGCTGGCGGGCACGGCCGGCCGCCCAGGCGGCCTCGGCAACGGAGGCGCCAGGCAGGTCGCGCAGCTGGCCCAGGCCCATGTGGACCAGGATCTGGGTGGGCTGTCCGGCCCGGCCGGGCACCATCCCGGCGGCGATCAGCCGCCGGCACGCCTCTTCCAGCGCATCGTGGCGGCGCTGGGTGACGGTGCGCAGGTCCTCGGGCCCGGCCGGCTTGCCCAGCGCCTCCAGCACCGCGGTCAGCGCGGCGGCGCAGCCGGGGGCCAGGTCGCCGGTGAGCCGCCCCGCGCCGCCGAAGGTCAGGTCCAGCACCAGCCGCCGGTCATCAAACCCGTCCTCGTCAGGGTCCGGCCGGTCCATCTGCGCCCGCTGGTACATTTCCTCGGCCAGCCCCGCCAGGTCGGCCAGCTCCGCTCCACCGGCCGCGGCGGCAACCAGGATTGCATCGGCGTCGTCGCGGTGGTCGTCGGGCAGCCGCTCGGTCCAGCCGCAGATGGCCCGGATCCATGACACCGAGATCTGGCCGTCGGCGAGCGCGCGGGCGATCACCGGGTGCGCGGCCAGCCGCCGTGCCCACACCACCGACCCAGCAGCCGCGGCCGTGGTCACCCGGGTCTGCCAGCGCAGCCATGTTCGCGCCGAGCCGTGCCCGTCGTCTTCGTAGCCGTCCTGGGCGGTGAACGCGGCCAGGATGCGGGCCCGGGCCGCGGTGTGGCGGGCCTCGGCCCGCTCCAGCGCCCGCAGCGCCTGCGCCTGCACCGCCGTCGGCAGCGACCCGGCATCAGCGGCAGCCAGCGCCTGCAGGGCACTATCGAGCATGACCAGCGCACCGGGTACATCTGCTGGCTGCGGCCCGTCGCACATGCTGGTCACCTCCTGCCCGGCCAATCATTTATTTCGAGTACTAGTTCGATAGTACTCGGACCCGCTGACATTTGCTGGATTGGACGGGCTATTGGCAGAAAAATCCTGCCAATAGCTCACCCCGCCCTTCAGCCGCACATATGAGTAGGAGCACAGCCTGATGCCCGGGCGTGCTCTTAGGTGATATAGCCGGGCCCTCGTCCCGCGCCTATCGCGGCAGACCAGGCCGGACCGGATCGTCTACAGCCCGCCGAGCAGGTCGCGCAGCGCCTGGGTGTAGCTGTCGAGCGCTACGCGACCTTGATCGGTCAGGGCCACGGTGGTCTTGGACCCGGCCCCGTTGCCGGTCTTGTGGCTGATGATGTAGTCAGCGTCTTCGAGTTTGCGCAGGTGGATGATCAGGTTGCCGGGGGTGAGCCCGATCATGTCCTGCAGGCGGGTGAAGGACACGGTATCGCCCTCGGGCAGGGCCGCCAGGGTGGCGACGATCCGCAGCCGGGTGGGGACATGGATCAGTGGGTCGAGTGCGTCGGGCGCGTCGGTGGGCATGGCAGTACCTTCAGGCGCGCTGCCGCCAGGCGGTGGCACCGGCCTGAACCAGGAGCGCGGCGGCCAGGGCGATACCGGCGACCAGCCATGCCCCGGCCGGCCCGAAGAAGGCGGCGATGGTGGCGATGACGGCGACGGTGAGCGTGCCGCTGAATATCGGCCAGTCGGCCCGTGCCTGCGCGAGGGCCGCGCCCACCAAGCCGAGCATGATCAGCGGAGCGGTGGCCGGGTAGATGCCGTACACGATCGCGTGGCTGGCCCCCGCGTGCTCAAGCGCCCCCATGAACACATACACCAGGATCCAGGCCGCCCCCAGGACGATGCTCTCGGCCGGCCGCATGCGGGATGGCCCCTTGACGCCGGTGGTGGCGCGCTTGAGATAGCCAACCGATGCGATGATCACGATGATCACCAGGGCGTACAAGATGGCCAGGGCCCAGCCCGCCGGCCCTTTGTAGGGGTGCTGTCCGCGGACCGACAGCCAGACCGCGCCGTAGGCGCAAAAAGCGACAATCGCTCTGAGTAGCGACATCAGCGGCGGGTTGGGGTTGAACCTGGTGCGCGCCCGGCGCTTCGTCTGCTGCAGCAGCACCGCCGCTTCCCGGGGGTCGAACTCGCCCTCGTCGCCAGCGGCTGCGGCTTCATTGGGGTCCCGTGTCTCGTTCATCTCTACCTCCG
>Ga0306925_10005892_pt1 | contig 11321 bp, 22 predicted proteins | sample flu12Cox44000176_FD_203755 | JGI IMG/M metagenome (GOLD analysis project Ga0306925, IMG submission 203755) | Lab enrichment of tropical soil microbial communities from Luquillo Experimental Forest, Puerto Rico - flux8day.12C.oxic.44.000.176 (v2)... | ecosystem: Environmental > Terrestrial >...
GAGCCGGTCTGCGCGCTCGCAGGAAAAGCGAGTATCCCCACCAGAAAAGCGACAAATACAGGACTCAGCAAATGTCTCGGGGAAGCTGGTAGGTACATGTCTTGACCCTGGTTGCGCAGAGACCAACACTGTCGGCACATATAGAACGCCAATCAGCAACAAGAAAATTGTATAGATAAAAAGTGGGTAACAGCTGGTCGGCAGCTGCGAGATCTAATCTAAGTTATTGCTTCTATTGGAGCTCCCTGGGGACTAGGCCGCATTTGAAATGCATGATTTTTTGCAACCAAAGTCGTTGACACGAGCGGCGAGTCGACATTTTCAGATGCAGTTTTCGGCGGCTGATCCTCGTCGAGCGAGTCGCTCTCATCAAATTGGGTCGATCGGGCGCGATACGATCGAGCGCGCGAAAGGGTGTGCTGAGCCGCATTTTGCGGCGAGTAATGGCGTCCTTGCTTGCCTTCATAATCCGGAGATGGTCGGGGACTCGAAGATCGCCGGCGGTACCCGCCACACCATGGCTGCGTATTACTCAGCCCCTGCGGAATATCTGCTGCCAGTCCGCGATCCGGTTGATACCAAGCGCTGGATCGAGCGTGTGATTATTGTTGTAGACGTCCTGCGAGAGCTGCGCATACGGCAAAACACTCAGCGCTGTCGTGGAATCAATCCACGCGGTAGGCATCAACGAGAACGGCGACCGCGAATGGCGCGTTGCAAGTAGCTATTTGTTAGGGGAGGCGGTGCTCGGTATTCCGGTCGATCGCCAAACCAACGCCACCACCAAACACCTCGCTGATGTAATGCGGACTTTAGGCTGGAGCGGTGGCACAACAATCCGCACCACCAAACGCGGTTACACAAAACCAATCGTCGAACCAAAAGCAACAATCGTCGAACCAAAAGCAAACGAGGAACCAAAAGCAAAAATCGAGCCCGAAGGCGATGGTCCTGGGTTGGCTGTGCGAGAGCCGCCGAAGTTGGTGCTTGTGCGGAGGCTAATTCGCTTTCGCTGAGCGAACTTGTAACGGGAGTAACAGGGAAAAAAACACTTTTTTACTAATTCCCCCATGCCATTACCTTCCTCCTATTTTACCTGTTACTGATGTTACAGGTGTTACAAGTGTTACAAAGAAGATGAGTGAGAAAGAGGTAAGAGATGGGTCTAAGAGAGTTGATGAGAATTGAGGTTGAGGAGCGCGAACCGGAGCGCGTCAACTCGCTTGAATATCTCCAGCGTATCTACCGCGATCCAACGCAGCCGACTTCGGTTAGGATGCGCGCGGCGATAGAGGCGCTTGCTTTTGAGAACCCAAAACTCTCCGCAGTGGGCGTGGGATATTTTACGAACGATACGTTTGCAGAGCGTCTAGAAAGAGCCCTGGTGCGCAGCGAAAGAGCGCGGTTGATCAAGGCCAGGGCCGTTGAAGCTGATGAGGGCAGGTGATCGCAGGTTTGCAGTTTTCGCTAATCAGCGTTCGGAGTTCCCGTTACAATCTCATTCCGCAATCAATTCATAATCTTTGCACAGTGAAACATAATCTTTTCACAGTGAAAAATATAAAACCGGGGCTGCTCCCACCACGGAGCAGGCCCCGATCTCACGTCCCCCGACAGCCCCCTGAGATCGGGGCCGCCGTTCCTTCACATTATTTGCGTATTATGGCTCTGAGTGGGCGCAAGTTTGTCGTCCGCAAAAAGTTTGAGCGGAGCTCAACGGTTGCCCATCAAATAAGCCGAGCCGCGCGGGATTAGTGGATCGGTGCTGTGAACGGTGCGGGTTGGAACTCAAATTGAAAGTTCCATTGGAACTCAAAATTTTGACGATGTGTCGGGGAACGGTCTTATGTCCACCTGATTAGCAAAGACGTGAGGTGCCAAAAATGGGGACCCGGCATGTCACAGGCGGAAACATTCTATGAGGCGCACCCGTTCTATGGAGGCCTCACCTGGTCGTTCGTCACGGAACAGATTGGCCAGGGCCTGAGAGATTACTACCAAGTTTCCACAGAACTTCCCGCCAAATTGCTCGCACTACTCAGGAAGTTAGAAGCAATCGAAAGCAAATCGCTCCGTGGGCGCTCGGTAATCGGAAAATTCGACGCAATCGAGGGCAACTACTTGTTGCGTCATGCGCCGCCACTTGAACCCCGCTGCGTAGGTCTAAGCGACGATTGGTTGTTGTGCACTTGATGGCGCTGCGCTGGCCCGCCTGCAGGCACACCCAACCGAACATCTAAAGTGATCCAGATTGTTTATCCCCCAGGCTGTGCCGACGGCGGCGTTTGCTGTGGTCGGTAACGCGCAAACGTCGGCATACGCCAAACATCTGCTATGGCCTTGGTTATTAGCTCCTCCATGTGGGCTGCGAAGTAGGCTTCGCGCTTTTCGTTAATCTCAGCGCAAGAGAATTGGCCGACCTTAAGGCCATCGCTTTGAATTTGGGCCACCACTGCTGCCCTGGCGCGAGAGAGCGCAAGGCCCTTGACGGCTCGCTCAAAACGTTGGGGATCTAGAGGCTTGGGCATGGGTTCTCCCTTCACTTCCAAAAGTCTTTGAACGGCTTTGCGCTAAGCTCCGAGTAGTGGGCTGTGTGTTTGATGTCCGCATGGCCCAACCAAAGCTGTAGGCGTCGCGTATCGTGGCCAGCGTCAGCGAGTAGATGGCCGCAAGTGTGGCGCAGCATGTGAGGATGCGCATAAGCGACAACGCTATCGCCGAGTTCATGACTGACAAGAATTGGCCAAAGGCTCAAAAGCACCGCGATAGCACAAACAACGGTTGGGCTTTCGAACCGTTAGCCGAAAGCCGCGCCGAGTGGGACAAACGCTATGGGCCACAACAATGGGACGATGCGCAACAATGGATCGGTCGCCAACCTTGGGAATAAAGCGCGGAAGGGCAGGCGCAAAGTGGTTGCGCAAAAATGGAGGCGCAAAGTTGCGAGGTAAGGGTTGCGGGCTGGGGTGGCGTTGTGGAGGCAGGATGCGAAGTGTGGAGACTGTGGAGTGGAAGTTGGGCATCACAAATCAAATACCCCTATACCTTGGCCTGCCAAATCTTAGGGTCTCCACCCATTCCACAGTCTCCACAGTCTCCACTATCAAATAACAAAGATATCAAAGTATCCAGTATTAGGAATTAGAGATGAATAAGGTAACGGCGGTGTTGGATCAGATTGAAGCCGAACAGCGTCAATCGACGTTCTGTGATGCAATTCCAGATAACATTTCCCTTGCTGAATTGGCCGAGCAGGTTGTCAGGGGCAAGGTAAAACTATCCCCGCCGCAGATGCGAATGTTGATTGAACTACTCCCCTTCCATCTCCCGAAACTCTCAGCCATTGCGGTTGGTCGATTGACTGGCGAGGACTTTGCCTCCCGCTTGGATCGTGCCGTGGAGGCCAGCAACCGCGCAAAGCTAATAGAGGGGAGGGTGATTGAACGTGAGGGCGATGAAGCTCAGTAGCCCCAAAGCAATTCCTTTCTCCGGTCCCTGGATCAATTGAAAGTTCCATTGGAACTTAAAATTATGACGATGTGTCGGGGAACGGTCTTAGGTTCACTCGATTAGCAAAGACGTGAGGTGCCAAAATGGGGACCCGGCATGTCACAGGCGGAAACATTCTATGAGGCGCACCCGTTCTATGGAGGCCTCACCTGGTCGTTCGTCACGGAACAGATTGGCCAGGGCCTGAGAGATTACTACCAAGTTCCCAACGAACTTCCCGCCAAATTGCTCGCGCTGATCAGAAAGTTGGAAGCGATTGAAAACAAGTCACCCCGCGCGCGCATGTTAATCGGAACACTGGACGCAGTCGAAGGCTACTATTTGAGGCGCTACGCGCTTGAGCCCCGCTGCATAAGCGCAGGCGACGATTGGCCTTTGTGCACTTGAGGGTTGGCTCGCAAGGGAGGTTGCAATGAGCTCCCCCTTATTAGTTACTCTTATCGTGATTGTGCTCGTAGTCGGCAGCACTCTGTCGGTTATGAACAAAGCCTGCAAGAGCGGCTATCACGCGTGGTGCGCTCCAATGTCAAGCGTGCGGCACCACGTAAAAAGTCAGCCGCCTGCCTAGACGACCACGACGTAGATTTGTTGCGAGGACGCGTCATAACGCTGGCGGCGGGCCCATCAAATAAGGGGTAGCGCCAGCGTAGGGCCAGCACCGAAGCTTGTAGCGGTGCTGGCTCGCCCTTACGCGACGCTAGATGTTGTTTATCCCTACGGTTACGGTTGTGTTTGTCGATGTCGGGCAAACTCAGGAAACCTCCACGCATCCTCGATTGCCTTGTTTATTAGCTCCTCCATATTGGCCGCGAAATAAGCTTGTCTCTTTTCGTTAATCTCGCGGCAAGAGAATTGGCTGACCTTAAGGCCATCGGCACGGATTTGGTCCAGCACTCGGTATTTAGCACGGCAGAGCGCAACGCTTATGACGGCTCGCTCAAAACGTTGGGGATCTAGAGGCTTGGGCATGGGTTCTCCCTTCACTTCCAAAAGTCTTTGAACGGCTTTGCGCTCAACTCGGAATAATGCGCAGTGTGTTTGATGTCCGCATGGCCCAACCACAGCTGTAGGCGTCGCGTATCGTGGCCAGCATCAGCTAGCAAATGCCCGCATGTATGGCGCAGCATATGCGGGTGAGCGTAGGGCAAGCCCCCACGTTTGCCAGCCGCTGCCATCATCTTGCTCACGTTCGATCTGGTCATTGGCTGACCATCACGCTCGCTAGCAAACACAAATGCCCCAGTAGCTCTGCGTCGTACTTCACGCAGCGCCCGCAATTCATCGCCCTGAATTGGGTGAACGCTAGCAATACCTCCTTTCAATCGACGCACATGCAGATGCGCCCTGGCGAAGTCGATTTGATCCCATTCAAGATCGACTGCCTCACTGACGCGCAAGCCGTGCCTTGCCATGATTAACAGGAGCGTTGCATCGCGTTGCCCATAGCGGCCCTTCCTGGCCGCACTGATGAGCTTGGCTAGCTCGCCCTCTGTGAAATAGCGCCGTCTATTAGTTGGCTTCATCGTCTACTTTCTCCATTTCGCCTACTGGCGACCATCTTGCCCGATCTCGCCAGCCTGCATGATTTGGGCATTGGCTGATCGGGACATTCTTCGATTTGGGTGAATTGGAGAAAGTTAGGAATGAGTCATTTTGACTCAGCCTGCCGCGCCCTCCGCTGATTTGCTGCGCGCTTAAGCATGCTTACGAAAGGGACAGTCGGGCGGGGGCGGGGGCCAAAATCATGGCTCGCTCCCGGCGCGATAGTGGTGCGCACGAAAGTTCTGAAATTCCTCGACCCCCAGTCTTGCGCCCAACCGCAGCCGAGGAGTATTGCCGTGCAGCGTTGAGAGGGCCAAAGATGAAGAAGAAAGAAGACGCAAGGCTGGCAGTCCTTCGAGAATACGACATATGGGCGAAAGATCACCCACACGACGCCAAGAAGATGGGCGGGTTCGTGTTCTTCGGATACTTAGAGAAAGAAAGGCCAGACCTTCTCGATTTTCGCGCCGCCAGCAAATGGCAAACCGTTCACCTCTGGCTTCGTCACGGAGGTCGATTGAAAGATTAAAACCGCCTGCGCAAAAAAGTTCTGAATTTGCTCGATACATGCCCATTGTCTGCGAAGGCAAGCTCGCATCTAATAAGGTTTTCAGGATGATTGAGGGGCGAAGATGCGAATAGCGATTGTTCTGATATGCGCGATCTTTCTCGAATCGAGCGCGAATGCGCAAGTCGCATTCAATACTGGCAATGATCTTCTTCGTTATTGCCAGTCGGCTGATGCCGCGTTGGCCGGGCGTGGCGCGACTTCAGCAGACACGCAGGAGGCGCTAGGAGAAGGTTTCTGCATGGGGATCGTTGGCGGTATCAGGTTCGTTGTGACCAGCAGCATAATGGACCCGAAGTACAGGCTTTGTATTCCCACCAATGTTTCATACGGCCAAGCTCTTGGTGTCGTCGTCAACTACATGCGCAACCATCCTGATCAGCTCAATCACACTTTCTCATTCGTCGTATTGTCGGCCCTCGTTGATGCATGGGAATGCAGATAGGAAGCGGTGCGATTGAAGTTCGTTCCTCGAAAATTATTGCGTGTGGGAATTCCTCGACCCAAGACGTGCCTTGTAGCCAGAAGAACTTTGAGGAATTGCGGGGGGTACAATATACTTGCAGGCTGATACGCGTTGTGGAGCGGATGATGAGCAGAGGGCTTTGGCTCAAGCTGCCAGCCGTCTGCCCTGGCATTGCGATAGTTTTGACTGCAACGCTGGCAATAGCACAGTCGCCGCCAGGAAATCTTTCACCAAGGGATTTTGATCTCGCCTGCGCTGTGGTTGCTGGTGTGGAAATAGGCGCAAGTCAGAAGGAGAAGATTATTCCGAGACGCGATATGGCTGTGACAATCTTTACATTTTACCTTGGTCGGTTAAGTGGACGCGACGACACCAAAGATTGGAATGCGATCGTCAGAGGTCGTATAGCAGAGTTGCAAGAAGCTGTGCGCTCTCCAAAACTGGTGGATACCTGTTTGGACTTTTACATGTCCAAAATAAAGTGAGTGCAATTCGTCAACGCGGTATCATTCAAGAGCTTAGCCTTCCGCACCAACTCCGCCAAACTTCGCCACGATGGCCGCGATCCGCTGCGCCTCTGGCTAATCACAGTAGTCCGGCAGTTCCCTGGCGAAGCAAGCGTAACGCCCGCTCAATCTCAACCTTACGGAGTTCCTTGGTAGGCACGAAGGTTTGATCCTCTGCACGTTCAAACAGACCGAGCGCCACCAATCGACCCATGTGGCGACGCACGGTCTCGCGCGGCATCTCAAGGTAACGCGAGATCGGTAGTGCTCGCACCGGCGTCTTAAAGCCGTAATAAAGCATCGCGGCTCCATATACGATCATCAGTTCCACATCAGACCCGAAGCGACGACCACGTTTGGCGAAACGATAGCGATGTATCTCGCGCAATATTTCGATCTCCATCCGCCACAGCGTCGCGCGCACGGCCAGCAGTTCCATTTCTTCACGTTGCATGACTAACTCCTGCGTCGCGTGAGGAAGATGATTACCCATTTTGGGTACCTGCACTAGACCGCCACGCCGTCAATAGTTAGGGTGTCCCTGGGGATGCTCGATTCGGGGGCGACACGTATGGGGGACAAGGCAACGCCGCCGGCGTTGAACCGGCGGCTTTGCTGTTCGCGCGAGTGGATCGCCGCTCATGAGAAGCTCCACGCATGAAATGGAGAAGTTGCGTGCGTTCTTTGCTATTGCCCTCGGCTTAGCAGTTACACTTGGGGTGTGGTTGTTGGGACTTTGGGCCGGGAGTGGATTGATCTCCTTGATCTCTAATTAATCTGGATCAACGCGAGGTTGTCGGGAAACGTGCAAAAGCATAGTTCATGGATGGACCTGACAAAGACCCAACTGACGAAACTACCCGGGCCGTCGGACCCCCTATATGGACGTTCGTCGCGATGATCGCGGCTACGTTCGTTGTGGCGGGACTGCTGTTGCTCGGCTTGTGCGCACGCGTCTAGCCGCCGCTGATCGCCGTCCGGGCTCTTCCTCGAAATAGATATACGCGAGTTGCTGCCCGGCGCTGTCCATCGCGACGAAGGCAGCTGTCTTCGACTGATTGTCCATGACAATTTTTGATTGGAAACCGCGGCGGTGGTCACAAAAAGAACCCCAAGCAAGAGTGCGCGCTTGGGGTTGTCAGCAGCTTAATACTCAACATAAAGAAACTCGCCGGGGTAGCAGTCCCGGCGAGTTCCCCCCTTAGTTCCGAAGGCTTCAACATGATGAGTACATCCGTCAGTCAACGTCGAAGCCATAAGCATCGTCCGACTAGAGCCCAGGGCCGTCAATCTACCCAGCTTTGATTTCTCACAAGAGTTGCCGGGAAGTCACACTGCACATCTGAGCGAACAATATCCCCGCCAGCTTCGCCATGTTGGCCGCAACCCTTCGCGCCTCATTGCGGGTCGAAAGGGACAAAAAAGCCACGGAACGAACCGCGCGTATAAGCATTGCCTACTTCATACTGTTCGGGTGGGGACCACACGCATGGCTGTTGAGGGGACGGTCATGCCATGACCATTGCGGATTACATCGCGTTAGGCATTCTGATCGCGTTGGCGCTGTGCGCCGGGGCGAGGCTGTATCTGCGAGGCAAGTTATAATGGGTGCCCGCTGTGAAATTTGATCTTACTGGAAGAAGAGGGCCACCCAACTGGGATGGCCCTCAAGTACTAGAGGAAACAACCGCGTCCTCCGTCATCTGAGACGCGGCTCGCAATCACAACAACACAATCGTAATCGGGGCGTTGATCTACGTCAACGCGCAGTGCCCATTTTAGGCACTGGCCGCCCCTTGCCCTCTAGTGGCCCGCCTGTTGCACTTAGCGACGAGGGGAAGGGCAAGTCATGCCTTGCGCGGCAGCTTGGCGATGTTCGCCGCAATCCTTCGCGCACCTTACCGAATAGGATCATCTTGAGACTGGTGACCGTCGTCATTTGTTCTCCTTCCCTGTCCCTGTCCCTGTCCCTGTCGCTATCTTCCACGCCAGCTCGACGCCACGCAGAAAGTCCCGCTTGGAGTGATGACCCTTGACGGCCACGGTCGCCGCCGCAAGCAGGAGTGCAGCACTCTTCTCCTTTGCGGTGTGATGCGGCAAGTGACTGACCGTCCGCATCAGTAGGTCAGTGTCGGCGAAGAGGCGCTCCACGGGAAATAGATTCTCGGCATGGTTCTTCATGTCATTTCTCCGTAATCACCTCGCCGTCACGATAGCGGACTATGTCTAATCACGGTAGCTCGGCCGTCCGCCGAAGCCGATTATTCCATTTTTCAGGAACAATCTTCCACTTCTCAGGAATGATTAGGGAGGGATTGTTGGCTTCTGCAACAGCTCCGGCAACTTCGCAATGTTCGCCGCAATCCGCTTTGCCTCATCCTTCGACAGCAGCTTCGCCGCCGACCGCCGCCCTGGCTCATTTTCGTAATAAACGTACGCAAGCTGCTGTCTGTTAGCGTCGCGCACGACGTAGTAGTTCGGCTGGAGTTCGGCGGACCAGGGAGGTGGGAAGCGACGAGGGTTTGTCATACCCACTTCCTAGAGCTTGCTGCCCCTTCGCATTTCCCTGATAATTTTACTGGTAAACGGAGGGCTGTCATATGGCGCGTACTTTTATCCTCGCGTGGGTGATTGGTGTACTGGGCCTGGTAATGATCGGAGGTGGGATTTGGGGCATCGTCGATCTGTACAGGCAAACAGAGCGGGCTCCGCTGAAATCTTATGGCGGGGCAGTTGGCATGATATGCGGCGGCGTTGCCATGTTGGGCGTGGCGCAGGCATTGCGTTTATTGCTCGCTCTTATTCTAGTGCACGCGGTCCATTGAACGAGGCCAGGGCAAGCGACGAGGGGAGGAGGGCATGTTCTCAAAAGAAGGCCACCAGGCTTTCTGGTGGCCTAAGTATTGCAGGTACGGCCGCGCCCCTGCTGCGAGGCGCGGCACATAATCTCAACAACAGGGTCGCAACTGGCGCATTGATCTAGGTCAACAGGCGTTCAAGGGGCTTCGGTAGAGTGACTGAGGTCACAGCTTTAGCCGTAACCTGAAGTTATGGGTTGATCAGACGGGTGGCTGATCATGCCAACAGATATAGGCGCGGTATCCGAACGTAAGGCGCAAGCTCAAACGCAAACCGACACCACCATGCTAACGATAGTGTTGGTCTGGTTTATAATCTGCCTCGTCACGTTTGTGCTGTTGTTTGCTGACCAAAGCTTTTCAAAAGCAGCAATCGAACTGATGTGCCTTTATTAAATCCAAGGCGGGCAGCCCCTGTCGCTCATGGGTCGTCGTGGCGGGAAACGACGTGGGGAGGGCATGGGCTGCGCCGCTCTGGGTTCACCAGACCGCCCAGAGGATCAACGCCAGAAGGATCACCGTGATAATAAGCAAACTCACCACGGTGATCATGAAGTATGAGATGGTCGTAACGAAGTCTCGTTCGGTCATTTGGTGGTCTCCCTTCAGCAATCCGCGCCAACACTCCCACTCAATGCACACATACAGCATGAAGAGAGCCCATTAGTGAGTGAGCGCGCAGGGGGTTCGGCGGGCATTTCGACTTTGCCCAAGGATCATTATTGCTCGGCCAGCGTTGAATGGACATTTCGGGGTGTCCTCATTCAAGGGAGGTCGAGATGCGAAAGCATGTGCTGTTACTCACGACAACTGCGGCTATCCTCACCTGTGGCGTTATTGCTGCGAGTGCCCAGGGTCCTGGCACACCGATACCAGGTGGTCCGATGATGCAGCATCAAGACCAGGACTGGCATCACGGCGGAATGATGGGTGGTGGAATGATGGGCCACGACCACGAAATGATGGGACACGGAATGATGGGCCATTCCGTGGTGATGCGAATAATTTTCGGTCTGATGGATGCCAACGGTGACGGGAAACTCTCATTGGAGGAGTTTCAGGCGGCGCACGAGCGCATATTCAAGGCAATGGATACCGATCACGATGGCACCGTTACCTTGGAGGAAATGGAAGCTTTCATGCATGGGCATTAGCAGACAAGGCACAACACTCCTAAGGTACCTGTGGCTGCCGGATCGAGCCTCTCCACAACAATAATGTGGATTGCTTCCTGCGCTGACGACTACGCAACGACTACGCCGAAACGCTGACCGATTAGCAATTACAAATCAGCGTCTTATCGCGCGCGAACTGTGTCGGGGGTAAAGCGGACATGACGCGGACGTAATGCGATGTCCGCTTATGACCCAAAGCGGACATTTGATGAGTCTCTTATCTTACCGAGAACGGTAAATTGTAAGGTCGCCCGAATGGCACGCCGCCGGTCACGGTCTCCACAGGCTTCAGATAGGCGCGACCCTCGCGCTGATTGTTCCTGGTGTCCACGAACGACACTGGACCTTCCACCAGCTCCATGATCGCGACATCGCCCGGCGCACCCGGCTGCAGGGTTCCGAGTTTCGGCAGCCGGTTGATCACCTTGGCGGGATTGACGGTCGCCATGGCCACGACCTGGTCGAGAGTAAAGCCGAGTCCGAGGAACTTGCTCATAACCCACATCAGATAGGGCATGCCCGGCGTGTTGGCGGAAACTACATGAATGTCGGAGGAAATCGTATCAGGCGGACAGCCTTGGGGGATCGCAATTTCAGCCACAGTGTAATCAAAACTACCACCGCCGTGTGCAACGTCGAAGATTACGCCCCGCTTCTTGGCTGATAGCGCCGCTGGAATCAGGCGGCCGTCTTGCA
>Ga0306925_10005893_pt1 | contig 11321 bp, 10 predicted proteins | sample flu12Cox44000176_FD_203755 | JGI IMG/M metagenome (GOLD analysis project Ga0306925, IMG submission 203755) | Lab enrichment of tropical soil microbial communities from Luquillo Experimental Forest, Puerto Rico - flux8day.12C.oxic.44.000.176 (v2)... | ecosystem: Environmental > Terrestrial >...
TCAGGTGCTGGTCGTCCGTGAAGTACCAGCGCTCGATGCCCCGCGAGAAGTCCCCATTGACGAGGATCTCGTGGCCTTGTGGATCGAGCAACCGAATATGACCGATCTCGATCGTACTATCGGGGAGGAATCAAACAGAGACAATTCGACCGGCCGTTTTGAGCCATCCAAGTATCGCGTCCTCGTCTAGTCCTGAGCTTGAGATTGCCGCACCGAAATCTTCCCAGGTCCCAGGAATGCGGGACCGGAATGTCGTTTCGCGGCAATTGGCCGAATAAAGGAGCAACTTCTCGCAGAGTATGACTCCAAGCGCGCCCTTCCCATCGGGCGACCGCAACGCGAGAAAGAGCCGATACTGCTGGTCGGGTTGCACCGGAACCTTTTGCCCGAAGTAGGTCGGCAAGCCGGCGCGCAGCGACAAAAAGCGATACCCGCCATCCTGACCAACGACAAAATTGGTTGGGAATGATCCGCCCGGCTTACGGGCTAGAATGATGCGCGGGTAGGTCCCGAGGCCCATGCCCAAAAGCGCGGTGGCGAGGCTGCCATCGCGGAGCGCCATCCCGCCGGTCCAGTTGGCCTCTCGATCCGCAAGGTCCGGGACCACCTGTCGGAACCGCCCTGCCATGAAGCCACTACTGAAAGCACTCATGACGATGCCGCCGACCAACAGCACCACCAGCGTCGGAAGGGCCAGGAGGGCAAAAGTGGCCGTTCGACCGCGGCGTCCCGCCCACGCCCAGCCCAAACCGGCGGTCAGCATCGAAAGCAACCCCGCAGCGTAGGCGGTACGCGCAAAGGTCACAACCAGAGCGTATCCGGCGCCCATCGCGATGCCGAACATCGCGACGAGCGAGAGCGCGCGCGGCCTCACCATGAATACCAATAGAAACGGCAGCGCCATTGCCCGATAAGCGCCGATGTATCCGCCACCGACATTCATGCCCGAGAACATGCCGACAATACGGTAGTCGGTCGTAAAGTCGAAGATGCCGGTAAACAGCGCGCGCTCGACGATGACCGCCGTGGCGACAAGTGCAAGGCCCGCGGCCATACCTGCGCCCAACCAGACCATCGCGTCGCCGTGCGCGCGCATTCTCGCGCGCAGAAATGGCAGTAGCCGCCAGCGCGGTGAAGAAGCCCTTGCTCAGGCGCAGGGCATTGTCGGGGCGCAGATAGACATTGTCTGATCCGCCCTCCGGACCGGGCAGTGCGAGCCCGAGGGCTCCGCTCAGCAAATAGCTGATCAGGGTGAGGAGGACCACTATAGCGGCGAGACCTTCGGGCTGGAAATCGGCGCGCCGCGGCGGCGCTCGCACCGCCAGGATCGCGATCGTGACAAGCACGAACAGGTCCGGCTCGCCGACCTGCGTCCAGCCTGTCCAAGGTGTCAGGTCGAGCGTCGGGAGCACGGCCGGAATGACAGCGAGCCACAGGCCAGGCCAATGCCAGAGAGCCGCCGCGTAGATCACGAGAAAACTAGCCAGGGCCCATGGCGCCAACGGGTAGGCCGCGAGGGCCGCCGCCGTCAATGCGAGGCAAACCGCGGCGGTGATGAGCCCGGCCAGGGTCGTCATCGGACGCTTCCGATTATCGTTCTGAGATCGGGGAGGCGCTGAATACAGTGCTGAGATGGTGAGCGGCCGGACGGGGTTTGGCGCCGGTGCGGTTGATTTTGGGTAAGTCTCGCCTTCGATCACGCCTCAGAAGGCGGGTGTAAGCTTGGCGGCAATCCCCGCCGCCGCGGCGATAATAACATCGGCAAAATCAGGCTGGAGGCCCGGCTTAAACCAGCGGCCGAGTTCAATCGCAAACGACGACAGGACACCCAAAATAGCGGCGGCCCAGACCGAGGCACGCCCACCGCCAGCCCGCAGCGCAACCATCACGCCGATCGGCGCGAAGGTCAGCACATGTACGACGAGGCTCTCCGCCGCGTGAGCCTTCGAAACGACGTAGTAATGGTAAAAGGGAAGGAGGCCGTAAACGTCAAAGACGGCAAAGGCCTCAGGGGGCGAGCGCCAATGCGGCGACAGGAGATCGTACACGAAGGCGACGGCAAGCACATATGGCAAAACCATCAGCGGTACCAGCCGCCTCAGCACGCTGTGCCACCGCACGGGATTCTGACCCTCGGCCACATCAACAGGGCCGCGCCGATGACGACGCCCACGGTGCGATAGAAGACCGCCACAAGTGAGGGGTGGCGGTGAGCACAAGCATCGTCAAAATAGTCACGACCGACATCATTGCAAAGCCGGTGACGGCTATCATGAAGAGCGATCTGCGGCGGCTTTTCAGCGCCAGCAGCGCACCCAGAGGGATGGTGGCTGCCGTGTCGGCCAGCACGACCAAGACACGAAGTGGGGTCGACCGCCCTTCGCCCGGCCACGACAGCAACAGGTTCGGCACGGCAGCCGCGCGCTCCCGAAGATCTTCGGCGCTGAGGGCAAAATCCAACGAAAACAGATAGAACAGGAGCAGTGCTACGGCATAGACGCCGCAGGCGATCAACAGGGCGCGGCGACCGGGTCTCGACACACCCCGCAGTGCCGGAAATAAGCGGTCGGAGGACGCCCAAAACAGGACAACCCCGAGCAGCGACCCTAGGCTTTGCGCCTCGATGTAGTTGAGCGAGACGGTACGCGGCGGAAAGAACAGCTGCAGGTATTTGATAACGATGACGAGGAAGAGGCAGCAACAGAGCGCCGCTCCGGCAGCCAGCCAGCGGAGACGCCGCCCTCGCGGCCAGAACGCCCCGGTTACAACGAAGCCGAGCGGGGCCAGCATCAAAAGGTTCGCCATCCAATCAGCTCGCTGATCCGAGCCGTTGATCAGGTAGCAGGTCGCTAATAGCTTGCGCCAGGCGACCTCGGGGTCGAGCGGAACGAAGTTGAAGCGGCCGCGGCGGTAGGGGGCGGTTCTTTGATCCGCTACGGGAAGACTCAGGGTGATGGTGGTTGGCGCCAAGGACGAACTAGGAGCGTCGTCCGAGCGCTCGTGTACGGAGCAGACGGTACCAGATCGCAAGGGCCAGCATCGCGACGAGGACACCGATTACGAGGACCGGAGACAACCAATTCGACGATTGGTGCTCGCCCCCGACCCGGATCATCACCCGCGCGACGTAATCGGGGCTTCGCGCCTCGGCGCTCCAGAACCCGTCGTGGTCGGCGGCGAAGCTGAATTTGCCCTCGGCGTCGGTGCGGCCGGTTACCGCCGGCTTGTTCGGCTCACCGGGGGCGAACGCGCTTACCTCGGCGTTCACCATCGGTTTGCCATCAGGGGTCGCGAATTGGGCGGTGACCTCATGCTCCGCGAGAAGATCGACCGCACTGGCAGGCGATGCGGTGAAAAAATAGAAGGCCGCGACGGCGCCCAACAACAGAGCGCGCGCTCGGCAAGACCATATAGTGGATCGGCGGCGAGCCAACGAAGACACGCGATCAACATAGCGATCTTTTTACCACGTGCCACTCCGGTCGCACTCTTGCCTGGAAGCAGGCCTTCGTGGCAGAAGCCAGGCGGGGGTGGAGGGCGATGCCTGACTTCGCGATCGAGCGGCGATACAAGGGTTTGGTGTGTGGCATCGATGAGGCTGGGCGCGGGCCTCTGGCCGGACCGGTGGTTGCCGCCGCGGTGATTCTCGAATCCCGCCGGTTCCCTAAAATGCTGCGTGACGGGCTCGATGACTCCAAGGCGCTGACCAGACAACAGCGGGAGGCTTGCTACCGCGCGCTCCGGCGGTGTGCCGATAGCGGCGCCGCCCGTATCGGGGTCGGCGCGGCGAGCACTGTTGAAATAGACCGCTTCAACATCCTGCGCGCGGCTTTGCTAGCGATGGCGCGCGCCGTGGCGGTGCTCGGGGTGCGCCCCGATACCGCGCTCGTCGACGGCACCATCGCTCCGCCGATTGCCTGCGCGGTGCAAACCGTCGTCAAAGGAGACGCGCTCAGCTTCTCGATTGCTGCCGCTTCTGTGGTCGCAAAGGTCACACGCGATCGGATCATGCGCGGTCTGGCGCCCCGATATCCCGGTTATGGCTGGGAGACCAATGTCGGATATGCCACACTCGAGCACGGGGAGGCGATCCACCGGCTCGGCATCACCCGCCATCATCGGCGTTCATTTGCGCCAGTGCGGCTCGCGAACGAAGGTGACCTGCCGCTCTTCGCGACGCTCGCGGCGGGGGCTCCCTAGCGCATCGGCCGCCAGCGCCGAGATCGCGTGCCGGGCAACCTTTTTCATCAAGGTAGGCAGCGCATGCTCGCCGAGCCGATCGACCGGGCACCATATTCCCTCGGCAGCGCCGACGCCGGCCGCCACCGCCAGTTTGAGCCGGAAATGGGTAAAGCCGTGGAGCACGGTGCCGGACAGCGGCGCCCACGCGACCGCAGCGGGGGCAGCCCCGAGGGCTTCGGCGAACGACCACGGGGCAGCGCGCCAGGGGGTCGACGGGAACTCGGTCATGCCGCCCAACAGACCATTTTCCGGACGGCGGCGAAGCAGCACCGCGCCATCCGCTCGAGTGAGCCAGAACGCGACGCCGTGGCGCAACGGCCGCTCCGGCTTCGCCGTCCGCGCCGGCAAATCCTCCGCTTTGCCCGATGCCGCGGCGGCGCAGCAAGACCGCCACGGACAAAGGATGCAACGCGGCCGGCGCGGCGTACAGATCATCGCGCCGAGATCCATTAGTGCCTGAGCAAAGTCACCGACCCGCTGATCCGGAACGAGCGCTGCAGCCAGCGCCCGGACGCGCCGTTTTGCCGCCGACCATGGTTCTTGCACGGCGTAAAGGCGGGCGACGACCCGCTCGACATTGCCGTCGATCGCCACGCCACGCCGGTCGAAGGCGATCGCCGCGATTGCTGCCGCAGTGTAGTCGCCGATCCCGGGCAATGCGCGCAACGCCTCGGCTTCTTCAGGAAAAAGCCCACCGTGCCTCTCGACTACTGTGCGCGCGCAGGCATGGAGATTACGAGCACGCGCGTAATAGCCCAGCCCTTGCCAGAGCTGCAGGACTTCGTCGAGCGAGGCCGCGGCGAGCGCCAAAATATCGGGCCAGCGCGCCACGAATCGGTCAAAATAGGGACCGACTGTCGCGACGGTCGTCTGCTGCAGCATGATCTCGCTGAGCCAGATGCGATAGGGGTCGGGGTGGCTACCGGGCGGTGCCCGCCACGGCAGGTTGCGTCGATGGCGGTCGTACCAGGCGAGCAAGGCGGCGGGATCGGGCGTTCCCTGGGGGGATGACCCGTCTGTTCGGATCGGTAGGATGGGCACGATGAAGCCAGGGGGCGACGTCTCGAACGATTCGCTCAGCCTAACCGCCCGGGCCCGCGAGAGCGAGCGCCGCCAGGGCTTCCTGGCAGTGGGTGTCGCCGTGTCGAGGCTCACCGCGCCGATCGTCGCCAAGCGCGGCGCCGGGATCCTCGTCCGCCTCAAGGCGGAGTGGGCGGCGATCGTCGGTGCCGATTTGGCAGCCGTCGCTTGGCCGTCTGCGCTCAGGCGCGACGGGGTCTTGAAGCTGCGTGCGGCAGCGACGGCCGCGCTTGAGCTCCAGCACCGCGCGCCTCTACTGATCGAGCGCATCAACTGCTTTTTCGGCCGCGGCGTCGTCACCCGCGTGGCGCTTGTGCAAGGACCTCTACCGCTCGATTCGCCGCCGAGTGATCTGCCAAAATCCACGCCCGTGGCGGCTGAGATGGCGACCCTCGGCGAACAGCTCTCCGAGATCCCCGATCCCGCGCTCCGCGCAGCTCTCGACAGGCTCGGCCACGCCGTCATCGGCGGCCGGTCGTCAGACGTTGCGTGCGAGCCGGTAACCCACTAGCATCCATATATTGTAGTAAGGATCTGTCAGATGCGGGAAATCTGGTTCGCGTTGCTCGGCATCTTAAGTCTCCTCCTGGTATCGCCGGGATCTCCGGAGGCGGCGGCTCCATACCAGATGCTCGCAAACGCGCAGGGCGTTCTGCAGATCACGAAGGACGATCGCATCCTCGGCAGCCCCGAGGCTCCAATCACGATCGTCGAATATGCGTCGCTGACCTGTCCACACTGCGCTCATTTTGCGAATGATGTCCTTCCCGAGATCAAGAAGGAGTGGATTGACACCGGGAAAGCCAAATTGGTGCTTCGTGATTTTCCGCTCGACGAACCCGCCTTGCGCGCCGCGATGATCACCCGCTGTGCGCCGCCGAATCGCTATTATGCCTTTGCCGACACGTTCTTCGCGGCTCAGGAGAAATGGGTCAGAAGCTCCGATTATCGCGAAGCACTCGCGCGGCTGGCCAAGCTTGGCGGCATGGGCCAGGAGGAGTTCGATGCTTGTCTCGCCAACACCGCCCTGGAGAACAAAATCGTCGAAGGACGTTTGAAGGCGAGCCAAGAGCTCAACGTCGATTCGACTCCGACATTCTTTGTCAACGGAAGTAAGCTGGCCGGCGCCCCGACGGCGGAGGAATTCCAAAAGCTACTGTCCGGCCTGGCCGCGGCGAAGTCCTAGCCCCCAAGACGCCGATGAGCCGTCGTCGGGAAGGCTGATGCAGTTCGACCGGCTGCGCCTCGTCGGGTTCAAGTCGTTCGTCGACCTGACAGAACTGGCGATTGCGCCTGGCTTGACCGGGATTGTCGGACCGAACGGTTGCGGCAAGTCGAATCTGGTCGAAGCGCTGCGCTGGGTGATGGGCGAGACTTCCGCCAAGCGACTGCGCGGCGGCGAGATGGACGATGTGATCTTCGCCGGAAGCGCTGGACGGCCGGCGCGCAACATCGCCGAAGTCGCGTTAGCGATCGACAACAGCGCGCGCGATGCACCGTTCGCCCTCAACGACCGCGAGGAGATCGAGGTCGTTCGCCGCATCGAACGCGGTGCCGGTTCGGTCTATCGGATCAACGGACGCGAGATGCGCGCGCGCGACGTCCAGCTGCTGTTCGCCGATGCGGCGAGCGGCGCTCACTCCGGCGCGATGGTGAGCCAAGGGCGAGTGAGCGCGCTGATCGACGCCCAGCCGGCCGAACGGCGCCTTTTGCTCGAAGAAGCTGCCGGCACTACCGGGCTTCATGCGCGGCGTCACGAGACCGAATTGCGACTTAATGCCGCCGAAGACAACCTGGTGCGGCTAGACGATGTCGTTGCAACCTTCGAGACCCAGCTCCAGACCCTGCATAAGCAAGAGCGTCAAGCGCAGCGTTACCGCCGTCTCGGCGAGCACATCCGGCGCGCAGAGGCGCTGCTGTTCCACGCTCGCTGGTGCGCGGCCGAGGCCGAGGCGCAGCGCACGGCTGCCGAACTTCGCGCCATCGAGCGTGCCGTCGGCGAGACGATGGAGCGCGCGCTCGGCGAGCAGCGCGCCCGCGAGGCAGCCGAGGCAGCGTTACCGTCGCTGCGCGGCGCGGAGGCGGCAGCCGCGACCGAGCTGCAACGGCTTACCCGTGCCCGCGACGAGTTGGAGCAGGAATTGCAGCGGATCTTCGCCGCACGCGGCGAAGCCGAGCGGCGGCTCACCCAGATCGCGGATGACCTTCAACGCGAAGACCAGCATCTCGCTGAAGCGGACGGAGCAATCACGCGTCTGGCCGAGGAGGGCTTGGCGCTCTCCCAGGCCGATGCAGCAGAAGATCCGGCACGAGAGTTGGCGAACGATTGCTTTCGTGAAGCGACGATCCGCCTTGCCGAGGCCGAGCGAGCGTTGCAGCGTGAAACCGAAACTGTCGCTTCCGGCGAGGCGCGGCGCGCGGCTCTCGAGCGACGTGGTCGCGAGCTCGCCGCTCGGCGCGCTCGTCTGGAAGCACGGCGCGCGGACGCCGAACAAGAGCGCCGCGCGGTGGTCGCGGCAATGATGCCGGCCGAAGCGGCAACTGCCGCGGCGACCGCTCTCGCCGAGGCAGAGCGAAGGGTCGAGCAGTGCCGTGCTGGGGTCGTCGCCAGCGAGAACGAAATGACGATTCGCCTCGCCGAAGAGCATTCGGCGCTCGAAGCGCAAGGCCTGATCGAGGTTCGGCTGACCCGGCTCAAAGCTGAAGCCGAAGCGCTTGCAGCACTGCTCGCGGCCGCGCCGAAACCAGGTGCCGATCCGCCGCTCCTTTCGGTATTGCAGGTCGTGGAAGGCTTCGAAACCGCGATCGGTGCCGTATTCGAAGACGAACTCGCAGCACCCGTGGCCAACGGCGAAGCATCGGCGACGGCGAGCTTTTGGCACAGCCTCCCTGGCATTGAGGAGCCAGCGGCGTTACCGGAAGGCGTGCACCCGCTCACCGATGTAATTACCGCCCCGCCGGCTCTTGCCCGTAGCCTCGCGTACGCCGGCTGGGTCGACAACGAAGAAGCCGGGTACCGGGTACAATGGACCCTGGTACCCGGACAGCGGATCGTCGACCGTGAGGGTCGCATGTGGCGCTGGGATGGGTTCACCCGTATTGCTCCTGGGACCTCACCGGCCGCCGAGCTGTTGCGCCACAAGACCCGCCTCGCCGTGATCGCCGAGGAAATCGCCGGAGAGGAGGAAGCCAGTCGGACCGCGGAGCAAAGCGCCGCGGCGGCACGCGCCGCTCGTCAGCGCGCCGCTGAGGCCGATCGTCTAAAGCGGTCGGAGCTGCGTACGGCGGAGGCGGCGGCCGTTGCCGCACGCGCGGCAGAGACCGAGATCGCCCGCCAGGCGCTGATGATGGAGACGCGTCTCACTGCTGCCGTTGCGGCGATCGAGGCGGTGGCCGCCGATCTTGCCGAGACGCGAGCGCAAGAAGAAGAAACAGAACGCGATCTGGCGGTCCTTCCCGATGCGGCGCTGGCTCGCGCGGCGCTGGACGCCATGCGCCTCGCCACGGTCGAAGCGCGTAGCCGGGAAGCCGAAGCCCGCGCGGCACTCGACAAGCTGAGCCGCGATGCCGACGCGCGCCGCGCACGATTGTCGGCGATCGCGCTCGAAGAGCGTTCCTGGCGCCAGCGCGGCGAAGGGGCGGTCAGCCAGCGCGCAACGCTCGACGAACGGCAGACCCTCCTCGAGCAGCAGATTGCCCACCTCGCCACACGCCCGGCGGCAATCGCCGCAGAAAGCGAGGCGCTGACGGCATCGCTGGCCGAGGCCGCCGCCAATTGCCGCCGCTCCGGCGACTCGCTTGCGGCGGGCGAGACACGGCTGCGCGAGGCGACGGAGAACTCCCGGTTCGCCGATCAGGCGCTTGCCGAAGCGCGCGAGCGGCGCGCCCGCTGCGAAGTACTGCGCGATGGACCGAACGAAGCATTGATGTGGCTGACCCGCGAGATCCACGAGCGGCTCGATGCGACACCTGAGCGGTTGGCGGAGCTCGCCGGTCTCGCCGTGGGCGAAGTGCCACCGGATCCGACCGAGACCTCGGCCCGCCTCGATCGGCTGATTCGCGAGCGGGACGGCATCGGCCCGGTCAACCTGATGGCCGAGAGCGAGGCTGCAGAGACCGAGGCGCGGGTCGCCGGCTTGCGCCGCGAGCGCGTCGAGCTGACCGAAGCGATCGCACGTCTGCGCCGCGGCATCGCCGCACTCGACCAGGAAGGGCGGCAACGCCTGACTGCTGCGTTCGACCGCGTCAACGGGCATCTCTCCGCACTGTTCGCGCGGCTCTTCGGCGGCGGCCGGGCATATCTGGCGCTGGTCGACGACACCGACCCGCTGGTGGCCGGCCTCGAGATTATGGCGAGCCCGCCCGGCAAGCGGCTGCAGACTCTCTCGCTGCTGTCGGGCGGTGAGCAGGCGCTGACCGCACTCGCACTCATCTTTGCTGTGTTTCTGACAAACCCCGCGCCCGTTTGCGTGCTCGACGAGGTCGATGCCCCGCTCGACGACGCCAATGTCGATCGCTTTTGCGCTCTCGTCGGTGAGATCGCCGACACCACCGGAACGCGGTTCCTGCTGGTCACGCACCATCGCATCACGATGGCGCGCGTCGATCGCCTGTTCGGTGTCACGATGGCCGAACGCGGCGTCTCACAGCTCGTTTCTGTCGATCTCGCTCGCGCCGCCCGGTTGCGCCAAACCGCCTAGACCCCGCCGCCAAAATTCCCGGCGCCAACAGATACAGCGAAATCGTCGAGATGCCGGTCTGACCCGGCTAAAAGCGCCACGAGCGTTAAGTAAAATCAGTGACTTGAAAGCAAATTTCCCTAGTTTAGCGAACAGGGATAACTTTTGGTCGAACAGAGAAGTTCGGCACGGCGAACAGAGACCCGTTTTGGCAATCTGCCGCCGATCAGGGAATCACCAGGGAACAGCCGCCGATCAGAAGGACCCCGAGATGGCGCCGCAACTGTTGAGCACAAGGCAGGCCTGCCTCCCTACCCCGCTCACGCGAAAACTTGCCCAGCTCGTATCTCTGACGGTCGAGGAGATCGCGGTGTTGCGCGATCTGCAATCGGCAACGCGGCTTGTCGGGCGCAACCGGGAGATAATTTCCGAAGGGCGCAAATACGACGGCCTATTCGTGTTGATCGAGGGCGTCTCTATTCGCTATCGGGTGCTGCATGACGGGCGCCGTCAAATTCTGAACATCACGCTTCCGGGAGACTTTATCGGCTTTCCCGGCTGCTTCTTCGAGAATGCCCTCTATTCGATCGCTGCGCTGACCGATTGCGTCGTCTCGTCCATGCCGTTTGCGCAACTTCTCGGCTTCTTCGAAACCTACCCGAGGCTCGCGGCAGCGATTTTCTGGTCGTTCTCCTGCGAGACGGCGATGTACGCCGAACATCTGATCGATGTTGGGCGGCGATCAGCGCTCGAGCGGGTCGCACATTTCTTGTTGGAGCTGGCGACGCGGCTGCAGGTGATTGGGTTGGCAGATGAGTGCTCCTATCAAATGCCGCTGACGCAGGAACTCATCGGCGATGCGCTCGGGTTGAGCGTTCCGCACGTCAATCGCACCCTGAGGCAGCTACGTGAAGAGAATCTCGTCGCAATCGAAGGACAAAGGGTGGTGATAAAGAACGTCGAGGCTCTCAGCCGATTGGCCGATTTCGAGAGGTCCTACCTCGGCCGCTTTCAGCTGAACGACCTGCTTGCCGGGACGTGACCCGTTTATATCCGGGCGGATTCGGTCGTGAACGCGACATCGACAGGTTCCTGAACGAAATTCAGGACAGCTGCTCCGATGGCCGCTATCACGACCGCGGCGACACAGGCGATAATGAAGCTACGCATTGCGGACCCAGCCTACGATTATTGTTTAACTTAAGATATCGGAACTCGCGAGATCAAGCGCACCATCTTCCGAGCTCGGATGCTGCATTACCCCCTCGGATATGCGGATCTTTCAGGAAGACTTTGAAATGATTGGGCTCCTGCTTTTGC
>Ga0306925_10005895_pt1 | contig 11319 bp, 4 predicted proteins | sample flu12Cox44000176_FD_203755 | JGI IMG/M metagenome (GOLD analysis project Ga0306925, IMG submission 203755) | Lab enrichment of tropical soil microbial communities from Luquillo Experimental Forest, Puerto Rico - flux8day.12C.oxic.44.000.176 (v2)... | ecosystem: Environmental > Terrestrial > Soil...
CGGCGCCGCGGCTGGTGACCAAGGAGATGGTGGCCTCGATGCGTCCCGGCTCGGTCGTAGTCGATCTCGCCGTCGAGCGCGGCGGCAATGTCGAGGGTGCAAATCCCGACGGCGTCGCCGAGGTCGGTGGCGTGAAGATCGTGGGTTATCGCAACGTTCCAGGGCGGCTCGCCGCGACAGCCTCGAGCCTTTACGCCAAGAACCTCTTTGCCTTCCTGGAAATCCTGATCGACAAGAAGACCAAGGCACTTGCCGTTAATTGGGACGACGAGATCGTCAAGGCGACGGCGCTCACCCGCGACGGCGCGATCGTCAATCCGAACTTCAAGCCGAAGAGCGCAGCGTGACCCCAAACCGGACCCTGTCATGATAGCCCTTTCGATTGTCGGCCAGCTCGATCTCATGGCCATCGCATCTGGAAATGTGCCGGCCGCGGCAAGCGAGGTTGCCGATCCATTCGTCTTCCGCCTGTCGATTTTCGTGCTCGCGGTCTTTGTCGGTTATTACGTGGTCTGGTCGGTCACGCCGGCACTGCACACGCCGCTGATGTCGGTGACGAACGCAATTTCCTCGGTGATTGCCGTCGGCGCGTTGCTCGCGGTCGGCGTGACGCTCGTCGCCGGCGATTCCGGGCCGCTCTGGGCGCGCATTCTTGGCTTTATCGCCCTCAGCTTCGCCTCGGTGAATATCTTCGGGGGCTTTCTGGTGACGCAACGCATGCTCGGCATGTTCCAACGGAAGAAGAAGTGACGGCGGCAAACACGATACGCGGCGTTTCCTTCACCTCGCCTGTGGCGAAAGGGTGCCGCCGATGAGCGCCAATCTCGCCGCGCTTTGTTACCTCGTCGCCGGCGCGCTTTTCATCCTGGCGCTGCGCGGCCTGTCGAACCCGGAGACGAGCCGGCGCGGGAATTTGTTCGGCATGATCGGCATGGCGATCGCGATAGCGACCACGCTCGGATCGCATCCGCCGGCAAGCACGACCGCGTGGGGCCTCGTCCTCGTCGGCATAGCGCTTGGCGGTGGAACCGGCGCGGTGATCGCACGGCGGGTGCCGATGACCTCGATGCCGGAACTGGTGGCGGCATTCCATTCGCTGGTCGGCATGGCCGCGGTGCTGGTCGCCGCCAGCGCGCTCTATGCGCCCGCCGCCTTCGGCATCGGCACCGAAGGCGCGATTCACCGCCAGAGCTTGATCGAAATGTCGCTCGGCGCCGCGATCGGCGCCATCACCTTTACCGGCTCGGTGATAGCCTTTCTCAAGCTGTCGGGCCGCATGAGCGGCGCGCCGATCATTCTGCCGGCCCGGCATGCCATTAACATCGCGCTCGCCGTCGGGCTTGTCGCGCTGATTGTTTGGTTTTTCGAAGCGCAGCCGCATCTGGCCTTTTGGCTGATCGCGGCGGTGTCCTTTCTTCTCGGCGCGTTGATCATTATTCCGATCGGCGGCGCGGATATGCCGGTCGTGATCTCGATGCTCAATTCCTATTCCGGTTGGGCGGCTGCGGGAATCGGTTTCACGCTCGGCAATTCGGCGCTGATCATCACCGGCGCGCTGGTCGGCTCCTCGGGCGCGATCTTGTCCTACATCATGTGCAAGGGCATGAACCGCTCGTTCATCTCCGTGATCCTCGGCGGCTTCGGCGGCGAAGTGGCAGGACCGGCCGCGCATGCCACCGACCGGCCGGTCAAGATAGGATCGGCGGAAGATGCGGCGTTCATCCTGAAGAATGCCGGCAAGGTGATTATCGTGCCGGGCTACGGCATGGCGGTGGCGCAGGCGCAACATGCACTGCGCGAGATGGCGGACAAGCTCAAGGCCGCCGGTGTCGAGGTCAAATACGCGATCCATCCGGTTGCGGGACGCATGCCGGGCCACATGAACGTACTGCTGGCCGAAGCGAACGTTCCCTATGACGAGGTCTTCGAGCTGGAAAATATCAATTCGGAATTCCCGCAGGCAGACGTCGCCTACGTGATCGGCGCCAACGACGTCACCAACCCGGCGGCGGAAGACGATCCGAAATCGCCGATCTACGGCATGCCGGTGCTGCAAGTGTGGAAGGCAGGCACCGTGATGTTCAACAAACGGTCGCTCGCTTCCGGCTATGCCGGCATCGACAATCCGCTGTTCTATCGCAACAATACGATGATGCTGCTCGGCGACGCCAAGAAGATGACCGAAGAGATCGTCAAGGCGCTCTAGAGCGAGTGCGATCTTCGGATCGAAGCGTCAAAAACGCATGCGGCGATGCCCGATGAACCTTCGCCACCAGGATCCTCAGTTCCGGGGCGCGATCGGCTCGCGAGACCCCCAGCGCGGGCGCGGCCGGCTGGCGATCAGGTTTGTTGGCGTTGGCGTTGCCGTCGTGGTGGCTGCCGCCGCCCTGCTCTATGCCGGCCTGCGCGACCGCTTCGTGCTGCCGCAATGCGATTCCGATCGCGCCAAGCGCACCCTCACGACGTCCTCAGGAACTCAGGCTCGAACCCACGCGCTACGAGCCGATCACGACGCTTTCGAGCAGCAAGACGGAAGTGGTTTGCAGGGCCGTTTTGCCATTGCCCAACGGCGGCAATGTCGCCATCGATTACAGGTTTCATTGGCAGGGCAACCAGGCAAACATGAGTTATTCGATTGCGCAAATGAAATAGGCCGTGCTCCGGTGGCGAAAGGTCAGCAAGGTTATGCCTCACGAGCCGGGTTTGCCATAACCGCCGGCGGTCGGCGTCTGAATGATGATCGCCTCGCCGGCATTGATCACAGTGGCGTCGGAGCCCCGCAGTTTTTCCATCCGGCCGTCGTTGCGCCGCACCCAGTTCTCACCGACCTGACCGTCGCCGCCGCCGGCGAGGCCGAACGGCGGGACCAGGCGGTGACCGGAAAGAATTGTGCACTCCATCTTTTCCAGAAACCGGATGGTCCGGCGAATGCCGTCGCCGGCATTCCATCGCCCGCGGCCGCCGGAATCTTTCCGGATGTGGAAGTCCTCGAGCAGAACCGGGTAGCGGAATTCCAGGACTTCCGGATCGGTGAGCCGCGTGTTGGTCATGTGCGTGTGCACGGCATCGGTACCGGAAAATCCGGGCCCCGCGGGTGAGCCGGAGCAGATCGTTTCGTAATACTGATACAGCGCGTTACCGAAATTAAGATTGTTCATCGTGCCTTGCGCCGCCGCCATGGCGCGCAACGCGCCGAATAGACAATTGGTGACCTCCTGCGATGTCTCGACATTGCCGGCCACCACCGCGGCCGGGAACTCCGGCGACAACATGGACCTTTTCGGAATGACGATGCGAATCGGGCGGAGGCAGCCCGCATTCATCGGAATGTCGTCGTCGACCATGACGCGAAAGACGTAGAGCACGGCGGCTCGGGTCACGGGTTCGGGGGCATTGAAGTTGCTCGGCTGCTGCGGACTCGTGCCGGTAAAGTCGACGGTCGCCTCGCGGCTCTTCTTGTCGACCGCGATCCGAACCTTGATCGTGTTGCCTCGATCAGTCTCCACCGCGAACGTGCTGTCGTGCAGCCGGTCAACGACGCGCCGTACGCTTTCCGCGGCATTGTCCTGCACGTGCCGCATGTAGGCGCGGACCACGGGCAGCGTGAAATGGCGCACCATTTTTCGTAACTCGCGCACTCCCATCTCGTTGGCGGCGATTTGCGCTTTGATGTCGTTGACGTTCTGCAACGAGTTGCGCGGGGGATATTTTGCACCTTCCAGAAGCGCATAGAGCTCTTTCTCGCGGAAGCGGCCGCGGTCGACCAGCTTGAAATTGTCGATATAGACGCCTTCCTGTTCAATCGTGGTCGCGTTCGGCGACATCGAGCCGGGCGAAATGCCGCCGACATCGGCGTGGTGGCCGCGCGAGGCGACCCAGAACAGGATTTGGCGGCCGCCGAAAACGGGCGTGCAGACGGTGATGTCCGGCAAATGCGTGCCGCCGTTATAGGGCGCGTTGATGGCATAGGCGTTGCCGGGACGCACGGTGCCTTTGTTCTCGCGAATGATGGTTTCGACGGCGCGGTCCATCGATCCGAGATGCACCGGCATGTGCGGCGCATTGGCAACGAGCGAGCCGTTGCCGTCGAAGACGGCGCAGGAAAAGTCGAGTCGCTCCTTGATATTGACCGAATAGGCGGTGTTCTGCAGCGCGACGCCCATTTGCTCGGCAATCGACATGAAGAGATTGTTGAACACTTCAAGCATCACCGGATCGGCATGCGTTCCGATTGCGCGGGCGCGCGCGAGTCTCCGCACTCGCCGCAACACCAGATGATCCTTGGCGGTGAGTTCGGCCTGCCAGCCATGTTCGACGACCACAGTCTGATGCGGTTCGATGATAATGGCCGGACCCTTGATCTTGTGACCGGGAGAGAGCGTCTCGCGCAGATAGACAACCGCCCGGTGCCACTTGCCGCCGGAAAAGAACCGCGTGCGGCGCACCGGTGCGGGCAGGCTACGCCGCACCGTTTTACGGGCCTCTTCCCGAAAGGTCGCGCCGCCGCCGATCGCCTCGACGGAAACCGCCTCGATAACCAGATCCTTGCTGCGATCGATGAAGCCGAATTGCGCCCGGTGCGCGCGTTCGAATCCGGATTTCATTTTGGCGGACGGCAGTGTCAGGTTCTCGCGGAATGGATCTTTGAAACTTCCCGCATCGACGATGAGCGGCGTGTCGGTGCCCGCGTAGCGCACATGGGCCCGCACATGCAGGCGGATTTTGCCGGGAGCGACGCCTTGTCCCTCGACTTCCGCAATCGCGTTGCGCGCGAGCCGCGTTGCCACGCTCTCAAGCGCCGCATACGATTTCTTGCCGAACGGCTCCTCGATGGCCTGCTGACGGACGCTGCGGATGTCGGCCAGTCCCATTCCGTAAGCTGACAGCAGCGACGACAACGGATGGATCAGCACGCTCGTCATGCCGAGCGCGTCGGCGACCAGGCACGCGTGCTGGCCGCCGGCGCCGCCGAAGCAATTGAGCGCATAGCGGGTCACGTCGTAGCCGCGCTGGACCGAGATTTTTTTGATCGCGTTCGCCATGTTCTCGACGGCGATCTTGATGAAGCCGTCGGCGACTTGCTCGCTGCTGCGGCCGCCGCCGATCGTTTTGGCCAAGCCTGAGAAAGCCACACCGACCGCATCGGCATCGAGCGGCAAATTCTGCTTCGGCCCGAAAATGTGCGGAAAGAAATCCGGAATGAGCTTGCCGACCATGACATTGGCGTCGGTCACCGCGAGCGGACCGCCGCGGCGATAGCATTTCGGCCCGGGATTGGCGCCCGCCGAATCCGGCCCGATGCGAAGCCGCGCGCCGTCGTAATGCAGGATGGATCCGCCGCCCGCCGCAACCGTGTGGATCAGCATCATCGGCGCGCGCATGCGCACGCCGGCGACTTCGGTCTCGAACGCCCGCTCGTACTCGCCGGCGAAATGCGACACATCGGTCGAGGTGCCGCCCATGTCGAAGCCGATCAGCCGCGTAAAGCCGGCCGACCGTCCGGTCTCGGCCATGCCGACCACGCCCGCCGCCGGGCCGGACAGGATGGCGTCCTTGCCGCGGAATAGATCGGCCGCCGTCAACCCGCCCGACGACATCATGAACATGAGGCGGACGCGATTTGCCGCGTTTTCGCCTTGCAAGTCTCCCGCCAAGTCTCCCGCCACCTGGGCCACGTAGCGGCGTAGAATCGGCGACAGGTAACTGTCGACCACGGTCGTATCGCCGCGGCCGACAAGCTTGATCAGCGGCGACACTTCATGGCTCGCCGAGACCTGTGGAAAACCGAGTTCACGCGCCAGCCCCGCCAGTTGCTGTTCGTGAACGTTGTAGCGATAGGCATGCATCAGCACGATGGCGACCGCGCCCATGCCATCGGCCCTGGCGCGTTCGAGTTCGCCGCGCGCGCCGCCGAGATCGAGCTCGCGCTCAACGCTGCCGTCGGCGCGCACGCGCTCGTCGACCTCCACCACGCGCTCATACAACATGTCCGGCTTGACGATGTGACGCGCGAAGATCTTCGGCCGCGCCTGGTAGCCGATGCGCAGCGCGTCGCGGAAGCCCTTGGTAATCAAAAGCAGCGTGCGATCGCCTTTGCGCTCGAGCAGCGCATTGGTCGCAACCGTGGTACCCATCTTAACTGCATTAATGCGCTCCCTCGGGAGCGCGGCGCCGGCCGGAACCCCGAGCAGATGGCGGATGCCGTGCACCGCCGCATCGCGATAGGCCTCGGGATTTTCCGAGAGCAATTTGTGAGTGACGAGCCTGCCGTCGGGACGCCTGCCGATCACATCGGTGAAGGTGCCGCCGCGATCGATCCAGAATTCCCAGCTGCCGGACATGCTGCCTGACATGACTATCGGCGCCGCGCTCGATCAAGCCCTGATTCTGTGGCACATTGGGGCCTAGTGTCCCGATTCCGAAGTTCGCCACTGCGGCACGCTCTTAGCGAACTTCGAGAATCAAAAGGACACTGACAAGCTTATAATTCTAGTGTGGTTTTTGGATTTGAAGTTCCTAGACGAGTGTGCCGCAGAACAGTAGGAACTTCAAATCCACCATACTATGACAAAAGCCCAGACGATTGACGAGACGACAAGGTAAATGGTCTTGCCGCTGACTTGCAGCGTGAACTGCGAAGCGCCGATCACGGTCGCGCGGATGCGTTGGCAGGCCGCCTGGCGAGCCGCTGCACGATTGCGCGGCGGGCGGATTCATCGGCAAGCGTCGCCGGTTTTCAGCTCGTAGGCGACAAGGCGCGCGGACTCATCGATGCGCGTCCAAGCTCCGCTCTTTTCGACGCATCCGCGCGCGAGTGATGAAATCACTGCGTTTCCAGCAAAGTCGCGACGGTCTTGATCTCGTTGCGGGCGTATTTCGGCAAGCCCGCGCTAATCGAATCGCCGGAGTTAAATGACGACTGGCCCATGAGGACTTGCGCCGGCACGAGGTTGCGCAACACCGGCACCTTCTCGAAGTTGCGCTTCTCGTCGAGCACGCTTGCCTTGATCGCCAGCGCCATGAACGCGGTGACCACGGTCTTGCCGGCGTCGCTGGGATGCGCCTGGAGCACCGCGAAAAATTTGCCGAATTTCATAATCTGATTGGCGTAGAAAATATTCTGCTCGAGCGCCCCGGTGACGGGCGTCGCAAGCCCGGTCAGGTCCTGCAGGCTGGCCTGATCGAGATCCGACGGCGCGAGCGCAGCCAACTCGCTCTGAAAGTCGATGTGATCGGCGACTTTCTTGCTGTCGCGCAATTTATTGACCAGCATGATCCCCATGGGGATTTTGCCCTCGAGTTTATAGGTCGACTGGATGCAGATCGACGTTGCGAGGCCCGTGCACCATTTGCGGTCCGGATTGTCGTTGCCGTTGCCGGCCTTGTCCTTGAAGTTGGTCACGTCGGCCGGCGAGATCAGCTTGTGCTGGATCGCGGGATCGATCTTTTCCAGGAACGGCAGGGTCACGTAATGCGCCAGGTCAATCGTGGCCGGCGGTTTAGGGAGCATGAAACGCGCCTGCGCGACGTACATGTAAAGCTTCTCGGTGTAGGGCTTCGCGGCACCCTTGTCAGCGCCAGCAGTGACCATGGGCTCCACATAGCCCGCAAACAACGCAAGAAACTTCTTCTCGGCTGGATGAGCGCTTGCCCACGTACCGAAAGGCACCAGCGCGGTCTCGCTATCGATGCCGCCAGCGGTGGTGCGGTCGCTGAACTCGATTGTTTGCGCTGGCAGGCGCGTCACATCGGCCTTGCGCGCGGAATTCACATCGTCGATCCGGAAGTCCTGTGCACGGGCGATAGGGACAAGACGATGTGCATCGATCAACATGCCGGCAAACAAGGCAAGAATCAGAGTCGCCAATTGGGGCATGGAACGAGGCATGGGAGCTGCTTTCAAGGAAAGGCCGTCAGTTCACGCCTCGGCTCCAGAAGAAATCGCGCTGGGGAGGATTATCGCTCCGCGCGGGAGGGTTGTCGCTCCAATGCCATGGCTCAAAAAAGCCGCGCGCCGCCGGCTGTGCCGGTTGCGGTTGCGAGCGCTGCTGCGGCTGCTGCGCCGGCTGCTGTCGCCAATTTTGGTTCGACCAGGTGCGGCCGAACCATTGACCATTGCCGCCGAACCCGCCGCCGCCCCAGAAGAATCCTTGACCATAGTTGCCCGATTGCTCGCCCTGATAATACTGGCTCTGATTATAAGCGTCTTCGCGCGATACCAATTGGTATTGCGTGTCATCGATCTGGCCATCGGCCTCGCGGCGGAAATGTTCGATAAAATTGCCGCCATTGACGCGATCGCCGCTCATATAATCGATCGGAATGTCGACAACGAGCCGTTTTGCCTCCGGCGACGGGCCGCTTAGGGGCGCCTTGGGCGCGATATGTTCGGCCCAAATCGCTTCGATGATCGGCTCGAAGATTGGCAGCGCCACGCGCGCGCCCGTCTCGTTGGAGCCGAGCGAGCGGCGCTTGCCGTCGCCATTGTCGTAGCCGACCCATACCGCGACGGTCACATCGTTGGTGAAGCCGATGAACCAGCCGTCCACCGCGTTCTCGGTCGTCCCGGTTTTGCCGGCTACGTAAGGAGACAACGCGCCGATGCTGCGCGCAGTGCCGCGCGCAACGACTCCCTGAAGCATCGTCTTGAGCTGGTAGAACGACGCGCGGTCGGCCGCATCGATCCGCGCCAGCGGCGCGTTCGGATATTGATAGATCGTATGGCCATTCTCTTCGATGGAATCGATCCCGTGGGGTTGCGGCAGCGCCCCTTCGTTGGCGACGGCGGCATAGAAGGCGGCGAGATCGATCATCCGCACCGGCTGCGCACCCAGCACGAACGGATAGTAACGCACGCATTGCGAATAGATCTTCGCGGCGACCGCGGTCGCGCAAACTTCATCGAGGCTCTTTTCGGGACTTTGACTGATGCCGCCATCGAGCAGATGAGCCGTGACGACGTTGACCGAATGCTCAAGCCCGCGCCGCATCGTGTAAACGCCGCCTTCGTTATAATCCGCGTTGCGCGGCGACCAGAAATCCTCCGGTCGCGCGTAGCCGCCGTAATCGCGACTGATCACATCGCGACCGTCGATGCCGGTTCCGATCGGCGGCAAGGTAATCGGCTCATTGAGGACGAGCGTGTTGGGCTGAAGGCCGCGCTGGAGCGCCGTCAGGTAGGTCAACGGCTTCATTGCCGAGCCGGGCTGGCGCTGCGTCTGCGCCGAGCGGTTGAGCTGGCTGAGCGGGTAGGAAAAACTGCCGGCCATGGCCAGGATTCGGCCGGTCTTGTTCTCGAGCACCAGCGCCGCGCCTTGCACCGTAGGCCGCACGCGCAGCTGCGCTTGGGTGCCTGTTTGCTGCGCGCCACTCGCAGCACCGGATTTGGTCCTGGCGGTGGGAGCGGCCTTGCCCTCGGCGACCTTGACATAGACGACGTCGTAAAGGTTGAGGCCGCGCCGGATCGCGCCGCTCCAAGCCGCCAGCGGCACGATTCGGCCATCGGGCAATCCGACCCGGATCGAGTCGTCGCCTTTCTTGCCGTTGCCCCTGAGCACGACGACGGCGGCCTTCCAGTGCACGTCGTAGAGTGGCAGGCGCAAAGCTTGCAGCGCCTGCTGCCACGGCGGAATGCCGGCGTGGTTATCGACTTCGAGCTTGCGCACGGCGTCGGCGATATTCGCCTCGGGGCCGCGAAACTGGATTCGTCCCATCGATAACTCGTAGTGCGCCAAGCCTTCCTGCAGCGCAGCCTCGGTATCGCGCTGCAATTGCGCATTGATTGTGGAGTGCACCGTATAGGAATCAGCCGTCAGGCTTGCGACTCCATCGGCCTTTGCCTCGCGATCGACAAAATCGACGAAATGAAAACCGGCATTCCGCCGCGGATGCTGATAGACAACCGGCTTCGGCGGAGCCGCAAGCGCTTCGTCTTTCTGCGCGGCGGTGATGATGCCGTCTTCTTGCATCCGGTCGAGCACATAGCCGAGGCGCTCCTTGGCGCGATCGGGATGGCGATCCGGATTGTAGTAGTTCGGTCCCTTCAGCAGGCCCGCCAGCATCGCGGCCTCGGCAAGCGTGAGGTCCTTGGCCGATTTCCCGAAATAGCTGCGTGAGGCCATCTCGATGCCCCATGAGCCTCGCCCGAGATAGGCGGAATTGAGATAAAGCTCGAGGATGTCGTTCTTGTTCAGCGTGTTTTCCAGCCGCGACGCCACGATCATCTCGCGGATCTTGCGCTCATAGGTGACGTCCTCGCCGACCAGAAGATTTTTTACGACCTGCTGGGTGATCGTGGAGCCGCCCTGCGGCCGTCCCGGATCGGCGAGATTGCCAATGAAGGCGCGGATGATGCCGCGCTCATCGACACCGTGATGCTGAAAGAAACGCCGATCCTCGGCGGCGACGAACGCCTTTTGCGCGAAATCGGGAACGGAAGCGAGCGGCACCCAGACACGGCGATTGCCTGCCTCGAACACGTCGGCAAATTCCTGGCCATTGCCGTCGAGCACGGTGCTCATGCTCGGCAATTTCTTGCCCTTCAGAACGTTTTGATCGGGAAGATCGGCTGCCGCGCCGTTGAAGAAGTCGATCACCTGCTGCATGTCGACCACCGGATTCGCGATCGGCTCGTCTTTGCAGAATTGGTGATAGGCGGTGTTCAGATCGGTGAAATTAAGCCCGTGAAAGGCCTTGATGTCGGCGCCCACTGCTTTGGGATCATCGAGCGCGGTCGCGATCAAATCATCGACATTGATCGACTCGATGTCGAATGCCTGTTTCATATGGGCGCAGCCGTTGCGCAAAATCTGCACGACTTCGTCTTGATCCTTTTGCGGATCGAAGTGCGTCTTGACGGCCTGCGGTTGCGTCGTGACCTGGCTCAACGCCAGCGCCGTCGCAAAGATCTTCACGAGGATTGTGTCCACCGGCTTCGATGCCCGAACAGCAGTTGCCTGCTCTGGGTCGAGCGAGGTGTCGCCGGCTTTCGGCGCGATTGTCTCGGGAGCATTCTGCGCAACTGTTGCCGCTTGCGGCGTTTCCGGCATCGACGCCCGAACAGCAGTTGCCTGCTCTGGGTCGAGCGAGGTGTCGCCGGCTTTCGGCGCGATTGTCTCGGGAGCATTCTGCGCAACTGGTGCCGATTGCGGCGCTTCCGGCATCGACGCCCGAACAACAGTTGCCTCCTCCGGCTCAAGGGAGGCGTCGCCGGCTTTCGGCGCGATTGTCTCGGGAGCATTCTGCGCAACTGGTGCCGCTTGCGGCGCTTCCGGCATCGACGCCCGATTGAGACCCGTCGGCTGTTCCAGCGCGCTGAGG
>Ga0306925_10005897_pt1 | contig 11317 bp, 11 predicted proteins | sample flu12Cox44000176_FD_203755 | JGI IMG/M metagenome (GOLD analysis project Ga0306925, IMG submission 203755) | Lab enrichment of tropical soil microbial communities from Luquillo Experimental Forest, Puerto Rico - flux8day.12C.oxic.44.000.176 (v2)... | ecosystem: Environmental > Terrestrial >...
ATTGCGCGCGATCCACCAGCAGTTCCTCGGCCGATACGGAATGCTTGCCGCGCACATAGTTGCGGAAGCCGTCGGCAGTCGGCTCGAGCGGCGCGAAGGAGTGGGCGTCCGTCTGCGCCTTCGATGCGTCCATGCGGCCGGGCGTGAAGGGCACCTTCACGTCAATGCCGGCGTCCTTGGCGGCTTTCTCGATTGCCGCGCTGCCACCGAGAACGATCAGGTCGGCCAGCGATACTTTCTTGTCGCCCTTGTTTGCCGCGCTGAACTCCTCCTGGATCGCTTCGAGCTTTGCGAGCACCTTCGCTAGTTGAGCCGGCTGGTTCACGTCCCAGTCCTTTTGCGGAGCGAGACGGATGCGCGCACCGTTCGCCCCACCGCGTTTGTCCGAACCGCGGAACGTCGATGCCGACGCCCAGGCCGTCGAGACCAATTCCGCAACGGACAAGCCAGACGCCAGGATCTTCGCCTTCAGCGCCGCGATGTCCCGCTCGCTGACCAGTTCGTGATTGATGGCCGGAATCGGGTCCTGCCAGATCAACTCCTCCTTTGGAACGAGCGGCCCGAGGTATCGCACGATCGGACCCATGTCGCGATGCGTGAGCTTGAACCATGCTCGGGCGAACGCGTCGGCGAACTGAGCCGGATTCTCGTAGAAGCGCCGCGAGATCTTTTCATAGACAGGGTCAAGCCGCAGCGAGAGGTCGGTGGTCAGCATGGTCGGCGTGTGCCGCTTCGACGCGTCGTAGGCGTCCGGGATCGTGGCCGCTCCGCCTTTCGCTTTCCACTGCTGCGCTCCGGCAGGGCTCTTCGTTAGCTCCCATTCGTTGTTGAACAGATTCTCGAAGAAGTGATTGCTCCACTTCGTCGGGGTCTGCGTCCAGGTCACTTCCGGGCCGCCGGTGATCGTGTCAGCCCCAATGCCCGTCCCATGCTTGCTTTTCCACCCGAGGCCCTGTTCCTCGATGAGGGCGCCTTCCGGCTCCGCTCCCACGAGGGTCGCGTCCCCCGCGCCGTGGGTCTTGCCAAACGTGTGACCACCGGCAATCAACGCCACCGTCTCTTCGTCGTTCATCGCCATGCGCGCAAACGTCTCTCTGATATCGCGGGCGGCGGCGATCGGGTCCGGCTTGCCGTTCGGCCCTTCCGGATTCACGTAGATCAGACCCATTTGCACGGCGCCGAGAGGCCCCTGAAGATCGCGCTCGCCGCTGTAGCGCTCGTCCGCCAGCCACTTGCCTTCGGGACCCCAGTTGACGTCCTGTTCGGGCTCCCACACATCCTCGCGGCCGCCGCCGAAACCGAAGGTCTTGAAGCCCATCGAATCGAGGGCGACGTTGCCGGCGAGAATCATAAGGTCGGCCCAGGAGATTTTCCGGCCGTATTTCTGCTTGATCGGCCACAGCAGCCGGCGTGCCTTGTCGAGGTTCGCATTATCCGGCCAGCTATTGAGCGGAGCAAAACGCTGCTGGCCGGCTCCAGCGCCGCCGCGGCCGTCGCCAATGCGGTACGTGCCTGCGCTGTGCCACGCCATGCGGATGAACAGCGGTCCATAGTGGCCAAAATCCGCCGGCCACCACTCCTGCGAGTCCGTCATCAAGGCATGAAGGTCTTTGACCACGGCATTCAGGTCGAGGCTCTTGAATTCCTTGGCATAGTCGAACGCCTCGCCCATCGGATTGGACAGCGTCGAGTGCTGGTGGAGAATCCCGAGGTCCAGTTGGTTCGGCCACCAGTCACGGTTCGTGTGCGCGCGGGTTCCACCCGTAAACGGGCACTTGCTTTCGTCTGTCATGTTTTTCTCCGATCGTGTTCCGCTTTTTCCCGTTTCCTATACCGTTATCATCAATTCTAGAAAAGTGATCCAGCTTAAACAAATAGCCGGTCACGCAGAGTGTCCTGATCGCCGGGAAGCGTCGGCATAACCATCTCGAAGTCGTGATCAAAAATGGACGAGAAGGCGTCCAGGTCTCTTCCTGGCCTTCGCGTCGCGAGCTTGGCCGAGGGCGTTACCCAGAATGGCGATCGGCATTCAGAGCGGCATCCAAAAACCGTCGTCGTGGTGGATTAGCGCGTGGAATCGCGGACTAACTCCAGGTCGCAGATTCGACGAGGTCGTCTCGGCCGCAGCAATCTGACGGAGATCCAGTGGCGCGTATCTGAGAGGGTTGTTGCCCGTCGTGCCTTTTTCCCTCCTCATGGGCTGCTTAGCATCCCCATAACCAAGACCTAGAAACTAGGGAGTATTGTGATGGACGGCAAGAGATTTGCGGCCGAAGCAATTGGCACCTTCTGGTTGACGTTTGGCGGCTGCGGCAGTGCAGTGATCGCGGCGGGTGTTCCTCAGGTCGGGATTGGAATGCTCGGCGTGGCCCTGGCGTTCGGCCTCACGGTGCTCACGATGGCCTATTCCGTCGGCCACATCTCGGGCTGCCATCTCAATCCGGCGGTGACGGTGGGATTGACCTGCGGAGGGCGGTTTCCGCCAAACCTCGTCCTCCCCTACGTAATAGCGCAAGTGGTGGGTGCTATCGTCGGCGCCGCAGTATTGTATGCCATTGCCAGCGGATCGCCCGACTTCAGCCTTGCTGGTGGATTTGCGGCGAACGGATATGGCGACCACTCGCCCGGTAAATACGGACTGGGCGCCTGTCTGCTCACCGAAGTCGTACTGACGATGATGTTTCTTTTCGTCATTATGGGCTCAACCCACGGCAAGGCGCCGGCGGGATTTGCACCGATCGCAATTGGCCTTGCACTGACCCTCATTCATTTGATCAGCATCCGCGTGACCAATACTTCCGTGAACCCCGCGCGCAGTACCGGCCCTGCGCTTTTCGTGGGCGGTTGGGCACTATCGCAACTCTGGTTGTTTTGGGTGGCGCCGTTGATCGGAGGCGCTGCTGGCGGCTTGATCTACCGGTGGCTGAGCGGGGAGCCGAAAGGCGAGGTGACCGGTTAGGCGCGCGACACGAAAACGAAGGTGTCTGCTTGAGTACCGCGTTCGGATTGCATAGTCAGGCGGAATCTACGCAGCATCTGCCAGATGCTTCTCGATTTCCAAATGGGGTGTTTGGTCAGATCCTTGTTGATCTCGGCAATGATACGCGCCTGGACATCGACGTGAAATGCGCTGCGCAGGTCGGCCAAGGTCTTCGGCGGCGCTACTATCACAAGCGCCGGCACCTTTCTCGCTCGCAACACCTGCTCCATCGCGGCCGTCGGCGGCGAAGATCGCAACCATTATCGCCAAAGCTCGACAGTTTGACGCGAAGGACGTCGTGACGGATCCCGATTCCGGATCAAACGCCAGCGACGACGCCATGCTGTCGGTGCTGGAGGATCATAGTGACGACCCGGTGCGAAGCGAACTGATGGCGATCATCCGCGGATTGATCGAGGACGAGCAGCTAGACTAGCATCCGAAGCTCTCATACCTTGTGGCCAGCCCTCGCATACCGAGGTTGGCAGCACTTGGGGTGAGGCCGATGCAAGCAGCCGTTCTTACCGGCCATGGTGGAAATGAAGTCGTCGCCGTGAGCGAGCGACCCAGGCCGCAACGTCGACCGGGTGAAATTCTCGTCCGCATGAAGGCGGCGACCGTGAACCGTGTCGACCTTTACATGCGCGACAGCGGCGCCGGCATCAGCCACCGCTTGCCGCAAATCATGGGCGTTGATGGCGCGGGCGTCATCGAAGAAGCCGATTCCGGTGCGTTGATCGGCCGTCGGGTTACGCTTTATCCAGGCATCGTCTGCGGGCGCTGTGAATTCTGCAAACGAAGCGAACCGGTGCTGTGCGCCAAAATGAGCCTTTTGGGAGAGCATCGTGATGGAACGATGGCCGAGTTTGTGTGCGTTCCTGCCGAAAATGGGCTCTCCATCCCCGACAATCTCGATTTCGCTCAAGCCGCGGCTCTTGGCGTCAACTATCTCACCGCCTGGCGGATGCTGTTCACAAAGGCCAAGCTGCAGCAGGGCGAAACCGTCCTTATCTTCGGCGTTGGCGGGGGCGTCTCATTGGCAGCGCTGCAGATCGCCAAAGCGGCCGGTGCGCGTGTTCTGGTCACCTCGCGCAGCGCAGAAAAACTTGGCCGCGCCGCCGGCTTCGGCGCAGACGCTACGATCATTGCACCGCCGGATGCGATCGCCCGGGAGGTCATGCGATTGACGGAAGGGCGCGGGGTCGACGTGGTCATCGAAAATATAGGCGGTCCGATTTGGAATGCAGCCTTGAAGTGCCTCGTCCGTGGCGGCCGAATAGTGACATGCGGCGCGACCGTCGGCGATCAACCGCCAGCCGACCTGCGCCGCGTCTTTATACGGCAATTACAGATCTTTGGGTCGACCCTCGGCAATCCCGACGAACTTGCGGCGCTGCTCGCATGGTGCGCGCAAGGACGTGTTGTCCCTCCAATCGACGCGCGCTACCCGCTCGACAAGGTTCACGCTGCTCTCTCGCATCTGGAGTCGGGCACGCAGTTCGGGAAAATAGCGGTCGATATCTAGCCGTTCGATGTGGCGGCGTCGCTCCAAGCGACTGCCCGTCCGCCGCGCACCTGTGCGGCGGCTTTATTTTTGCTACGGGCCTTAGCGACTTACTTTACGAATTTTCGGAACTCGGGCTTGCGTTTTTCCTGAAGCGCCTTGACGCCCTCGCGCGATTCCTCCGTGTCGTAGTAAAGCTTCAACGCGTACATCCCCATTCCCGCGATGCCGGCCTGATGCGCCGTATCCATGTTGAAGCTGCGCTTGGCGATGGCAATCGCAGTCGGGCTGCGCTCGCACAATTCATCGCCCCACTTCTGTACCTCGGCATCGAGCTGTTCGTGCGGCACGCAGGCATTGGCAAGCCCCATCGCGACTGCCTCTTGTCCGGTGTAGCGGCGGCACATGTACCAGATCTCGCGCGCCTTCTTCTCTCCGACGACGCGCGCCAGAAAGGCCGTGCCGTAACCGGGATCGACGGAGCCCATCTTGGGCCCGACCTGACCAAAGATGGCCTTTTCGGAACAGATGGTCAGATCGCATATCGTGCAAAGCACATTGCCGCCGCCGATGGCATAACCCTGCACACGCGCGATCACCGGCTTGGGTACGTCGCGTATGGCGGTATGCAGCTCTTCCATCGGAAGCCCGACAGTCCCCCGGCCATCGTAATTACCGTCGTGTGCGGATTGGTCGCCGCCGGTGCAGAATGCGCGATCGCCCGCCCCCGCGAGCACGATTGCACCGACATCCTTGTCGTAGCCTGCCTTGTACAAGGCCTTGATCAGTTCATCGCAAGTCTTGCCACGGAACGCGTTCATCTTCTCCGGATTTCATAGATGAGATCTTCGAATTGCATCTGCTTTCTCCTTGAGTGCCTCGTCGTCAACCGTTCATGGTCAGGCCGCCGAGACGCTCAGCACCTGGCCGGTGACATAGGCTGCGTCATTGCTGGCGAAAAACAGAATAGCTCCGGGCAAATCCTCGGGCCGGCCTATGCGACCGAGCGGGATGGAGCGCCTGAAGGCTTCCTCCAGCTTTTCGGGATTGCCGGCCCCTTCCTTGTAATCGGCAAACAAAGCCGCATCGGTCGGACCGGGGCACACGACGTTGACCGTAATTCCGTGGCGGGCATGTTCGCGCGCGATCGTTTTCGAGAACGCGACAAGTCCGCCCTTACAGGCGGCATATACGGCCTCGCCCGACGAGCCGACGCGCGCCGCGTCAGACGCGATATTGACGATCCGACCGAACTTGCGCGCCGCCATGCCGGGCAATACAGCGTGGTGCATGTGCAGCGCGCCGGTCAGGTTAATCGCGATGAGCTTGTCCCACTGTGCAGGCTCCGTCTTGGTGAAGGGACGAAACACGTCCCAACCCGCGTTGTTCACGAGCACATCGATCGGTCCGAGTTTCGATTCTGCCGTCGCCACTGCGGTATCCACGCTCGATCGGTGCGTGATGTCGCAATCGAAAGCTTCCGCCTTACCGCCGGCCTGTTGAATGCCGGAAGCAACTTTTTGTGCCGCTTCGAGGTTGAGGTCGAATACGGCGACGCGCGCCCCCTCGCCGCCAAATCTGCGGCAGGTCGCCCCGCCAATGCCGCCACCGCCACCCGTAACGATGACGGTTTTGTTTTCGAAACGCTGCATGGTTCCTCCCGTTTTCCGGAGACGCCGTTTGCTGGGCTTGCGATTTTGCGCCAAATTCGTTGCAATCGCCAACTTGCCAAGTCCGCGTTCACTCCTGCCCTGCCCTGCCCTGCCCTGCCCTGCCCCGGTCCGCTTCTCGTCCGAAGGCAGACGTTGCAGTTGTAGCCAACTTTGTGCGCTAGATTCTAATCGCGATCCGACAGCTTTTGATGCTCTTTTTTGCCGGGCGGCCTGTCGAGCGACGTAAGGCCGATCTCGATCGCTACGGCGCGTATCGCATCCCTGATGATCTGGATCGGCAGCGTTGGTGCGGCGTCCGCGCGCATGGTCAAACCCACCGGCCCGGTAACAACATCGACGTCGATGGGGAGTTCAATGAGGTCACCGGATCGGAGGTCGTCGGCGACGACACCACGCGAAATGATCCAAATCGCGTCCGATAGCCGCAAGTACGAACGTCCGAAGGTAGGCGATGTTGTTTCGATGACATCGGATAAATCCGAGACGCCGCGGCTGCGCAAGAGCGTGTCGACTGTCGGTCGGATGATCGAACCGGGCTCGGGCAGCAGAACGGTGTAATCTTTGATCACACTCAGTGAAGTGCGTTGCCTATCCGAAAGCGGGTGGCGCCCGCGTCCGACAAGGACGATTTCTTCAGAATAGAGATGTTCGAAGACAAGCTCACGCATCAGCGCGCCGTCAGCAAAGCGACCAACCACGAGATCGAGATTCTTCGCCTTCAGCAATCCAAGCAAGACGTCGTTGGTCCCGGTTGCCAGATAGACGGTTGCGGTCAAACCTCGCTCCTTGGCGCGCTTGATCGCGCGCGGCATGACGGCAGCGGCAACCGTGGGCAGGACGCCGATCGCGACGCGCAGTCCTTCGCCGGACTGTGCGCTCACGAGACTTTCAACGCCTTGTCGCAATGCCGCGACGCTTGCTCCGGCGTGCCGGCGAAACACCTCTCCATACGGGGTCAGATGGACCCCACGTCGGCTTCGCTCGAGCAGAACGACGCCAAGAGCCTCCTCAAGCTCCGCAATGGTTTTCGAAATGGCTGGTTGGGTGGTGTGTAGCGCCTCGGCGGCGCGGACAAAGCTGCGCCGCTCGGCCACTTCAAGAAAGCAGTTCACCTGCCGGTACTTGATCCGGCCGGCGATCGGTTGGACAGCTTTGATATCCATCTGGATATGTAAGCATGAGAAATCGCAATTTTCAATCTCACAATGGATATGTTATGCCTTCTTTGGGAGCGAACAAGGAAGGCATCGCATGTCTGCCGACAGGCACGAAACCGGGCTGAAAGTCCGCCGCCAGGTGTTGGGCGACGCGCACGTCGATCGGGCCGAGGCCGCGACGACGCGGTTTGACGCCGCTTTCCAGCGAATGATCAACGAAGGTGCGTGGGGCGCAGTCTGGGCCCGGCCGAACTGGACGCTGCGGGAACGCTCGATGGTCACACTGGCCCTCCTCGCGGCGCTCGGCCACCACGAGGAGTTCGCCATGCATGTGCGGGCGACCCGCAACACCAACGCAACGCCGGAGGACATCGCCGAGGCGATGTTGCACGTCGCCATTTACGCCGGCGTTCCCGCCGCCAATCACGCAATCAAGATCGCCAAAGCAGTCCTTGTCGAGGAACGGAGGGTTTGACAATGCAGGCCAAGGTAGAGTTTTTCCAGCGAGACCGGTCGATCCACCCACCTGCACACGCGCCAGGATACAAGACGAGCGTCACGCGCTCGCCACGCCAGGCTCTGCTGTCGCTACAGAACTCGCTGTCGGAGGTGACGGGCCCCGTCTTCGGCCACAACGATCTCGGCCCGCTCGACAACGATCTTATCCGCAACTACGCAAAGACGGGTGATCCGATCGGTGAGCGCATCATCGTGCACGGCCGTGTACTTGATGAGAGCGGGCGGCCAATTCCGAATACGCTCGTCGAATTTTGGCAAGCCAATGCGGGCGGCCGCTATCGGCACAAGAAGGACACCTATCTCGCGCCCATTGATCCGAATTTCGGTGGCTGCGGGCGCACGCTTTCGGACGCCGAAGGAAGATACTTTTTCCGAACGGTGAAGCCCGGGCCCTATCCCTGGCGCAACTACGTCAATAGCTGGCGTCCTGCCCATATCCATTTCTCGATTTTCGGATCGGGCTTCGTACAGCGCCTGATTACGCAGATGTATTTTGAAGGCGATCCGCTGATCAAGACGTGCCCGATCGTCAATGCGATTCCGGATCCTGATGCGATCGATCGCCTTATCGCGCCGCTCGACCTCAATGCCTCGGTGCCGCTCGATACGCTCGCCTATCGATTCGATATCGTGCTGCGCGGGCAACGCTCGACCATGTTCGAAAACCGGTTGGAGGGGAAGTAAGTCATGACCGACAAGCTGGCCTACATCAAGGAGACGGCCTCGCAAACGGCCGGTCCCTACGTTCATATCGGCCTGATCCCGCATCAGGCGGGCTTTGACATCTTCGCGACGAATTTCGGCAACGCGATCGCTGGCCCAAAGACCGAGGGTCAACGCATCACGATCGAGGGACGCGTGTTCGACGGCACGGGCACGCCCGTCCGCGACGTTCTGATCGAGACCTGGCAGGCAAACGCCGCCGGCCGCTACAATCATCCCGCCGACACGCGCAACAAGCCTCTCGATCCGGATTTCCGCGGCTGGGCACGCACGGGTTCCGACTTTGACACGGGTATCTACACGATCGACACGATCAAGCCCGGGATCGTCCCCGGCCGTCATGGCCGGCCGATGGCGCCGCACATCAATTTCTGGATCGTCGCGCGTGGAATAAACGTCGGCCTGAATACGCGGATGTATTTCGCCGACGAGAGAGAAGCCAATGCCGCCGATCCGGTCCTGAACCTGATCGAACTCGACGTACGCCGGAAGACTCTCCTCGCCGAGCCCGTAAGGCGAGACGGCAAGATCGTCTATCGCTTTGATATCCGCCTGCAAGGCGAGAACGAGACCGTGTTCTTCGACGTCTGAACGAAAGCGATGCGGCCCAATTAAGCCGCACCACAGGGAGGAAACGCGTGAAAACCATACGAACGCAGGTTGCAATCATCGGCGCCGGCCCTTCCGGACTGCTGCTGGGTCAATTGCTCCACCGGGCGGGCATCGACACGATTATTCTCGAGCAGCGGTCGAAGGAGTACGTGCTCGGCCGCATCCGTGCCGGGGTCCTGGAGCAAGGCGCTGTCGCACTTCTCGAGGAGGCCGGCTGTGGGTCGCGCATGCGGCAGGAAGGTCTGGTCCATGAGGGAATCGAAATTGCCTTCCGCGGCATTCGCCACCGAATCGACTTCAAAGCGCTTACCGGGAAGACCGTGTTGGTTTATGGCCAGACGGAAGTCACCCGCGATCTGATGGAGGCTCGGGAAACGGCAGGCGCTCCCATCGTTTACGAGGCGCTCAACGCTGGCATCACCGACATCGAGACCGACCGTCCTCGCGTGCGATTCAGCAAGGACGACGTAGAGTACGAGATCGAATGCGACTACGTTGCCGGTTGCGACGGATTCCACGGCGTCAGCCGGCAGACCATTCCAGAACACGCCCTGCGCACCTACGAACGAGTCTACCCGTTCGGATGGCTTGGTATTCTCGTCGACAAAGCCCCGCTTTCCGACGAACTGATTTATGTCAACCACCCGCGTGGTTTTGCACTCTGCTCAATGCGGTCGGCAACGCGCAGTCGCTACTACCTTCAATGCCGGCTTGACGAGCAGGTCAGCGACTGGCCGGATCAAAAATTCTGGGAGGAACTGAGGCGACGTCTGGATCCTGAAGCGCAGAAACAGCTTCAGGTTGGACAGTCCATCGAGAAGAGTATCGCGCCGCTGCGCAGCTTCGTTGCTGAGCCGATGCGATTTGGACAGCTATTTCTCGTCGGCGATGCAGCCCATATCGTCCCGCCGACAGGCGCGAAGGGCCTCAACCTTGCTGCGAGCGACGTCGCCTATCTGTCACGCGCGCTCATCGCGCGGTACGGGAAGAACTCGACGGCTGGGCTTGATGCATACCCACAACGCGCCTTGGCTCGCGTTTGGAAGGCCGAACGGTTTTCCTGGTGGATGACGCAAATCCTGCATCGTTTCCCGGAACCGAGCGGTTTCGATGAACAGATTCAGGCTGCGGAACTCGAATATCTATTCAGCTCCAAGGCAGCTCAAACGGCTCTCGCCGAAAACTACGTTGGGCTCCCGTACTGAACCGTTACGGCGAGACCGACGTTCCGGTCACCATTAAAATTGGAAGGGTGGAAATATGCGAATTGAGCGGCGGATTGACGTCCAGGAATTTCTGAACGCGCATCGATTTTCGAGCTTTCAATGGCTCATTTTTGCACTGTGTTTTTTCATCGTCCTCCTGGATGGATTCGATACGGCCGCTATCGGCTACATCGCGCCGTCGCTTATCTCCGAATGGGGGCTGCCGAAGCCGGCGCTGGCCCCTGTTCTTAGTGCCGCCCTGTTTGGACTTGCGGGGGGCGCACTCTGCGCCGGTCCACTTTCCGACCGCTTCGGCCGAAAACCCATTCTCATAACTTCGGTCCTCTTGTTCGGCATAGCCTGTCTCGGATCGTCGCAATCCGGCGATCTCACATCGTTGACCATCTTCCGCTTTATCACGGGATTGGGGTTGGGCGCCGCAATGCCCAACGCGGTTACGCTCATGAGCGAGTTCTGCCCGGATGGCAAACGCGCGACTCTAACGAATGCGATGTTTTGCGGCTTTCCCTTGGGCGCAGCGTTCGGCGGGTTCCTGGCTGCCTGGATGATTCCGCTCTGGGGTTGGCGCAGCGTCTTGATGCTCGGAGGCATCGCGCCGCTCGTCCTGACCGCGCTGATGATCTTCGTACTTCCGGAATCGATCCGATATATGGTCGCAAAACAGCAGAGGCTCGAGAAGATCCGCTCGGTGCTGATGCGAATCTCTTCCGAAGCGGCCGATGCCACCTCCTTCGTAAAGACCGAGCACGCCGTCGCGGCCGAGGGCCAAAGCGGAGCGGCCATAGTGGTTTCAAAGCCCTACGCCGTCGGTTCCGTCATGTTGTGGACAGCCTATTTCATGGGCCTCGTGATTTTTTATGCGCTCATCAACTGGATGCCGGTTTTGTTCAAGGATGCCGGCATGGACCCGCGCACTGCGACGC
>Ga0306925_10005898_pt1 | contig 11316 bp, 4 predicted proteins | sample flu12Cox44000176_FD_203755 | JGI IMG/M metagenome (GOLD analysis project Ga0306925, IMG submission 203755) | Lab enrichment of tropical soil microbial communities from Luquillo Experimental Forest, Puerto Rico - flux8day.12C.oxic.44.000.176 (v2)... | ecosystem: Environmental > Terrestrial > Soil...
CGATTCTCAGTAGTGACTCCGCTCGCGGACGTACTATCGCAAACGGCCATCCTGGACCGAGCGGCCGGAGTCGGGCCACGAGGAGCCATCCGAGCACGGCGCGCAATGGCCACGACCTCATTTCTCTCGGATTCATCTCTTCACCGCAGCATTCGGCGCTCATTGATAATTCCAAGCCGATCAGCCAGCTTGAAGTGCAGGACTACGAGGCGATTTTTTTCGTCGGCGGCGAAGGGCCGATGTACACGTTTTACGATAACGACCGTGTCCACAAACTTGCTGCGCAATTTTACAAGACGGGAAAAATTACTGCGGTTGTTTGCCACGCCACGTGCCTTTTACTGAAGGCCAAGGTGGATGGCGCGCTCCTCGTGAAAGGCAAGACCTGGACCGGATTTGCCAATTCTGAAGAGAAGTACGCAGACGACTTCATCGGCAAACGCATGCAGCCGTTCTGGATCGAGGAGGAAGCCAAGAAAATTCCGGATACGAACTTTATCGTGTCCGGTCGCTTCAAGGCGCATGCTGTACGCGACGGAAATCTGATCACCGGGCAGCAGCAGTATTCGGCGTTAGCCGCGGCACGCCTGGTGATTGAGGCGTTGGGCGTATAGCGATCGACATCGTGAACTGACACGGCAAAGACAGGTATGCTGGCGGAAGCGGTCAGTTGGGAGTGTCCGAAATCGGCGCCAGAACCGGTCATCCACCTCGATCACATAGAATTCCGGAAAAGGGGACATCCAGATCCGATAGAAGCGATTCGCGGCGCCTCCTTTCAGTCGGTCAGGGAACTTCAGCACGCCCTGGTTGGGGTGCACGCAGATTGTGCGGTAGGAACCGCACCGGCGCGACACGCGGCGCCAAATCAAACCTTCGCTTGTTCCCTAACGAATAGGCAGTCTGCCAGCGAGGCAGCAAAAGGCGCAGATAGGCGGCTGACCGCATATCACTGGAGGGAGACTTTTAGGATCCGCCCTCCGTAGGGATCCATTACGTACGCATGACCCCCCGAGTCAACAACCACGCCGCGCGCACCCCGCACCGTCGGCACGCTCCTGAGTTGAGTGAGTTTCCCCGATTTGTCGACGCCGAGCACCGCGAGAACAGCCGCGTCCGCTGCGGCTGCGTACAGCAAGTTTTTCGTCGCCAGGTAGTCGATGTTGTCAAGACCGGCACCGATCTCGCTGGAGTCAATAGCGCCGCCGCCGTGCGCCACATCCAGCGTCACGACCCGCGCGTTACAGGCGACAAAGAGAATTCCGTGCGGAGCATCCAGGGCTAACCCGTGGGGCTCATCACAACCCGACTGCCATCTGGCGACGATCGTGTGGCGATGCACATCAATAGCGACTGTCGTCCCCTGCTCTTCGAGACTTGTGTAGAAACGGCCGCGCACAGCGTCCACTGCAAAGCCTTCCGCTGACGCCTCAAGCGGTATCTTGTCCTTAGGCTTCAGGTGGAGCGGCTGTGAAGCGTCGAGCACCGTGATCGCACGGTCGGAAGACGGAATTTCAAGTGGTGGCACACCGCGGGTCACCCACAGTTCGCGCGTTTGTGGGACGTAGGTCAGGGAGTCTGGCGCTTCGCTAATCCCTCCGCCCGGGGAACCGATAGGGATACATTCGCCGACTCTGAGAGTGGTCGCGGTGACAACGCAGATCGTGGAGTCCGCGCGGTTTCCGATGTAAACGACGCCCTGTCCCAGAGCTACAGACGTGGGACCTACGACCGGGTGTTTACCCTTGAACTCGACCGCGGCTGTCCGGAAGCCATCGATCGACGTCACTGTGTCGGTACGCGCGTCAATGATCGCCACTTTGCCCGTATTCGATGCCGGGACCCAAAGGCGTTCGGTGTGCGGATCGTAGGCAAAATAGTCCAGGGAAACGAGCCCTGAGGCACCCGGCAGGCCGAGCTCCTTGAGCGCGAACTTAGATTGCTCAGCAAGGTTCGTGTCTCCGGCCAGACTACCTCGGCTAGCAAAGCTGGCGATCAGCGACACTATGATGACGCCTATCCACCAGCGGGGAGTCTCCGGGGTGGTGCACGTCTCTGTCGCGGGGAACATGGCCTGACCCCCCCCCGATTGGGTGAGCTGCGCCCGAAGCATAAAGGTCTCGCTGCCTTGCGGCTTCACAAAAGCGGCGGTCCGCGCAATGCGCGCGGCGAGTCGTGCGTAGAGTACCCGGTTGGTTCCGCCGTCACAGCCAAGTGACTCAGTCCGGCCCAGGAGCCGTCACACATGCTTGCTGCATGTTCGAGTCCGAAGCGGTCATTCGAGCGAGCCGTGGGCTGCTTCCAAGTGTGGTCATCTGTATGACAGCGAGATCGCTTTCTCACCCGAAAATCTCTCGCGAATGTATTCGGCCAGCCGCTCCACAAAGCTACCTCGAGGATCGGGGGCTGTGTTCATCAAGACAACCGCCGCGCAGTCTCTCTTCGGATCGAAGAATGCATAGGCGCTGAAGCCATTCGTCGCACCGTCGAACCAATAACGGCCGCTCTCCGGATCGTAAAGCCATCCAAGTGCGATCTTCATATCCTCGAAAGCTGCCTGCGGCTCCTGCGACAGTGCAATGGCTGTAGGAAGTGTTGCAGTGCTTGTGGACTTGCCGACCACACTTTCCGGATGAAGGTTCGCCTCGAGGTACGTCAGCATATCGTCTGCGGTTGAGCGAAGCCCCCCAGCACCTGCGAGGGCATCCCGATCCCACCAATCCGCAGGCACATGAATATCAGGATGGCCTTGAATTAAACGCGCCTGCTGCTCGATGGAAGGACGTATCACCGTGTCGTGCATGCGGAGTGGCTCGGTGATCTCTGATGCGATCAGATTCGAATAGGTCATGGCAGCACGATTCGCAAGCCCCTGTCCGAGCAGCCCCACCCCAAGATTGCTGTACTGAAAGGACGTGTCGGTGGGTTTTGTCACGCCGTGCTTCGCGATAAATTCATACAGCTGGGCGGCACGATAATTCGGGTATGGATTATCCGATTGCGGCGAATTGGGGTTGTCCGGCCAGCTTGGGAGACCTGAATGGTGAGTAATCAGATCTAGCAGTGTGATCTCTGCGGCTTGTGGCTTGGCGACTGTGCCAGCTGGCAGAAGTTCGCGGACAGGCTGATCGAGTCGGACCTTTCCCTGCACCGCCATTTGCGCCAAAGCAAGCCCTGTGAACGACTTGGTGATCGAGCCAAGCTCGAATATGGCGTCCGGCTTCGCAGCACCATACGCGAACGTATGTCTGATCCCGTTGCGGTACACCCCAATTGCGACACCCGCTGAGGTCTCGGGTGCGAGTGCCCCGTTCTTGAGAGCCTCCATCAGGTCCCGATCAAGGGCACGCGCGATTCCATCCGCGCTCATCGGCGCCATGGCGGGGCCGTAGGCAATTTCGTACGGCCTCGGCGGCGGCGTCGGCGCGGCCGTCCGATGAAAATTCAAGGGAACGGTTACGCGCTGGCTATACGTGCCATTCAGGGAGTCTCCATCAGGTGATAGTCTGCCGCTCCACTGCACGCCGAGGCTCGGAACCTCGAATGAGAAATCCGTACCGGTGAATGTGACATTCGCGCATGTCAGATTGAGCGTGTCGTCATCCAGGCTGTCCAGAATGCACGACACTCTGTCGCTCTTGTCGCTCCGCACGGTGATCTGCATCCGCTTTGGCGGCCCTGAGCTAATTTGAAGCGTCCCAAGCCAGAAACCCTCGATGGGAGAGGGTCTGTCGGCAGGCCGCGCCAAAACATGAGCTGCTTGCAACAGGCCAGTTGCTATCATCAGGAGAAGCAACTTCCAGATGCCCTTGTCTTTGTTCTGCACCGGAGCAGACTACCCCAAAGCAGCCCGGAGTCGTGGACTGAGAAGCTACTGGGCCGGACTGGGGTCTGTCCGCTTCTCTGTATCGCAGTGACGGCTTTGCGCGAGCGGGGCATCGTCTTCGCCTGCCTTTCATGTCATGAGACCCCGATTGAAAGTATATTCACTGAGGTCCTCAATTCCTGGGATCCTGAGGGAGGCAACACACTATGAGGTACCATCGTCACCAGATCGGCATAGACAGCCTCTAACCAACTCTCCGCTTGGGCAGTGCTGAACGGCCGCGAGATGCGGTAGACCGGTTGGGGTCGGTTTGAGTCGTTGGGACATTTGAATGTTTGGAATCAGACATTCAATACCGGCAGTGTTTGGGTGCGCTTTCGGTGGCACGCCCCGTTTTAACCGCCGCCTATGAGCGCGTCCGCATCCGCGCTGGCGAGACAAAATGGAAACCAAATGGAAACATCGCCGCATCGACCGACTCGGCGATCAGCGTAAGTACCTGACGAGAATGGTGGCCAGGGGCGGAATCGAACCACCGACACGCGGATCTTCAGTCTGCCGCTCTGCAGCAATGTAAGTGGCTGAGCCCGCGCTAATTTTTTTCGTGGCTGGTGTTAATTTTGCTAGCTTTCTGTCCTTTTCCTCGTTAGCACGGGCTAATCCTGGCGACGGAAATCACCAGGAGAAGGCTGGATGAAAGCAGCAATCCCGCAATCCAGTTGAGAGAGTCGCGCTCACCGTCAGCGTGTAGGGCGCATATCTCTTCTTCTCCACGTCCGCTGTGCCAGCACACTTGAGAGTACAAACAGTTCCCACAAACCGATCCCACCACCGCCTGAAGTAGGCGCGCTGGCGACCGCAACGCTGAGTTGACTCTTCTTGCTCAGGCTCCCCCCTGTACACGTCAGCTGATAGACAAAATTGCCTGCCGCCGTCTCTGTCACCGACACGGATCCGGTAGGCGCTGTCGCCATCCAACCGTCGCCGGGGGCACCACCGGAGCTCTGGCATGATGAACCTGGCGTGGCAGTCCAACTGATCGCAAAGGGCTTTCCAGCGGTGGGCTGGGACGGACTGACGGTCATGGTGATTGAGACCTGCGCGCTTCCGGAGAGCGGTACCCTGATTGTTGCGCCGCCCGTAACGACATCCAGGCTCGACGCGTCGTCTCCAGTCACGGTCGGGGCGAATGTTACTGACACCATGCATTCGCCAGCCGCCGGCAACGAGCTTGGACAGGCGTTCGACTGCTGAAAGTCGGCCCCGTTCGATGCGATCGAGATGCTGTCTAATGGCAGCGGTACGGTGCCCGAATTCGTCAGGGTCACCACTTGCGGCGCGCTGACGGAGGCTGGCGCCTGGTCAAATGTCAAAGGGCCCGGGGTAACGTCCAGCCAGGGTGCTTGCAGCAGGAATAGCTGCCCAATCCCGGAAAGCTGGCCGTACAGAAACATCAACCGATTGTCATTGATTGCGATGGTCGAGATGATCGTAGCGGATTGCTTGAGCGGATCAGACGATGGGATGAGTAGATTGACGTCGGTCATAACCCCGTTATAGAAGAATGGAACGAAAGAGCTGCCCGTTCTCAGATTACCGATGATCTGGCCGCCACCGTTGATCGCAATGCCTTCGCTCCCGTTGAACGGTGCCGGTTCAGCAAGCAACTTCATACCGCCGTTGCTGTAGATAAATGCGTGTGGATTCGGATCGCTGCCGACGTAGGCGTCTCCGGTTACCTCGCCACGCGCGTTGATCGCGTTTCCGCAACCGGGCCCGAGATCAGTGAGCGCCCCGTTTGCCCACGTGTAGGCTTCGTTGTGTCCATCGTGTGTATAGGAACAGCCTGTGATGACCCCGCTGTCATTGATACCCGAGGCGGCGGCACTGCCCGTAGTTCCCGATCCTGAGGGTCCATCGATGATTGTCACCACGCCTGCGCTATAGAAGAACGCGGTGTAGCTGCTACCGTTATCGATGTTCGTGGTGCCTACAATCTGATCGCTCGCGTTGATTGCATTTATGTAAATTGCGCTCAGGCCTTGCAGGTTGGTGACCTCCCCGTTTTTATAAAGCGCGGCACCAGCGGCATTGAGCCCGGCTACATCTCCCCGCGCGTTGATGGCGTAGCCCGAAAATCCGGAGGGGAATGACGTGATGAATGTGCCGTAGCTATAAAGGCCGGAATCGAGCAAAACCTCGCCGCTGTTGTTGAGTCCTTTGGGAACGTTAGGGGGGTCTGGTGTCACAGGAACGAGATAGTTCGATTGCGCTCTCGCCGCGGGCGAGCCAAACAGGCCACCTGACCCAGCGCATAAGATAAAGACTGCAGCTACCCATCTATTGGACATACTCGATTTCCCCCCGAACCTAAAAGCCCGAGTCGTCGAGCAACCGTTTCTGCGAGTGTTATCAGCGGCGCTCGGCAGCAAGGGGCGATTGTTAGCCTTCTGCTGGCACTATACTCGCCTGATTAGCACAGATGACAGCGTAGTGTCTCAAGACCTGCTTGTACTCACGCGGCAGAATGCCAAGTGGTTGGTTGCGGCACTAAATACACGGAAATCAACCGCACCGTTAAATAGGCGCGATCGGCACCTGACCGAGGCAAAGGACATCAGCCAGGCACGTCCGCAATTCAGCGGTTCAGTGACCCCAATCGGGCGCCCGCGAACGACTTTACGATCGGGAGCGGGGCGGTAAACTTCCTCCCCTCGTTCTCGACTCTGGCAACGCGGCGACCGAATGTCGAGCGTCCAAGATCATCAGTCCCTGGTCACCACTTCAACGACGGCTCGATTCCCTCTTGGCTCGGCGACAGGTTCTCTCGCATGAAAAGCCTGACGAACCCGAAGCTTCCAAGCCTGAGCGGCAGATGTTGGTAGACAGGAGCCGAGTCAAAGCACGACACCCGGACGTTCAATCCGCGTTTCTGAATGCGCGTAAGTCGTTGACCGGCTGCCGTGAAAACAACCGTTGATTGCTAAGTCAGAATCTCCGAATTAGCAGGACAATCCGCGGTGTACTGAATAAACACCCAGCCTCAAAATAAACACCAGTAAGTGTGAAAACGGTGTGGGCGGCTCGCGTCCAAGACTGATTCTGCGAAACGTTTTATGGTGGCCAGGGGCGGAATCGAACCACCGACACGCGGATTTTCAGTCCTCACTAGTCTGCACCCAGCGTAACCCACCGTCACCTAGAACAACCATTTAGGGGACATGTACCCCTCGGAAGGTGACGGTAGGTGCTCCTGGGTGACGCTGGGTTGGAAACCGAAGTGGAAACAGGCACCCGTGCGAATTAGGCCACCGAGCCTCGCGTAGCGAGCGGACGATCGCGATTCGAGGCGCGCCACTGCGGGATTTGTGCGCCGCAGACGCCCTGCCCGCGGGCCGTGGGCATGAGGTGGGATCGGTACTATCCGGTAGTCGCCTCGATGTTACCATTTGTAACGGCCAGGGTCTGCGACAGATAACGGGGGCACCGGCGTGTCGATTCCGACACAGTTCAGCCTCGGGCCGTTTCGGCTCAATGTCGAGACGGGCGAGCTGCTGCATGCCGGTCGAAACACCAAACTAACCCTGAAGTCGACCCAACTGCTGCTCGCCCTCGCGCAGCGCACCGGCGAGCTCGTCAGCAAGCAGGAGTTGTTCCGCGCCGTATGGAAGGGCCGTGTCGTGAGCGATGCGGCTCTGACCACCTGCGTCCTGGAGCTGCGAGACGCGCTGCAGGACGACGCGCGACAGCCGCGATACATCGAGACTCTCCATCGCCGCGGGTATCGACTGCTCGTGCCGCTGGTAGCGCTTGCGCCGGCTGCACCGCCCGCGTCGACGCCGCCGTGTCGGATGGTGGGACGCCTCACTGAGCTCGCGGCGCTCGATAACCGCCTCCGCCAGGCGATGGCGGGACAGATGCAGGTCGTCTTCGTAATCGGTGAGCCAGGTATCGGCAAGACGACGCTGCTCGATGCCTTCGCCGAGCGGCATGCGGCCGGCGGGAAGATGGCCTACGCCGCGGGGCGCTGCGCCGAACATTACGGCCCGAGCGAAGCCTATTTGCCACTGTTCGATGCGCTCACGCGCTTGTGTCGTGGACCACATGCCGAGCGCTCTCTGCACATCCTGCGCGGGCACGCCCCTGGCTGGCTCGCGCAGCTGCCGGGACTGCTCGGCGACGCGGAGCTTGAAACGCTGCGAAGACGCGCGGTCGGTGGTACGCGCGAGCGCATGCTGCGCGAGCTCGCGGACGCGATCACCGCCGTCACCACCGACATTCCTCTGATCCTGCGGCTGGAGGACCTTCAGTGGAGCGATGCATCGACGCTGGACTGGCTGGGTTTCATCGCCCGGTCCATGGAGCCCGCGCGGCTCCTGATCGTGAGCTCAGCGCGCCCGATCGAGGGATTGCTGGGCGATCAGCCGCTGGCTCGGCTGCTTGCCGAGGTGGCGGTCGCCAGGCACTGCGGCGTTTTGCGGCTCGGCGGCCTCGCTGCCGCGGAAGTTGGAGAATATCTGACGGCTCAGTTCGGCACGGAGCCGATTGGCGGGTCGAGGCCGGGTGAGCTTGCGGATGCGATCCACGCGCGCACCGAAGGTAATCCACTGTTCATGATCAACGTCGCGAACGATCTCGTCGCGCGCGGCGTACTGATCGAGCGCGACGGAAGGTGGTCGCTCGCCGGTCGTCTCGCGGACATCGCAGCCACGATTCCCGAGGATCTGCGACGTCTGATAGCGCTGCAGCTCGAGCGCCTGAGCGGCAACGAGTGCGAGGTCCTGCAGGTCGCGAGCGCCGTCGGCGAGCGCTTTTGCGCGGCGACCGTCGCCGCCACGCTCGGCCAACACACCGAGAGCATCGAGACCTGCTGCGCCGAGCTGGCGCGACGAGGTTTGTTCCTTCGGAACGCGGGCAACGAATCCTGGCCCGACGGGACGCTCGCGAGCCGCTATGCGTTTGCGCACGCGCTCTACCGCGCGACTCTGTACGAGCGTCTGCCGGCCGCGCGTCGTGCGCGCCTGCATGTCGCGATAGCCGATCGACTCGAGACAGCGTTCGGTGAGCGCGCGCGCGAGCTCGCCGCGGAGCTTGCGTCGCACTTCGAGCTTGGCGGCGATGTGGCACGCGCGATTCGTTACCACCATGCGGCCGGCGACAATGCCGGCGCGCGCAGCGCCGCGCGCGAGGCCATCGAGCATTATCGTCGCGCTCTGCTCTTACTCGCGGGGCTTCCTGATTCGCGCGAGCGGACGCAGCAAGAGATCTCGCTCAACATCGCGCTCGGGCCGCTCTTGCTGGCATGCGAGGGTTTCGGCGCCCCGGCGGCCGAGAAGGCATACAAGCGTGCTCAGGAGCTGTGCGACCGCATCGGAGCGACGCGGGAGCTGTTCACGGCGCTTTGGGGACTGTGGCTCTACACCCAAAGCCACGGGCATCACGACGATGCCAAGAAAATCGGTGAGCGGCTCCTGGACATCGCGGCTCAGGTTGACGATCGTTCGCTCCTGCTGCAGGCACATCACGCGCTGTGGGCCACATCGCTCACGCGCGGCGAGCTCCTGGCATGCGTCGAGCACGCCACTGCGGGCGCCGGGCTGTATGAGGTCGGCGAGCACGCCGGCATGGCCGCCCGGTACGGCAACCATGATGCCGGAGCGTGCGGCCGAGGGTTTCACGCCATGGCGCTCGCACTGCACGGCGACCTTGTCGCAGCGCGCACCGCGAGCCACGCAGCGATCGGACTGACCGACGAGCTTGCTCATCCGTTCAGTCAGGCGCTCGCCTTGTTCATTGCGGCGATGTTCGAGCAGATAGCCGGCGAGCATGCCGCGGCCCGGCAGCACGCCGAACGAAGCGCATGCCTGGCTGCCGAGCATGGGTTCGCAGCGATAAGCGCCTGGGCATCGTGCATCGTCAGCTGGGCGATGGTCGTCAACGGCGAGCACGCGCCGGGAATCTCAGGGATTCGGGCCGGACTGAGTGCGGCGCAAGCCACCGGTACCAAGCTCTGGCAATCATATTTCTTCGGCTTGCTGGCCGACGCCTGCCGTATCGCGGGAAGCACGTCCGACGGTCTTGCTGCGGCACGCAGCGGACTCGAGGCGGCGCATAGCACCAACGAGCGCTTTTACGAAGCGGAACTCCTGCGGTTCGAGGGGGAGCTCGTGCGGGCGACCGCCACTGACCCCCAGCGAAGCGTCGCACTGCTCGAGCGCGCAGTTGAGCTCGCGAAGCTCCAGGGCGCGCACCTGTTGGAGCTGCGCGCGCTAGTCAGCCTGGTGCGTACGCTGGAGGGCGAGCCGTGCGCAGCGCAACTACTGCGTATCGGGGTACTGCTCGAGTCATTGGCGCTACAGGACGACAGCGCAGATGCCCGGGAAGCGCGCTTACTTCTGCGAGGATCCCAGAGAAATCCCACGGCAATCTCATGATTCCCTGACCGGGCGTCGCTAGCCTGCATGCCGTGGGGCATGAGCCCGCAGGGAGCCAGCCTCGTGAGAATGCCGATCGTCGTGGCTGCCGCGATGTACGGCACGTTGTTCTTCGCGCCCGATCCCGAGGATCTGGACGTGCCGAGCGAGCGTGCCGTGCGCGAGCGGAACCATCGCAGGCGAGTTCGCCGCGCCACCTTCTCCGAGGGTGGGTGGTGCGCCTGCGGACTGACGTGCCTCGAAACACTACTCCAATAGGTCATCGACCTTCCGCAGAGGAGTCAAGAACATGATTAGCGCACACCAACTGGTCCCGGTCATGGGAGCGATGCTCGGGCTGTCGGTCGGCTCAGCGGCAACCGCAAAGAACGCCGTCAGCGATTGGCATGCCAACATGGAATCCGCTGTGGTGGTCACGGGCAAGAAAGCCCCGAATGTCGCGTTCGTGTATTTCGCCTACGCCGATGTGGCAATGTACGATGCGGTCAACTCTATCGACGGGCGATTCCAGCCCTTTGCGGTGCGGATTAATGCGCCACGCGACGCCTCCAGGGACGCCGCAGCGAGCGTCGCGGCGCACGATGTGTTGGTCCACTACTTACCGCTCCAGCAGGCGACCCTGGATGCGGATCTGCAGGCTTCGTTGAACGCCATCGCCGACGGACCGGCCAAAACCGACGGCATCGCGGTAGGACAGGCGGTCGCCGCGCAATGGCTGACGCTGCGGTCCGGCGACGGCCTTGAAGCGCCCGTGGTCCTCGCGCTACCCAACCCCGGCCCGGGCACATGGGAGCCGGTGCCAACCTATCCTCAACCCAACCCGATCACGCCACCGCCCGTCGCGGAGTGGCAAGCGCAGTTCAAACCGTTTGCACTGCGCAGCGCCGATCAGTTCCTCGGGAGCGTGCCTCCGCCGCCGGCTCTGACGAGTGCGACTTTTACGAGGGATTTCAACCTGACGAAGGCCTATGGTGCTCTCAACAGCAGCGTGCGCACGGCGCAGCAGACCGAGATCGGCCGGTTCTGGTCCGATAATGCGGCGGCACAGTACAGCCG
>Ga0306925_10005900_pt1 | contig 11315 bp, 10 predicted proteins | sample flu12Cox44000176_FD_203755 | JGI IMG/M metagenome (GOLD analysis project Ga0306925, IMG submission 203755) | Lab enrichment of tropical soil microbial communities from Luquillo Experimental Forest, Puerto Rico - flux8day.12C.oxic.44.000.176 (v2)... | ecosystem: Environmental > Terrestrial >...
CCATGGGCGTGGGGATAGCGTACTGTCACCTCGCGCGCCAGCTGGACGTGCCTTTCAGGGATTGGACGCATCGTCACTACCTGAAATCCGTGGAAGCGGCCGGCGGGACGGCAGGCCAGGCTTGAGACGAACATTGGCACCAAGGTGCCGAGCTCTACGTTTCGCACGTCCACCCCCGCCTCGATTAGGGCGTGCTCGAAGGTCAGGCTGCAGCCCAGCAAGAAGGCTACGAGGTCGTCGCGCCAGAGGTCACGGATTTCTCCTCGTTTTTCGACCAGCTCACCATAGCGATAGACGCGATAGCCGGGCAGATCGGTGCGAATGTCGGCACCCGGGGCCGAACGGGCGGGCTCCGGGTCGCCCGGCGGCGTGATCTCGATCAGCGGGCAAGGCTTGGGATTGCGTGTGCAGAAAGCGGCAAACTCCGCGGCCGATTCCTTCGGCAGAATGACCAGATTTGCCTGCTGATAGGCGGGACACTGTCCTCCGGTGCTGCCGCGCCATTTGCCGCGACGGGCGGTGGCGCGCATTTCTGCGGGCAAGGCGACAACTTCGTAGATTGGAGGTCGGCTCATCCCGGCTCCCCCAAGCCGCTCAGCAAACAGAGTGCGGTCGGTGCCCTGGCATCTTAATAAGACTGCTCGACCGGGACAAGGAAGCGCCGCCGCTGGATGCCTCGCGAAACGCGGGCTTGCTCTCGATCCCTTCGGCGTTGGCGTTGATATTCGCGAAGCCGACCTTAATATCCTTTGCCCAGTAAGGCACCAGACCCCAACGCAGAAGATCCAGGCTACGCTCACCGGCCTTGCGATCGCAGCGGACCATGGGCAGCAGATCAGTGGGAGCGGCGTTCCAGGTCGGCGGGAAGTTGGGCGTGGGCCGATGTGGCGGGATCGAGAAGACGAGCTTGATCTCGCTCACATCGGAGGAGAGACGGACGCGGCCACACATGCCCGGAACATGACGTCACCTGAGCGCGAGCCCAAGCCACTGGACCGGGGTGGACCGGGCATGGCAGTCTTGTGTAGAACGAATAAGGAACACGAGATGCCGGGCAACGCGCGTGAAATGGTCACGGTGGCCGAGCGGAATTTCCCGGTCCGCATCAGGATTGGTGTCCCTTCAGGCGGGCTAGGTCGGCGCCTTTCACAAATGACCGCTTGGCTTGACGAAAATTGCGGGTCCGATGGTTGGGCGATGACGCCTTCGCCAATGCGCGGAGTGCTGAACGACGCAATTTCGCTCCGTTTCGCCGATGCGACGCTCGCCAGCGCCTTTGTCGCAAGGTAGTGTGTCGGGTCGAAAACCGAGGTGGCCCGCGGTGTTTTCCAGATGAGGGAGGACGAGCCGATGCCGCGGGTCGGGGCGGGGCTCCACAGGACGCCGTGACGGCCGGAGAGCGCCCTTTGGCTGGCAAGTGAACAGAAACCGCCCCCGCCTGTTGCCGATATTGAGGAATGCGTTCGGAGTGGTGATCATTTGGACCGGAAGTCTGCGGACTATCATCGCGCGGAGCCGGCACGAGCACGAAGGCTCCTGGCGGAAGCGACGACGCCCCGGCTGAAAGAACATCTCGAAGGCCCGGGTCGTGGGTCCTCGTTCGATCGCAATACGATGCCGTCGACGCTGCCAAAGCGGTCGATGTGGTACGCCTCCATTTTCCCTCCTTTGGTCGAACTGACACGACGCAGCGCACGCAACGTTTTACCCATCCATTGGCAACAAGTATCGAGGGGGATTAGGCTTCTTTCGCTTGACCTGGGCTCGACCGGGAAAATCGGGAGGAAGATGATGCGGCACCGCACATGGCGAATGCTCTCGGGGTTGTTGGCCGTTGGCTTGTTGTGCCCAGGGATGGTCAGCGCCGCGGATCCCGAGATTGACCGTCTGCTCCAAAGCCCAGTCGGCAAGGGTTGGGTTACCAACGGCGGCAACCTAACAAACCAACGTTACTCCACGCTGACGCAAATCAACACGGCTAACGTGCAGCAGCTCAAGGGAGCCTGGATGACCCGCCTCAAGGGCTCCGGATTCGGCGGCAAATACTCGTTCGAGGCGACGCCGCTGGTCAAAGACGGGATCATGTACATCGCGACCGGCAACGACGACGTTTTTGCGCTCAATGCCAAGACGGGCGAGATCCTGTGGGAGCGCTGGTCCGGAATCGATCAGAAGATCTCGACGGTTTGTTGCGGATGGGACAATCGTGGTTTGGCGATGGGCGAGGGCATGCTGTTTCTCGGCCAGCTCGATGCCAATGTCGTGGCGCTCGACGTCAAGACCGGCAAGGAGGTGTGGAAGACGCCGATCGAGGACTGGCATAATGGCTATGGTGTCACCAGCGCGCCGCTTTATTACGACGGCATTGTTTACAGCGGGATCACGGGCGGCGAGTTCGGCGTGCGCGGCCGGTTGACGGCACTCGACGCCAAGACCGGCCAGATCCTGTGGCGCTGGTACACGCTGCCGGGACCCGGCGAACCCGGCTCGGAGACCTGGCCGGTCGGGACAGATCATTCGATGCGCGGCGGTGCGACGATTTGGAATACGCCTGCGCTCGATCCCGAGCTCGGGCTCATCTACTTCGTTACCGGCAATTGCGGTCCCGATTTTGACGGCTCGATGCGCGAAGGCGATAACTTGTTCTGCACGTCGATTATCGCGCTGAAGGCCAAGACCGGCGAATACGTCTGGCATTTTCAGGAAGTGCATCACGATATCTGGGACTACGATGCGGTCAGCCCGGTTGTGCTGTTCGACACCGTGATCAATGGCCAGCCGCGCAAGGGTATCGCCGAGGCGGGCAAGACCGGCTGGGTCTATCTGCTCGACCGGACGAACGGCAAGCCGCTGCTCGGCATCGAGGAACGGCCGGTGCCGCAGGAGCCGCGCCAAAAGACGACGAAGACACAGCCCTACCCGGTCGGCGACGCGGTCATGCCGCAATGCGCCCCACCCTTTGGCGAGTACGAAAAGGTCGGCTGCCTCTTCGAGCCCTTCTGGGAGGAGCCGGTGCTGATCCAGCCGGGGGCGGCAGGCGGCACCGTCTGGGCGCCAATGCCGTATAGCCCCGATACCGGCTATTTCTACGTCCCTGCCAGCATCCGCACCGGCGCCTTCGTGCGTTACGGCGATACCTACAAGCATGGGCAGCGATACGTCGCCGGCAATCTATCGGCGCCGATCGGTTCGCCACAGGCCGGCACCTTCACCGCGATATCTAGCACCAACAACAAGATCGCCTGGCAGCAGCAGATGCCCTACCGAATGGGCGGCGGGGGCGGCTCGATCGTCACTGCCGGCGGCCTAGTACTGCGCGGCGAGCCCGACGGCAATTTCGTCGCGGTCGATGCCAAGACGGGCGCGGTCTTGTGGAAATTCCAAACCGGCTTTGGCGCCGATGCGCCGCCCATCGCTTACCAGGTCGATGGCGAGGAGTTCATTGCGATCGCGACCGGCGGAAACTCACTCCAGGGCAGCGCATTTGGCGACGCGGTATGGGCATTCTCGCTGAACGGGCAGGTCAATCCATTGTGGCCACCGCCGCCGCCTGCCACGGTCGCCGGGCCGGGGGGCCCAATTGCCGAAGGAGTCACCAAGGTCAATATCGCCTTCAACAATCTAGAATACAGCTATTTCCCAGGCCGCACAAAAGTCAAAGCCGGAACCACGGTGACCTTCACCAATGTTGGCGATATCCCTCACACGGCAACGGAGCTGAAGCAGGCCAAGTGGGATACTGGCGTGTTGGAGAAGGGCCAGTCGAAGGCGATCACGTTCTCCGAGCCCGGCAGCTACTATTTTATCTGCACACCCCACCCGTGGATGTACGGCCAGATCATTGTTGAGTAGCAAGCCTAGCCCTCGCCTTCGCGGGAATAGCGTAGGCTCAGTTCAGTACCTTTGCTCTGACCAAGATCTGCTGCGGGCTGGCCGCCCCGCGTGACCCGAGCGTCGCGCTCCGCGTACAGTTGCCGAGCGGTGGCTACTTGAACAATTCCGGCCTTGGGTCAGGAATGAAACCGTCGCGATTAGGCATCTGCACCTTTGGCAGCGTCTCCGCGTCAATGACCGTCGTCTTGGCGACGATATTGCCCTCGGCGAGGATGTAGGCCGTAACGCCGTAAACTTCGTCATTGCTGAGCGAACCCGGCGCCGAGAACGGCATGGCGCGCCTTATGTAATCGAACAGCGTCGTGGCGTAGGGCCAATAGCTCTCGACAGTTACCACCGGGTTGGCCGACGCCAACGTGCCACGGCCGCCGACGAGGCGCAGCGCCGCTCCCGAAGGCATATCGGGTATGCCGGCCACACCTGTCAGGTCCGCGCCATGGCACGCCGCGCACGTGGCCTCATACACGGCCTTACCGGCGGCGTAGTCCCCTTTACCGGCAGGCAGTCCTTTACCGTCAGCCGGGATTGCGATCGCCACTGCCGCAATCTCCTGCTCGGTCGCCGTCGTGCCGAAATCGTATTTGGACGTGTAGCCCTGAGAGTGGGCGAGAGCCGTCGGAAGTGCCAATGCAAACCCGCCGGCTATGATTGCGACGGCGATCGTGTTGTGGCGGTGAGGGCTCGCGACAGAATGAGGCGCGCCGAGGCAAGTCAATCGCTTCACGACATCGTGCCTTCTAGAGCGCAAAAACATCACGTGGGATGCACATTCTTCACGCTCCCATCCGCAGCTATTGCCCAGCTCTGGATCCCGTTCATGTGATAAAATAGCGGGCCGGACTCGAGCGGACCCCGTTCATCGATAAGTTGCTGATGTGTTGGCTGGGTATAGCCCGTCTCGTCGGTCGCGCGGCTCTGAATGATGGCCGGAGTCCCATCCCAGATCCACGGGAAGCGGAAGCGGGTCTGAGAGATCGGCAAAATCGGATCCTGCAGCGCCGCGAGGCTCCAGCTCTTGCCGCCATCGGTCGAGATCTCGACCCGAACGATTTTGCCGCGACCAGACCAGGCAAGACCGGTGATCTCGTAAAACCCGGCTCCGGGCAGGTTCATCTCGCCCGACGGAAAGGTGATCACCGATTTCGCTTCCATAGTGAAAGTAAAAATCCTTGCCTTTCCGGTGGTGGTGATCAGATCGGTGTACTTCGATGTCTCCTCCCGCGTGTAGAAGGGTTTATCGCTGACCTCGAGCCTTCGCAGCCATTTGATCGAGATGTTGCCCTCCCAACCCGGCAGAAAAAGACGCATCGGATAGCCTTGTTCCGGGCGGATAGCCTCGCCGTTCTGCGCAAACACGACGAGCGCATCCGATAGGCACTTGTCGATCGGCACGCTGCGGGTCATTACTGCGGCGTCGGAGCCTTCGGCGAGTACCCACGCGGCACTAGGCTTGAGCCCGGTTTGCTTCAGCAGCGTCGATAGCGGTACACCAGTCCACTCCGACGTCGAGACAAGCCCATGCGTCCGTTGCACGGTCGGCTCCCGCGCCTTCATGATCTCGCTGCCGGTTGTGCCGGAGCATTCCAGAAAATAGGTGCGCGAGACGGTCGGGAACCGCTTGAGATCGGCCAGCGAGTATTTGATCGGCCGGTTGACCATGCCGTGGATAATGAGGCGGTGTCTGGCAGGATCGATATTCGGGATGCCGGCGTGATGCCGTTCGTAGTGCAGGCCGGAGGGCGTGATAGTGCCGTAGCTCGCCTGCAAGGGCGTGAAAGAGGCGGTACGGGTCGGGTTCACCCACCGCACATCGGTCTCGAACTGCGAGCGGGAGCCGTAGCCGCCGTCGACGCCCATCAGGCGGCCCGGCTCCTTCGTCGGGTCTTCCGGCACTTGATATTCCACTGCGCCTGGCGATGCCTTGGCCGAAGCCGTACGCGGCAGCATTGCAGTTGCGCCGACCGCGGCTATCAATCCCGCGCTACCAAGGAGGCCACGACGCGTCGGCGCAAGCGCAAACATGCCCTCCTGGCAGTCGCATTGCTGTCCGACGGCAATCTCACGCGCTTGTGCTTCTGTGATGCGTTCCCCGAGCCGGCCAAGCGCTTCAGCGATCGCCTGGACGCGCGCAGAGGCGCGTTCGGGGTCCATGGAACGTCCCGTCATGGGTATACGAGCCTCCCTTGTCGAGATTCGGCAGGATGCGCCTTTCTGCCGTCCGCGACAACGCAGGTGGGCTAAGCCGATGCTCGGAAGAAGCTGATCCGGCCCGCGATTGGCGGCGTCAAGGCCGTGATATGTTGGAACCGAAAGGTCGCTGCAGGCGGCGCGAGCCTCGATGTGCTGCTCGACCCCAATGGGAACACAAGCGGAGGTGAATGGCATGAACCTCAACTCAGATTTCAGCGCCCGCGCAGCAGTCCACGCGGCCCGCCTTGACTGGATGCCTTCGCCGATTCCCGGGGTGGACCGACGGATGCTCGACCGCATCGGGGATGAGGTGGCGCGCGCGACCTCGATCGTCCGTTACGCCCCGCACAGCCGCTTCGCGCCCCACACCCACGGCGGCGGCGAGGAGTTCTTGGTGCTGGACGGCGTCTTTCAGGACGAGCTCGGCGACTACCCCACCGGCACATATGTCCGCAACCCACCGCCCAGCAGCCACACGCCCGGCTCGGAGCCCGGTTGCACGATCTTTGTCAAGCTGTGGCAGTTCGACCCGGAGGACCGGACGCCAGTGCGTATCGACAGCTCCGGCCTCTTCTTCTCACCCGCGCACGACCTCCCTGGAGTCGAATTTGCACTGCTGCACGAGGACGCCTGGGAACTTGTTCTCATGGAACGCTGGGCGCCCGGCATTAGCATTGCGGTTCCGCTTCCCGGGGGCATCGAATTGCTCACTCTGGACGGCAGCTTTATCGAGGGCGGCGAGGAGTTCACCCGGCTCTCGTGGCTCAGGCTGCCGGCCGGTGCAACGCTGCGAGCTGCCGCAGGTCGGGGCGGCTGCAAAGTCTGGGTCAAGTCAGGCCACCTCGCGCACGAGCCGCACCTGCCATCGGTGGCTTGATTTGAGCCGCATTGCGCAACTTCGGAGCAGAATTAGTTCCAAGGCCTAAAGCGTCGGACTGACCGCTGACGGCAATACGGCGAGACGTTGTGAACGCCGACGAGTACCCTCAGCGATACACGAGTACCCGGATCTTCGAGTGCGTCAGGATTTTGGCGAAGCCTCTGGACGAGACCTTGTTTGGGGATCGTCGACGCGGCGACCGCGCTGGCTTGACCGGATGAGAGAATTTGACTCGTCCTGCGCCGTCGCCATTTGCCGCTCCCTTCGAAACGTCCCAATTGTCACTCGCGCGTATGCGTAGAGGGATTAAAGCGGCGACCAGAGTAATACAGGAAAGGAGGTATTGAATTTCAGTACTCCTATCGCGCGCGAGTGACAAATGGGACGTTTCGCGCTCCCATGGCTGGTCATTTCTGAGGCGCCGGTCTGCCTTGCAAATCAAAGACGACGCGCCCCTGTTTCCCCCTCCAGCCATCTCCGTGTCGTGCTTCGCGCTTCAGCGGTAAGATCACCCCATGGCGGATTCAGATAGGCCGCGATCTCCGTTCGCCGGTATCGCCGATCTTTCGGTGAGGAGACCACTCCGCGTGCTTTCCCCCGACGAAATCGAACAGATGCTGGCGTTGCACCGGCTCTATCTGGACACGGAATACCACGAAGGGCACCGCGCGAATTTCGCATCAGTCGACCTGACCGGGCGAGACTTTTCCGGGCTCAATCTGCGCGGGATCAAGATGGACCGTGCGGTGCTGCGCGGGGCTGATTTCACTGGAGCCCACCTGCAAAGCGCCAATTTGATCGGCGCGATGTTACAGGAGGCGCGCTTTGATAAAGCCGATCTATCCCGGGCGCGCCTGAGTGGCGCGAATTTGGTTTCGGCCAGCTTCGAAGACGCCCGCCTCGCCAAGGCAGAGATGGAGTTCGCGGTGATGGCCAACGCGGTGTTACGGGGCGCCTGCTTGCGAGAGGCCGACATGAGCGGGGCTCTGCTTGACTTCGGCGCACTCACCCGGGCCGACTTGCGTAAGGCAAACCTGCGCGGCGCTGTGCTGCGTGATGCGCGGCTCGACGAGGCCGACCTTCAGGGCGCACGGTTGGGCGGCGCTTTCCTCGCCGGAGCGTCGCTGCGCGAAGCCGATTTGCGCGGCGCGTATTTGCGTTTGGCAAGGCTGGAGGGCGCCGATTTGTCCGATGCCAATCTGGAGGACGCCGAAGGCCTAACGCCGGCTCAGCTCGATCGGGCGCATCTCAACACCGGAACGAGGCTGCCCGAAAGTTTGAAAGGGACCGAAAATGCCAAGCGATGAGTACGTTGCCTTGATTAGAAAAGGCGCTGCGGCATGGAATGCATGGCGGAACGAGCAGGACGAGGCGCCGGACCTGTCTCGGGCCGGTTTGCGCGGGCTCGATTTGAGCGGGTTCAATCTTTCCCGCGCGGATCTTCAGGGTGCCGATCTCCGAGGAACGAATTTGAGCCAGGCGAACCTGTCGGGTGCCACTTTGCAGGAGGCGAACCTCTTCAAAGCAGTGCTCGATGGCGCCGACCTCACCGGGGCCTTCCTGCAAGGAGCCCAATTCCTGAATTGCGCTCAGCTGATTGTCGCCCGGAATTGGCAGTCGGCGTTTCGCGATGAGGAGCTTGCCTGCGACGCTTCAATCCCAGAGGGGCAACTGTGGAATAGGTAGCTGCTCCGATACTCCCAATCGCGAATCTCGCTCGCTGTATTTAGGTCATTAAGTAGCGCCCGCGCAGGTCATTAGTCAGGCCGCTTTACCGGCGTTGCGCATTGCCGCGATCACCGCCTTGGCAAAGCCCGACGTGCCGGCGCTGCCGCCGAGATCGACGGTGTGGGTGCCGCCGCCGATGGCCCCTGCAACGCCGTGCTGGAGGAGCTGCGCAGTCGAGCGGCATGCCGGCTCACGCGCCCGCTGGTACAGCCAATTCAGTAATTGTGCGGTTGACAGGATTAGTGCCGCCGGATTGGCCAGACCTTTGCCGGCGATATCCGGGGCGGTGCCGTGAACGGCCTGCGCCATGGCATGATCGCCGCCCGCGTTTAGTGAGGGCGCGAGCCCGACTCCACCGGCAAGGCCCGATGCCTGATCCGAGAGAATGTCGCCAAACAGGTTCGTGGTGGCGACGAGGCGAAATTCCTTATGTCGACGCGGGAAGGACGAACTGAACGTATCCACCCGCAGCGGATTGAGCGTGATCGTCGGATATTCGGAACTGAGCTTCTCAAAGGCGCCGATGAACAGAGCTTCGAGGTCTTGAAAGAGGTCTTGAGACTTGTAGAGGGAGCTTCGGGATGGCACGCGACGGCTACAGGATCTTCGACGCCGAGATGACGGAGGAGGATGACGTCGTCGGTGGCGATTACGACGACGAGGAATAACGGCAAAACGCCGCGTCGGCACGAAAGAGACGGTCATTAGCCTCAGTTTCACCTGGGCAACCCACCATTGGCGGAAACCCTCGGCTTGAAGTGTGAGCTACTTCACACTCGTTCGATCGTGAGGCGAGCTAAAACGTCCAGGCGCTACCAAAAGCGCGAGACGCTAGATCCGAACAGAGGAGGACCGCATGACCCGAGTTCCGTTCCTGATAGCGGGTGGATTTGTTGCGCTGCTGCCGCTGACGGCGATTGCAGCCGATGACGCCGTCGTCACCTCGCCCAATAACCTGCAGTGGGGCCCCGCGTCGCCGGCTCTTCCGAAGGGAGCCCAGATGGCCGTTCTCTTCGGTGATCCGACCAAGGAGGGCCCTTTCGTATACCGGGTCAAATTCCCCGCCGGCTATCAGGTGGCGGCCCATATGCATCCGACCGATGAAAACGTGACGGTGATCTCCGGGTCCGTCCATATCGGAATGGGCGACAAGCTGGATACGAGTAAAGGCGAAGAGCTAGGAACCGGCGGCTATCTCCACATGCCGAAGGGCATGCATCATTACGCCTGGACCACGGAGGAAGCGGTCATCCAGAACAACGGCATGGGGCCGGCCGGGATTACCTACATCAACCCGGCCGACGATCCGCGAAAGACCAACTGACGGCGAAGATCGCCTCGCCGAACTGTCCGCAGCGAGGGGATCGTCCGGAACCGGTATTACCGCTGGCCGTCATGTACCGAAGCCCCCGGAGGATCGGTGCGAGGGCGGTCCCGTCCAATCTGCGACCAGGATCAGTTCGCGTGCGACGCCGATATCGCGGGCTGTATGCCTCGTGGTGCGAGGTCATATAGCACAAGGAGTGTGTTGAATATGACCTACGGGGCGCATGGACACCGCGAGGCGGCAGTGGGAAGTTTCTAGCCAATCATCATTGAGAACCGGGGACCGGATCACTGGAGTCCCCAATATGCCGATCCTCGTCCAGTGCCGACCACGCGGATAAAGAGGTCCGCCACCAGCGGTCGGGGTTGTTGGTTTGCGACACTGCCCGACTTGTCGCGCCCGGTGACCGATGGTTCCCAAAATGCACCGGGAAGGGGGCGAAGGCATCGGCACGGGAGGCCGCCTGCGCCGATGCCCGCCGTGGATCAGAGTGGTGGGGTCAACGGATGTCGTTGTCGAACCGATAACCATGATCAAATCCACGACCATACCGGCTCCGCGTCGTCCTGATTTCACGTCGCCCCCAGACGACATAGCGCGGGCGAGCGCGCCATTAGAGGTCTTCCTCCATCCTGCGCCGCTCTTCCGCAGTGACGAGGGACCGCTGCCGATGTTGAGCAGGCGATGAGTCGCGAACAGCTTTTCGGTTTTCTGGTATGGCCAGCCGCCGTCAATGCACAGGGCCTAAAGCAACCAAGGATCGGGTTGGGTGTTTCACCTGAGCTGGTTTAGCCGCGGTCGTCCGTAGGCCACGGTGATATCCCGACAGGGGATGGCGCTCATGACAAAAAGCCGCCTCGATCGCTCTCATCGACAGACACTGTCCCGCCGACGAGCGCTTGAGCTTGCAAGTGGTGCCGCGGCCTTCACGTTTTGGCAGCGCAAAGCACACGGCCTTCCGGTCCCCGAGCACTTCGTCGACCGCCTTGCGGCAGAGCGGATTGCGGATCGCGACCCAGCTCGCCCGCCGATCCTCATCGACGCCCAAACACATGTTTGGTGGCGCGCCGGCGGCATCCGACAGATGAGCCAACGAGGGGAGCATTTTCTCAAATCGCTCGCCGGCTCGCGCGCCTCGGTGGTCGGGCATCCCGTGCCGATCGCCGATATGGGGCGCGTTATGTTCCTTGAGGACGTCTTTCTCGGCAGCGAGACCGACATCGCCTTTCTGAACAGCTTTGGCATGCGGGCGGCATTTGACGGGGTTGATCTCTTTCCGCCGCGCGAGGCCGCATT
>Ga0306925_10005903_pt1 | contig 11312 bp, 9 predicted proteins | sample flu12Cox44000176_FD_203755 | JGI IMG/M metagenome (GOLD analysis project Ga0306925, IMG submission 203755) | Lab enrichment of tropical soil microbial communities from Luquillo Experimental Forest, Puerto Rico - flux8day.12C.oxic.44.000.176 (v2)... | ecosystem: Environmental > Terrestrial > Soil...
TGCTGGGAGGCATAACTCGGATATCAAGGAGTGTCCTTGCGCTGGTTAGCATCCCAAAACTGTGGACAGGTTTGCTCCCGCATTGCCGACGCTGCAGAGACGGTTCGGAGCTTGTTCAGCGAAGGTAGCCATATCGAGAATGTGGTCGTGCAAACTCCGCAGTGTTCTTCGATGGCCGACGCTCACGATGATTGGCCTCCATGCTGCGTGCCTCAAAAGGCCATAGAGGTGCGCCTCGGAGTGCTCGTCGAGCGCAGACGTTGCCTCGTCCAGGAAAACAAGGGTTGGCTCGGCAAGGAGAATCCGGGCAAAGGCCAGTCGCTGTTGTTCGCCAAGCGAAAGGCGTTGAGACCAGTTCTCGACCTCGTCGAGCTCGGTTGCAAGCCCGCCAAGCCCCACCTGTTCCAGCGCCGCGGTGAGCTGCTCAGTCGAAAAAGGCGAATTGTCGCCATCTGGATAGACCAGCGCGCGGCACAGCGTGCCGAGTGGCAAATAGGGCCTTTGGGGCAGGAAGAGAATTCGATCTTCGCAAAGCTTGATCTCGCCGCGTCCGAAGGGCCAGATCCCGGCGATTGCGCGCAGCAATGTGCTCTTGCCAGCACCCGTCGGACCGATGATCAGCATCGCTTCCCCCGGGGCTGCGGTGAAGTCAATCCCGCGTAACAGCGGTGTCCCATCAGGCAGATCGAGATCCAGATCTTCGACGGCGACGCCGGTCTTCCCTCGGCGAATGACAATCTGGCGCGGCGCACCAACCGGCTCGCGGATTGTAAGAAGCCGCTCATTAAAAGCACTCAATCGTTCCGTCACCGCCTGCCATGCTGCGATTTCCGTATACGAGCTGATGATGTAAGAGAGAGAGCTTTGCACTGCCGAGAAAGCATTGACTACCTGCATCAAGCCACCCAACCCGATTTGTTTGGCGAAATAGCGCGGCGCCACGACCACCACCGGAAAAATCACCGCTACCTGGGCGTAGCCCGCCGTAAACCAGGTAAGGCGCTTTTGCCGCTTCATGATCTGCCAAAAATTTTCGAATACCTTTTGGAAGCGCTCGTGGAAGATTCTGAGCTCGACCGGTTCCCCGCCGTAGAGCGCAATACTTTCCGCATTTTCACGCAAGCGAACCAAACTGAACCTGAAATCGGCTTCAAAGCGCTGCCTCGCAAAATTCAACGGTACCAGCGGCCAACCGATTTTGACGGTGATCCATGTGCCGGCCCCGGCGTAAAGCAACGCCGCCCAAACCAGATAGCCAGGAATGTGCATAGTACCCCACTTGCCGAGCGGTATTAGGGCCGATCCGGAGAGTTGCCAGAGGATCACAAGAAAGCAGCACAGAGAAACCACAGAGGTTAGAAGCCCGAGCGACAGGCTCAAGGCGTACGAGGTGAACTGATTAAGGTCCTCCGCGATGCGTTGGTCGGGGTTGTCAGTCGTGGTCCCCAACTGCAGATGATAATAGGCGCGGTCAGCAAGCCACGACCCAAGGTATGTGCGGGTCAGCCAGCGCCGCCAGCGGATCTGCAGCATCTGGTTGAGGTAAAGCGCGTAGACGGCCATTACGATGGCAAGTCCGGCAAAAATACAGAAGACGCCGAGTTGGCGGAAGAACTCGCCGCTGTCAAGTGTTTGGAGTGCATTGTAGAAAGCGTTGTTCCATTTGTTGATCAGGACGCTGATGCAGACGTTGCCGAGATTAAGCGCAACCACTGCTGAGAGTAGTCCCCATGCGGACCATTTCTCCTCGGATTTCCAATACGGCCACGCAATTCGCCACGCATCAAGGATCGCGTTTCGGTTTGTCTCATTCATCACCGGGATGCCCCAAAATTCCATTCCAATGTTCGAGTGCCTGCATGAGTGTAAATCATCGTATTAAAAATCGTGCAGGACCGGTGACTGAATCCTTGCCTGAAAATTACAAACTAGAAAGGTTCAGACCCCGATTATTATATAGGCATGCACCTGCGATCGGAGATGGGTTGATGGCAGAAATACCATTCGGTTCTCTTGGTAGAGCAGAGGATCTGCTCCCTGGTGTTTGGACATTTTCGCCGCGGAACCAATGTTAAGCCAGAGGTTGACGCGTGGATCGCCGCGCAGCGGCTAAACAGATTAGCCCAGGCCGCCGTCGCTGAAGCTATGGCGCCCCTCATGTTGTGGTAGGTGACGCCAAAAAGCCAGCCGCGACGTAGGCTTTGCGAAGTCGGGTGCTTTAGCCCTGGGTAGACATTAAAAGCGACTCGCCCTGAAAGCACTCCCAACCCCGCGTCGCGGGGTGCAATTCCGAGAAGGCAATCCAAGGACTGCCTCACGAGAGGCGACCGATGCTCAGGTCTGTGGTCTGGCAATTGGTACAGGGTCAGAGCGGCGGAATGCCTTGAATTGGCATTGACAATAACAACGAACGCTATGTTTGGGATTGCAACACCAATGGGTCGGACGCCCTTCAGGGCGCGTCGCTTGATGTCACTTCACCCAGAGCTAAAGCACCCGACTTCGCAAAGCGGCTCGACTGAGCTCGCCAAAGTCCTACGTCGCGGCTGCCTTTTTGGCGTCACCTACCACTACATGAGGGGCGCCACAGCTTCAGCGACGGCGGCCTGGGCTGTTCTGTTAGACCGCTCCGCGGTCAACGGGAGTGATTAGCGACTCCCCTCCAGTTATTCGTAGAGGATACCTTTTTCAGCGCAATCAACGCCGAAAACACCTAAAAAATCATGCCCGAATCAAACAAAGACGCCATTGTTGAGCGTTGGACCACGGAATAAGGAACGCCGGGCCGGCAGAATACGAGCATCCAACCAACGATGACCACGCGCGAACAAGCACGGCAACACGCCCAGGAGGTTTACGACCTGGCCAACCTGATCCGAAATGCAGTAGACGCCGGGATCTACGATTCCGCAAAACAAAAGCTCGATCTCTTGGCTCACGAAATGGCCAAGCTCTCAGATGCCCTGCAGCGGCTACGTCTTATCGAGGAGCGTCCGCCAGGCTATGAGCATTCAGAGACTCAGGAGTAGAGCGATGAGCCGGGGAGGCAGCTTTATCCTAATCGTCCGAACTCGAACTCGAACTCGAACTCGAACTCGTTCAGCGTTCACCGTTCGCCGTTCACCGTCCAGGGTTCGGGGTTGCTGATAGGGCTTTTTTTTTGCCACTAACAAGGTCGTTTAATCTGACCGCTGACCCACGGATGTAAACGCAACATCCTAGATTAGATTAGGTTCTTGCCGGTCCCGTCTGCCGTCCACGGTGATCCGCAGCTATCCAAAATTTAAATTTTTCTCGTGACGCTCATCGCCACTCCGCTAACTTGGTGATCCACGGAACCTTCGCAACAAAGGCCTCGTTTTCTGCTATCAACGCTGAGACTCTTCGGCGAAATTCTGCGGCGGCTTGATTGTCCTTACTTACGGATTGAGCAATCAGATTCGTGATCATGACTTCCAACAGCAGATTCGAAAGCTTCTCCAACAAAGCCGCCTCAGGAGCGTTCTCTCGCCGTAAGAGCTCGATATAGCGGTTCAGTTCCGCCCACAGATTGCCGACAGTCGCTTGGCGCGAGATCTCGGCGGCGCCCCGAGTCGTCCGCCACAATTGAATGGAATAGAAAGTATAAATAATCGTCGAGATCGTGACAGCCGTCGTGAGAATCAAAGCGATACTGGCATTCATATGCACCTTTCGAAGGATTCGGAATGGAGAAGCGGTCACCCGCGGCGAGCAACCGCGTTGTTGATAGAAAGACTGGGCACTGATATCACACAAGAAAATTTCCCAAATCAATCATGTCTGCAAATTCAGCCAACGATTTCACAGTGGCTCCTGCGTCCAGTACCAACGCCGGTACTCGAAATGGTTGGTCCTGACTCGGCCCCCCTTGTTCTTGGCGAGGAATCAGAGGGACGGCGAGGAATCAGAGGGACAGGTCAATCAAATCACCAATCGTTCCGGTGAGCGGACCGATGGTGGATCGGCTTGCATTCTGCGGTCGGTTCGAACGAAATGCCGCCATCAGAATGCTCAGTCCTTGGGCAGGTTTGGTGGCACACCCTTAAAGTGGGCCGGATCACGCGGCCGCCATTTCCATTTTCCATCCACTTGGTGCCAAATAATTTGGCCGCCCCGGTCGTCGAACGGTGGAATGGCTTCCCGCCTCGGCGTCTCTTTAGCGGTTTTAATCGAGCCAGATGCGGGACTCGAAGAGGGCAACGGATGAGGCGAAGAAACCGCTTCCTTTTGCTCCGGGGCCACCCATCGCGACAGAGTCCAGTAAGGAATAGGCGAAACGGTGAAAGCGAACTGCACCGGGCTATCCGGTTCTTCTCCCCGAGCCAAAACCTTAACTCGAATATCCGTCAGTGTTTTGGGCGCCACGTGTCCGGTGGCGACAAGCCTTGCGAGCCCTTTGTCGTCGCCGGCCCGAGCCACATCCACCATTTCAGAAAGAGCACTGGGCGTATCGCAATAGATCGCCCCCTCCCGGAGGATATCTCCCAGAGCCGCAGAGCACCAAGAAACAAGCAGAGCCGGAAACAACATGGCTTTCGCTGAGGTCATAAGCAGCCTGAATCATGGGGGCTGAAGAGGGGATTGTCTCCAAAATTATTTCGTTCGAGAATCTTTTTTGAGAAATCGAGAATTTGCAAAGCAAATTCACCCGGCGTCTGTCTTCTCTCTCAACGGGGTGCGCCCCAAATAAGGCAAGGGCGCTATTCTCGGCGGGCCGCTCGGAGATCTGCCCAGCTTTCCTTCCTACTCACTTCCTAGCGTTTCTGACACATCTGCGGTGGAAAGGTTTGAGCCAGACTTAAGTTTGTCGAGCAAGACCTTGCGCGTACGCATTTTTTCGCCATCCGCCCGCTGGACATAGTTCTCCAGATCATGGATTGCATCCGCTCTCTGACCCGCCAGCGCGAGCTCGACAGCACGTAAATCGAAATGCATCCAGGCAGTTTCAGCCGGCGCCATGGTAACAGCATTCTTGCACGCGGTGGCAACGGCTGAGGCAAAGCCGTCGAGTATCCCCCAACGTCCGACCTCGTAGTTCAGATCTGCGTTTTTTCCCTTTGAGACCCACTCAGTCAAGGTTCGATAGGCCGCTTCCGCCGCTTTCGTGTCATTTTTAAGCGCATCCTCATGCGCTTCCATAAGCAGACCTAAAACAAAAGTCGGATGGTATTTTTCATCCGGCAAAAACTCCGTCCATTCGCTCGGAGCAAAGTTGCGTTCGGCGATGACTGATGCGCGTTGCAACCAACCATCAAGACTCAAGTCCCATACTAAAACCTCGCTCCCTGCCGACACCAAGCGTGAACCGTCTCCCGTAAAAGCAAGCCCGAAAATGGGTCTTTGCTTTTCGGCACTCGCTTTTCCAACGAGGAGCGAGTAGACAAACTGGCCGGTCGGAACATCCCACAAGATCAGCGTACCATCTTGCGAGGCCGAAGCTAGCATCTGACCGTTGGGGCTGAAAGCCAGGGTCTTGACCTCAGACCTGTGCTTTTCAAGGCGTTGAGTTGCAGAATTCGTACTCGGGAATTCCGTATTGCGGATTATTATGTTGGGATCACGGCCGGCTGCGGCAACCAGGCCTTTGGAGCTGAATGCTACGGAGAAGACCGGGCTGTAGGTGGGATCATCAAATTCGCACAGCGGCTTGCTGCCTATCCGCGTACGCGTGTCGACATCCCAGAGAATCACTTTTTCGTCCGCGTCGCCCGCGGCAAGCTTTTTGCCATCAGGGCTAAACGCGAGGCTATTGACACGTCCGGCATGCCCGATAAATGGCGTATCAAGCAATTTTTGGCTCTTTCCGTCCCACAAGACTATTTCCATGCCCGAAGTATTTGAAGCGAGCAGTTGCCCATCCGGACTAAATGCCAGGGCCGAAACAGCACCCTTTTCGCCATGCATCCCGCCGAGGGGTTTGCCATCGGCATTCCAGAACATGATGCCTTCGTCGGATGCGGATGCCCAAGTCTTTCCGTCTGGACTTGAAGCAATGCAGAGTACCGGGCTTTTGTGGGCTTGTAGAGATGTCGCAAGTTCTGACTTTGCCAAATTCCAAATGAAGATGGTGCCCGCTGAGGTGCCAAAAGCGATACTTTGTCCGTGATCGCCCAGTAAGCTCACGCATCGTACGTAATCGTTGGGATCTAAAGGTAAATTGATTTGATCGGCCAGTCGTGGCTGATGCGCAGCGAGATTCCACACGGCGATGGTTCCCTTTCCGGTGCCAGCAAATACTTGATTCTGGTTGTCGATCGCGAGGCTGTAGATCTCTTCCGCGTATCCGCTCAATGGTTCAGGTTTCCTGAGCGTCGCGCTTAGATCCCATTTTTGTACTGTTCTGTCCGTTCCGCCAGAAATCAGGGTCTTACCGTCTGCAGAGAATGCCAGGGCAAATACTGGACTGGAGTGGCCGGCCAATGTCTCTGGAGAGTCAGGGTGGTCGACGTCCCAGATCAATATTTTCCGGTCCAGCCAGCCAGATGCAATTCGGGTCCCATCTGGACTGAATGAGAGACTGTAGACCTGATTGTATGATTCCTTAGCAGGAGGTAGCAGTTGGGTTTGCACGCTCCCCGCCGCGATATTCCATATGCGAACGACCTGATCATCTCCAGCGGCCGCCAGCGTCAACGGATTAACGTTCGGGCTGAATGCCATGCGATTGACAGGAGCCGGAGGCTTGTCGTTGGTTTGGAGTTCGATTTTTTGGCTCTGAGCCAAATCAGGCATCTTCCATAAAACGATTTTATCGCCCGACGGTGAAGCCAGATACGTGCCGTCCGGGCTAAATGCAACCTGGCGGCCTTTAGTAGGAAGCGCTTCCCCTAAAGGTGACCCGGTGGCGATGTTCCACACCATTATACCGTTATTTTCAGCACCGCCGCCCAGGTTACCGCACCCTGCAAGGATTTTACCATCGGAGCTAAACGCCAGACTATAGATGACTTTGAATTTGGATTTGAGGTTTCGGCTAGGCGCGAGACCGTTTGCCTGCCACAGCCGAACTATCCCGTCCATATCACCGGATGCCAGCAGTTTGCTGTCGGCGGTCAAGGCAATGCTCTGCACGGGTTGAAGATGGCCGTGCATTAAGCGTTGCAATCCTGGTGGCCCAAGGAGGGTAAAAAGCACGCTGCTTGTAGCGTCGGTCAGGGTCATGCGCTTATCGAGTTCCGTGCCTTGCAGCTTTTCGGCCGTCGTGCGGGCTTCAAGTGCGAGCAACAAGGCGAGATCCAATTTGTCGTCTCGTCTTCGATAAGCCTGGCCGGCTAATTGCCTCACTGAAGTCCGCAAACGCGATTCTTCCGCGTGCTTCTGCGCCTCTTCCGCACGCTTTTGAGCCTCGAGCGCCCTTTGTTGCGCAGCCAGAGCGTACTGCTGTGCACAGAAGGCAAAAATCCCAAAAACTATCGCGATCGACAAGACCACAGCGAGAATCTGAGCGCGGCGCCGCTGTTCGATTGCCAAAGTTTGGGCCGCTTTCAGCTCGTCTTCCTTACGTCGTTTATCATCGTCGATGGCCAACTGGCTCATATCGACCAAAGACCGGGCAGCGTCGCTAATGCCGAGACGTTCTACGTCCGGTAATCTCAAGAGTTGCTTTGCTTCAAAAAGCCGCCCTTCGTTTAGAAGTCGTGCCCGGCTGCGCCCGTCAAGTTCCCATTGCTGAGCGGAATCTTCGAGACGGCGGCGGGCTGCCTCGGTGGCAGCGTTCGCTTCCCTCCATTGGCGGCGCGCAATTTGAACCGACTCGATAAATCGATCATGAGTCAACTCGTACCATCGTCCGCCTCCGCGTATCTCTGCACGTATGAGATGCAGGTTTTCGAGTATATCGACGGCCGCATTGGGCAGACCTTGAGTCTCAGTTTCCCCCCGAAAGACCGTTCCGCGCGTCGCTGCGGGTGTCACGAGAGCGCGCTCAAACCACACTCGGATCTTTGCCTCTGGTACAAGCGTTTGGGCAGCCGTCTGTCGAATGCATCGCTCGTAAAATTGCAGCAGAGCCTTGCTGGGATCTGCCAAGACCAAGTCATCCATCCCTATCTCGTTTTTGTCAGGGCTGAGCTTATCCCACAGATCCTGACACACGACTTGCAGCTGGACGAGTTCCACAAATTGTTCTTTCGCCTGGATACGCTTTCCATCAGGCCCAGTAATCTCGAGCCGCAGCAACTGATCGATCAGGGCTTCTGCGACCCCTGGGGCAAAAGAATAACGATGTGTCTTTTCCAGCGGCCTTTTTACGCAGGCCAGCGCATTTTGTTCGAGCATTCGGCTCAGGCGAAATCGGACGCGAAACTTTTCCGGCAGAATAGATGCGTAAGGTTCGACCTCGGCTACGTGATCTTCACGCATGACGAAGAGTGTCCTCAAACTGCCGTTTGCTGCGTCGCTGGCCTGACGGACCTGGTCAAAAAAACCGCGGCGCTCTTGCCATCGGTCAGGATAAAAAGTGAACAGCTCTTCAAATTGATCGAAGATTAATATGCGAAGGACCGGGGTACCCTCTTCATCGACTTCAGTCTTGCGTTCCCGGAAGAAATCCGCGAGCGACATCCGAGCAAATCGTTCCGGGTCTGCATCCAGGCCAGCCCACGTCATGAGGCTATGGAAGGTATAGATGTTCCCTATTTTCTGCGCGGCAACGCCCTCTACGATTCCCTGTACTCGGGCTGGCGGAAGCACGTCGAAACCTTCGGCTTCAAGAAGCGGAATTAACCGCGCATTGACCAGTGAGCTTTTCCCCGCCCCTGACTGGGCATAAAGCAGCACTTCAGTATGCGCTATAATTAGCGAAAGAAGTTCGTTGGCTTCACGGTCACGGCCAAAGAAAAGTTCGGCGTGCTTACGCTCGAACGGTCGAGGGCCAACATACGGGCTAGCATCTTCCGTCATCGCAAAACGCCTCCCAGCGTTGCCGAAGTTCCACCACAAAATCTCGCGGCGTTCCCCAGTAGATCAGCGTGTTCAGCGGGGCGCCCCTGCAATAGGACGCCAGGTATTCCCGCGCAAGCCTCCCCCTGTCTTTTTCCACTTCCCCAGCAGTTTCCGGTACCTGGACGAGATGGACCGAGACATGTTTTTTGTAGCGGTTGTTCTTAAGGGAAGTCAGCAAACTGCGGAGCAGGACTCGGAATTCGAGATCCTCTATTCGATAACCCAAAAAAAGCAACCAGGCTTCGGTGAAGGCGCGCTCGATCCGCGGCGGAATGACTTTCGGTTCTCGACAAATCGCCAGGTAATCGAGGTAGTCATCCTCGGTTACAAGCATGGATTCAGGAGTGCCGATATGGCCGTGAAGGTGAAAGACAAGAGGGTTGGCTACTGAGGGTTCGTACCCGGTATCAAAAATCGAAGGATGGTCTCGCGAATCGAGCCACCAGCGGCATAGTTCACGCTTTGGCTCCTTTGTCCGTATGGTACTCAGAGCGTCGGTCATGTTGTTGTCGTAGTCCGTGGTCACGTAAACTGGCAGCGGGAGCTCGGCTAGTACACGGTGGGGTTCGTCCTTGGCTTTGAAGTCCGGTCGAGGCGCCTTTTCATAGCGGCTCACAATTATTTCACGGGGCCGGAAAGGGTCTTCGACAGTTGCGATGAACTGAGCGACGCGCGGTAGACTGTCACGGTCGTCCATCGGATAGTTGTATTCGGCCGCGAGCTGACGCGCGATGAGTGAGCTCGGAGGGATTGACCCCATATTGGCTTCTCCGCCTAGAAACGGAGTGCACTTACCCTTGCTTATTCGCTCAAGGAGGACTTTCCAGTCCGATTCCTGCAATGAAATCGGCGGGGTGCCATTCATTTCACATTTTTCCAGCGTTGGCGCAGCTCGTAGGCAAACTGGCTCGCAGTTCCCCAATATACCTGCAAGTTCATGCTCGCGTAATAGCTATTCAGATATTCTCGCTGCTCCCGTGCATGCTCGCTGTCTTCCGACGGTTTAAGTACGGCTATATTCAAATATTTCAATCGCGGCCGCAGTCCCTGGAAGAGAACCCGAAAATTCCAGTCTGCTAAGCGGTAACCGATAAAGAGACAGGTAGAGCGATCGAGAGCTTTCTGAATCGGCACCGGAAGCAGGTCCGGGTTTCGCGCGATATTCGCCAAAAAGCTGAGATAATCGTCCTCCGTAAGCACCAGAGATTCGGGAATTGTGTGTCCATGAAGATGAAAGACCACCGGATTCGCCGCGGTCGGCTCGAAACCGGTGTCAAACACCGACGCCTCACTTTCCAGCGCCTCGTTCCATCGACAAAGTTCCCGGCGCACGTCACGTCTGCGGAGCCTGAGCGCTTGCGCCATATAGTCGTCATAGTTCGTCGTCAAATAGACCGCCAGAGGGAGGTCGGCCAAAATAGCATGCGGCTCATCTGGCGCAGTGAAATTGGGATAGTTCGCGCCTGCGATTTGCTCGAGCATACGCTCCTTGGGAAATACTGGATCGTACTTTACGGCGAGAAATTGTGCCACCTCAATAAGGTTGTCGAGATTGGGGAAAGGATATGAATAGTCAGCGGCCCATTTCCTGGCGATATCTGCCCCAAGCGGTAGACTGCCGTAGCAGGCACCGGCACCCAGAAACGGCGTGCATCGTTGCTTGTTAATTCTATCGAGGAGAATTTCCCACGTTTTATCTGGCAGCGTCTCAGGCATTTTCGCTTTCGAATGGCTAATCGTTTGCGGATAACTCGGGGAGCCAGTGCGCCTTACTGCACGATCAATCGCGATCCCCATCTGGTGCAGCAAACACAATCTAGCACTCGATCAAAATAAGGACAATTACCCGAAAGGATAACTTATTAAATCTAATGCGGCGTGAGACCGAGTCAATTGTGGGGTCTGCAATCGGTTTGTTCCCTTTTGAAACATCTCCTGATCTCGGATCGCTGCGAATGACGACGGGCAATTTTGTTCTCGTTGTCCCGCTGGCTTGCGGCAAGCAGCGAAGCTGCGTTTCATGGCAGCCTAGGGCGCAGCTAGGCGCAGCCCTAGGAAAGGCAACAAAATAGCCGCCTAGCGCTGAAAGCGCGTAACAACAAACGCAATTCGGTGATGTTAGCACCTCTGCCATAATCCTTGGTAAACAAGAGAGCACATCGCACGATCACCGTCGCGCATGAATTCGCTTCATTCTCAAACCTAACCGGGTCGCTTACGGCGAAACTCAACCATTGAAAACGCACCTTCAGTGCGTGTCGCTTGGGGACAAGTCCCTAGGGCTACGCCAGGCTACGCCCTAGGCTGTCTTTAGCCGCGGCTTCGCCGCTCATTCTCGGCTCAAATCA
>Ga0306925_10005907_pt1 | contig 11311 bp, 12 predicted proteins | sample flu12Cox44000176_FD_203755 | JGI IMG/M metagenome (GOLD analysis project Ga0306925, IMG submission 203755) | Lab enrichment of tropical soil microbial communities from Luquillo Experimental Forest, Puerto Rico - flux8day.12C.oxic.44.000.176 (v2)... | ecosystem: Environmental > Terrestrial >...
CGGAGGCCGGCGGCGCGAAGACCGACTACTCGAGCTCACTTGAGGCGCTCGAGTCCTCGATCCTCAACTACCCGGACTACCTCGTGTTCGACATCGACCCCTACATCTATTCGGGCAAGGAGCCGCCCGGCGCCGAGCCCGAGCTCAACAAGCGCGGCTTCGCCGGGGGCAAGCGCGTGGCGTTCTGGCTGCGGGCGCTGCTCAAGGAGATGTCGCTCGAGGCCGTCGTGAAGACCTCCGGCAAGACCGGGCTGCACGTGTTCGTGCCGATCGCCCGCACTGTCACCTTCGATGAGGCCCGCCGGATCTGTGAGATGGTGGGCCGTCACCTGATGCGGGCGCATCCCCGGGACATCACCATGGAGTGGGCGGTGGAGAAGCGCACCGGCAAGATCTTCATCGATTACAACATGAACGTGCGTGGCAAAACACTCAATGTGGCGTATTCACCACGCGGCGTGCCGGGCGCACCGGTGTCGATGCCGCTCACGTGGGAGGAGCTCGAAGCGGCGGAGCCCATGGACTTTACAATCAACAACGTACCGGCCCGGTTGGAAAAGAACGGCGACCGGTGGCATGATGTACTCGAGTCAAAACAGAGCCTTACGAAGGCTTTCGGTGTTGATCGTCAGAAATAGCCCGCAGCTTAGTTGCTTGAAGGTGCATGTATGGCCGCTCGTTCCATCGCTTCTCTGACGGTGTCTTTCGGACTGGTCGCAATACCGGTGAAGCTGTTCACCGCGACGCAGTCGGCGAACACCATCTCTTTCAATCTGCTGCACAAGAAGGACGGCTCGCGCCTGAAGCAGCAGTATGTGTGTCAGCAGGAAGGCGTGGTCGTGGAACGGGATGAGGTCATCAAGGGCTACGAGTTCGCCAAGGATCAGTACGTGCGCTTCACGCCCGAGGAGATCAAGGCGCTCGAGGAAGTCGGTACTCACTCGGTCGAGATCTCCGAGTTCGTGCCGATCGAGTCGGTCGACCCGGTGTACTACGACAAGACCTACTACCTCGCTCCCGACAAGGGTGCCGGCAAGCCCTACGCGCTGCTCACCGAAGCGCTCAAGCAGTCCGGTCGCTGCGCCGTCGGCCGCTGGGCGACGCGCGGCAAGGGCTACATCGTGATCCTGCGTCCGATCGGCGATGTGCTCGCCATGCAGCAGTTGCACTATGCGGCGGACGTGCGCCCGGCGAGCGAGGTGGAGGTGCCGAAGACGGAGGTCAAGCCCGCGGAGCTGAAACTCGCGCAGCAGCTCATCGATCAGCAGGCCGCCGAGGGATTCGACCCGACGGCCTTCAAGGATGAGACGCGTGCCCGCATCGAAGCGGCGATCCAGAAGAAGGTCGAGGAAGGCACGGAGATCTCGGTCACCGAGAAGCCTCCCGAGGGCGAGGGCAAGGTCATCGATCTGATGGAGGCGTTGCGCGCCAGCCTCGAGCGGAGCGAGAGTGCCAAGGCGCAGGTCAGTCGCCTCGGCCCGCGCAAGGCGGCCAAGCGCGTCGAGGAACCTGTCAAATTGACCCGCAAGGCGGGCAAGCGTAACGCCTGACCGCGGCGCCTCGCGGGGGATCAGGATGCGGTCCTACAGCATGCGGGACGTGGAGCGGGTCCTGCGGCTCTCCCCTGACACGACCCGCAGTCTCATCAAGGCCGGCTTCGTCAAGCCCGCCCGCGGTGCACGCGGCGAATACCGCTTCTCCTTCCAGGACCTGATCGTGCTGCGTACCGCACGCGCGCTCAGCGACGCGAAGATTCCCGCGCGCCGCATTCGCCGCTCGCTCGAGAGCCTGCGCCGCGAGCTGCCCGAGTCCGTGCCGCTCTCGGGCCTCTCCATCAGCGCGGTCGGCGATCACGTCGTGGTGCGTGACGGCGACACCCAGCGCCAGGTGGACAGCGGTCAGTATCTGCTCGGTCTCGATGTCAGCGTGGAGAATGGCGTGCTGCGGGTCGTCGAGCACCGCGAGCCAGCGCCGTCCGCAACGGCAACGGCAACGGCAACGGCAACGACCGGGACAACCGGCGACTGGTTCGCGCAGGCGCTCACCCTCGAGAGCAGCGACCCGGAAGCCGCGCTCACCGCGTGGCGTCACGCGGTTAATGAGGATGCCGGGAACGCCGCCGCCTGGACTAACTGGGGACGGCTGCTACACGAGCGGGGACGCAACGCGCAGGCGGCGGAGGTCTATCGGCGGGCGCTCGCCAAGGTAGGTCCCGACCCGCTGCTGCTCTTCAACCAGGGCGTGCTGCTCGAAGATCTCGGCAACCCGGCGGCGGCGCTGGCGGCTTACCAGAGCGCACTTGCCGAGGATCCGGATCTCGCCGATTGCCACTACAACCTTGCGCGACTCTATGAATCGCTCGGCCAACAACAGCGCGCCATCCGCCACCTCGGGCAGTACCGGCGACTGCTCAGCGGCGACACCGGCTGAGTGCCGCTCGCGGGCGCATGGCCACCTGGGTCGGTACCTCCGGCTACAACTACCCCGAGTGGAAGGGCAGTTTCTATCCGGAGAAGCTGCCGGCGGCGAAGATGCTGCCGTATTACGCCGAGCGCTTCGGCACGGTCGAGATCAACTACACCTTCTATCGCGTGCCGAACGAGAAGATCCTCGCCGGCTGGAGTCGCGAGACCCCCGATGGATTCCGGCTCACGCTCAAGGCGCCCAAGCGCATCACGCACATCGCCAAGCTCAAGGAGTGCAGCGAGCTGCTCGCGTACTTCCTGCGGGTGAGTGCCACACTGGGCCCGAAGCTCGGCGCCATCCTGTTCCAGCTGCCGCCCTACTTCCGTAAGGATCTGGCGGTGCTCGATGCGTTTCTCGCGCTGGTACCGGCCGGCGCGGTTGCCGCCTTCGAATTCCGGCACGCCTCGTGGATGGACGCCGAGGTTTTCGCGCGCCTGCGGGCGCACAACCTCGCCTTGTGCATCGCCGACAGCGAGAAGTTCTCCACTCCAATGGAGATTACCGCGAGCTACGCCTACTTCCGGCTGCGCGATGAAGGCTACACCCCGGCGGACCTGCAGCGCTGGGCGGGCCTCATCCGGGCAAACACCGCCGGTTGCAGCGACGTCTACGTCTACTTCAAGCATGAGGAAGCCGGCAAGGGTCCGCAGTTCGCGCGGCTGCTGCTCGAGGCGCTCGGCGAGGCGCAGCCGCAGTCGCAGCCTGGAGTTACCGGCGGGTAGGACCGACGGAGGCACGCACCAACGCGTGCCTTGATGCAACGTAATCGTTCCCGGCGCGGCCGGGGCAGAACCCGCCCGCCGCGGTCCTGCCACTTACCGCTGTTAGTTCGCGGGCTCCTCCCGCATGCAACAACGAGGGAGTAAACACATGAACGTGTCGACGAAGCAGAGGCGTACGATCATCGGCGCGTTCGCGCTTCTGCTCGCTCTTGTCCCGGCTGGTACGACGCTCGCCGGTGACGCCGACGATCAGGCGATCCTGCCAGCCCTGAAGACCATCACGACGCTGGGCTCCACCGTTCCCGGGAACGGCGACGTCAATCCGTACGGGGTGGCGCAGGTCAGGAGAACGATCGGCAAGCTGCGCGCAGGCCATATCCTCGTCAGTAACTTCAATAACTCTGGCAACTTCCAGGGTGAAGGCTCGACCATCGTGGACGTGGCACCCGACGGCACCTTGAGTGTCTTCGCCGCTCTCAACCCCAACAGCCTGCCCAACCCCGTCAGCCTCCCGGCAGGGAGCTGCCCGGGTGGCATCGGCTTGACCACGGCACTGGTCGTGCTCAAGCAAGGTTGGGTCATCGTGGGAAGTCTCCCAACCAAGAACCAGGGAACGACGTTCACCGGCTCGGGCTGTCTCATTGTGCTCGACAGTCTCGGTACTCCGAAGGAGACCTTCTACGGCTCGCTGATCAACGGCCCCTGGGACATGACCGCCTTTGATGGCGATCGCGAGGCCAGCCTGTTCGTCACCAACGTGCTGAATGGTACGGTGGCCGCCGGCGGCACCGTTGTGCGCGGCGGTACGGTCACGCGGCTGAACCTGAACTTGCAAGGTGCCATGCCGGCGCTGCAATCCATCACCATCATCGGCTCAGGGTTTCCGCAGCGCACCGATCCGTCCGCGCTGGTCATCGGCCCGACGGGCGTGGGACTGCGCGCCAGCTGCGAAGGCGACGGCGACGACTGCGCCAATCACGACGACGACCAGGACGGGGACCAGGGCGGCGACCACCACGACAGCTCGCTGTTATACGTCGCCGATACCCTCGGCAACCGCGTCACGGTGATCGATCGCGCGCTGAGCCGCACGAGCTCGGCGGGGACGGGACGCACGCTCAGCGCCGGTGGCAGTCTCAACGGCCCGTTAGGGCTGGTCGTCACTCCGGGCGGCCACGTGCTGACCGTCAACAGCAGCGATGGCTTCATCACCGAGATCTCGCCGCAGGGAATGCAGGTCGCCAAAAAGCAGCTCGACAACACGCCCGTACCGGGCTCACTGCCGGGCGCCGGCACACTGTTTGGCCTGGCGTTCGATCCGGCGGCCGGGGTCTACTTCGTCGACGACGGCAGCAATACGCTCAACCTGTTGCATCACTGAAGTGTGAGCCGGGCAGCCCCGCGCGACGCTGCTGCGCGCGGGGCATGCCGATGGTGCAGCAGTGCCGGTCAGACCCAGATCTGGGTGAAAACGCGTGCGAAATTGGCGCCCAGCACCTTCTCGGTGGCCGCGCTCGAGTAGCCGCGCTGGAGCAACCGGTCCGCGATGATCTCGATCCGGCGTGGCACGTTGAGCCCGGCCACGTAGGTCGGCCGGTCTTCCTCGGGAGCCGAAAGTCCCGCGGCGCGGCGCTCGGCGAGCTCGCGGGAAAACTCCGCCATGCCCGCCGGCGAGCTGTCGAACGGCTCGATGCCGACATCGCTCCCGATGCCGACGTGGTCCTCGCCAGCTACGCCGAGCGCGTGCTCGAGGTGCGCCATGTAGTCATCGACGTTGGGCTGGTGGGGCGAGGCGCTGAGGTACGGCAGGTCGTAGATGCCGACCACCCCGCCCTTCGCGGCGAGTGCACGCAACTGCTCGTCGGTCTTGTTGCGCGGATGGGCGTGCACCGCGGCGCAGCCGGCGTGCGTCATGACGGGCGGCGCGGACGAGAGGATGAGCACGTCCGTGGTGGTCGCCGGGTTGGCGTGACTCAAATCGACGGCGATTCCGAGACGATTCATTTCACGGACAGCCTCGCGTCCGAGCGCGGTGAGGCCTCCGCCATTGGGCTCCATGACGCCGGCGGCGAACGGTGAGGTTCGGTTGTAGGACAGCTGCATGACGCGCACCCCGAGGGCGCGAAACACCTCGAGCGAGCTCAGCTGACCGCCGAGCATCTCGGCACTTTCAAACGAAAGGATGATCCCGAGCTTCCGTTCGCGCTGCGCGCGGGCCAGGTCTGCGGCAGTGCGCACCTGAGTGAAGTAGTCCGGGTGCACCTCGATCAACTGCTGTACCCGGGCGATCGAGGCGACGGTGTGCGCGAAGTCGTCGTTGATTCCGCCGAGCGACAGTTTGATGACATCGATGCCGCTGCCACGCACGATATCGAGGTCGGGCTGCGACATCGGCAGCCGCTCAGGCAGCGGCGGCGACGAGTTGCAGTCGAGAATCAGAGAGCGGGCGTAGAGGCTGCGCGCCGCATCGCTCACCCCCATGGTGTCGCCCGCAGCGGCACCGATCGCTGGCGCCGCCGGCCGCAGCGCACCGAGCACCGCGGCGCCGCCCAGGACACCTGCGAACTCGCGTCGATTCACGGCGTCACCCGCAGCGCCAGGCGCTGGACTTCGAAGCGTGAAATTCTCATCCTGCCGCGCTCCCCGTGCGAGTTGCCGCAGACAGTGCCACGCCGCTCTTGAGGATGCCAGCCATATTTCCTAGCCTTTCGGCCTGGTGCAGCAAGGCGATGGTGCAGCGCTGCGCGGGAGTCCAAGCATGAGCGGGTTGCGGCGAGCGGCGGTCACCGGGTTGCTGGCGGTGTTGGTTGGCACGGCTGCCGGCGGCGGCACGGCCGCCGGTGCCGCAGAAGGTGCGGTCCGCACGGCAACGACGAGCGCGACGCTCCAGCGTGCGACCCAGGCCCTGGTCGACGCGCTCGCGCCCGGCGAGCGCGCCCTGTGGGAGCACTATTCCGATCCATCGCTGACCTACGTCACCGAGGACAACGAGGTGAAGAGCCGCGCTCAGCTGCTCGATGAGATGAAGCCGCTCCCGGCGGGCTCGAGTGGCTGGATCGTGGTGGAGGAGTTCCGCTGCACCGACTTCGGCGGTTTCGCGGTCACGACTTACATCATGGACGAGCACGAGACGATCGAGGGCCACGAGCTGCACGCGCGCTACCGCGGCAGCGACACCTGGCGCGCTACCGCGGAGGGCTGGCGGCTGGTCGCCGCGCAGGTGTACGCCATACCGCTCGACCCGCCGCGCGGCGGCGCCGCGGCTGCCCTGGCCGACTACGCCGGTACCTACAGCCTGAGCGCGATCACCCGGCAGACGATCCGCCAGGACGGCGATCACCTCGTGGCGGAGCGTCCCGGCCGCGCACCGCAGCTGCTGCTGCCCGAAAGCGGTGATGTGTTCTTTACACCCGGCCACCCGCGTAGCCGGCGGATTTTCCTGCGCTCCGCCGATGGCCGCGTCGCTGGCTTTGCCGACCGTCGCGAGGGCACCGATCTCAAGTGGACCCGCGCGCCGGCGGACGCGACCGCTCCCCAGGCCCGAAGCCGGCATTCGTCGGGCGCGCTAGCGGCTGCGGACCCCGGGTTGTCGAGCGAAGGCAGCGCGTTCCTCGGCCGCGAACAGGTCCACGGCGCACGCCGCACCCTCGAGCGCGAGCAGTGAGCGCTTGATGTCCAGCCCGCCACCGAAACCCGTGAGGGTGCCGTCGGAACCGATGACCCGATGACACGGCACCACGATCGGCAGCGGATTGGCGCCGTTCGCCAGACCGACCGCCCGGGCGCCGTTGGGGAGTCCCAGCCGCCGTGCCAGCTCTCCATAGGAGAGCGTCTCGCCCCAGGGGATCATGCACAGCGCGCGCCAGACCCGCAGCTGAAACGGCGTGCCCCTTGGGGCGAGCGGCAGCTCGAACGTGCGGCGCGCGCCGCCGAAATACTCCATGAGCTGGGTCTCCACGCGGACGAACGGTGCCGCCTCGTGGCGCCACTCCTGCGCCGGGCGCTGCGGGTACGGGCCCGCCTGGAAATACACCCCCGTGAGTGCCTGCGCGGTGCCCGAGAGCAACAGCGGCCCGACCGGCGAGTCGATCTCGTGCCAGTACTTCATGCGTGCCTCGCGGTTTGCGACGCGGCGCGGCGAGCGGCGACCTCATCGTTGGCTGCGGGCCGCGTGCCGGGTACGCGCGCGGCGGCGGTCGCGTGCCACAAATGCATGACTGCGTAGCCGCGCCACGGTCGCCAGGCGCGCGCACGTTCCTCGAGCTCGCGCGCGCTCAACAGCCGCTGCCCCGGGGCAGCCATGCGCCGCAGCACCAGATCCCCCGTCGGCATGGCGTCCGGCTCACCGAGCGCCCGCAGGGCCACGTACTGCGCGGTCCAACTGCCGATTCCCGGGATCGCGGTCAGCGCCACGACGACCTCCTCGGGTGCCGCATCGAAGTCGACTCGCCGCTCGAGTACCGCGCGCGCGAGCGCACGGAGCGTGGCTTGCCGCGAGCGCGTCATGCCGAGAGACTCGAGGGGCGCCGCGGCGAGCGTCGCGGCATCGGGGAAGAGGTGCGTGAGCCCGTCGCTGCCGCCGCGGATGACGGCACCCAGGCGCTGCACCAGCCGCACGGCAAAAGTGCGGCCGGCGGCAACGCTCACCTGCTGCCCGAGTACCGCGCGCACCGCGCACTCGAACGGATCCCAGGCCCCGGGAATACGCAGACCAGGACGTGCCCGCAGCAGCGGCCCGACGAGCGGGTCGGCCGCCAACTCGACGCCGATGCGCTGCGGGTCGGCGGCAAGATCGAAGACGCGCCGGGCCACCGTCGAGAGCTGCAGCAGCACTGCCGGCGGCGCTCCAGCCACGCGCAACTCGAGTGCATCCCTTCCGGGCAGCCCCCGCACGCGGATCAGCGCATGGCCGCCTTCGCATGCCACGGTGCGCGCGTACCCGCGCGCATCGACACGCTCGACGCCCGCCACCGCGCGGGCCGCGAGGAAGGCCTGCACGTGCGCCCAGTCGTACGGTGGCCGGTAGGCGAGACGCAGCACCACTTCCTCGCTGCCGCTCGCCGTAGCACCGCGGAGCCCCGCCCGGCGCAGCTCGCGTGGCGCGCGACGATAGGTGTTGCGGAACGCAGCGTTGAAGCGCCGGCAGCTGCCAAAGCCGGCCGCCATTGCAATCTGGGTGATCGGCAGGTGCGTCTCCTCGAGCAGGCAGACGGCGAAATGCAAGCGGCGCGTCTGCGCGACCGCGAGCGGCGATGCGCCGACGTGGCGCACGAACAGCCGCAGCAGGTGACGGGGTCCGATCCCGAGACGGCCGGCGAGCGTCTCGACCGAGTCCTCATCGAGCGCGCCGGCCTCGATCAGACGCAGCGCCCGCCGTACGACCGCCGCGGTGCCGAGCCACGCCGGCGTGCCGGGTGCAGCTTCCGGACGACAGCGCAGGCACGGGCGGAATCCGGCGGCCTCGGCGGCCGCGGGGCTGCCGAAGAAACGCACGTGGGCGCGCTTTGCGTAGCGCGAAGGGCAGATCGGCCGGCAGTAGATGCCGGTGGAGGTCACCGCGATGAAGAATTTGCCGTCGAAGCGCGGGTCGCGGCTGACGCGCGCGCGGTTGAGGGCCTCCGAATCAAGTCCGCCGATCATCTCCATGCCGGCCACGATACGCGCCGACGGCTCCCGACAGTAGCCATTTTCGGACCTGGCGACATGCACCCCACGAAATCTCGCCCGCCGTGATCGACGGACTTCCGGCTTTCATCAACACGCGAAATTTCGTGGGGACCCCGCGCCGCCGCCGGCGCGCCGCGCGCTCACGGGCCGGCGTGCGCCTTCTCGAGCGCGGCGATGTCGAGCTTGTTCATCTTTAACATCGCCGCCATCGCGCGCTGCGCCTTCACTGGATCAGGATCGCTCAGCAGCACCGGCAGCACGCTCGGCACGATCTGCCAGGACAGACCGTACCGGTCCTTCACCCAGCCACAGCGGTCCGGCCTGCCGCCGGCGGAGAGCTTCTCCCACAGCGCGTCGACTTCCGCCTGGCTCTGGCAGTTGACGACGAACGAGATCGCCTCCGAGAACTGGTGCAGCGGGCCGCCGTTGAGCGCGGTGAACTGGACGCCATTCAGCTCGAACACCACCGTCATGACCGAGCCGTCAGGTCCCGGGCCCGCCTTGCCGTAGCGCACGGTCTTCAGGATGCGCGAGTTACCGAAGACTGACACGTAGAACTTCGCCGCCTCCTCGGCCTGCGAGTCGAACCACAGAAACGGGGTGATCTTCTGCATGGCTGAGCCTCCTCGCCTCGCGGTCTGCGCACGTCAAACTCAACTTCCTGGCGTGGCCAGAAGCTCCACCAGCCGCTCGAAGCAGCTCGTCCAGCCCTGTTCGTGGGCAACACGCGCCTCGATCGATGCGAACAGCGCCTGGTGGAACGTCATCTCGGTGCGGCCATCGCGCTCGGCGAGTGTGACGGTGACCAGGGTCTCCGGTCCAGGCCTGCCCTGCTCATCGACCCACGAGTGCGTGAACACCAGCCGCTCGGGCGGCACGATCTCGCGGTACACACCGCGCAGGCGGTGCTCGGTACCCTCGGGCGAGCGCATGCGGGCCGAGAAAACCCCACCGACCCGCAGCTCGCCGCGGTTCTCGCTGAAGGTGAAACCGCGCGGGCAGGACCACTGCGCCAGCAGCTGCGGCTCGGTCCAGGCCCGGAACACCAGCTCCCGGGGTGCGTTGAAGGTGCGCCGGATATTCAGCTCGCGCTCGGCGGCGGCGCTATTTCGCACTCTTGCGTCCATGTCGCTTCTCCTGTCGTTGCAATTGGCCGAGGTAACGGTCGAGGCGGCGGAAGCTGCCCTGCCAGTAGCGGCGGTAGCGTTCGGTCCACTCGGCGACCTCGCGCAGCGGCGCCGCCTGCAGGCGGCACGGGCGCGACTGAGCGCGCCGGCCGCGGCTCACGAGTCCCGCGCGCTCGAGCACCTTCAGGTGCTTGGAGATCGCCGGCTGGCTCATGGCGAACGGGCGCGCCAGCTCCATCACACCCGCTTCGCCGCCGGCGAGCCGCGCGAGGATCGCCCGGCGCGTCGGGTCGGCGAGCGCGGCGAAAGTGTCGTCGAGGCGGCTGTCAGTCGTCATCTTCAGAACCTATTGGTTATATAACCGACAGGTGTTTTACCGCCCCGGCGGGCCGACTGTCAAGCGCGACTGTGTCGTGCGCAGCGCTGCCGGCGCGCGCCCGCAGCCGTGCCGCCCGCCCGCCGCGCCGCGCCCGTCAGCCGCCGTCCTTCGCCAGCGCGCGCGTGTTCGCCGGCCGTGTCACGACGCGCTGCACGTACTCCTCGAGCAGCGGCGATTTCGGCAACAGCGGCGCGAGCTGCGCAAAGGCCGTGCCGTACAGCACATCGAGCGCCGAGAAGCGCTCGCCGAGCAGAAAGGGTCCGGGCGAGAGGCGTTGCATCACCGCCGGCAGCACTTCCTCGAGCCCCACCCAGCCGGCGGTGGCGCGCGGCACCTCGACCTTCATGAACTTCGAGACGAGCGCGGGCTCGAGCACGCTACCGTAGTAGGCGAGCCAGGAAAGGTACGGGCCGCGCTGCGCATCACCGTTGAGCGGCCCGAGGCGGTTCGCCGGGAACTTGTCCGTGAGATACAGAGCGATCGCGGGCGATTCAAACACCACCACGCCGTCATCGGAGATCGCGGGTACCTTGCCGTGCGGGTGCGGGTTCGCCGGGTCGGCGGCGCCGCTGCCGTCACGGTTGCGCGTCGTGACGGTGCGTACCGTGTAGGGAGCCTCGAGCTCCTCGAGCAGGAAAATGAAGCGCGTGGCGCGGGTTTTCGGACGGTGGAACAGGGTAATCATGTGAGCGCTCCGCGGATGGGTGCCGCCGACATGGTACGCACACGACCGCGCCGCGTGCGGCGTACAGATCGCTGCTGCAACGCACACTGTACAGCCGCGTGACGCGCCGGCGTTCCCGGCCCACGGCAGCGGGTTTGCGCGCACGCGATGACCCGCCCGCATCATCGCACTGTCACATGCAAGGGCTAGCGTGAGTGACAGAGCGGCATTGAACCCGGGCGTGGCCAGGAAGGCCCCTCGAGTCGCGCGGGCCCCGGATCCCCCA
>Ga0306925_10005910_pt1 | contig 11310 bp, 15 predicted proteins | sample flu12Cox44000176_FD_203755 | JGI IMG/M metagenome (GOLD analysis project Ga0306925, IMG submission 203755) | Lab enrichment of tropical soil microbial communities from Luquillo Experimental Forest, Puerto Rico - flux8day.12C.oxic.44.000.176 (v2)... | ecosystem: Environmental > Terrestrial >...
AAACTGGTCCATGACCCGACGATGCATCTGCTCGGATGTTTGATGCTGAAGCGCCATCAAGACGATATCATGCAACTCGAAATTGTACGGCAATGCCACTACCGGATTGTGCGCGGTCTTGAGCGTCACCGGCTCATCGTCGAGCACCCAGTCGCCGATATATTCGATTCCCGCCGCGGATAAGTAATCGAGCGTATCGAAGGTTTGCGTCAAGCCGGGTCCAAACCAGCCGCGTGGCGCTTTGCCCCAAAACTTAGAGATGATCGCGACCGACTTGTCGATCACCGCTTTCTGAACCTCAAGCTTGTGCATCGGCACCTGATCATAGCCGTGCGCGTTGAGCTCCCAGCCTGCTTCGATGCAGGCTCGGACGACCGCGGGATAAGTCTCACACACGCGGGCGTTCAGCGTGACCGTGGGCGCGATCTTGAGCGCATCGAGCATGCGTTTGATCCGCCAGAAACCGACGCGCATACCATATTCGTGCCAGGTCCAATTCGGAATGTCCGGCTGCATGGGCTGGCTTTGCGGCGGCGATATCACCATGCGTGCCATCGGCCGCGCCAGGTCCCATTCCTCCAGCGCCAATACCGGCCAGACGATCAACCTCAGCCCGTCCGGCAGCCGCAATGGCCTGCGACCCTCAATGGCCGAGTATGGAAGGCGTTCTCGTGGATGCATGTGTTTCTATTTATCTACAGTAGAAAAGACTGCACCCAGGACCAAAATGGGTTCGTTTTGTAATTAGAGACGCGGGATTTGGCGATCGGGGACGCCACTATTTCCTCTAAAGTAGTGATGCGCCACTATTTCACTAAAGTAGCCATATTGCCGGCGGGGCACTGAATGCGAGCCATAAAGCTGCGGTCCGTCTATTTATCTAAAATAGACAGTTCTGGCTTGAGTAGAGACTCGGTGGTCCCTCAATTTATCTTATTGTGATTGCCGGGTTCGCTCTGCGGGTTCGCTGTATACGGCTGCCTCTATGCGGGCTCGCTGTATACGCGCTCGCTGTATGCGGGTTCGCTATGCGGGTCCGCTGTATACGGGCCCGCTGTATACGGGTTCGCTATGCGGGTCCGCTGTATACGGGCTCGCCGTATACGGGCTCGCTGTATACGAGCCCCGCTATGTACCGCTCGCTGTATGCGGGCCGCCTCTATGCGGGCTCGCTATGTACGGGCTCGCTGTGCGGGCCCGGCTATGTACGGACTCGCTGTATACGGCCTCGCTATGTACGGCTCGCTGTATACGGGCTGCCTCTATGCGGGCTCGCTATGTACGGGCTCGCTGTGCGGGCGCCTCTATGTACGGACTCGCTGTATTCGGCCTCGCTATGTAGGGCTCGCTGTATACGGGCCGCCTCTATGCGGGCTCGCTCTCTGTATGGGGCCGCTAACTGCTGAGCCCCTGTGTGCTGCTCGCTGTATATGGGTTCGCTGTATCCAGGCCCCGCGCTATGCGGGCTCGCTGTATACGCGCTCGCTGTATACGGGCTCGCTATGCGGGTCCGCTGTATGCGGGCTCGCTGTATACGGGCTCGCTGTATACCGGGCTCGCTGTATACGGGCTCCGCTATATACAGGCTCGCTATACATGGGCTCGCTGTATACGGGCTCGCTGTATACGGGCTCGCTGTATACGGGCTCGCTGTACAGCGGCTAAGCCGCTGCGTCGTGGGTGGGATACTGAGCCGCTCAGCTCTATGTCTGCGTCTGCTCTTAATAGCCAGCGCGGGCGGCCCAATTGGCTTCGTTTTGTAAATTACGAACCCTTCTCCTAGCTAATTCCGTTTTTGTTGCCGCTTTCGTAGCCGCACTCCCGGCCCGCCCCCGTTCTCGTCGATGAACTCCACGCCACGAGCTGCCAAAGCATGTCTGATGGCTCGTATAGCCATGACCGATACTTGCCGTCGTTGCTTCTCGAAATCGACTATCGTCGACAATCCCAACGTGGCTGCATCCGCAAGCTCGCCCTGCGTTAGCTCCAATAACGCCCGAGCAGCCTTACATTGACCGGGTGTGATAGTATCAACAATTTTTGTTGACATCAATCCATAAACTCGATAAACATTTTTTGTTGATCAGTCGGGGGAATCGCCCGCGGGCCCACGACATAAAAGGCCTAATCATGAGTCGAATCCATAGTCAAACAGAACCACGTCGCTATTTTGTTGGCGGCTCGGATGCCCGCATCATCATGGGAGGCGATGAGGCTGCCCTAATCCGCCTCTGGCACGAAAAGCGTGGCGAAGTCGAACCGGAGGACCTCTCGGGCAATCTCGTCGTTCAGCTCGGTTTAGCTACTGAGGAGCTGAATCGGCGCTGGTACCATGCCAATAGCGGACAGGCCCTTACAGATATACAGCGCCACATCCGTCATCCGGTGCTGCGCTGGATGGCGGCAACGCTGGACGGCCGTGTGGAGGCGACCGGGGCAGTCTTCGAGGCCAAGTTCATGTTGCCCTGGGCATTCTCGGAAGAAGCGGCGGCCGAGAAATACATGCCGCAGCTCCAGCACAATATGTGGGTGGTGGCGGCCAGGAGCGCTGTTCTTTCGGTAATCACCGGCGGCGGCAAATGGATCGAGATCACCACCCATGCCGACCCACTTTATCAGCACCTCATTGTCACGGCCGAGCGCAAGTTCTGGCGCTGTGTTGAGAGCGGCGAGCCCCCTCGCCTCTTTGGCGTCGAGCCGCCGAAGCCCCGGATTGAAGCGGTCCGGATTGTAGATATGAGCGCATCAAATTCCTGGGCGGAATTTGCCGGCCTATTCCGCAGCACGCGGCAGGCCTTCCTCGACCACGAGCGCTCGAAGGCCGAGCTAAAAGCCTTGATACCGCAGGATGCCAAAGAGGCGGTCGGCCACGGTATCCGCGCCAAGCGCTCCAAGTCAGGGGCGGTCAGCTTCGATCTCCTCGAGGTAGAGAGCAGCCATGCAGCGCTCTAGTGAGAGCATCGGTACGATCGCGGCAGCGCTGGCGAAAGCCCAAGCGCAACTCGTGAATCCGGAAAAATCACTGGTCGGGACAATTCGGTCTGATCACGCCAGTGGAGCAGATCGATCCTTTCGTTATGCATCGCTCTCCAGTGGGCTCGATATCGTGCGCAAGACCTTGAGCCGGCATGAGATCGCCACTGTGCAAACCACCTCGATCGACGAGACTGCCGGTATCGTCCGGCTCAGCACGGTTCTGGCACATGCCTCGGGAGAATGGATCGCCTCCGATTGGCCGGTTTGCGCGATCGGCGAGACGGGGGCGCCACATCGGATGGGTGCAGCGCTGACTTATGCCCGGCGCCACGCGCTGTTCACGCTTGTTGGAATCGCCGGCGAGGACGATCTCGACGCGCCGGACCTTTTATCGCCAGCAGTCCCAGAAGCAAAAACCGATTACCCATCTGCAAATAAGAAAGATCGTCTCAATGGTGGTCAGGGGCAATCAGATCAAAAGTCTTCACGTGGTTATCGTGCAAAAGCTGGGGCGAGGGAATTTAAACCAACGCTCCAGCCCGAAGCCTCCGCGACTCTCCGCGAGCAACTGACCGCCGAACTGCAGGATCTAAATTCAGCCGACGAAGCTGCAAACTGGGCGCATCGGAAGATGGGCGCCAAAAACAGCTTGGCTGCGGTCGATGCTGAACGGCTGGAGCAGGCTTTCCAAAAGCGGTTAGCGAGCATTACAGACGAGGCTGCAGCAGCCTTGCTGCAACAACCCGAACTGCCATCGTGTCGTCCAGGTCGCAAAAAGCAGCTTCGCGGCTCCGTCGTTGACAAAAATGTGCTGGCACTGCCGATGCCGCGTCGGATCCGCGACCGCGATCACGTCAAATCGGTCGCCAAGCAGGCATGCCTGATCTGTGGCCGCCGTCCGGCCGATGCTCACCACTTGAGATTTGCGCAGTCGCGAGCACTCGGTCGCAAGGCCAGCGATGAGTTCACGGTCCCACTCTGCCGCGGCCATCATCGGGAGGCGCATCGTTGCGGTGATGAAACCGATTGGTGGAAGAAGACTGGCATCGATCCGATCGCCGCAGCCCGCATCCTCTGGCTCAAGACACATCCATTGCCAACCGCAGTCGGTCAGGCCGGTTCAAAACTGCAAAAGGAACCCAAATTGGCAGGGGATAGTCCGTGACCCCGTACAGACAGATCGAGGCCAATCGCTGCAATGCGCTCAAGAGTACTGGCCCGAAAACCGAAGCTGGGAAAGAAGTGTCGCGCTGCAACGCGGTCCGCCACGGACTTACTGCCGAGACGGTCATTGGCGCGTTGGAGGATGCAGAGGACTACAAGTCGTTCGAGGCCGCAGTTGCCGCAGACTACGATGCGCAATCAGCGGTCGAGCGCGAGCTCGTGCTGCGATTGGCGAGCCTATTGTGGCGGTTGCGCCGCGCGATAACGATGGAGACTGGATTGTTCGAGATTCATGCCGAACATATTCGGGATGACCAGCAAAACCTCAGAATGCTCACGCATTCTCAAAACGCGATCAACCCGGCTGCGGGCGACGAGCCGAACGGCGGGACGAAATCTGGTGTCGCTGCCATCGAGTTTGCTCGCTGTTTTTTGGAACTGGCCAACCTGCCAAATTTGGCGCTCGATCGGCTCAGCCGCTATGAAGCAACGCTTTGGCGTCAAACCCGCCGCACCATTTACGCGCTTGAGATGTTGGAACGTCGTAAACCCCAGGAGCGATCACACCGTGTTTGGCAGTTCGGAATGAGAAACTCGGTCAAGTAGGATCCGCCCCCGCTCAAACCGATCGGCGGCACAGAGGTATGGGTCGGACAGGCGGCGATATCCGAATCAAATGTGCACCAAATTAGGTTTCCGTCGCTCTAGACATGCGAGGGGATTATTTTACTCGATCTGTGTGCGCCGCTAGCCATGCGCCAAAGCAACGCCCGGCGCGTGCGCCGGGCGTTCTATGATGGGGATCCGTATCGCTTAGCCGACCAATGGCCGCAATATTGGATACTCGTGGGTGAGTTGCAGCTTTTCCAGTAAGCCGTCTAGGCCGAAGACATGACCGGCGCGTTTAACTATGAGATAGACAAGTACGCCTGCATAGACGATGTGGTAATCGACCAGATAATTGTTCGCGTTCTCGATGTAGGGAAAGTCCATATGTGCGGTCCAGTACATGAGCAGCAGCATAATCGCGAACGGCGCACTCACTCGTACCAGCAGACCCGATATCAGAGACATTCCTATGAGCAGATGCCCATATTCCACCAGGTACGTCAGCATCGGGGCGATCGCTGGATTGGTAAGCGGCGCGTAGACGTCGTGAAAAGTTTTGACGTGACTGAGGAACCCGACGACGAATTTGTCATCCCCAAAATGATGGATTCCCGCCCATAGAAAAGTCCAGCCCATCGTAAGACGGAAAAATACGATGAGAGCCTTTTCAGAACTATTCATCGGATTATCGAGCGACATTGTGTTCTCCCGGAATTGAGCAATCTCCTTTGAAACCGTCCAACCGTACCGCAAAAAAAAGACACCGCATTGCGATAGATCAATGGATTAATCGCACAAATTTTTTTGTTGGACGAGCAAGCTCAAGTCGTTTGCGTCAGCGCTCGAGAGATTTCAGGTAGGCGATGATGTCGCCGACCTGACCGGGATCGAAGCGAAATTCTGGCATGGTCGGGTGACCGGTAACGATGCCTTCAGCGAGCGGTTCTTCCAGATCTTCGACTGGATAACGCTCGTGCAGCGTGCGAAAGGGAGGCGCGATCGGCAATGGACTGTCGCCCATCTTCCCGACTGCATGGCAGCGCGAGCAATTTGTACGAACGATCAGCAATCCGCGTTGTGCGGCCGGCGACAGCACCTCTTCGCCTTTGGCATGCAATGGAGCCAGCGCGAGAACAATTGCCAGCGCGTTGGATGTAAGGCCGATGCACAGCGGCAGGGCCTTTTGCATACCGCTGCGAAACCCCACTGTCCGAGCGCGCATTTCATGCCGCCGCGCGGTCGTTGGCTTCATCCTCGGTGGAAGGGAACGCCATGCCGGATATTGGCTCAACCCAGACGAGATGGTCCCGCACGCGCTTGACGCCGGGGACGTTCTCCGTCGCGACGATGAGGCCCTGGCGCTCGCGATCGTCCGTAATCACTCCATGAAGTTCAGCCACACCGTCCTTGACGATAACATTGACTCGCGGCGCCCAATCCTGCTTTGCGATCGCGGCAAGGATCTTTTCGCGGATTGCCGAATCGCCGCCGGTCGGCGATATGGCGTCACGGGATAGGCTTGCCAGCGCGTGCATGAGGTTGGCGCGGCTAATAATTCCGACCACGCGTCCGCCGCGGGTGACCGGAAGGCGTTTGACGTGATGCCGTTCCATTGCGTCGACGACCGCTTCGAGCGACTCGTCTTCGCCGATCGTCCGTGGGTCGGGCGTCATAATGTCTTCGACCTTCCGACCCGAACTGTGCGTGTATTCTTGTGCGAGCCTGCCAGGCCCGACAATAAATTCAAGCCACTTCGGTCGCTGCCGTTGAGTACCCAATTCGCTCCTGCGCAGAAAATCACCCTCGGTGACGATCCCGACTAGCTCCCTATCTTTATCGATGACGGGCAAGCCGCTGATTCGGTTCTGCAGCATCAAACGCGCCGCTTTGAGGACCGCTTCGTCGGCGCCAATGCAAATGACATTTGGTGTCATCACATCTTTGACTCGCATGGTCATATCCTCGATCTGGAGATTGCTTACAGCGACCCATGAACGTTCTATCATGCTGCCAGCGCGGCGCGGTTGCGCAACACGATGCGTCGTGAGGAGGGCGAAACCTCGATCGCGGACGCTGCTTCCAATGAGGTCAGGGTGCGCGACACGGTCTCGATGGTCAAGCCGAGATAGTCGGCTATATCTTGGCGGGACATCGGCAGTTCGATGGTGTTGTTTTCAGATGCGCGCTCCGCCATTTCCAGAAGGAAGCTGGCTACCCGTTCTCGCGCATTCTTGATCAACAGCAGAGTGCGATCTTGAACGCGGTGCAGCTCGCGACCGGTGAGCGCAAAGAGCTGCTGCGCCACCGAAGGGTCGCGACCAGCCAAGGTGGTCAGCGCGCTGCGCTTGACCACCAGCACTTTGGCGTCGCTGACAGCCTCCGCGGATAAAGTGTGCTCCTCGGCAAATTCGAGACCGAAAATATCTCCCGGCAAATAAAATCCGCCGACTTGGCGGCGCCCGTCGCTCAGGATTCTATAAGTTCGGACGCTGCCGCTAACGACCTTGTAAAGGTAGTCCGCAGGCTCGTTCTCGCCAAAAATTTCGCTATCGCGCGGGTAAGACATCGTTGCACCCATCAGATGCATCGACTGGCTGAGCGAGTCGGCATTGACTGCATCGGAGTGCACGGCGTTCGCGGGACGGCGCGTCGACACGCGGTGGATTTCATCCATGTGAGTTGACGGTTGCATAGTTTACCTCCGTGGGATTCGGAAGCGGATGCTAAACCTCGCGCGCACGTGGAAAATTCAGGTATTGACCCTAAGGGCTTTCCCTTAGCTGGACTTTTGCATGATTAACCCATTGAATTGGCAACCGTATCTCTGATTTACTGGGAGCGATCTAACCATCATCGGGTTTTTCCGATGGCCGACACCATCCACCGCTCGCCAAGCCTGGAGCCTAACGAGCTTTTGCAGCTCACCTTTTGGCGGCGAATCGCGTGGCAATACGGCGTGGCAATCGTGGCAATCGCCGCCGGAATTGCCGTCAAACTTGCCTTCGATTCACTGCTGCGCGGGGATGCCTCGTACATATTGTTTGTCCCCGCGGTTTTGATTGCCTCGGCACTGGGCGGTTGGGGACCGGGATTGCTCGCCACCGCACTCGGTGCAGTGCTTGGTTTGTTTTTTGTTGCACAGACGCGCCAGTTGGCGCTAGCCGACGCCGCGATCGGGCTCATATTCTCGCTGGTCGGATTTGCCGTGTCGTGGCGTGGCGCAATTCTGCTGCGCTTTCGGAACGTCGCAGACGCAAAGACTCAGGACGTCGAAGCGCGTACCGCACACCTGCAATCGATTCTCGACAACATTCCCGATGCCATGGTGGTCATCAACGAGCGCGGTCTGATCCAGTCGTTCAGCTTGGCCGCCGAGCGACTTTTCGGCCTTAGCGCCGCCGAGGTGCTTGGCAAAAACGTGAAAATCCTGATGCCGTCGCCGTACCGCGAGGACCACGATGGCTATATCGAACGCTATCTACGCACGGGCGAGCGGCGGATTATCGGCATCGGCCGTGTGGTGGTCGGGCAGCGTAGCGACAGCTCAACCTTTCCGATGGAGCTCGCGGTCGGCGAGATGCACGTGGGCGAGCAACGTTTTTTCACCGGCTTCATCCGCGATCTTACCGAGCGTCAGCAAACCGAAGCGCGTATGCAGGAATTACAGTCAGAACTTGTGCACATGTCGCGTCTGACCGCGATGGGCGAAATGGCCTCGGCCCTGGCCCACGAGCTCAATCAGCCGCTGGCTGCGATTGCCAACTACATGAAAGGATCGCGTCGGCTTTTGGAAGCTCGCCAGGATCAGAATCTGGCCCCGGTACGGGACGCCATGGAAAAAGCAGCGGATCAGGCCTTGCGCGCGGGCGACATCATCCGCCGGTTGCGTGACTTTGTCTCTCGCGGCGAGGGCGAGCGGCGAGTCGAAGATGTTAAAAAGCTGATTGAAGAAGGGAGCGCATTGGCGCTGGTCGGTGCCAAGGACAAAGGTGTGCGCGTGCGCTTTTCGTTTGCACCGCGGCTCAATTATGTCCTTGCCGATAAGGTGCAGGTCCAACAAGTCCTGCTCAACCTTGTCCGCAACGCGATCGACGCGATGGAGACCGCTCCGATACGCGAACTCGACGTTGCGACCTCCCCTGCCCCCGATAACATGGTCGAAATCAGCGTCGCGGATACCGGCGCGGGAATCGCACCGCAGATTGCCGATCAGCTGTTTCAACCATTCATCACGACCAAAAGCCAAGGCATGGGGGTCGGTCTGTCGATCTCCCGCACGATCGTCGAATCCCATGGTGGCTCAATCACGCAGCGGCCAAATCCCGGCGGCGGCACGATCTTCATCTTTACGTTGCCGGTCGTTAACAAAGAGGAGAGCGGCGATGGCGTCTGAAAATGTGGTGGCGCAGCCGGTTGTCCATATCATCGACGATGACGAAGGGCTGCGCGAATCGCTAGCGTTTTTACTCCGCAGCGCAGCGTTCGAGGTGAAAAGTTTTGAGTCAGCCAAAGCATTCCTTGATGTATTGCCGCATGCGGCGCCGGGCTGCATCATCACCGATGTGCGGATGCCCGATATCAGCGGCATCGAGCTGTTGCGACGCTTAAAAGAGCTCAAGATCGGCGTTCCCGTTATCGTTATTACCGGTCACGGCGACATTGCGCTCGCCGTCGAAGCCATGAAGATCGGGGCCGCGGACTTCTTCGAAAAACCTTTCGATGACGATCTCCTCGTCGCCAGCGTCCGCGCCGTCTTACGGCAGCGAGAAGGCCAAACGAAACGTGGCGCCAAACGCGCCGAAATTGAACACCGTATTTCAACCCTATCGCGTCGCGAAAAAGATGTGCTTACCGGGTTGATCGAGGGTCGCGCCAACAAGCAGATCGCCTTCGACCTCGGCATAAGCCCCCGCACCGTGGAAATCTATCGCGCCAACTTGATGAACAAGATGCAGGCTGACAGCCTCTCTGATTTGGTGCGCATGGCGCTGCTCGCCGAGATGCTCGGTTCCGACTGAAGCCGGCGGGCACCGCGCCTCTACCCATCCCCGGTTGCACCCATCGCTTGACCCAAATCAAAGCGAAGCCATCGCTGGTGCATCAGTATTGCCGCCAGAAGTTTGACGTTTCTCTGATCAACGCCAAGATCATCATGCCGCAACGGGAATTGGCAGCGCCGATACCAATTATCGCCGTCATCGATGACGATCCGGCTGTCTGCAACTCATTGAAGTTCTCGCTTGAACTCGAGGGATTCGCTGTGCGCGCCTATCGCAGCGGCGCCGAATTCCTCGCCGCCAGCGATTTCCGCGATTGCAAATGTTTTGTCATCGATCAGCGCATGCCCGCGATGAATGGGATGGAACTGATTGCAGAGCTGCGCAGGCGCAACGTATCCGCGCCGGCCATCCTCATTATCAGCCAGCCGAACCGGGTGCTGAGCGCCCGTGCGGCCGAAGCGCATGTGCCGATTATCGAAAAGCCGCTTTTGAGCAACGCATTGGTGGATAAGATACGAGAGGTATGCGCAGGCGCTTGACGCCGCTGACATATGCAATGAGCTCGGCGCTTGATTCACATCAATGAGCGAACCGACGACCTTTGCTTTAGCTGATCCTCGAAAGCAAAGAGGCTGATATGAGCGAAACATCCCACGTCCAATCACCCAGATTTTCTCGGCGTATTGTTCTTTTGCGTAGCGCAGGGTACGCGGCAGGGGCCGCTGCAGTGCTGTTGCCACTCAAGCAGGCTGCCGCGAAAATGAGCCAGCCCTCGGTGGCCTACCAGGATTCGCCCAAAGGCGATCAAAAATGCAGCAACTGCTCGCTATTTCAAGAGCCGAATGCCTGCACGCTGGTCGACGGCAATATCAGTCCAGAGGGCTGGTGCAAATTCTGGGTCAAAAAGGCCGGCTGAGGCCGCTCGGACGTCATTGTTATGAGCTACGAAGCGGCGCGGTACCCCCGTGGTAACCGCGCCGCCGCTCGCTTGGATCTCGATCGAGATCGCCCACGAGCGCCAAGATATTGCGCTTTCGGCGCACTCCAGCATTGATCCGCATCAATCAGGGTGCTGTTGCTGAAAAGCATCAATTCACGGGAAATTCGCATCGTGGTCTTTCCGACATAGCCCTTCCGGAATTTATTTTCTATCCTCCGTTGCCCCCGTTTAGCTAAGCGCCCGCCCGCGCGGCGGGCGGGGAGCTTGCGTGGAGCGATGAGTAAACAAGAGCCTGGATTCGCTCGGCTCTATCTGCCGCTAACCCTTGCGGCCCTACTCCTTGCGGTTTTCGCTCTAGTGGTTGAGTTCGGAGGACAGGCGCGCGCTTTGCCGAGCTACGCCCGGCAGACCGGCCAGCCCTGCGGCACCTGCCACACCGACTTCGCCGGCCTCACTCCCTATGGCCGGCGCTTTAAAATCAATGGCTACACGAATGGTGGCGGGCAATATCGAACAACGCTTTTCCCGTTTGACGATTCGATAGATAAACAAAGGCCGTGGGTGCCACCGATCTCGATGATGGCGATCCTCGGCTTCACCCACACGGAACCGGAGATGGCT
>Ga0306925_10005911_pt1 | contig 11310 bp, 8 predicted proteins | sample flu12Cox44000176_FD_203755 | JGI IMG/M metagenome (GOLD analysis project Ga0306925, IMG submission 203755) | Lab enrichment of tropical soil microbial communities from Luquillo Experimental Forest, Puerto Rico - flux8day.12C.oxic.44.000.176 (v2)... | ecosystem: Environmental > Terrestrial > Soil...
AACCCCGCCGAGACGCTGGGTGTGCAGGGATTCCCGGCGATGATGAACGCCGAGCAGTTCATCGTGGACCACCACGAGGCAACGGTCATCTCGCAAAGCTTCGCCGCGGCCGAGGAGACCTTCTCGGGCGCGCAGTCGCTGCAGAACCTGCGGCACGCGTTCATTTCCGCTGCGAACAATGGCGTCACCGTGCTGGGATCCTCCGGCGACGGCGGCTCGGCCAACAACTACTTCACGCCGGTGAAGAACCCGCGGGTAATACCGTTCCCGAGCGTCGAGTGGCCGGCATCCGACCCGCTGGTGACCGGCGTGGGCGGCACCTACCTGTGCACCGACCCCATCACCGGCACCGGCGTCGACACCGCCGACCCGCCGGCGAACTGCCAGCTGCCAGCCAATCCGACCGCAGCGCGTGAGGTGGGCTGGATCGACTCCGGCGGCGGCTTCAGCCACGTGTTCACCAAGCCGTCCTACCAGGACACGCTGCCCGCTGGCTCCACCCCCATCGACACCATGCGCGGCGTCCCTGACATCTCCTACCAGGCCAGTTCCCGCACCGGGGTGCTGGTCTACGACACCGCACCGGGAGATGCGACCGGCGGCCTGAACTGCCCCAGCGGCAACCCGTGCAGCGCGGGCTGGTACGTGGTCGGCGGCACCTCCTCGTCCTGCCCGCAGTGGGCCGGCCTGGTCGCGATCGCCGACCAGATCGCCGGGGGCGGCCTCGGCCAGATCAACCCCACCCTGTACGCCCTCGCGGCCGGGCCGAACTACGGCACGTACTTCTACGACGTGACCACCGGCAACAACCAGGCCAACCCGTCCATCCCCGGTTACCCGGCCACCACCGGCTGGGACCCCGTCACCGGCCTGGGTACGCCCAACGCCGCTGCCTTGGTGCCCGCGCTCGCGGGTCACTAAGCGGGGTGCTGACCGGGGGGAGCGACCCCCCTGGAACCCCCCGATGGCCCAGCGGTCCGCGTGACTCCCTCACGCGGACCACGGCCCCGGGGCCGTGCAGGAGCGGCTCCGGAATCTGACGGCCAAGGCCCCCGCGACACGGTCGCGGGGGCCTTAGCCTTACTAACCCGGGGGAGCGACCCCCGGACCCCCGGGGCCGATGGCGCCTGGCCGGCTAGCCGGCAGGCCCCATCGCGCGCGCTAGCCGGGGGAGCGACCTCCCGGACCCCCCGGTGGCCTGCCGCCGATAGGCGGGGCCCGTCAGCCCTGGTAGGCCAGCGTCGCGAACTGCGACCGGCCGCCGAAGGGGCCGCTGGTCCCGGTGACGACGGCGTTCCCGCCGCTGACGACCACGCCCGCGGCATTGTTCTGCGCGCCGGTCACGGCGTACCGGGCGGACCAGAGCTGGGCGCCGCTGGTGGCCCCGTACGCCACGGTGGCGTAGTCGGCCGGGGTGTTGTAGTTGGCGATCGACGTACCGGTGACGTACACCGTGGCCCCGTCCGGGCTGACCGCGAGGCCGGCGGCGTTGTCGTTCACGTTCGCCGTGCGGTAGCTGGCCAGCCAGAGCTGGTGGCCGGTGGCCGCGTCGTAGCCGATCGTGGCGTACTCGTTCAGGCCGCTGGCCTGCCCGGCCGAGCCGGTGACGTACACCGCCGACCCGTCCGGGGACAGCGCGATAGCGCTGCTGCCGGTCGCCTGCGAGGTCGCCGGGCCGTGGTAGGTGGCCTGCCACATCTTGAAGCCGTTGCCGGCGACGATGGCTGCGGTCCAGTAGCGCTGCACGCTGCCGGGGGCCATGCTGCCGCCGGTGATGTACACGGTCGAGGAGTCCGGGCTGACCGCCAGGGACAGATGGGACCGCCGGTAGGCCTGCTTGTAGGCGTCCATCCAGAGCTGGATGCCGTTGGTGGCGTCGTAGGCGATGATCCCGCTCGATCCGGCGATGAACACCCGCGACCCGTCCGGGCTCACCGCGATGGACGTGAGGGTGTGGCTCACGTGTGGCGGGGTGTTGGAGCTGGTGTTCCACACGGTGGCCCCGGTGGCGGCGCTCAGGGCGACCGTGACGTAGCTTCTGGACGCGTGGCCCCCGAAAAAGTCACGCCTGCCTGTGACGAAGACCGTCTTGGAATCCGGGCTTACCGTGACGGCCCGGAACTGCGCCACTGAGGCATCCGTGTCCGGCGTGGTCAGCCAGAGCTGGGCCCCGGTGGTCGCGTTGTAGGCGATCACCAGGTAGTCGTTGAAACCGGCCCTGGCCAGGTCACCGGCCACATAGACGGTGGTGCCGTCCGGGCTGACCGTGATGGAGGGGACGCCCGCGCCGCCCCGGGGATGGCGCCTCGTGCCCTGGTACCTCTGCACCCATAGCTGCCTGCCGGTGGTCGCGTTATACGCCACCGTGACCTCGTTCCGCAGGCCGATCGACGTCTTGGCGGTGATGCCGGTGACGTATACGACGGCCTTGTCCGGGCTGGCGGCCACCGAACTGGCGGTGGCGGACACGAACGCCCCGCCGAACCGCTGCAGCCACACCTGCGTCCCGCCCGGCACCGCCGTGCTCCGCTGGCCGGTGGCCGCCCTGTGTATCGCGCCGGCCCCCGAAGACGCCGCGGCCGCGCCGGGCACTGCGATGGCGAAGACTCCTGTGGCGGCCAGCGTGATGATGGCGGCCGGCCGGTAAGTCAACCTCACTGCTGTTTCCTCTATCCCTCGGCTGTGATCGTCGCGTGGCCGAACAAGTACGCGGTAACCACTGGTTACCCCTCTAGTGGGGGACGCTCTGCTGAGCCTTGAGGTTGACGGGCGAGGCTGCACGAGACTTGTGGGGCGAGGATCGGGGCGGGTGCGGGGCGAATCGGTGATGTGGCGGCTGGCTGAACGCCTGCCGCCACATCGCCGATCCCCGCTTAGCCGGCCGCCCCTATGACGGCGATGCCTTGGACCTCGACGAGCGCATCGGTGTCCCAGAGGCGGGATACGCCGACTGCGGCCATGGCGGGGTATTCCCGGCCGCATAGCCTGCGCCATGCCTGGCCGATTTCTCGTGCCTGCGCACGGTACTCCGCGAGGTCAACAGCGTAGATAGTGAGACTGACTAGGTCGGAGGGCTCGCCGCCCGCGGCTCGGAGGGCTGCTAGCAGGTTGCTCAGTGCCTGCTCGAACTGGGGGATCAGGCCGCCGCCCACGATGGGGCCGTCCGGGGCGTAGCCGGTCTGCCCGGCCAGGAAGACCAGACGTCCGCCGGTGGCGGCTATCGCGTGGGAAAAGCCTGACGGCTGGGCCAGGTCGCCGGGGTTGATCCGCTCGATGCTCACCGGCCCGTGATACCACACCGGCCCCGGGCCGGGGCCGGTGTGGTCCGCCTGGTCAGGCTGATTCCGGGGCTGGGCGGGGGTCAGTGGCCTGCCGCGTAGAAGATGACGTGCTCGGTCTTGATCTTGTTGTTCTCGTCCACGAGGTACAGGCGCGCGCCGGGCAGGGTGGCCTTGCCCGCGCCGAAGTCGGCCTCCACCGTCAGCATCAGCAGCGCGTTGCGCTCGTCGCCGGTGCTGCTGAGGATGCGCAGGCTGCCGGGCACGACGGCCTGCGCGAACTGGGTCAGGCCGACCATGTAGTCATCGGCGCCGGTCAGGTCGGTCGCGGGCGGCATCGGCTGGGTGGTGATGGCGGTGACCCTGACGTCGGGGGCCAGGGCGGTCCGCGCGGTGTCAAAGTCGTGGTTGGTCCACGCCTCCACGTGCGCGCGGGCGACGGCGACGGCCGGGGATTCCTGCTGAGCAGACATTGGGATTCTCCTTTACTGGCTGAATGAACTCCGGTACTGCTGATCTAGACGGCAGCCGGCCACGAAGACTGGGCGGCCGGCGGGCGCCCAGTTCCCGGTCGTGCCGTCGTCTGTATTGGCCCGCTCGCGCCGGGCCGCAACACACATGGCGGGAGGGTTGGGCGGTGGCCGCGGACTTGCTTGCCCGGGCACAGGCGGGAGACGGGGACGCGTTCGGCGAGCTTGTCAACCCGTACCGGCGCGAACTGCAGGTGTACTGCTACCGGTTCCTCGGCTCGGTGACCGACGCGGAGGACGCGCTGCAGGACACCCTCCTGTCGGCCTGGCAGGGCCTGCCCGGCTTCGAGGGGCGCGCTTCGATCCGGACCTGGCTGTACCGGGTCGCCACCAGCCGGTGCCTGGACGCGCTGCGCTCGTCCCGGCGGCGGCCGCCGGTGAGCCCGGCCGCGGCGGATATGACCGGGCTGGAACCGCCCGAGCCGACCCGCCTCGGCGAGTTGCTCTGGCTCGAGCCCTACCCGGACGCCCTGCTCGAAGGCGTGGCCGACGCCGCCCCCGGCCCCGAAGCCAGGTATGAGTCCATGGAAGCCATCTCCCTGGCCTTCGTCACGGCCCTGCAACTGCTGCCGCCGCGCCAGCGCGCCGCCGTCATCCTCCGTGACGTACTCGGCTTCCACGCCCGTGAGGCCGCCAGCATCCTGGACACCAGCGAGGAGTCGGTGACCAGCGCGCTCAAGCGGGCCCGCGCGGCGCTGGAGCGGCACCAGCGCTCGTCACCGGGGCGGGAGCCTGCCCCGCCGCCCGGCTCCGCCGCCGAGCAGGCGGTCGTGGACCGGTTCACCGCCGCGTTCGAGAGCGCCGACGTTGCTGGCCTCGTTGCGTTGCTCACCGAGGACGTCTGGCTGACCATGCCACCGCTGCCGCTGGAATACCAGGGACGCGACCTGGCCGCCGGATTCCTCACCGCCACGGCGTTCCGCCCCGGCTGGACCGCCCGGCTGATCCCGGTACGGGCCAACCACCAGCCCGCTTTCGGCCTCTATGTCCGCGACCCGGAAACGGGCCGGTTCTACACCGTGGGGCTGATGGTCCTGACCCTGTCCGGCGGCGATGTCTGCGCGATGACCCGCTTTGACGCCAGCACGCTGCCCCGGTTCGGGCTCCCGGCCGCCCTGGAGAACTAGGGCATGGCCCATCGATCTACGGGCACACCCTGAGCAGCGCGGGCTGCCCGCACTCTTCGCCGGGCTGGCTCGGGGCCGGGGTGCGCGCGATATTTTGTGCGGATGACGGGCGTGACGGAGGCGACAGGGCGAGGTGCGCAGCCCCGGCAGCTGATCGTGACCGTCTACGGGCTGTACTCGCGGGGCGCGGGCGGGTGGATGTCGGTCGCTTCGCTGGTCAGCCTGCTGGGGGACCTGGGTATCGATGAGCCTGCCGTGCGGTCTTCGATCTCCAGGCTGAAGCGGCGGGGGATCCTGGTGGCCAGGCGGCTGGGCGGGGCGGCGGGGTCGAGGCCAGCAGAGCGCGGGGCGGCGGGGTCGAGGCCAGCAGAGCGCGGGGCGGCGGGGTCGAGGCCAGCAGAGCGCGGGGCGGCGGGCTATGAGCTGTCGGGGGAGGGGCAGGCGATCCTGCGGGAGGGTGACCACCGGATCTTCCGCACGGAGCGGGCACGGCTGGGGGATGGCTGGCTGCTCGCGGTGTTCTCGGTGCCCGAGTCAGAGCGGCACCAGCGGCACGTGCTGCGGTCCCAGCTCAGCCGGCTCGGGTTCGGCACGGCCGCGCCCGGGGTGTGGATCGCCCCTGCTTACCTGCACGAGGCGACCGTGGAGATGCTCGCCCGGCTTGGCCTGTCAGGGTATGCGGACCTGTTCCATGCCGACCACCTGGCCTTCGGTGACCTGGCCAGCAAGGTGCGCCAGTGGTGGGACCTGGACCGGACCGAGCGGCTGGCCAGCGACTTCGTTGCCGCCTACGAACCGGTGTTGCTCGGCTGGCAGGGGCGCCGGGCCGCGTCCCGCCCGCGCGAGGCGTTCGCCGACTACGTCAGGGTGCTCACCGACTGGCGCCGTCTGCCTTATCTGGACCCCGGCCTGCCCGCCGAACTCCTCCCGCCCGGCTGGACCGGCGCGCGGGCGGCGGAGATCTTCTTCACCCTGCAGTCCCGGCTGGCCGGAGCCGCAGGTGAGCACGCCGCCCGTGCCACCGGAGAGCAGCCTGCGAGCGGTTCCTTCGCGGCGGCGCAGGGGTAAGGTCCACACTGCCGGTTCTGGCGGCGCTTGTCCCGGTGCCATGATCGGACCGCGAACACGCGCGAACGCGGGAGGCTGGCGGCGGCCGGTTCCCGGCGAGGAGGCGACCAGATGACCAGCATCGCCCCAGTGGCCAGCCCGGTGGACTTCGCGGAATTCGGCGACTACTCGGTGAAGTCCCCGGTGCGGCCCGACGGGGCCTTCGTCCGCCCGCTCTACCCGTTCCAGGGCCGGATCACCTCCGACGGTTCCAGCGGGTTCCCGGCCGAGGCCGGCCGCTACCACCTCTACGTGTCCCTGGCGTGCCCGTGGGCCCACCGCAGCGTGATCGTGCGCGGGCTGCTGGGGCTGGAGGAGGTGGTGTCGCTGTCGGTGGTGGACCCGGTCAGGGACGGGCGCGGCTGGGCGTTCCGGGAAGGCCCGGGACACGGTCCCGATCCGGTCAACGGGTTCACCCTGATCCGGGAGGCCTACGAGGCGACCGAGCCGGGTTACGACGGGCACATCAGCGTGCCGGTGCTCTGGGACCGGCAGACCTCGCAGATCGTCAGCAACAACTTCCCCGACATCACGATCGACCTGGGCACGCAGTTCGGTGCGTGGGCGACACCGGGCATCGACCTGTACCCGCAGCCACTGCGGACGGAGATCGACGCGCTCAACGACCGGGTGTACACGTCGGTCAACAACGGCGTCTACCAGTGCGGGTTCGCGGGCACGCAGGAGGCCTACGACGCGGCGGTCGGCACCTTGTTCGCCACACTGGACGAACTGGAGGAGCGGCTGGACGACCGCCGGTACCTGTTCGGCGACCAGATCACCGAGGCAGACGTGCGCCTGTGGGTCACGCTGGCCCGCTTCGACAGCGTGTACGTCACCCACTTCAAGGCGAACATCCGCCGGATCGTGGACTACCCGAACCTCTGGGCCTATTCGCGTGACCTGTACCAGCACCCGGCGTTCGGCCCGTCCACGGACTTCGATCACATCAAGCGGCACTACTACATGACCCATCCGCACCTGAACCCGCAGCGGATCGTGCCGGCCGGGCCGGTGCTCGACTGGTCCGAGCCACACCACCGCGACAAGCTCGCCGCGTAACCCGCCCCACGGGCCCTGCCAGCTCACCTTCGCTGGGTCAGGGCGCGGGCTGGGCCGAGGAGCGAGTCAGCGCCTGGACTGCGCAGGCGACACCGCCGCCGGCCAGGCCTGCGGTTAGCCCGATGACGACGCTGAGCATCTGATGGGCGACCATGGCGCCGTACATGTCTTGGAGCAGGAACCCGCTGAGGCTGCCGATGCCGCTGCGGTGGTAGTCCGCTACCGCCCCGTCTCCCACCCAGAAGCGGTACCACCCGGCCGTGCCCCGCAGTGCGTACGCCAGCGGCAAGAAGCCCGCGCTCCACCCGGCGGTGCCGATAACCAGTGCCCAGCAGCCGCTGGCAGCTCCCTTCGCCGGGCGCCTGGTGAGCCATCCGGTGAGCGCTCCGGCGAGCCCGGCGACGCCGGCGAACCAGGCGTACACGGTCACCGCACCCCGGTCGAAGCTCAGCTTGAAGCCGGCCAGCTCCAATCCGAGCACGCTCACGTACCCGATCGCGAACAGCGCGCCCGGCAGCAGGCAGGTCAAGGCCGGACGCGGTCTCCTTTCCAGCGCCATCGGGCCGGCCACGGCCGCGACGGCGATGGCGCACTGGACGGTGATCGCGGCGAGTCCCGCCCATAGCGCCGGGCTCCGGCCCTGCGGGACGACCACCAAGCCCGCCACGATCAGCGCGACATTCACCGCCAGCACCGCCAGGACGGCGCCGGTCACCCACGGCACCCTGCCGGTGACGAGGCTGCCCCGGGCCGGGCGACCGTGCTCAGTGGCCATCTGGACCTCCCCGGCCGATGGGAACGGCCGTGTCCCCCGACCGTCGGCGACTGAGCTGCATGTTGAGCACCGCGCCGAGCAGGAGGACATAGACGGCGAGATAGACGGCCAGCATCCCGATGACCAGCCCGGCCAACGCGCCGTACACCGCGGTGTACCGGGTCGACACAGCCACGTAGGCGCCGAACCCCGACGTCACCAGCACGATGCCAACCGCCGACGTCACGGCCCCGGGCAGCAACGCCCGCGCGCCGACACGGCGGCCCACCGCGAAGCGGTAGAGCGCGCCGACACCAGCCGTGATTGCCAGCAACGCGACCGGGATGCTGACAACCGCCCACAGGCCGGGCGTCCGCGCCTGCTCCACCGAGGTCGCGATCGCAGTGACGCCGACCATGACAACCACCACCAGGGCGCCCACCAGGGCGCGGCCGCGGGCCTCGACGAAGCTTTGTGGCGGCAGCCCGTAAGCCACCCGAATAGCCCGATCTAGGTTGTAGACACCAGCCGAAGCGCTCCATACCGCCAGGACCACAGATACCGCCAGGCCAAGCGACACCCCGGCGTGATCGCTGACGGTGACCTGTCGAAGCTGCTCCGTGAGAAGCCCGCCCAGCGAAGACGGAGCGTCACGCGCCAACGTGCCGAGATCGGCGGCGACCCGCTCGGGGCTGACCGCCAGCCCGAACAAGCTCACCACCGCCACCACCGTCGGCAGCGCCGAGATGACCACCCAGAACGCCGCTCCCGACGCCGCCAATCCGACCTGCTCGGCGCTCTGCTCGCGCAGCACCCCACCCGCCAGCCCAACCATCGCGGCGAAACGTGGGTGCTGCCGGAGGGTCTGATCGGCGTCGTCCCGGACCTCCGCCAGGTCACGGTCGGCGCCCTGCACGTCACGATGAGCGCGGCGCAAATACCGCTCCGAACGTTCGCGTGCCTCGCGCCGCCACCTCACCCGCAGATGCTACGACGGCTGGCCCTCAGGCGAACCACGTGTTCAGCTGACCGGTTGCCTGTTGGCTATCTCTCCTGGTGGATCGGCTGGAAGTAGTGGTCGAGGGTCCAGGCGGTGAGCTGTGCTCCGATGTCTCTGGCGGCGGTGTCGGCGGTGCGGAAGTGGATCCCCTGCCACACCCTGGCATCGACCACATCCTGGAGCAGCGCGCCGCCACAGTCATAGTGGCGCTGGACACCGGGCACCGCCGTGGAGGTGAGTGTCAGCTGCAGATGCCGGGTCTGGAACAGATTCTCCAAGCCGTGGGCCACGGTCGAGTTGAACGCGTTGTACCCGCTGGGGTACTCAGGGTATGGCGGCGTCGTGATCAGCGGCGCCCAGCTGGGGTCGGCGCTGGTCGCCGGGTTGCCGTCGGTGTCGGCCAGGCCGATCGCGGTGACCGGCCGCCAAAGACCATAAATGTACTTCGCATGCCAGACCGAGATTTCCGCGTCCGCGACGCTCATGCCGATCGCGGCGAACATCCGGGCGGCGTCGGCGATGTCCAGGTGCCGCACGCTGACCTGGTCGCGCAGCGCGGCGTTGTATTGCACCAGCGGGTTGCCGGAGAAGAACTGTGCGGTGCTCGTCTGGTCCGGCGTGCGGGCCGCCGAGTTCATCGAGCCCAGCGCCTTGACCTCGGCGAAGTCGCGTGTGTAGCGCACTGAGGTGAGCGCCAGCGGGGCCGGCGGGGCGAACTGGGTGGCGCTGTGCACCAGCAGTGGCGTCACAAAGCCGAGCCACGGGGCCGACATGGCCGCCCCTGACGTAGGCCGCCAGACACCCGGCAGCGGCGGCTGGGTGAACTGGATGTCGGCGTGGCGGCCGTCGTACGCGCGCAGCCGGATCACGCTATCGGCGGCGCGGGCGCCGAATTCGATGCCCTGCGCCTTCGCTTTGCCGGCGGGGATCTGCGCCAGCGACGCGGCGTAGGAGGCATCCAGGGCCGCCTGCGCAGACGGCACGTAGGTCACCAGCACCTGGTGCGCGGCGGCTACTGCGGCCGCCTGCGCCGAGGCCCCGCGAGGCGCGTGCGCGTGGAACCGGTACGGCGTGTAGCGCCCCTCGACGCCGATCACGGCGTTATACACAGCCGCCTGTACGAATGCCGTGTACAAGATGTCCTCGACCGGCTGCGTGGTCGCGTCGCCCGCCAAGGTGGCTACCGCGATCGCGTTCCACTCGGAGACGACCGCCGGGTCCTCCGCCGACGCTGGCACCGGCGTGGTGCCGGCAAAACTCGTCCCGGGAGCGGCGATGCCGATCGCGAGCACGGCGGCGGCAGCCAGCACGCCCCCCGTTCGGCGAACAAGAAACCGGCGAGGCGCACGGCAAGCCGGCACGGCGCCATCGGCAGAACTGATCTGGTGGTCCATCGATATTCCCCCGTGAATTGATCGGATGCGGCCCCCGCCACATCCGACTGCACCAACTCGCCCGGCAAAGATCTGGGCGAAACAAGCCACCAGCAGAAGCCAATCCCGTGTCACACGGCTGCAAAGCCGGTGGAGAAGGTATGGAGATCCACTGCCGCACGCCGGGCTTGCTGGCAGGAGCCGCCACGTCGCAAGCGGGCGGCAGCCCGCGTGCTACCAGGTCGTACGTGCCCGCCATCCTTGACGATCGCATCAGGTCGATGGCATGATCTGCCGGCAAAGGGGCGGGTAATTCCAGGTCTTCCGCGCAACGCTCCCCCGAGGCCGGTGCTGCTGCCCGGTTTATCCACGGTCACCCCGCGCCAGTTTGCGGCATGCCGTCCGGGAGATAGTGGGGGGTGGCGATGCGCGGTCTGATACGCCGTATCACGGTGGCCGTCGGTGCAGTGGTGGTGTTGCTAGGACCTGCGGTAGGGGCTGCAGCTTCGGTGAACGCTGTGCCCGCAGCGTTTTCCAGCGGTCCGATGCCAGGGTGGTCAATCGTCCAAACGCAGAATTCCTTGGCGCGCACGGGCCAGCTCGCCGGGGTCTCCTGCCCTAGTTCGTCCTCTTGCACCGCGGTGGGGAATTTCATCCGAGGCTCGGGCGTCGCCGTGACCCTCGCGGAGCACTGGGACGGCCGCAGGTGGGCCATCCAGGCCACCCCCAGCCCCCGGAAGGCGAAGCTGAGCCTCTTGTTCGGCGTGTCCTGCTCGTCGCCGTCAGCGTGCACCGCGGTCGGCCAGGCCGTCAGCAACCAAGGCGCCTCAACGCCCCTGGCGGAGCGGTGGAACGGCACCCAGTGGCGCATCCAGGCCACCCCCAATCCTCCGGTGGGGAACGGCGCCCTGTTCGGCGTGGCCTGCACCTCATCCTCGGCGTGCACTGCCGTCGGGAGCTCGAACTCGGGGACCTTGGCCGAGCACTGGAACGGCACCCGGTGGCGCATCCAGGCCACCCCCAGCCCCTCCGCGGGCGGCGGTTTCTTGGCCAGCGTGGCGTGCGCGTCGGCCTCAGCG
>Ga0306925_10005913_pt1 | contig 11308 bp, 9 predicted proteins | sample flu12Cox44000176_FD_203755 | JGI IMG/M metagenome (GOLD analysis project Ga0306925, IMG submission 203755) | Lab enrichment of tropical soil microbial communities from Luquillo Experimental Forest, Puerto Rico - flux8day.12C.oxic.44.000.176 (v2)... | ecosystem: Environmental > Terrestrial > Soil...
TGATTAGGATGGCGGAGGAAATTCCCCACCGGCGGTGGATCGTCTGGCACAATATTCATTGCGGAAGTGCCGATTGGGTGTAGTGGTTCTCCTGCGCAACTCGTCAGCAATTTTCATTTGTGCCAAAGACCGCCACCCCACCGGGGCGGCGGCCCTTCCGCTGACCGAAAGTCTGCGTGCTCGTGGGTTTGCCAACTGACTGCGTGACACCGCAAAATCTAGAAAGGGACGCTGCCAATGCGGACTACTTCAGCTGCTTGGCTGCGGCGAAGCGGTGCTCCCACCTTGTAGTCATTCTTACCGGCAGCGCCTAGCCATGTCGTTCCTGGGAGGGCGAGGGTGAAGAACCAGTTCTGGACTGCACCTAACCAGCTCACGCTATTGCGCCTGATCTTCATCCCATTTGTGCTTACCAATGTTCTCGAAGGAAACTGGCGCTGGGCGCTTGGTTTGCTCGTCCTCGCCGGGCTCAGCGATGGACTGGATGGCTGGCTGGCACGCGTTCTCAATCAGCGCACTCTGCTCGGGCAGTATCTCGATCCCATCGCCGACAAGCTACTGCTGAGCTCACTATTCCTGGTGCTGTCGATCGCGAAGAAAATTCCGTGGAAGTACACCGTCCTGGTGCTAAGCCGCGACGTCTGCATTCTGGCAACCGCCATGGCACTCTATGCAACCGTAGGCTTCCGTGACTTTCGGCCCAGCATCTTCGGCAAGATCAATACCGTTTGCCAGATTGGTGCTGTCTTTTTCGTGGTTCTGGCTCAGGTGATCCCGGCGACGCCGGTGATCATGCTCCAGAGACTCCTGTTGTACGCAACCTTTGCCTTCACGCTGCTGTCAGGTGTGCACTACATTCTTCTGACCGGCAGTCGCCTGGCTCACGAAAACCATAAGCTGCCAGCCACATAATGGCCCGGAATCTTTCATCTGCCTCTGTTGCCCCCCTCGAGACCTCGGGGCATCGCTTAAGGGTCATCGTGGCCTTTGCCCTGGTATATGTCTTCTGGGGATCGACGTACCTCGCCATCAGAATCACTTCCGCGGAAGGCATTCCTCCCTTTGTCATGTGCGCCGTGCGGTTCCTGATTGCCGGTCCGCTGATGCTCGCGGCCTGCGCGGCATTTGGGCGCAATATACGCCTCGGCTTCGATGAGGCATGGCGAGTAGCCCTGATTGGCGTTCTGCTGCTGGTCGGTGGCAATGGCGGGCTGGCTTGGGCTGAGCAATATGTGCCGACGGGATTTGCAGCATTGATCATTGCCGTGACTCCCATCTGGTTTTTGGTACTGGAGACGTTTGTATTTCGCGGCGATCGCATCAGCCGCCGCGGATGGCTCGGTGTGGCGCTGGGAATTCTCGGCATCGTCATCCTGGTCTGGCCAAGGATCGCGTATGGCTACGCTCTTGGTGAAATGCAGGTAGTTGGCGCAATCAGCTTGCTGCTCTCGTCCTTCAGTTGGGCCGTCGGTTCGGTGCTTTCACGCAAGTGGCAGATGAAGGTCGATCCGCTGGTAGCGACAGCTTGGGAGATGCTGTTTGCTGGCCTAGCCCACGTTCTCCTCGCTTTAGCCACCGGCCAGACACATCGCGCAGTGTTCAATCGGAAGGGCGTGATTGCCGTATTCTACTTGGTTGTATTCGGATCGTGGATCGGATACACCGCCTACATCTGGCTGCTGAAGCATGTACCAACGCCCAAGGTCGCGACCTATGCTTACGTGAATCCCATCGTCGCCGTGCTGCTGGGAGTGATGGTGCTGCACGAGAGCTTCGACCGCTTCCTGCTGGCTGGAACAATCGTCATCGTCGCCGCGGTGGCGCTGGTCACAACCGCCAAAGTGCATACCGGCGAGAGAACGGAAATCGCCGGCGAAGGCCTGCCGGCGCTGGACTCGGAAGTCTGAAGGACTCTATCTCCGCTTCCATCTCACACCATCCTTAGTGTTTTCCAGAATAATGCCGTTCTCGGCCAGTTGCTTGCGGATCGCGTCGGAGCGCGCGAAATTCCGCGATTGCCGTGCCTGCGAATGCTGGGCCACCAGCTCCTCGACTTCCACATCCGACAAGGACGCAGCCTTCGCCATCTCGGCTGCTGCAGGGCTGATCTGGTCGGTCTTGCCTTCGGTTGCGGCCCACTCGACGGCCGCTCGAACCTTGGCGGAGTCGTCATCGCGCAGCACCGCGAAGATCTCATCGAATTGATCAAGCACCTTCAAAATCTTTGCCACATCATCCCGTTTCACCTGTCCGCTGTCGAGGGCGGCATTGACGTCGCGCACCAGGTCGAAAATTGCACCCAGTGCCCGAGCCGTGTTCAGGTCGTCCTCCAGTCCGGCGCGCATCTCCGCCGACGCTCGCTCCGCCAGCTTCGCGACCGAGGGATTCGAATCTTCGGCAAACTTCGAGCTTTCGAGCCGCAGCTTAAGGTTGCGCAGCCGATCTACGGAATTTGCTGCCGAGGTCAAACCGTCAAAGGTGAAATTCAGCTGCTTATGATGGGGAACGGACATCAGCAGGAAGCGGATCGATGACGGCTTGTGCCCCATCAGCATCAGGTCACGGACGGTATAGAAGTTCCCCGCGCTCTTCGCCATCTTCTCGCCTTCAACCAGCAGGAAGCGCGAATGTATCCAGTACTTCACAAACGGCTTTCCGGTCAGCGCTTCCGACTGCGCGATTTCATTTTCATGGTGCGGAAAGATCAGGTCCTCGCCGCCGCAGTGAATGTCAAAGCTGTCCCCCAGGTACTTCATCGACATCTGCGAACACTCGATGTGCCAGCCGGGGCGGCCGGGGCCGATCTCGGTGTCCCACTGCGCCTCGCCGGGTTTCGGAGCCTTCCAGAGCGCGAAGTCGCGGGCATTGTCTTTCTCGTACTCATCCACGTCCACGCGGGCTCCGTCCGTCATGCCGGCGAAGTCTTTCTTCGACAACTTGCCGTACTCGGGGAATTTGGCTATTCGGAAGTAATACGATCCGTCTTCGGTGGCGTAGGCATAACTTTTATCGCGGAGCGCGGCTATGAAATTCGCCATTTCGTGGATGTGGTCGGTGGCTTTGACGATCATCTCCGGCCGCTCAATGTTTAGCGAGTCGGCGTCTTGCAGGAACGCCTGCGTGTATTTCTTGGTGTACTCCTGCACCGTCACACCTTCGCGCGCGGCGCCGCGGATGATCTTGTCCTCGACGTCGGTGATGTTCATGACGTGCTTCAGCTTGTAGCCCGCCTGCTTAAGAAAGCGGCGCAGTACGTCCACTGCCACGAAAGTACGGAAATTGCCGATGTGTCCATAGTCGTAGACCGTTGGGCCGCAAGCATACATGCGAACCACGTTATCTTCGAGAGGGTGAAACTCCTCAATCTGGCCGGAGAGGGTATTAAACAGCTGCAGCGCCATGAACCTTCCCTGATGGAGTACAGAATCTTCGATTGTAGGGAAGGGCGAGAAAGGGGGTCAAACCAGGGGCGGCTAAGGGCCAATTACCCCCGTCGGTAACGCGGTTACCCGTTTTTGAAGAAACCACATGAGTATGCCGGATACAAGCATCGGAACTGCGGAAAGGGCGAAGCCCGGGTAAATGGATCCGGTGTAGCGGCCCACCGCGCCAATCAGGTAAGGACCGGCGAAGCCTCCGAGGTTGCCGCAACAATTGATCAACGCAATGCCAACCGCCGCCGAGTATCCCGCGAGGAACTCATTGGGTATTGCCCAAAAAGGACTCAGCGAGCTGTAGACGCCGGCTGCGAGCAGAGACAGAAGAATGAGGGCGGTCACCGGGGAATGGGGCGTTCGCAGGAGCAGGAGAGCTATACCGCCTACAGTTACAGGGACAGCGACGTGGAATCTTCGCTCCAGGCGACGGTCGGAACTGCGGGCGACGAGAACCATGGCAAAGAGGCCGACCAGGTTGACCAGCATCAGGGATACGCCCAGCGCGACATTGGAGTAGCCGGCAGCGGCCGACCTCACTACCTGCGGGCCCCAGAAATTGAGTGCGTAGCTGCCGACCATAATTCCGAAGTAAATGAGAGTCAGGTGCCAAACTCGTGCATTGGTGAGCGCTTCGCGTGCCGAGTGGCGACCATCGGCGAGCTTTTGTTGCTCTTCTTTCTTCAGTTGCGCCAGCAGCCACCTCTTCTGCTCAGGATTGAGAAATCTCGCGTCAGCAGGGCCGTTCGGAAGAGTCAGGTAGGTTAGGACACCGAACAAGATTGCCGGCAATCCTTCCAGGACCAGCAGCCACCGCCAGCTACTGAGTCCTAGCCAGTGCACGTGATCCAAAATGACGCCTGAGATGGGAGCGCCTACGATGTTGGTTACCGGGAGGGCGGCAGCGAACAGCGCAGTGGTTTGTGCCAGGTCGCGCTCACGAAACCAGTAGGTGAGGTAAAGAATGATCCCCGGGAAGTACCCGGCCTCCGCCAGACCCAGCAGGAAGCGCATGAGATAGAGCTGATGCACGTTTTGAACCAGGCCGGTCAACACTGCGATGAGCCCCCAGCTAAGCAGAATGCGTGCGATCCAGATGCGGGCTCCGAGCCTGTGCAGCAAGTAGTTGCTGGGAACCTCAAAGAAGAAATAACCGACGAAAAAAACGCCGCTCAGAAAGCCAAACTGCTGGCTGGCAATCGCCAGCTCCTGGTTCATGGTCAGGGCGGCGAAGCCGATATTGATTCGGTCAATGAAAGCGATGACGAAGACAGCAAAGAGGAATGGAATGAGCCGCACGCGCACCCAGCGAACGGTGTTCGCTTCAAAGGAACGTGCAGAAACTGCGGCCCATGACGCGATGCTCATTTCTGGCTCAACAGCTTACTACCGTCGGCGGCGGACGAGTTGCCGCAAGGTCGAAGGTTGCACCCGGGTACCCCAGCTTCGTTGGAGGCGGCAGGCCGAGTTGGTTGTGTCTGTCACGTCAGCGCAGCCAAACGTTGGTTGATGCGAGGGAGAAGGGGAACGGCAGCGGATCCTGGGCAGTTACGGGGCTTCGATTCGGGCAAAAATCGCCCGTTCCGCAAAGGAGAGTGTCAGGCACGGGCGCACTCCTGGTGCTTGACAGGTGGAGCGGGCCGGATTAGGGTTGCGAAACGAAGCGGGAAAAATTTCGGCTCCAGGAGACGATATGGTTTCCCTAGCTGCGCTTTGGCTGCCGGTCGTGCTGGCCGCGGTGGTTGTGTTTATTGCCAGCTCCATCATGCACATCGTACTGCCGTATCATCGCAGTGACTGCTCCCAGCTTCCCGACGAAGACAAAGCCCTGGCGATGCTACGCAGCGGCGGCCTGAAACCCGGTTATTACATGTTTCCTTTCGGCACGCACAAGAACATGCGCTCACCGGAGATGCAAGAGAAGTTCAAGCAGGGACCCGTGGGGACCATGATCGTGCGCCCCAGCGGCCCGATCGTAATGGGGAAGTTTCTCGGGCAGTGGTTCGGGTTCTGCCTGCTGATTGGGTTCTTCACGGCCTACGTCACCGGGCGTACGGTTGCACCGGGCGCGAATTATCTGGCCGTGTTTCGCGTAGCCGGAACGGTGGCATTCATGGCGTATGGCCTGGGGAATCTGGCGAACGGCATCTGGAAGGGCGAGCCGTGGGGCATGGTCACCAAGGAAGTGATCGACGGGTTGGTGTATGGCTTGCTGACCGCAGGTGTGTTTGGGTGGCTGTGGCCGCGCTAAGGATGGTCTTCGAAGGTTTCGCCTAAGCGAGTCAAGGCAGCCCGGGCGCCCCGATTTCCATGTTGAGCCGCTTCGGTGTACCACACTACGGCTTGTTGCACGTCCTCGCGCACTCCCGACCCAGCTTCGTACAGCTGGCCAAGGCTGTACATGGCATCGGCGTTGCCGCCGGCCGCTGCTTTTCGATACCAGGCTAGGGCTTGCTTGTAGTCCCTTTGTACCCCGGAGCCAGTGGTGTAAATGCGGCCGAGTTGGTACATGGCGTATGCACTCCCGGCGTCCGCGGCTTTGCGATACCAGGCGATGGCTTGCTGGAGATCGTGCGGTGCGCCCTCACCCTTTTCGTAGGCGTTCGCGAGCAGTGCCATGGATCGGGAACTTCCTGCATTGGCGTCGTATATCTTCGCAACCTCGGCGCTGACATCAGACGGAGCCTGGGAGGCTGGCGGCTGGGATGACTGAATTCCCCGCTGCAGTTGAGGATGCTGTGAAGTTTGTGCCGCGACGGGTTGAGTAGCCCCGGTGGAAGCGTTGGAACGTGTGCACCCGCAGGTCACGAGGAGCGTAATCAGCATGATCGCTAGCGTCAGCCAGCTGCGGTTTGCTCGTAGGCGCCGAAACGTGTAACTCGTTCGATGAAACATAGTGAGGGTCAAGCCTGGCACGCCGATGACGTGGCTCATCACCCTGTAGTTTAGGGCGAAATGGGGCGCGGTTTCCAGCCATTGGCGGCCAGTGTTGAGGCGTCTATGGGCGGCTGGGGCAGCCGCAGGTTATTCAACGACAGGGGGCTGGTCTTCGGGTCTGACTGACATGACGAAAGATTTGCCGCCCATGATCCAGCACTTCCCGGGCGGGGATCCCGTTGAATGGATTGGTTGCGCCTGGCCGTGCCGGCGAGGAAGCGCTATTCGTTCAAAGGGATTAAGTTTCCGATATGGTGCCGCTTGCGCGTCGCTGGCTGCGCTACATCGCCTGGCGAAAACGACGATCGTGTTACCCGCGGTTTAACCGAATGCAGAGTCCGAGGGATTCCTACCCGGCCGCTTTTTTGTTCGCCGGATTGCGGAGGATACCGCGGTTGCCAGCCGTATGTTCGGTGAGATCAAGACAAGCATGGCGACGATGGCAGCTACCGTGCCTCGGACCTGGTTTCCGCCTGGGGGCATGCCGTGGGGGCGATGCCTCCACGCTGTCGACCTGATCCAAAATAGACTGGGCATCGATGCCGGTGAAGTCGTGATAATCCCCTCTCCAGGGGTCTTCTGCAACCAGGCCGGAACTCCGGATTTCTGCCTTTCGCCGCACAGGTTTGGCCGGCAAAAGCCCGAGCTAATGCGGTTTTTCTGATCGCTACTTACCAGCAGCCGCGTCATGCTCTTTGGGGGTTACGGGCTGCAAGGAAGGCGGCTATAATATAAGTAAGGTTTCGTGTCATGACCTGCCCCGCGTCCATTCTGTGTGTTGTCGCTTTTGCCGAAGCTCATGCGGCCAGCGATGCCGTTGTACCTGCGGCGTGGTCGAGGCCCGTCTCGTCGCGTGCCGACTCGAAGCTGGCTCCCTGCATGGCACGCCCCAATCTCTTTTCCGGCGACTAGTTTCCCGTTACACGCTTCAAAGCTAGCGGAATTGCGGTCTGACAATGACCGACACCCAATCCGTGGTAAGCCAGAGATTCGGCACCTCCGTCGTGCCCCAGCCATTTCGTAGGAGTAGACCATGATTACCAATACCCTGATGCCAGTTGCCGGACCGAAGATCAGGACCGCCCTACCCGGACCGAACGCCAAGCGCGTTCTCGAAGGCGACCAGCACTTCATTTCACCATCGTACACGCGGTCCTACCCCCTGGTCGCAAAGCGCGGACGAGGCCTGATCATAGAAGATGTAGACGGCAACGAGTTCCTCGACTTCTCTGCCGGCATCGCCGTGACTTCGACCGGGCATTGCCATCCCGAGGTAGTGGCTGCCATTCAAAAGCAAGCCGGCGAGCTGATCCACATGTCGGGCACGGACTTTTATTACGAGAGCATGGTGACGTTGGCGGAGCGGCTGTCGAAGATCGCTCCCATGAAGGGGCCGCACAAGATTTATTACGGTAACTCCGGAGCCGAGGCGGTTGAGGCGGCGCTGAAGCTGGCGCGTTATCACACCAAGCGGCAGAACGTAATCACGTTCCTGGGGGCTTTCCACGGGCGCACGATGGGCGCACTGTCGCTGACGGCATCCAAGCCGCAGCAGAAGCGGCGGTTTGCGCCGCTGGTTCCCGGCGTGACGCATGTGCGCTACCCGGATGTGTATCACGGCTGCATGGGCGGACCGGAGGAGGCGGAAGCGTTCGCGCTGGGCTGCGCACGCTATATCGAAGAGAAGCTGTTCAAGACCGTCCTGCCGCCGGAAGAAGTGGCCGCGATCTTTGTCGAGCCTATCCAGGGCGAAGGCGGATACGTGGTGGCTCCGACTGTGTTTATGCAGGAGTTGCGGCGGATTTGCGACCGCCACGGAATTTTGCTGGTGGCCGACGAAGTGCAGTCAGGCTCAGGGCGAACCGGCAAGTGGTGGGCGATAGAGCATACGGGCGTGGAGCCCGATATCGTCTGCATCGCCAAGGGCATTGCCAGCGGCATGCCCCTGGGCGTCACCATGACGAAGGCGGAAATCATGGACTGGGTCCCGGGATCGCACGCTTCGACGTTTGGCGGTAACCCGGTTGCAATTGCCGCCGCGCTTTCGACCCTCGATGTGCTGGAACGCGAGGGCGTGAAAAACGCCGAGGTCGTGGGCAACCACATCATGGAGCGTATTGCCGAGTGGCCGCATACCATGGACCTCGTCGGTGATGTACGCGGGCGCGGACTGATGATCGGAATCGAAATTGTGACGGACAAGAATGCACGGACGCCGGGCGCGGTGGAACGTGATCGCATTGTTGAGCTGGCATTCGAGCGCGGAGTGCTGCTCCTGGGTTGCGGACCGAACACGATTCGCTTGGCGCCGCCCCTTATCGTCGCGAAGGAGCAAGCCGACATCGCCTTGGACACCCTGGAAGAATGCATCGGTATCGTAGGATCGGGATCGTAGGCAAGAGCGCCACAAGTACCTAGGCCAAACGTACTACGACCGCGAAGGCAGGGTAAGGGAATCCGCGTTCGCGTTCCTGGAAGGAAAGCCCACCCGGCAAAATTGCTAGGGTGGGCTCCCGATCGGCAAATCATCGGCACGCCCGACCTGATTCTTGCGAACAAACCTGGGAATTTCCCTGTTCGGGGAACCAGGATTATTCCTATTTCAAGGCTTATTAGCTGAATTAATGACGGGATGCGTGTTTGGCATGAGGGCGAAGGCGTAATATATCCGAGGCAATCCAGGAGATCCCGACAGTGCCAGAGTTGCGCAAGGATCCCATCGTCGGACGATGGGTCATCATATCTACTGATCGCTCGAAGCGCCCAACCGATTTTGTAAGAGAAACGGTAAAGATGAAGGGCGGTTTTTGTCCGTTTTGCCCGGGCAACGAGAGCAAAACACCATCGGAAGTGTTGGCTTACCGGCCGAACGGAGCGGGACGCGATGCGCAAGGCTGGACAGTGCGCGTGGTACCCAACAAGTTTCCTGCGCTCGGCATCGAGGGTAATTTGAACCGGGCGGCGGAAGGCATGTTCGACAAGATGGCCGGCATTGGGGCCCACGAGGTGGTCATTGAGACGCCCGACCATAGCGCAACCCTGGCTACGCTTCCGGAAAAGCGGATTGAGGATGTGCTGTGGGCTTTTCGCGACCGTATTCTCGACCTGAAAAAGGACAAGCGGTTCAAGTACATCATGATTTTCAAGAACCATGGTGCAGCAGCAGGTGCGACCCTGGAACACACCCATGGGCAGCTGATCGCACTGCCCATTGTGCCGAAGCATGTGCTGGAAGAGGTTGAGGGCGCGAAGCAGTACTACCAATACAAAGAGCGCTGCGTATTTTGCGACATAATCCGGCAGGAGACGGACGCTGGCGTGCGGGTGGTGAGCGAGAACGAGCGCTTTATTACTCTCGCGCCCTACGCTCCGCGATTTCCGTTTGAGACATGGGTGCTACCCAAGAAGCATGAGTCGGCATTTGAAGACGCATCGCCGCAGACCTATGAGGCGCTGGCACCCGCCCTGAAAAACCTGCTGCAGCGTGCAGACTTGGTGCTGGACAATCCAGCTTATAACCTGGTAATCCATTCGGCTCCGGTCCAGGAAGGACCCATGGAGCACTATCACTGGCACATGGAATTTATGCCCCGGCTCACCAAGGTCGCTGGCTTCGAATGGGGAAGCGGTTTCTATCAAAACCCGACGCCGCCGGAAGAGGCGGCGATGTTTTTGCGCGAGGCCAAGGTAAAGACAGCGCAGCCGGCGATGGCGGGGGGGTAACTCCTTACAGGCGCAGAGATCAATTGCGCCTCCATCCTGGTCTTCCCCGTTTCCGACCCACTTCGGCTACCCAAATCCAACAGAATTGCGTCAGATCGAAGCCCGAGGAAGCCATGAAGTAACCTCAGTTTGGGCGAGGGGACGGTCTCATCCTGCAAATCATTCGCTCAGCCAAAATCCACGACGTTTGTGTCGTCGGCTCAGGCGCGGTTGGGCGGCGCTGCAGCAAAGGTATTAACCGAGGGCCGACCTGGGGTCGCTATGTTAGAAGCCGGTCCGCCGCTCAATCCGGATGTCGACTTCAAGGAGCATCTCTGGTTGAGAATTACTTCGGTATAGGCAGTTATTCAGTCGCTAATTCGGTACCTACCGGGCGGCGAAGAAATTCAGACCAATCCCACCTGGTATCAATGGGGCTTGAATGTCTTCCCGGCCTCGATCAGCGTCTTCAGCCGCGAAAGAATACGTGGCCATCCATCGGAGCAGGAAACATAAGTTGGGTCGTCGTCCGCCCACTCGTCATGCGTCACCGTTACTTGGGTGGCTTCGGTCTCGGGGACAAGTTCGATAGTTGCGCGTGATGCCTTATCATTTTGGCCCATTGCGAATGTGTACTGAAAGACTCTTGGCGGCTCGAACCGCAGGACCTTCCCGTGGACGTAGTTCACGGGCTTGCCATCGGGCCCGGCACCCACCCATGCCAGCATACCGCCGGGTTTAAAGTCCGCTTGAAGCTCAGCGCCTGAGAAGATGATTCGGTTCGACTCCCGCGACACGAAGCTTTCCCACACCTTCTCCGGCGTGGCAGCAATGTAGAAGACATATCTCAGTGGTGCTTGATGGGCCATGATTGCTCCCGAGATTCCTGCGCCATCTTATATCCACAGGCAAGAATCAACAACGCAATGTCTTAACAAGGGAGCACGGGAATTGTGCAACAACTTGCGGCCGTCTCCGAAGAACCGTTCGTGGCCCTCGGCTGTTGCTGGGGCGCAAGTGTCACGGGTACGGCGAAGGCGGCATCCACAAATTGACTTGAGGGCTGGGTCGAAGAAGTTGATTCTGGAGCTTGACTGCGCAGCGAAGCTAGCTGCTATCCAGCGAGTGAAAGACTCGCCGGTGGAACTTGCCCAGTTGCCACCGTAGTTATATCCGGCGGCGGATTCAGGTGACTGATTCGCCGGAAGCCCGGAGGTAAACGTCCTTGATGGCTG
>Ga0306925_10005916_pt1 | contig 11306 bp, 7 predicted proteins | sample flu12Cox44000176_FD_203755 | JGI IMG/M metagenome (GOLD analysis project Ga0306925, IMG submission 203755) | Lab enrichment of tropical soil microbial communities from Luquillo Experimental Forest, Puerto Rico - flux8day.12C.oxic.44.000.176 (v2)... | ecosystem: Environmental > Terrestrial > Soil...
GTCATACCGGTGAAACTCGTACTGCTTGCCGTGCTTCTTGAGTTCGGCCTCGTGCTGGTCCACTTGCTCCGGGGTCGGCGCCCGGTCCTCGTTGCCGAACAGGCCGAGCAGAGGGCAGGACAGGTTCCTGGTAAACTCGATCGGAGCAGTCGGCTGCTTCGGCGTCAGCTCCTCCTTGCTCATCACCACCCGGCCGCCCCAAAGGTCGCACGCGGCGTCGATGTTCTTGGCATGGCAAGCAAACAGGAAGGTCTGCCTCCCGCCCGAGCAGGTGCCGAAGACGCCGACCTTGCCATTGAGCCAGGGCTGAGCGCGCAGCCATGACACCGCGCCCGCGGTGTCGCCGATGACCTGAGCATCAGGAACGCCGCCCTCGGCGCGCACCTTGGCGGCGACATCATCGGCTTTGCCTTCGCCGGCGCGGTGATAGAGGTTGTGGCTGATCGCAGCATAGCCATGATGGGCGAATTTTCGGGTCGCCTCGCGATACCACTCGTCCCAGCCGGGCGCGTGATGCAGCAGCACCATGCCGGGGAAGGGCCCTGACCCCAACGGCCGCGCAACATAGGCCGAGATCGGCTCATTCTTATCGCCGTTGATCGAGATGGTCTCCGCAATCATGCCTTCATACGCCATAGTCGTTACCTCCTTCTCGTTGCAGGCAGGCCGCCCGGCCGACGGCCGTCTCCTGCCGTGATGGTTAGCGCAGACGCGGGCCCGGGTCCATCCCCAGCTACACAGGGCCGCCGATCGGCTACCACTTCGGCGGTCCGGCCTCGCGACTCGTTCCGCCGGCCAGCTCGATCCGCGCGTCGATGCCGGTTTGCCCCAAACCGGTGATCACGGCTCTGCGGTGCGGCCGGTTTTACGCCGAACACCTTTTCGCGCCCCGGCCTCTCTCGAATGACCGTGCGTCCATCGGGCCACATCCGGTATCGTTCACGACGTGAATGTCGACGCTTGCTTTGCGATGATCGGCCGTCTTTGATGAGGAACGAGCGATGCGCGACCGGAACATGCACCTCTTGGCCTATGTCAAGACCGGCCCGACCGCGCAGCTCGCGGGTGCGTGGCGCCACCCCGAGGCCGATCTCGGCGACATCTTCGAGCCGGAGCGCTACGAGCACATGGCTCGGGTGCTCGAGGCGGCCCGCTTTGACGGCTGTTTTTTCGCCGACACGCTGGGCCTCCCCGACATCTATAAGGGCAGCTTCGACACCTATCTGCGCTACGGTGGCCAGCTCTCCTATCTCGACCCGATGATCGTGCTGCCGGTGATGGCGCGGGCTACCCGGCATCTGGGGCTGGGTGCTACGCTCTCGACGACGTTTCACCATCCCTATCATCTGGCCCGCATCTTGGCCTCACTCGACCATCTCTCGCATGGCCGCGCGTGTTGGAACGTCGTGACCTCGACGACCGATTTCGAGGCACGCAATTTCGGCTTGAGTGATCTACCCGCGAAAGAGGTGCGCTATGCCCGTGCCGACGAGGTCGTCGAGGCATGCTGCGCGCTGTGGGATTGCTGGCAGGAAGACGCGCTGGTCATGGACAAGGAAAGCGGGTTTTTCATCGACCCGGAGAAGGTGCGCTATGCCGATTATGAGGGCCACTATGTGCGCACCCGAGGCCCGTTGACGATCCCGCGCTGTCCGCAGGGGCGTCCAGTGCTGATGCAGGCCGGCTCCTCCCCGCGCGGCCGCGATTTTGCTGCGCGATGGGCCGAAGCGATCTTCTGTTCGTCGGGCTCCAAGAAAGATGCCGTCGAATTCTACACCGATATTAAGGGGCGAATGGCTCGGTTCGGCCGCACGCCGGATGATTGCGCGATCTGCACGTCGACAACGATCGTGCTCGGCGAGACCCAATCGATCGCCCGCGAGAAGGCTGAATATCTAACCTCGCTCGTGCCCCTCGAAATGGTACTGGCGACGAATTCGGCGATGCTTGGTGCCGATCTCAACAGAACCAGGGACGAGGTCGAGCTCAGCCGCAACAAGGGGCACCAAGGGCACGGCGGCTTAGAGGACCGCATCCGCCAAACAATGCGGGCCGAAGGCGTCAGCTTCGCCGAGGCGATACGCCGGCCGCGCAACCTGATGGTCGGCACGCCGGCGACGATTGCCGACTATATGCAGGATTTGTTCGAATCCGAAGCCTGCGACGGATTTGTGGTGACGCCGACGATCTCTCCGATCATGTGGGAGGAATTCGCCCGCATGCTGACGCCGGAACTGCAACGGCGCGGTCTCTTACGCACCGAGTATACCGGCGCCACGATGCGCGAGAATCTGCGCCGCTGAGTTGAGGAAGGCGTTGCCGTGCCTGTGGAAATGATCGGCTGGATCGCACCGCGGGTCTCCTCGGAGCTGATCCCGCCGTCCGGACCGCCGTTCGATGCCGACGTGATTGCCGAGACGGCGCGCATTCACGAGCGGGCCGGCTTCGACCGCGTGCTGATCGGCTACTTCTCGGATGCGCCTGACGGGTTCCTGGTTGGGGCGCACGCCGCGTCGGTCACCGAGCGGCTGGGTTTCCTGCTGGCGCATCGACCAGGGTTCGTGGCAGCGCCAGTCGCCGCCCGCAAGCTGGCGACTTTGGACCAGCTGAGCGACGGCCGTCTGGCGGTGCATATTATTTCAGGCGGCAGCGACGCCGATCAGGCCAAGGACGGCGACTGGACCGACCATGAGGCCCGCTATCGCCGCTCCGAGGAGTACGTCTCCCTGTTGCGCCGGACCTGGACCGAGCCGGCGCCGTTCGACCACGAGGGCGAGTTCTTCCGGACCCGGGGGACCTATTCGGAAATCCGCTGCCGGCAGCAGCCATATATCCCGATCTACGGTGGTGGCGGCTCCGACGCCGCGATCCGGTCGCTGGCTCCGCATGTCGACGTCTTCATGCTATGGGGAGAACCGCTGAAGAATACGGCCTTGTTTATGGATCGCGTGCGACAGGAGGCGGCACTTTCCGGCCGCAACCCGACCTTCAGCCTTTCAACCCGGCCGATCCTAGCGACAACGGAAGGCAAAGCCTGGGACCGGGCCAGGGCCATCCTTGACCGGGTCCTGATCAATCGCGGCGGCGCTCCTGCACCAAAACGCCAGAATGTCGGCTCCAAACGGCTCCTGCAAGCCGCCGCGGAAGCCGAGGTGCACGACACATGCCTGTGGACATCGCTCGCCATCGCGACGGGGGCTCAAGGAAACTCGACGGCCTTGGTCGGCACCCCCGAGACCGTCGCGAAGGCGATGCTCGAATACTACAAGCTGGGTGCCACCAGCCTCTTGATCCGAGGTTACGATCCCCGGCCAGACGCTATTCAGTATGGCGAGGAACTGATCCCGCGTGTCCGCGAATTGGTGTCGGACTATGACGGCACGAGCCGCGCTGCCGGCGTGAAGAACCGTGCAAACCGGCTGGGTTCCAGCGAGGTTCTCTGAGGCGGCCGACCATCCGACTCATTCGATCTTGGTCCGCACGTCCGAGGGGCGCCGTAAGCGGTCATCGGCTACCCGCTCCAAAAGGATGGGCCTCGATCCAGAGCGGCGATGCGTCGACCGTTGGAAGCGGCTAGGGGTTCGGATACATGCGAGCCTTGATTGCCTCTAGTTGTGCGATCACGTCTGGGTCGACGATTCTCGTGAACCGCGGCACCTTTCTTCCCTTCCACTCGGCCGGTTCAAAAAACATGTGCAGGGGGCGTAGGTCGAAAAGTCCGCCGTTCCGGTAAGCATATGCCTCCTCGTATAAAGGCCGGTATACTTGCATGAAAGCGTCTTCGCTTCGGCAATCATCTTCAGTGTGGTGGCCGACACCATAAATATAATAGGCGTAATTATTCAGCGGCCCGTCCGCGTCATGTTTGAAGTGGTAGTAATATCCGGGCTCGGGCAATTTTCTGGGAGGTGGTATGTCGTACACCATATCGTCGTCCTGGCTGTGCTCCGAAAGCCACCATATCAGGTCCGTTGATACGCTTGGTTGCCGCCGTCAGGGAAAATTAGATAACGGCTCACGCGGACAGCGCACAATCGCCCGATCCTGGTCGAACCGCCGAGTTGACCCATAGCAGCCGTTCGCGGTTATTGCATTACAATTGCCCACGTGCGCATCGGCGGCATCGCCGATGCATGAACTCGGGGACGGCCTCCCTTTCTTGGGCTTGGCCTAGTAGGAGAACGACGGCATGTCTCGACCGCGAGCCCTTGAAAACATCCGAGTGGTGGACTTCAGCTGGGTGAGGGCCGGGCCATGGGCGACGCGCTGGCTAGGGGCTTTTGGGGCCGAGATCATAAAAATCGAGTGGCCGGAGAATGAGCGCGGGAGGCTACCGAGTACTACCACGCCTCAGCATCTCGAGGTCAATCTGAACACCTCGGGAAACTTCAATGACACGAACGTCAACAAGAAGAGCTTCAGTCTGAACGTACGAAGCGCCAAAGGCCTGGAAATCGTGAAGCGGCTGATCGCCATTTCCGACGTCGTGATTGAGAATTTCAGCTCCCGGGTGCTGCAGAAGTGGGGCCTCGGCTATGAGGAGCTGTGCAAAATCAAACCGGACATCGTCTATGTATCGATGTCGGGCTACGGCCATACCGGTCGGCATCACCACTACACCACATTCGGTCCTGTCGCCCAGGCGGCCTCAGGGTTGACGTATCTCTCCGGCTTGCCCGACAAACCGCCGGCTGGCTGGGGCTGGTCGTATATGGATGATACCGGCGGCATGTACGGGGTAATGTGTGCCCTCACCGGCCTCTACCACCGCAATATGACCGGGCAAGGCCAGCATATCGACCAGGCTCAAATGGTATCGAGTGTTCCCCTGATCGGTCCAGCGCTGCTGGACTTTACGGTGAACGGGCGCGTGTCGCGCCGGCCCGGTTATCCCCCTGGCAATCGTGCGCACTGGCCCGGTACGCCGTTGGTCAACAACTACCGTGGGCCGAGGGTTGCGCCCCACAATGCCTATCGCACTCATCCTGGCGATTACAACGACTGGTGCGTGATAGTCTGCCACTCCGACGAGGAATGGCAGCGTCTGGTGCAGGTGATGGGCGCTCCGTCGTGGGCTGACTTGCCAAAGTTTGCCACGGTCATCGGACGCTTGCAGCACCAGGAGGAATTGGACGACAAGATCGAGGCGTGGAGCATGACCTTGGAGAAATACGAGCTGACCGAGCGCTGCCAGGCTGCCGCAGTTCGCGCCCTTCCCGTGCAAAGTGCCGAAGACCGGGTGGAGCATGACCCTCAGTTGCGCCACCGGGAGATGTATCTGGCGATGGAGCATCCAGCGCTCGGACTACACGAGGTGCAGAATTCCCCATTCGAACTTTCGGAAACCCCAGCGTTCAATTACCTGCCGAGCCCCCTGATCGGTCAACACTCCCGGGAGATTGTCGAAGGCTTGCTGGGCTATAGCCACGAAGAGTTCCGCGCAGGCTTCGCCGACGGCACGTTCTGGCCCACAAAGCGGGCCCGTTTTCCCTACATGGAGGAGATGCTCCAGTGACCGATGCCCAGGCTCTGCCGGGCCCGCTGGCGGGCCTGAGAATCCTGGAGCTCGCGGATGAAACCGGCCAGTTCTGCGGCAAGCTTCTCGGCGATCTCGGTGCGGATGTGGTCAAGATCGAACCCCCCGGCGGCGAGCGCAACCGCTATGTCGGGCCGTTCCTCGACGACATCCCCCACCCGGAGCGCAGTCTGTCCTTCTGGTACTACAACACGTCCAAGCGCGGCGTTACCCTCAATCTGGAAACTGCCGACGGCCGAGTGCTTTTCGGACGTTTGGCGGCGACATCGGACGTCATTCTGGAAACCTTCCGGCCCGGCTTCCTTGCCTCCCTGGGGTTCGATTACGAATCGCTGCGCAAACAAAACGCCCGGCTGATCATGTGCGCCCTGACGCCCTTCGGCCAGACCGGTCCCTGGCGGGATTACCTCTCCAGCGACCTGCTCCACATGGCAGCGGGTGGCCAGATGGCCTCCTGTGGCTACGACGAGGCAGACGTACCGAATGCGCCGCCGATCGCTCCCGGTGGCGGCAACGCCTGGCACATGGGCTGTCATTTTGCGTACATGGCCATCATGGCCGCTCTGGTCTACCGAACGGTTGCCGGGCAAGGGCAGTATATCGACGCCTCGATCCACGAGGCTTGCGCGCTGACGACCGAGGCAGCAATCGCCAATTACATCTACCGGGGAGAGGTGCTGCGACGTCAGACAGGTCGTCATCATGCAGCCGCTCAAACGCCCCGTACCCAGTTCCGCGCCAAGGACGGCAAGTACGTCTGCGCGCTGGTAGCGGGCCGGCTTAACCTCAAATACGTCAGGGACCTGGCAGACCTGCTGGACAGCTACGGCATGGCCGGTGATCTCAAGGAGCCCCAATACCAGGATCCGGCGGTCATTGCGGCGAACACATCTCACATAATTGATGATCTGGTTGCCAATTTCATTGCCAGCCTGCCGGCAGAGGAGATTTACCACGCTGCCCAGGAACGCGGCTTCACCTGGGGCGCGGTGCGCTCTCCGGAGGAATTGCTTGACGATCCCCACCTGCATGATCGCGGTTTCTGGAAGCAGGTGGAGCACCCGGAGCTGGGTCGCAGCTTCGTCTATCCAGGCGAGGCGGCCATCTATAACGGCTCTCCCTGGCGGATTTCCAGACGAGCGCCGCTGATCGGCGAGCACAACGCAGAAATCTTTTGCGACGAATTGGGACTGTCGTACGGGGAGCTCTCGGTCCTGGCGGAAAGTCGCGTGATCTGAGGGGTGAAAGAATTGGAGTTGACGTATTCTCTTGGTCGTCTTCCCGGCGAAGGCCGGGACCCATTTCTCCGCCAAATCGACCTTTTCAAGCGGATGCAATGACTTGCGAATCCTGATCGGCTTGTGCGACGGTGACATGGACCCCGGCCTTCGCCGGGGAGACGATCAATGATCGAGATTGTCGAATACATTCACAAGCTCTGAGGGAAGCAAGACAGGAAGCCACGAGGCGAGCAGAATGAGCGACTGGAGCAAGGTGACCCGGCCGATCCCCGTCCCAAACGAGTGGACGAAGCCGTTTTGGGATGCGGCCAAGCACGGCGTTCTGGAATTGCAACGCTGCCAGAGTTGCGGACACTTCCAGCACCCGCCTTATGCGACCTGTACTCAATGCGTCGCCACGGACCTGAAGTTCGAGCCCGTGCGCGGAGCCGGTACGATCTACGCCTACACCATCATGTATCACACTGGCGACAAGCGCTTCGCCTCCGCCGTGCCCTACGCCAGCATTATCGTCGAGCTCGATGATGCCCCCGGCGCGCTACTCGCCGGCAACCTGCTGGAGGCGCCGTATACCGAGGCGAAGGTCGGGCGGCGCGTGGAGGTCGTCTTCGAAAAGCTGAACGACGACATCACATTGACCCAGTTTCGCCTCGCGCACACCAATCCGGCCGAGTGAAGGGAGAGGCCACATGTGGGAGAACCGATGCAAGGTGGCGGTCAGCGGCGTGGGCTTTTCCAAAATCACGCGCTCGGCCGAGATCCCGCTCGCGGCACATGCGCTCACGGCCGTGAAGGAGGCGGTCGCCGATTCGGGGCTGCAGCTGTCTGACATCGACGGTCTGGCCACTTATCCGGAACTGCCGGCAACCGGGCACGCGGAGGTGGACGGCATCTCGATCGTGTCCGTCAACTGCATGATGGCGATGCTGAAATTGCCCAATCTCAGTTGGCACATCCAGGTGGGCACGACAAACATCGGCGGTGCGGTGCAGCAGGCAGTCAACGCATTGCTCGCCGAGGTGTGCGAGTACGCGGTGGTGTGGCGGGCGATGCACAACCCGCGCGGCACTTACCAGAACCTTCCGGGTACTCATGCGCAGGGTGCCGCCCAGTTCACTGCACCCTACGGCTTCGGCGGTCCGGGACAAGGCATGGCGGTCGCTTATACCCGCTGGCTCGAGCGGTACAACCAGAGCCGTGAGAAGATGGCGACACTCGCCGTGACCCAGCGCCGCCACACGCAGCACAATCCGCACGCCTATTTCTACGGCACGCCGCTGACGCGCGAGGACTACTTGGCCTCGCGGATGGTGGCGTATCCGTTCTGCCTGTTCGATTGCGACATCCCAGTGCAAGGGGCGGTCGCGATCGTGATGACGACGGCCGACCGGGCGCGTGACCTGAAGCCGAAGCCGGCCTATCTCGCCGGCTACGGTCAGCGCCTGCACTTCGAGGTGGCGGGCCGCATCGGCAGCCTCAGCAGCTATATGGAGGGCGGCAGCAGTTCGGCGAAGCTGACCTGGGAGCGCTCCGGCTTCAGTCCGAAGGACGTCGACGTGGCGCAGATCTACGATGGCTTCTCGGCCTCGGTGATCTACGGTCTCGAATCCTACGGCTTCTGCAAGGAGGGCACCGCACTCGATTTCATCCAGGACGGGCGAATCGAGCTCAACGGCGAGCTGCCGCTCAACACTTTCGGCGGCAGCCTCGGCACGGGACGCATCCACGGCCTCTGGCACATCATCGAAGGCGCACTGCAGGCATCGGGCCGCGCCGGATCACGCCAGGTCAAGGACGCCAACGTGTCGTTCGTCGGCGCCAGCGCCCCGATCGTGACCGGCACGACGTTCATCTTCGTGCGCGAGCCGTACTGAGGCCCGCGAGCAGTCCTTCCCGTTTGGTCCAAGGCCGCAGAGCTTGTAGCGGCCGCCCCGTTATATGGACACCCTCCTCTTACTGGGCGGCGGCAGCCATGGGTTGGTGCACGGCGGCCGCCGGCCGATGTGCCCGGAGGAACGTGCGCACATGGCGCACTGCCAGCGGGATCTTGTCCGGGGTGTCCTTCCACGGGTAGAGGCTCACCTGGGCGTTGGGGGCCAGATGCACGCTCTCCATGGCGACAGCGTAGGGGTGCGCCGGGACGTCGTCCGGCAAGACCAGTATCGGCGTCTGACAGTCGCGCACGAAATCGCGCGTCACGGTGAATACGAAGTCGGCGTTGGCGCGGTACATCTTGTTTAGGAAGGCGTCGACGATTTCCATCGTGACGTCGGGCCGGCGGGCGCACACCGCCGGGCCCCATCCCTTGATGTTGTTTTGGTAAAAGAGGTCGGGCATCGCCGGACGGAACCCGCTCGGCTGCGCCAGCACGGCGGCGACGATGCGGTCAGGCGCCCGCTTTAACAGGTTCCATATGAACGGGCCGCCGATGCAGAAGCCCAGCACCACGAACTCCCCGATGCCCAGGTGATCCATCAGCCCCAGCTGGTCATCGGCGTAGGCGTCCCACGGCCGGTCAATCTCGAGGGGCCCTAAGGACAGGCCGCCATTGGCGTTGCGCAAATCCGCCGCGATAACGCGGTACTCGCCCTTGAACTCCACCATCGGGTTGAAGGGGTGGTTCGCGAGGCCCGTGACCGTGGAGTTCAGCCCGCCGCCGGGGATGACCAGCAGCGGAAAGCCGGAGCCGACCTCTTCGTAATGGATGCGGATGTCGCCTTTTTCGTGGAACGGCATGGCTGTCTCTCCTTTGCCCAGGTCACGCGTGGTTCAAGAGTCCACCCCAAGTTTCGCATCTGCGCAACCCGGTTGCGGTGCTGGCTCGCCCCGTATGTCCGGAACGATCGCCTGAAAGGCATCTTTCGGTTCCGCCACGATACGCTAGATTATGCGCGCGAATAAGCAGTCTGGCAGTGTGCCGAACCATGGGCCCGGAGGAGCGCGGAATATGCAGGCGGATTACATCATCATCGGAGCAGGCTCGGCCGGCTGCGTGCTGGCCAACCGGCTGACCGAGGATCCCGGTGCGAAAGTATTGCTGATCGAGGCGGGCGGACGCGACTGGAACCCGCTGATCCACATCCCGGCTGGCTTCTTCAAGATGCTCGACCACGATACCCTGACGTGGAAGTTTCGGGCCGAGCCGGACCCCGGCACCAACGGCCGTGTGATCGTCTACACGCGCGGCCGGGTGATCGGCGGCTCCTCCTCGATCAACGGCCTGATCTACATCCGCGGCCAACCCGAGGATTACGACCACTGGGCGCAGCTCGGCAACCGCGGCTGGTCGTGGGATGATTGCCTGCCCTATTTCCGCAAGGCCGAACGCTGGGAGGGCGAAGGCAGCGCGGTGCGCGGCAAGGACGGGCCGCTGTTCACCTCGAAGACCGAGCGGCCGGCGATCTGCGCCACCGTTCTCGAGGCCGGTAAGGAAATCGGGCTCGAATACCGCGAAGATGTCAACGACCTGCCGCCGGGCCACAGCGACTGCATCGGCTGGTGCCAGCAGACCCGCGGCGGCCGGCGCCGCGCCAGTACTGCGCGCACCTATCTCCGGCCGGCGTTGAAGCGACCGAACCTCGAGCTCGTCACCAACGCCTTGGTCCACCGCATCCTGTTCGACGGCAAGCGTGCGACAGGCATCGAATTCTCGCGCAACGGGGTCGTCGAGCGGGCCGATGCGGCGCGCGAGGTGATCCTGTCGGCGGGTGCGGTCGGATCGCCGCACATTCTGCAATTGTCGGGTGTCGGCGATCCCGACCATCTCGGCCGGATCGGTGTGCCGGTCGTGCACGAACTGCGCGGCGTCGGCAAGAATATGCAGGACCACTATGTCGCGCGCGTCTCTTATCCGGTCGAGGGCGCCCAGACCGCCAACGAGCGCTCGCGCGGGCTGCCATTGGCCGGCGAGGTCGTGCGCTGGCTGTTCACCGGCAAGGGCATGTTGACCTACAGCCCGTCGATCGTCGCCGCCTCGGTCAAGGTGCTCGAAGAATCGGCGACGCCCGACATGCAAGTCACCTTTGCGCCAGGCAGCTTCAAGGGTGGCCAGATCGGCGAACTCGAGGAAACGCCCGGCCTCAGCGCCGGCGCCTGGCAAATGCGGCCGTTGTCGCGCGGCTATGTCGAGGCCAAGTCGAACCGGCCGCGCGAGGCGCCGGCGATCAACCCACGCTACCTGTCGGAGGAAACCGACCGCCGCGCGATTGTCGGGGGGTTACGGCTGGCCCGGCGGATTTTCGCAGCACCCGCGATGAAGCAGTTCGTTCGGGAGGAGAGCCTGCCGGGCACCTACCTCCAGACCGACGACGAATTGCTCGACTACGCGCGGCGCAACGGCGGCACCTGCTATCACGCCAGCTGCACCTGCATGATGGGGAGCCACGCGATGGCGGTCGTCGACGACGAGCTGCGGGTGCACGGGCTCGACGGGCTCAGGGTCATCGACGCCTCGGTGATGCCGGCGGTCACCTCGACCAACACGAACGCGCCGACGATCATGATCGCCGAGAAGGGTGCGGCGATGATCA
>Ga0306925_10005918_pt1 | contig 11304 bp, 9 predicted proteins | sample flu12Cox44000176_FD_203755 | JGI IMG/M metagenome (GOLD analysis project Ga0306925, IMG submission 203755) | Lab enrichment of tropical soil microbial communities from Luquillo Experimental Forest, Puerto Rico - flux8day.12C.oxic.44.000.176 (v2)... | ecosystem: Environmental > Terrestrial > Soil...
GCGCGCCTCAGCGAGGAGGTGGTCGATGGCGTGGCGCCGGGCTTCCGGGTTGTCCTTTCGCGGCGCGATCGTGTGCGGGGCACGCTCGTTGCCGATGATTTTATCGACCGCGTCGCATGCGGTCCTGTGATCCCATCCGCACAATTTGCGGATTAAGATGATGCCAACGCCGGCGCCGCATTTATTGCAATAATAGGTGCCGTCGCCGTTCTTGTCATCGAAACGGAAGCGCGTCTTGCCGCCGCATATCGGGCAGGGGCCCTGCCGGTTTGTCAGGAACCGGGTGTCGATGCCGAGGAGCGGCAGGATTTCGCGCCAGCGACCCCGGGCGCGCTCGATGGTATCGAAAATCACCGCGCGCTTCCGTTGAGTTTCTTGTGATCGATCAACCGACGACATGCGGCCGCGAAGTCGTCTTCGCTATCGAAGAGCGGAGTCGGTTTGATGCGGGAGAGTTGGGGCTCAATGGACGCGACCGGGGGCAGCGTGACCGTCAGATCGGCCTCAGCTTGATCTTGGGCCTCGCGGAGCGACTCGACCGCGCGTTCAAGATCGTCACGTACTGCTAGAATTTTCTCGCATGCCGGTTCATATCTGGGATGACTGCGCAGTGCTTCGTCGGCTTCTCTTTGCCATTCGCTCTGTGCTGTCCTGGCGCGGCGATCGAGCGTCGCGTCCCAAAACGGAGCGATGGCGTCACGGGCGATCTGTCGCAGAGCTTCGGGCCGCAGTGCGGCAAGCGCGTCAATCTCGGTTTGCTCGCGCCCCATTGCCTCGCGCCAATTGTCGGCACGGGGCTCAGTTTCCTTAAGGGGTGTTGAGGGCAGGTCAAGGGCGATGACTTGCTCAATGGTCAGCGCCACGGAGTGAACTTCGACCTTGAGCGAGGGGAATTCCAAGGTTCGTAATGCCTGCAGCTTGCGGCTCACGCTGATCGGCATTTGATGTCCGGCGGGATCGAAGTCGCTGAAATAAAGGACCACCGCTGGCCGACCATCTTCGACGGCGCGCTGCGCCATTCCATAAATCATTGTATCGGTGGGCTCGCCGGTCGGGAGCAGCAGCTCGGAAATGCCGCCTAGCGGGCGAAGGACGGGACCGAGCGAAGTCTTCTCGCCGGTCAGGATGATCCGATAAGGCTGTCGCCCAGCGAGGGACGAGCAAAACGCCCGTGGCAGAACCGAGTCTTCGGAAGGCAGTTCGATGCCGCAATCCCCCCCTGAGATCCCCTTGTATGGCTTGCCATGCACATTGAAGGTGGTGATTTCGGGCGGAGCGTTGCGCTCATCGACAATACGATCGAACGGAACATAGCCGAGCCACCGCCCCGCTTTTGCGGGATGCACCTGAAGCCATTCCCAGTTCTCGTCGGTGTTTGTGTATGGCTCGCCATCTGGCTTCAGAGCAGTCGACGCGACGAGGCGATAATGCAGACCGCGCAAATGGACGACGCTGCGTGGGACGAGCTGCGCAATTTGTTCTGCAAACCATTGCCCATCGCGGTGTCCCGCCGGCGTGTCCTGCAAAAACGGATCGTTCTGTCGCGCGAGAACAGTCAGGTCCTTGAGAGGCAACCGAGCCTCTGCAGCGGCGGCCTCTAGTGCGAGACGGAGCGCCCTCATTGCATCGCCCGCGACTTCGCGAAGGCGATCATTCGGCTGCGCACCCACGCCCTGACCGCACCGCAAGGCGGCAATGGCTCGCTTCGGTTCCACTGCCACGGCGGGTACCGGCCGCAGCGCTCGCGGAACTTCTGTGCTGCCCATCCCGATTGGTATTGCCGCTCGCGACCAATCCACATCAGCTGCCGGTAAAACGCCACTTGCTCGGTGATCGACCACTCGGTGGGTTTCGGCGGACTGCGGTCGCGCCCAACCTGGCCAAGCTCGCCGTCGGCTACCTCCAGATAGCTCGATCTTGTCTCCGGCTTCCAACCGCAGCGATTACAGCCTTGGCCCTCCATGCGGACGGCGCTGCACTGCGGGCAGGCCGTGAGTTCGCGCTTGTGACTGCCGGCGCGTGCAGCCTCCGATTGGTTGATCGCGTACTGGTCGGCGTCCAGGCGCCACTCGATCTCGTCGTCGGGGAAGCCGTGCCGGTACACGGCGCCCGAATGGTCGAGGATGCGGGCGTCGGTCTTGCCGCTTTCGGGATGCGGGCGGAGCACCCTGCCTACCATCTGCCGGTACATCGTTAACAGCCGCGTCGGGCGCGCGAGGACGAGGCAGGACGCAGACGGTTCGTCGAAGCCCTCGACGAGGACCATGCAATTGCAGATCAGCTTGATGTCGCCCGAGCGGAACTCGGCAATGATGCGTTTTCGCTCCTCGAGCGGCGTCTTTGCGTCGAGATGGGCGGCTGCGACACCGGCAGCCTCGAACTCGCGTTGCAGGTGCGCCGAGTGTTTGACGCCGACCGTGAATACGATCGTCGATCGGTTCTGTCCGAGCGTGAGCCAGTGCTCGAGGATGCCGCCAACCAGAGCGGTGGTGTTCATCCGGATTTCGAGTTCGCTCGGGCTGTAATCGCCGGTGTCGAGCGTCCTAATCCCCCTCAAGTCAGGTATGACCGCCGCGAAGACGACTGGCGGGACGAGATATCGGCGCTCGGTCAGCCAAGCGTAGGTCGGAACCTTCACCAGGTCAGAGAACAAATCTCCGCCCAGGCCGCGGCCGTCACCCCTAGCCGGTGTCGCCGTCAGGCCGATGATCTTGGCGGCCGGGTACGCCTTCCGGACCTCGAGATAGGTCCGTGCGCGGCAATGATGAGCCGCGTCGAAGAAAATGAGATCCGCTGGCGGCCTGTCGATTTTCGCAGTTCGAAACGCGCGCGCGTAAAGGGTCTGGATCGAGGCGACGACGCAGTGCTGCCCGATGTATGCCGAGCTTTCCGCCCCCATCAGAATCGCATGGTCGACGCCGTTGGCGAGGAGTTTTCCCGATGTCTGATGAACCAGTTCGCGGCGGTGCACTGTGAAAAGCACGTGCTCGCCGCGATCGACCGCCTCTTTGATGATCGCCGCCGCGACGACGGTCTTGCCCCCGCCGACCGCAAGGGGGACAAGGGGATGGTCTAGCTCGTCTACTTGATCGACGATATTCGTCTGATAATCACGCAAAATTAAGGACATCAGGTCGGCCCTTCAGGGGCCGGCACGGACGGTACTTGCGCTCCTCGGGGAGTCGGATTATGTCAACACCGCTTTCCTAGCGTTGACCCAAATCATCCCTGACCGGCTCGGGTACCATCCGGGCCGGTCTGGCTATTGGTTAAGTCCAAAAAGCTCGTTTAAAAAGTTGGCGGTCTGCTCGAGACCGAGCAAACCATCTCCCGGCTCACCGATACCGACCGGCTCGGTTCCGCTCACTTTTGCACGCACAACCGCCTTAGAGCCGGTCACCAGGGACCCCACTTTCGTGAGGCCGAGACCCTCCTGATGATAACTGACGGACCCGGGCTTCCAGGGGCGTCGGCTGTTTAGCCGTTTCCGCGGCATGTGGGGCCTCCTCAATCGCAACGAACTGTTGCGAGAGATAGGGGCCAGCTTTTAGGTAAATCAATCAGCGTTATGAAGCAAAAAGCGCAGAATGGCGCAGAAATGACTTCTGCTTATTTATGCGTATTTTTACGGCCGGTCAAATCCTCTAACGCTCTGTCGACGGTCTCGACACTTGTATTGTAGTCCTCTGCTAGGCTATCTCTTTTCAAGTTCAACAGTTCGGGAAGCGTCCGCTTACCTTCATCGATATCCTTTTGCATTTCACTTATCACGCGATTTCGTATATCGCGCGGCCGCCCCTTGCGCTTCGGGCGGGAGTTCCCTTGGTCTCCGACCGTGACCGGCTGCTCTTCGGGCTGTGGCGGGACCTCCTGTAGAGCAAATGACCTCAACAGGCGAGAGAAGTCGGCGGTGTTGATCATGAGACGGGTGGGTATCCATCGAGGGCGAGGGGCCGGAGGCGGCGGCGCATATAACCTGCTGATCCCTCGTAACGTCTTCTGGATCTCGCTGAGTTCTGGTCCGGGGTCCAGGTTTAGATCGGGCGCTATGATCGTTGATGCGCCGATATCGAAATCCGGGCTCTCGCGCAGCCAGCCCCAGCCCCAGATGCACTCTATCTCGTATTGATAAAGAGGGTTGTTGAGCGGGCTAAGTCCGCCATCCGCGAAATTGAGTAGCGGACCGTTCCGATCATGCTCCTCGGGCCAGCGGCGCCCGTCCCGAATCATATCGGTGAGCGCGGTGAGCGCGTCGGCGACACGCGCGGCAAGTTCGTCCCGACATTTCCCGAGCGTCAGCCGCGACGGCAAAAAGGCGCCAACCGTGAACTTCGCCATGTCGGGCGCAGCCTAATCTCGTCGCAAAAAGTTGCAACGAGCCGTTCGGAGCGATTTTGAGTGGTTCGTAACCCATCGAAATAACTTGCGACGAAAGATGCTACTAAGGCCGCCCGGAGGTGGCCTCTGAAGCGAAATTCCCAATTATTTCAATTGGCTGGGGGACTAGGATTCGAACCTAGACTGGCGGAGTCAGAGTCCGCTGTCCTACCGTTAGACGATCCCCCAACCGGGATGGCCGAGCTCTTCCTGCGGCGCCCGGCAGGCGCCGCAACCTGATATCATAGCTGGCGGGGGTTGTGTAGGGCCGGGCCGGCGGTTCCGGGTTTTGATTTGTGGCCCGGCTGGGCTAGCATTGCCGATCGAGTGCGACTGGGATGACTGACGGTAGTGGAGAAGGCGCTCAGCAGCGGGGGTTTGGACGGCGCCGCCGCGGCGTTGCGGCCGGGTCACCTCACCCCCGAGGATGTTGACGAGACAGCTGCATCGCCGCGCGCCGCACCACGTTTGGCCCACCAATTCGCCGCACTCGATCTCGGGACGAATAATTGTCGTCTGCTGATAGCCCGGCCGGCCGGCCCTGGCTTTCGCGTCGTCGACGCCTTCTCCCGCATCGTCAGGCTCGGAGAGGGGCTCGCCACGACCGGCTCGCTCTCCGATGCTGCGATGACGCGTACCCTCGATGCGCTCAAAATTTGTGCTGACAAGATCGCTTTCCGCAAAGTTGCCGCCGGCCGTTACGTCGCCACCGAGGCCTGCCGGCGCGCCGCCAATTGCGAGGCCTTTCTGAGGAGGGTCAACGAGGAATTCGGGCTCGAGATCGAGATCATCTCGAGCCGCGAAGAGGCGCGCCTGGTCGTTGCTGGCTGCGCTCCGCTGCTGCATCCGCGCATCCCCTATGCCATCGTCTTCGACATCGGCGGCGGATCGACCGAGATCGTCTGGCTGCGGCTGGCGCGAAGACCCGACGGACGGCGAAGCCCGCACATTCTCGGCGCGATCTCGCTGCCTTTCGGAGTTGTCACCTTGACCGATCGGTTTGGCGGGGCCGAGGTGTCCCCGGCGACCTACCGCTTGATGATCGCCGAGGCCGCGGCGGCGCTGATCCCCTTTGAACGCAACCATCGCATCGTCCACCACGTTCGCGCCGGCAGAGTGCAGATGCTGGGGAGTTCCGGCACCGTGACGACCTTGGCCGGCATCCACATGGCCCTGCCGCGCTACATCCGGGCGCTAGTCGATGGCAGCATGCTGACATTCGAGCAGATCGCCGCCGTCTCGGAGCACCTCGCCGGTCTCGACTTTGCCGGGCGCGCTGCCAACCCCTGCATCGGCCGTGAACGGGCCGATCTGGTGCTCAGCGGGTGTGCGGTTCTCGACGCGATTTGCGCCACCTGGCCCGTCGGTCGCTTGCGGGTCGCCGACCGGGGGGTGCGAGAGGGCATCCTGCTCGATCTGATGCACACTTGACGCGCAGACCCGGCCCGCCTGGCGGGCGCCTACCTATGATTCAGCTTCGCATTACGCGGTGGCGCAAGCCGTCTTCGGCGCGATGGCTGTCGCGCCAACTCAACGACCCCTATGTCGCCGAAGCACGCCGGCTCGGCTATCGGTCGCGCGCCGCCTTCAAGCTGATCGAGCTCGACAACCGGTTTCGGCTGCTGCGGCCCGGCCAACGTGTCGTCGATCTCGGCTGTGCGCCGGGTGGTTGGACGCAGGTCGCTGTCGCACGCGTCGGCCGTTACGGGATCGTCGTCAGTGTCGATGTCACCGAGACGACGCCGTTGCCCGGCGCCACGCTGCTCACCGCCGATATCCGCGACCCCGCAACCCTCGCAGCGATCGGCAATGCGCTCGGCGGTCCTGCTGACGTCGTCTTGAGCGACATGGCGCCGGCCGCGACCGGCCACGCCGCGACCGACCACTTGCGAATCATCGCCCTCACCGAGGACGCGCTCGCCGCCGCGTCGCGAATTCTGAAGCCGGGCGGGGCCTTTGTTGCCAAGGTGTTTCAGGGCGGTGCCGAAGGAGAGCTGCTCGCCGCGCTGAAACGCGATTTTGCCGAGCTGCGCCACGCCAAGCCGCCCGCGAGTCGCGCCGAATCGGCCGAGACCTACGTCGTCGCGACCGGGTTTCGCGGGCAGCGATAAGCGCCGCTCCCAGCAGTGAGCTTTCCCCGGGCGCGTCCAGGTGTATATTGCGCCGCCATCGGAAAGGAGGCGCCGATGGAAATCCGGCAAGCGCTGACCTTCGACGACGTGATGCTCGTCCCGGCGGCGTCCGGCATATTGCCCGCCGACACGGATACCGCGACCCGGCTCACCCGCGAGATCGAGCTCGGCATCCCGCTGATCTCGGCGGCGATGGACACCGTGACCGAAAGTGCCTTGGCGATCGCGATGGCCCAGGCGGGTGGCATCGGCGTGATCCACCGCAACATGCCGATCGCCGAGCAGGCCGATGAGGTCCGCAAGGTCAAGAAGTTCGAGGCCGGGATCGTCGTCAACCCGGTGACCATCCACCCCGAGGAGACGCTCGCCGACGCGCTGCGGTTGATGGCCGATCACCATATCTCGGGGATCCCGGTGGTCGAGCGCAGCTCGCGCCGGCTCGTCGGCATTCTGACCAACCGCGATGTGCGGTTTGCAGACGATCCCCGCCAGCCCGTGGCCGAGCTGATGACCAGAAACGATCTGGTCACGGTGCACGAAAACGTCTCCCGCGACGAGGCCAAGCGGCTCTTGCACCAGCACCGCATCGAAAAGCTGATGGTCGTCGACGACGCCTACTGCTGCACCGGGCTGATCACGGTCAAAGATATCGAGAAGGCGCAACGTTATCCGAACGCCTGCAAGGACGAGCACGGCCGGCTGCGCGTCGCTGCCGCGACCGGCACTGGCTCCGATGGCATCGAGCGGGCCGAAGCGCTGTTTGCCGCAGGGCTCGACGTTCTTGTCGTCGATACCGCGCATGGCCATTCGCAGCGGGTATTGCAGACGGTCAACCAGATCCGCCGGCTGTCGAACTACACCCAGGTGGTTGCCGGCAATGTTGTGACCGCCGAGGGTGCGCGGGCGCTGATCGAGGCCGGTGCCGACGCGATCAAGGTCGGGGTTGGGCCGGCCTCGATCTGCACGACCCGCATCGTCGCCGGGGTCGGCGTCCCGCAATTTACCGCGATCGTCGACACCGTCGCCGAATGCCGCAAGTCGGGGGTGCCGGTCATCGCCGATGGCGGCATCAAATTCTCCGGCGACCTCGCCAAGGCGATCGCCGCCGGGGCGGATTGCGCGATGCTCGGCTCGCTCTTTGCCGGCACCGACGAGAGCCCGGGCGAGGTGTTTCTCTATCGGGGCCGCAGCTACAAATACTATCGCGGGATGGGCTCGGTCGGAGCGATGGCGCGCGGCTCGGCCGACCGCTATTTCCAGCAGGAGGTGACGAGCACACTGAAGCTCGTGCCCGAGGGTGTCGAGGGGCGGGTGCCGCACAAGGGGCCGGTCGGCAACATCATTCACCAGCTGATCGGGGGTCTGCGGGCGGCGATGGGCTATACCGGCAACCGCACGATCGACGAGATGCAGAGAAACTGCACCTTTGTGCGGATCACCCCGTCGGGGCTGCGCGAGAGCCATGTGCACGACATCGCGATGACCCGTGAGGCGCCGAACTATTCGACCGACCGATGATGTCTGCTGTCCGTCATTCCCGCATACGCTGGAATCTAGGGCCCGAGGCCGAGGCGGCCGCCCCCTCAGCCCACTCGCCAGGGCGGGCGTGCCTGGGGCAGGCTCTGGACCCCTGCCTGCGCGGGGGTAACGAATACAATTGAGCCCGGGCGCGCAGGTCGCCGCAGCGATCGACATTCTTGCTACGGTCGACACCGGCGAGCGGCCGGCCGACGAGGTCGCGGCCGATTACTTCCGCCGCCGGCGCTACATCGGCGCCAAGGACCGCGCCCGGATCGCTGGCCATGTCTACACCGTGCTGCGCCACCGCCCGGGGCTCGACTGGTGGATCGAGAAATATTCTCTCGAGATCGGGCCGAGAAACCGGGTCCTGGCCGCGCTCGTGCTGACCGAAGCCTGGCGGCCCGAAGCCGTCGCCGGGTGCTGCGACGGCGACCGGTTTCGGCCGGCGCCGCTGAGCGAGGCCGAGAAACGGCTGGTGCATGGCCTCGCAAAACACACCCTGCGTCATCCTGAGATGTCACGAGCTGTGAGGAACGATCTGCCCGAATGGCTCACGCCTTATCTCGGACGGGTATTTGGCAAAGGGTTGGAGCGCGAGGTGGCGGCGCTCAACACACCGGCGCCGACCGATCTGCGGGTCAATTCACTCAAGGCTGATCGGGCGATGGCGCGCGCCGCGCTCGCCGCGGAGGGCGTTATGACCGAGCCAACTCCGTGGTCGCCGATCGGTTTGCGGCTCGCCGAGCGGGTGACGCTCGGTGGTCGCACGGCGCTCAAGGACGGCCTCGTCGAGGTGCAGGACGAAGGCTCTCAGCTGACCGCACTCCTCGTCGATGCGCGGCCCGGCATGCGGGTCGTCGATTTTTGCGCCGGGGCCGGCGGCAAGACCCTGGCGCTCGCCGCGAGCATGGCCAACCGCGGCAGGCTCGTCGCCTGCGACGTCTCGGTCCATCGGCTCGAACGCGCGACGCGCCGGCTGCGCCGCTCCGGGGTCGGCAATGTCGAACGGCGGACGCTGACCAGCGAGCGCGACAAATGGGTCAAGCACCACGCCGGCGGCTTCGACCGGGTATTGGTCGACGCGCCCTGCCTCGGCATCGGAGCATGGCGCCGCAATCCCGGTGACAAATGGCGCGTCACCAAAGAGGATCTCGCCCACCTCGTTGTCCGACAGCGGGAGATTGTCAGCAACGCCGCGCGCCTCGTCCGGCCGGGTGGGCGTCTCATCTATGCGACCTGCTCACTGCTGCACGAGGAGAACGAGGCGCAGGCCGAAGCCTTTCTCGCGGCGACCCCAGGATTTTCCGTCTTTCCCACCGCGCGTGTCTGGCACGAGACGATCGGCGGCGCCGCACCGGGCGGCGATCGCTATCTCAGGCTCACTCCGGCGCGCCACGGCACCGACGGGTTCTTTGTCGCCATTTTCGAACGCGAGCCATGTCCGACCGCATCCTGATCCTCGATTTCGGCAGTCAGGTGACCCAGCTGATCGCGCGCCGGGTGCGTGAGAGCGGGGTCTATTGCGAGATCCACCCCTACACGATTGCCGAGGACACGCTTCGCGACTTCGGACCCGACGCCGTGATTCTGTCGGGCGGCCCCGCCTCGCTGACCCGCTCCGAGGCGCCGCGCGCGCCGGAGCTGGTCTTTCGGCTCGGCGTGCCGGTGCTCGGCATCTGTTACGGCATGCAGACGATGTGCGCCCAGCTCGGCGGCCGCGTCACATTGAGCGAGCATCAGGAGTTCGGCCGCGCCTTTATCGATGTTCTCGGCGAATGCGCGCTGTTCGACGGGCTCTGGCCCAAGGGCGCGCGTGAGCAGGTGTGGATGAGCCACGGCGACCGCGTCGATGCATTGCCGCCGGGCTTTCGCGTGGTTGCCGCCAGCGACGCCGCGCCCTATGCCGCGATCGCCGACGACGAGCGGCGGTTCTACGGCGTGCTCTTTCATCCCGAGGTCGTGCACACCCCGCAAGGCGGTGAGCTGTTGCGCAATTTTACGCACAAGGTCGCCCTTTGCCGCGGCGGCTGGACGATGGCCGCCTTCCGCACTCAGGCGATCGAGCGGATCCGTCACCAGGTCGGCGGGAAAGGGGTTGTCTGCGGCCTTTCCGGCGGGGTCGATTCCGCCGTCGTCGCGGCGTTGTTGCACGAGGCCGTCGGCGACCAGCTGACCTGCATCTTTGTCGACACCGGGTTGTTGCGGGCGGGCGAGGGGGAGGAGGTCGTGAGCCTCTTCCGCGGTCATTACAACATCCCGCTGATCCACCGGGATGCGGGCCGATTGTTTCTCGACAAGCTCGCCGGCATTACCGACCCCGAAGCCAAGCGCAAGACGATCGGCGCCACCTTTATCGACGTCTTCGACGAAGAGGCCTCCAAGCTCGGCGGTGTCGAGTTCCTGGCCCAGGGAACGCTCTATCCCGATGTGATCGAGTCGGTCAGCCCGCGCGGCGGCCCATCGGTCACGATCAAATCGCACCACAATGTCGGCGGGTTGCCCGAGCGCATGAAACTGAGGCTGGTCGAGCCGCTCCGCGAGCTGTTCAAGGACGAGGTTCGCGCCCTGGGCCGCGAGCTCGGGCTGCCCGAGCAATTTGTCGAGCGCCACCCGTTCCCTGGCCCGGGTCTGGCGATCCGCATCCCCGGCGAGGTCACCCGCTCAAAGCTCGACATCCTGCGCAAGGCCGACGCGGTCTTTCTCGAAGAGATCCGCAACGCCGGGCTTTATGGTGCGATCTGGCAGGCCTTTGCGGTGCTGTTGCCAGTCAGGAGTGTCGGCGTGATGGGCGACGCCCGCTCCTACGACTTCGCCTGCGCCTTGCGCGCGGTGACCTCGACCGATGGGATGACCGCCGACTACTTCCCGTTCCCGCACGAGTTTCTCGGCCGCGCTGCGACCCGGATCATCAACGAGGTCCGCGGCATCAACCGCGTCGTCTACGACGTGACCTCAAAGCCCCCCGGCACCATCGAATGGGAGTAGCGCCCCACCCTGTTTATACCGGGATATCAGGGTGAAAAATCAAATTAGCCACGGGATTCGCCGGCCGTATCGACAATAAACCCCTTTCGTTCAATGGCTTACGACCTCGCACCCGTGCTGGCGAGCAGGGGGCTTTTGTGCACGCTGCAGGGTGGTGAAATGGGCTAGCCCGGATTTCTCAAAGGGGGTCGGTGCATCGGGGCCCTGGATCTGAGAAAATCGAGTTGCACAAACGGTTTATCTCAGGATCAGGGGAAGTCCCGATGCAGACAGAGTGTAACGCGGATCT
>Ga0306925_10005919_pt1 | contig 11304 bp, 6 predicted proteins | sample flu12Cox44000176_FD_203755 | JGI IMG/M metagenome (GOLD analysis project Ga0306925, IMG submission 203755) | Lab enrichment of tropical soil microbial communities from Luquillo Experimental Forest, Puerto Rico - flux8day.12C.oxic.44.000.176 (v2)... | ecosystem: Environmental > Terrestrial > Soil...
CAGCTTACCTTGGGCGATGACAAGCAAGGCCCCTACCTCTTTGTCAGCCATTTTCTCGATCGCTTCATAGACCGACTGCTCAGGAGCTATGGACCAAATCGCGTTACTGCCTTTTCCCTTCAGGACAGCTCCAACCGTTTCAGTCAGCTTCATGGGAGCACCTGCAGGGCTGCAATATTAACACGCAGGCACTCCTTCGAGACGAGGGCGCGCCAGCGTACAGCGCAATGCGCGGAAGCCCTAAAGACCAATAGCACAATGGGCCATCTCGTTCCTCGGTGGCTCGCGCGCCTACGACGTACCCCATGGAGTCCACGCCATCAGGCCGAAAGCAAACGACTTGTAATCCAAAGGCTGGATCGGGCCACACAAAGCGGCGATTCGCCGGCCCGCCAGGCGCGAGCATGCGAAGGATCGGCACGCGCGTTCCTGATGGGCGGGTCTTCGTCTGCGGCTATAATAAGAAGTTTCAGCCGCCTCTTTCGATGCAACCTGTGGGGATGAACTGCCTGGGGAATGGCAGCTGAACATTAGGGCTCATGTCGAACGACAGCATTCTGGTTCGCGGCGCACGCGTCCACAACCTCAAGAATATCGACCTGGAAATCCCGCACAACAGCCTGACGGTAGTGACCGGGGTCTCGGGATCGGGCAAGTCTTCGTTGGCATTCGACACTGTCTACGCCGAGGGCCAGCGGCGGTACGTGGAATCGCTGTCGGCTTATGCACGCCAGTTCCTGGAGCGGATCGAGAAACCGGACGCCGACGTGATTGACGGCATAGCACCCGCGGTTGCAATACGGCAGAAAAATTCCACCCGCAACCCGCGGTCAACCGTGGCTACGGCGACCGAGATCTTTGACTACCTCCGCCTGCTTTATGCACGCATTGGGCGTACGTATTGCAGTGTATGCGGGCAGGAAGTACGCAAGGACACCGTGGACGAGGTTGCCGACCGCATGATCAGCCTGCCGGAAGGCACGCGCTTGCAGATTTTTTTCCCCCTGCGTTCGGCGGCGCCGCTACCGCCGCCGGAGAAAGCTCGCGGTCGCCGTTCGAGCAAGAAGAAAAGCGCCGCCCCAGGCGAAAGATCGCTGCCCAAAGAGCGGCTCTTCGATTTGCGCAAGCGCGGTTTCCTGCGGCTTTATCAGAAGGGCAAAACTATTGATTTCTCCACCCCGGAAGCACTGCTGGACGTGGACTTCGCGGAGCCGGTGTTTGTAGTGGTCGACCGCATTTCGGTGTCGCCGGAGGTCCGCCCCCGGCTGGTCGATGCCGTCGAGCAGGCGTACCGCGAGTCAAACGAGGTGATCATCGAGACCGCACCCCGCGATGACGAGCCGGTTCAAGGTTTCCGGTTTTCCCAGCGGTTCGAGTGCAAGAACGATGGCACGCGGTACGAGGAGCCGGAGCCGCGCCTGTTCTCCTTCAACAACCCCTATGGCGCGTGCCCCAAGTGCCAGGGCTTCGGCAACACCATCGACTTCGATCTCGACCTCGTCATCCCCAACAAGTCGCTATCCCTGAACGAGGGGGCGATCGAACCCTGGACCAAGCCCAAATACAGGTCACTGGCGACCGAGATGAAGCGCTATGCCAGGGCTGCCCAGATTCCGCTCGATGTTCCCTGGCGGGACCTTACCCCGGCGCAGCAGGCTTACATCCTGAAAGGCGATGACAAGTGGCTGGGCTTGCGGGGATTCTTCGACTACCTGGAGCGCAAGAAGTACAAGCTGCACGTACGAGTATTCCTCAGCCGCTATCGCGGCTACTCGCTTTGCCCCGACTGCGGCGGACAGCGCCTGCGCTCGGAAGCACGCCAGGTCAAGGTTGGTGGTAAGGACATTTGCCAGCTGTGCTCCATGACCGTGGAAGAAGCTACGCGATTCTTCGATGAGTTGCAGCTTACGCGCGAGGAAGCGGACATCGCAGACCGCCTGCTGGTCGAGATCCGCGATCGGCTGCGTTTCATGAACGACGTGGGCTTGGAATACCTGTCGCTCGACCGCCTGGCTTCAACGCTCTCCGGCGGCGAGGCCCAGCGAATTCAGCTTGCCACCTCGCTCGGTTCGCGCCTGGTGGGAACGCTGTATGTGCTGGATGAGCCTTCTATTGGGCTCCACAGCCGGGATACGGCCCGGCTGATCAAAATCCTGCACAGCCTGCGCGATTTGGGCAACACCGTGCTCGTGGTCGAGCATGACGCGGAGATCATGCGCAATGCCGATCGCATCGTCGACTTGGGGCCGGGAGCGGGGGAGAACGGAGGACGCGTAATCGCCACCGGGTCGTACCAGGAGATCGTTCACAATCCAACTTCACTCACTGGCCGTTACCTCAACCATGAGCTCTCTATTCAGGTGCCCACCAACCACCGGGGCGGCAACGGAAGATCCATTGAGCTTTTCGGGGCGCGGGCTCACAATCTGAAGGAAGTCGACGTCACCATTCCGCTGGGCATGATCGTGGCCATTACCGGGGTATCGGGTTCGGGCAAATCCACCCTGGTTCATGACGTTCTCTACAAGGCACTGGCGGCGGGGAAGGGGCAGGTTTCCAGCGGGCCGCATGCAGAAGTCGATCGTGTGGAGGGTGCCGATTGGATTGATGAGGTAGTGCTGGTCGACCAGTCCCCGATCGGCCGCACTCCGCGATCGAATCCGGTGACCTATATCAAGGCCTTCGATGCGGTCCGTGAGCTGTTTGCAGCACAGGCGGAGAGCCAGAGGCACGGCTACACAGCCGGGCATTTCTCGTTCAATATCCCGGGGGGACGCTGCGAGGTATGCCAGGGCGACGGCACGGTAACGGTGGAGATGCAGTTCCTGGCCGACGTCGAGCTGATTTGCGAAGAATGCAAGGGAATGCGCTACAAGCCCGAAGTGCTGGAGGTCCGCTACCACGGCAAGAATATTCACGAGATCCTTGACCTGACGGTGAAAAGCGCCCTGCACTTTTTCTCCGGGGTACCTAAGATCGTCGAGAAGCTGCGAGTGTTAGAGGAGGTCGGACTAGGCTATCTGCGGCTGGGCCAGTCTGCTACCACGCTCTCCGGAGGTGAGGCCCAGCGCATAAAACTGGCAGCACACCTGCAGCCCAGGCAGCGAGACTTTACCCGCACGCAGGCGGAGCGCAATCGCCGCCATCCCCGCATCCTTTATATCTTCGACGAGCCGACAACCGGTCTGCATTTTGACGACGTGAGTAAGCTGCTGGCCGCGTTTCGCCGGCTGATCGACGCGGGCGGAAGCATCGTTGTGATCGAGCACAACCTGGATGTAATCAAGACCGCCGATTGGGTCATCGATCTTGGTCCCGAGGGCGGATGGCGCGGTGGACACGTGGTGGCTACGGGTACTCCGGAGGACATCGCCCGGGCATCTGCTTCGTACACCGGGCAATGGCTGGCGCCCATCTTATCGAGCAATGGCGACTCGCCACGCGGTGGTGGCCGCAAATCCCATGAGAATTGACGTTGGAGTCTGGATAGGACTGTTTCTGCTGGCAATGACTGGGCTGGCATTGCCGGTGTTCGGCAGCCAGCAGACGGGAACCACCGTTCGCCACCATACCATCGAGGAACGAGAGGACGATCCGCCATCGCCCGACATCGACCAAGCCGAAGCGGCAATGCAAAAACGCGATTTTACCGGGGCCGAGGCTTTGCTGAAGAAGGTTGTCGCTGCCCACCCCCAGTCGTACCGGGCCTGGTTCGACCTGGGATATTTGTACAACGAAACCAGTCGCACGCCTGAGTCCATTGATGCCTACCGGAAGTCGGTCGAAGCCAAGCCCGACGTGTTTGAATCGAACCTCAACTTGGGAATTGTGCTCGCACGCCAAGGCAATCAAGAAGAGGCCGCAAAGTACCTTAAAGCCGCCACCCAGCTGAAACCCACGGCCAACGGCGACGAGGGCGTGGCCCGCGCCTGGCTGTCCCTGGGCATATTGGAAGCGTCCACCCATTCGCAAGAGGCGCTGGCGGCTTACGACAAGGCGGCAGCCCTGACTCCCAGGGATCCGGAGCCGCATCTGTCCGCGGGACTGTTGCTGGAAAAACAGGACAAGATGGAGGAAGCGGCCGCCGAATATAAGGCAGCAGCTGCGTGCGACCCCAAGTCCACGGAAGCGCTCGCCGGGCTGGCCAATGTCTACTCCAAAGAGAAGAAGCTCCCTGAGGCGGAAACCCAGCTGCGCGCTCTCCTTGCCCTCGATCCCAACGACGCCGGTGCCAAGACGCAACTGGGGAGGGTACTCGCTGCCGAAGGCAAGAGCTACGAAGCGGCCCGGGTCCTGGGCTCGGGAACGACGGCGTCACCTGCTGACCCGCGCGCTGCCCTGGAGCTTGGAACCATTTACGTCAAGGCGGGAAACAACGCTGCCGCCGAGGAGCAATTTCGCATTGCCCTGCGCGGCCTGCCGCAGGATCCCGAGGTGCATTTTGCGCTGGGATCGCTGCTGATGGCCCAGAAGCGATATCCGGAATCGCAGGAGGAGTTGCTGACCGCGGTCAAACTGAAACCTGATTTATCCACGGCCTATGGCAACCTGGCGGTGGTTGCTGCCGAGAACAAGAATTACACCCTGGCCATCCGGGCACTGGATGAGCGCAGCAAATATTTGCCGGAAACCCCTGCGACTTATTTTCTGCGGGCCACCTCCTACGACAACTTGAAAGCCACCGCGAAAGCGGTGGAGAATTACAAGCAGTTCCTGGCCGCAGACGGAGGCAAAATGCCCGATCAGGAATGGCAGGCGCGACACCGGCTGATGGCCATCGATCCCGGCAACGCGAGTAAGTACGCCGATAAGAAATAGCATGCGCACCTTTCCCCGAGTCGTGCTGAGTCTGTTCCTGTCGGGCCTGCTTGCACGGGCCGGAAACCAGCCGGCGGCTGACCTCAAGGCGCGGGCGGACGCGGCTCAGGGCAGCGAGCGCATCTCGCTCTCGCTCGAGTACGCACACCAGCAACTGGAGCATGCCAACTCGCTGTACACCGACGGCGATGTGGAGAAGGCGGAGGCGGCTATCCAGGAAGTCGTGGCCTATTCCCGGCAAGCCACTGAGACCGCGTCTGCCGCCAATAAACGGCTCAAGCAGACCGAGATCGAGCTGCGGAAGATCGAACACCGCATGCGCGACATCGGCCAATCTTTGAATGTCGACGATCGGCCGCCGGTCGAGAAGGCGGTCCAGCAACTGGAGCAGTTTCGCGCCAACCTGCTGGCCAGGATGTTCGGCGAAAAGGCCGAACCGAAGGACAAATCGTGACGAAGCAAATCGCCTGGTCAATCTCTATCCTGTTGTCGTTGATTTGCGTGCTGCCGGCGGGTTCGGCGCAGCTCACCAAGCGAGACCCGTTAACCGACGCGGAAGTTGACCAGATGCGTGAGGCCGCCGATTACCCCAACAAGCGACTGGAGCTGATGGTCGGCTTCGCGCGGGCGCGACTGACCTCGATCGATCAGTTGCGGGCGAATGCCACCAGCGACGCCTCGCGGCCCAGGCAGATCCATGACCTGCTGCAGGATTTCCTCACCCTGCTCGATGAGACCGACGACAACATCGACATGTATGCGGCGCACAACGCCGACATGCGCAAGGGGCTCAAACTGCTTATCGAAGCCAACAGCGAATGGCAATTGAAGCTGCGCCAGCTGAAAGAGCAGTCCCCGGCCGCCGAACTGCAGCATTATGCGTTCATTCTTACCAACGCCTCCGACGCCGTCGGCGACAGCGCAAAGACTGCACGCGAGACGCTGGAGGAACAAAACAAGCTCGCCGCCGAAAAGAAATTGACCAAGGATTACTCGGAGCGCAAGGACTAGTCGCGGTCTCATGAGTGCCGTGCATCAAACCGAACCCCTCGCCGCTGAACTGGCCGTGCCGTCTTCCCACCGTGCTCGTGAAGCCAGCTGCAATGTCCCGCCTGCTCGCCATGATAGTTTAGAGACACCTTGCCGACGAACCTCCAGGAAGTCCTCCATCGCTGCTACCGCGAGCTTCGGCCGCGCGCCCCCATGCCCAAAGCGCACATTGAGTTTTACCCGTTCGCCAACGTAAACAACACCATTCGCTTGCGCGAAGGAATTCTGTTCGTTCGGCTGTCGGACTTGCTGGAAGGTGCGCCGGAGAGCGTGCTGGAAGCAATCGCCCATATCCTTCTAGCCAAGATCTACCGCAAGCCCATTGAGCGCGCCCACGCGACCCGTTACCGGCGGTACGTGTCGAGCCACGATATCAGCGCCAAAACTTATTTAGTGCGGCAGATCCGCGGTCGCAAGCGCATTGCCTCGGCCCGGGGACATGTTTACCACCTGGAAGAAATATTCGACGACCTCAACCGGCGCTTTTTTCAGGGGTTGCTGGCACGGCCCCAGATGACATGGAGCCAACTGCGTTCCCGCAGCAGTCTGGCGCATTACGATCCAGCTCATAACGCGATCGTCATTAGCCGTGTCTTTGACCACCCTTTGGTGCCGCAGTGCGCAGTGGAATACATCGTGTATCACGAGATGCTGCACTTGAAGCATCCGGTGAAGCTGCGGGGAAGCCGGCGATGCGTACACGGGAAAGAGTTTCAGGCGGAGGAGAAGCTGTTTCCTGAGCTCGAACAGGCGAAGGCCTTTTTGAAGACGCTGTAGTTCCCCGCGTTTGCTTTGCGCAGCGCCTATCGCGTCGTACAACTGCCTTGTCGCGGCGTTCGCCAACCAGGAGTCGGGGGGAATTCCAGGAAGAGGAGCTCCCCGCCGGACTGAACAAAATCGAGGCGATATGCCCGCAGCCAGCCCAGCGAGTCTAAGAGGCGGAAGTCCCAACGATTTCGCGGTTGTAAAAAGAGAGCCGCCGGGATGGCCGCTTTGACCAATTGCGACCAGTAGACTGGCCCAATTGAACTCAGTACAGCCTAAAGTTAACCTCGACGTTGATCTGTACGGCTACCGGCCTGCCGTCTTTCATAGCCGGCTCGAAGCGCCAGCGGTTCACCGCCTCGATTGCCTTCTGGTCGAGACCCATGCCCAAGGGACGGCTTACGCGAATGTCGTGAGGCTTGCCGTCTGGTCCCACGATCAGCCAGAGGACCACAACTCCCTGGTACTTTGCCTTGCGGGCTTCTTCCGAGTATTCGGGATCGGGAGTTTCCAGGGCTCGCGGTGCAGACACCCCGTTGCCAACGTGGAAAGCTCCACCCCCGAAACCGCCTCCGTGACCTGGACCGACCCCCGGCCCGCTGCCCGAGCCCACGCCGCCGCCGCTACCCGAGCCGATTCCGCCACCACTTCCGGTACCGTTCGATAATGGGCCCTCCGGGATTCTCGACAACGGGTCGCCCAGGTTCGGCATGTTGGTCGCCAGCTTAATCTCCGGCGGCACCACGACCGTGGGCTCAACCGCCAGTTTGGGGTTGGGGTTGCGAATGACGACTGCGGGAGGCGTGATTTGCTCCATGGCCAGCTTGGGAAGCTTTCCCTTGGTGGCCTGAAGTTTGTCTCGATCCCCGCCCCCTCCGCCACCGCCCATCTTGTCGCCCTTCTTGACGGTCACGGGAAGATCCACGGGCATGTCGTCTGTCAGAGAGATCGAGTTCTGGGGCTGGGGGTTCAGCTTTACGCCGCGGCTCGTCAGGATCGACAGTCCAATCAGCCCGGCGATCATCAAGGCGTGAACCGCCAGCGACACGCCGGCGCCTTCCTGCTTGTAGTCGTACGCGCCCCAGATGCTGCGTACCTTGACGGGCCTCGAGCTGAGCTCGAGCGGGGGCAGCTTTTCCGGGAAGAACGTCGTCTTGATGTTATCGCGCAGCGAACTGAACAGCGAACGCTCGGCGTCGCTGCGAGGCAGGATTTCGTTGTCTTCTACCGGCTTGGAGGTAAGTTCGAGGGGCGGCAGCTTCTCCGGTGAGAACCTCTCTCTGAAGTTCCTCCGCAGCGACGTCCACAGTGAATCGTCTATGCCGGATTGCGGCAGTACCAGGCTATCGTTTTCAATCGGTTTGGAAGTGAGCTGCAACGGCGGCAGCTCCTCGGGATGCAGGACGCTGCGAATGTTCTCCATCAGCGAGTGCCAAACCGATTCGTCCAATTCAGCGGGCGGTAGAAGGTTAAGCTTCGGCTGCGGATTCGCGGTTGCGGCCTCAACCGGCGGAAGCGGGGCTCGCTCTGCCATAACTCGACTCGTTCCCTCAATGGTAAATCGGCTACAACGAGGATCGCGACCCGCCTTAAGTAGCGAGTCCGACGGACCTTACCCTAGAAACCCTGACCCTTGCCCAAGGTTGCTGAGGGAACACTCATGGAGCATCTGTTCACCTGGATGCGCGACCACTCATGTGGATGCGCGACCACTCATGCCGTTGTCAATTATTTTCAAGGTTACTTGAAGTTAAGGAGCGGCGTAAAGTGCTGAAGCTGCTGCAACCTAAGCGGCGGTTGGACGGAGGTTTGCCCCCTCCCTATAATGAAAAGTGAAGAAAAGAAGATGGGTCGCTCGCAGCCTGAAGTCCGCGAGCCATACAAAAATAAAAGGCTTAACCGTACGGCCGGCGCCGATATGCCCATTCCTCGCTCGCACGCATGCGTCTTTCAGTCTCTGAAAAAGAGGAGAGGTCCATAGTGCCGCTCGACCTGAAGTCCACGCTGAACCTGCCCAAAACTGACTTCCCGATGAAGGCGAACCTGCCCCAGCGCGAGCCCAAACGGCTCGAAAAGTGGGAGGCGATGCGCATTTACGAGCGCATCCGGCAGACGCATACGGGCAGGCCAATCTATGTGCTACACGACGGGCCGCCTTATGCCAACGGGCCGATCCACCTCGGCCATGCCCTGAACAAGACGCTGAAGGACTTCATCGTCAAGGTCCAGACCATGAACGGTTTCGATGCGCCCTACGTCCCCGGGTGGGACTGTCACGGCTTGCCTATTGAAATCAAGGTCGACGATGCCCTGGGACGCAAGAAGCTCGAGATGGACCCCATGCAGGTGCGCGAGGCATGCCGCCGGTATGCCCAGAAGTACCTCGACCTGCAGCGCGAGCAATTCAAGCGGCTGGGCGTGTTCGGGCGATGGGACGACCCCTACTCGACCATGACGCCGCAGTACGAGAGCGTCGTGGCCGACACCTTCTACTCGTTCTACGAGCAAGGCTTGGTGTACAAGGGCCTGAAGTCGGTGTACTGGTGCATCCACGACCACACCGCGCTGGCGGAGGCCGAGGTCGAGTATGAGATGCACTCCAGTCCCAGCGTGTGGGTGCGTTATGCGCTTAGCAGCGAGGCAGGCAAAATCGCCCCGGCTCTGGCGGGAAAGAGGAACGCCGCGACCATCATCTGGACGACGACTCCCTGGACCCTGCCTGCGTCGATGGCGGTGACCTTCGCGCCGGACGCGGACTACGTTGCGCTCGACACCGGGGAATGGATCTACATCGTCGCCAAGGCGCTGGCGCAGCAGACCATCGAGAAGTGCCGGCTCAACGGGGCGAAAGAGATTGCTACCCTTCCCGGCTCAAGGCTGGAATATGCGACGTTCGCCCATCCCTTTCTCGACCGCTCGGTCCTGGGTGTGCTTGGCGATTACGTCACCATGGACACGGGAACGGGCGCGGTACACACGGCCCCGGCACATGGTGCAGACGACTTCCAGACCGGGGTCAAGTATGGCCTTGATCTGACCTGTAACGTGGACGAAGGAGGCATCCTGCGCAATGGCCTGCCGCAATACCAGGGGTTGCAGGTCTTCAAGGCCAACCCCATCATCATCGACTTGCTGAAGAGCCGCGGGGCATTACTCGGCAACGAGAAGATCGAGCACTCCTATCCGCACTGCTGGCGGTGTCACAACCCCATCATTTTCCGGGCAACCGAGCAGTGGTTCATCGCCATGGAAGGCAAGATACCCGGGGGCACGCTGCGCAGCCGGGCACTAGAAGAGATTCGACGGGTGAAGTGGGATCCCGCCTGGGGCGAAGAGCGCATCTCCAACATGATTGCCACGCGGCCCGACTGGTGTATTTCCCGGCAGCGTCTCTGGGGCGTGCCGATTGCCATCTTCCAATGCGAAGAATGCGGGCAGTTTCTGAACGATAAAGCAGTGAACCGCGCCGTGGTTGAGCTCTTTGCCCGGGAAGGGGCGGACGCCTGGTACACACGTTCGGCGGAGGAGATGCTGCCGGCGGGCACGAAGTGCGAAAAGTGCGGCGGCGGGAAGTTGCGCAAGGAGATGGACATCATCGATGTCTGGTTCGAGTCAGGCTCAAGCCAGGCAGCCGTGCTCGGCCACGAAGCCGGACTTCCCTGGCCGGCGGACATTTATCTCGAAGGCGGCGACCAGCATCGTGGCTGGTTTCACTCTTCCCTGCTCTGCGCCGTAGGTGCTAAGGGCGGAGCGCCGTATCGCGTGGTGGCCACCAGTGGCTGGACGCTCGATCCGCAAGGCCGGGCCATGTCCAAGTCGCTGGGCAACGTGGTTGATCCCCTCGACATCATCCAGGAACTCGGGGCCGAGATCATCCGCTTGTGGGTAGCTTCGGTGGACTTCCGCGAGGATGTGACGGCTTCCGACGACCTGATGAAGCGCGTGGCCGAAAGCTATCGCAAGATACGCAACACCTTTCGCTATATCCTGGGGAACCTGGATGGCTTCGATCCAATCCGCGATCGCGTGGCTTTCGCCGACATGGATCCGCTTGATCAGTACATCCTGCTTCGTGCCGCCGAGCTGACCAGCGACGTGCGGGCGCATTTCGACACGTTTACCTTTCATAAGGCGTATCAGCGGCTGAAGGACTTCTGCATTGTCGATTTGAGCGCCATTTATTTTGATGTCCTGAAGGACAGGCTCTATACCTCGGCCCCCAAATCGCAGGCGCGCCGCTCGGCGCAAACGGCCCTGTGGCGGCTGGGAGACGCGCTCGTAAGGCTGATGGCACCGACCATGAGTTTCACCGCGGACGAAGTGTGGGAACTTCTGCCCCAGGTAGAAGGCCGTGCGGAAAGCGTACACCTGGTACTGTTCCCGGACGCGCACGATCTGACCGGTGACCTGCCGTCAGGCTTCGATCCCGACAGCCATATCTCGGAGTGGTCTTCCCTGCTGGGTGTACGCGACCAGGCACTCAAGGTTTTGGAAGGCGCCCGCGCCCGCAAGCAGATCGGCGGAAGCCTCGAGGCCAAGCTTCAGGTATGGGCACCCGATCCTTTGTACTCGCAGCTGGAACGTCATCGCGAGCAGTTGCGGTATCTGTTCATCGTTTCGCAAGTTGTGCTGGAAAAGGCGCCATCGACGAACGGCGATGCCGGTTTACAG
>Ga0306925_10005920_pt1 | contig 11303 bp, 17 predicted proteins | sample flu12Cox44000176_FD_203755 | JGI IMG/M metagenome (GOLD analysis project Ga0306925, IMG submission 203755) | Lab enrichment of tropical soil microbial communities from Luquillo Experimental Forest, Puerto Rico - flux8day.12C.oxic.44.000.176 (v2)... | ecosystem: Environmental > Terrestrial >...
GGCGTGTGTTTCAAATCGGAGGAAAGCGAGGGCTCGCACCCTCACGAAGAGAGGGGCCCCAGAGCCGGGCGCAGTTCAACCTGACATTGATGAAGAGCCCGGGTATGAACCGAAACTTGTCCTCGGGTGCGCACTCGGGCTCGCACCTTTTCGTGGGGTTTCGGGTATATACCCTATTGATCTTCCAGGTGATTTATCTCCACAAAAGGGGCGGGCTCGCACCAGGGGGTCATACGTTAGCCATAGAATTGCAAAGAGTATTTATAGGAAAAGGTTACCCCCCAAGTGCGAGCCCGGGGGGTTTGGAGACAAAAAGGACTAGGAAGATCAATGGTGTACGGAGCAGAAAGCCGGAAAAAGTGCGAGCCCGGGTGCGAGCCCGAAACCAAGTATTGTATGATCCACACCTTCGGGAACAATATGTAGCACGGAGCGAGAAATGGGAACCGTTATAGATCTCGCCGCCGTCCGCGCAGCTCGGCAGGGCAGCCGACCAGCCGACCCTCCCCCGACCGCGCCAGCGCCGCTCCGCTCCACTGGCGCCAGAGCCAGCGCGGGAACTGGTGGACCAAGGACGCTCGCAGCGGGCTCCACCTTGTCCTCTATGAGACCCGGCGGGGTTGGCGCGGCCGGGCCACCACGCTCAGCGGCCAGGGCTGGTACGTGGACGTGCCCGAGGCCGGCACCATCACCGGAGCGCAAGCCTGGCTAGGGATGCAGTGCGTTGCTGAAGCTGCGGTAACTCGGGTGTAGTCCCGGCCGACCCTGCAATGCGAGAGAGCCCGATCGGGATCGACCCTCTCGGCAGCGTCGAATGGGGCGCGCAGGACGCGGTGCGCCCCTACGGCTTGGCGTCGATCGTGTGGTTGCGCCAGTTGAAATGGAAGTGTGAGAAGAGCCCGATGTAATTGAGCCCGAGACAGCCGACCGTACCGCTGCTCGGCGATCGCGGGACCACTAATGCGCGTACGTTGTCTGTCGCCCAGCCAACCATGCCCGCGCCGTCTTGCATGCCCATCGTCGCGATGATGATAGTCTGCACGACGTGCTCGGTGCCGTCCGCGATTACCATATGTGCATCGTCCGAAAGGCGAGCCTGCTTTGTCTTGAGCAGATGCGACGCAGTGTCATAGTCGACCATGGTCGTAGACGCACCAGTATCCACGCACATACGAACGGGTCCCTCGCTCTCACCCAGGAACGCGGTTACCTCGATCCCGCCCGTGTCGCCGACTGAGAAAGAGGTTGCGCCGGCTGCTGGGACCGTTGCCAGCCCGCCGAGGATCGCGGCTGCCCCTGCCGCCGTCCTAATGTGCTTCTGCATCACTCACTGCCCTTCGATGGCTCAAAACATTGGCCCCGTACAGACACCCCCGACCATCTGGCCGCGACAGGTCGCTATTGGCGCTCCCGGCGCCGCCGCTCCATGGCAGACACCATTCACCACGGCGCCAATGCAATCTCCGGCACTGATCACGGGCTGCCCGCCGCCTGGTAGCGGCGGAGCTGCGGGTGGTGACCAACTCTCGCCACCTCCACCCCTCTCAACCACGGCGGGCTGATTGGCGTTGACGACGTTGCACGGTGCCGGCTCGTAGCGTGGCTGTGTGATCGGAATGACGCCGTAGAGCGAGATGCCGCGCACGCGGTAATAGCAGCCGGTCGGCGATGGTGGGATCACAGTTGCGGTTTGTTCGGGTGCCGCGCAACCGGGCAGAGCGCAAACCGCGGCGGCGAGGATTGTCTGTTTCATCATTTGTGCTCTCACGGGGTCGCGGAGTGTTGCGCCGCCAAGTCAGCGCTGCCTTTTTCGCGCCTTCTAATCGACACGACGAGCGGTATCCAGAACATTTCAGTCTGAAACTGAGAGCACGAAACTTTCCTGTGCGAGATCGCCCGCGCATGAACAAAATGTTCCATGCCGATTTTTGCCGAGCGGATACGCGAGCGAGCCCGAGAGCTGGGGCTCTCCGATGCGGAGGTAGCCCGGCGCGCCGGATTGAGCGAGCGCCGATACGGGTACTATGCAACGGGCGAGCGCGAGCCGAACCTGGCGACCCTTGTCCGTGTATGCGAGGTCCTCGCCGCGACGCCGAACGATTTGCTTCTGGCCGAAGGAAAGCCGCCTGCGCAATCTCAGCGAGATCGTGTGCTGGCTCGGATCAGCGTCGCCACCGATCACCTAAGCGTCGCCGAGCTTGAACTGGCCGCTTGCCAAATTGAATGCCTGACGGCTCACGGACCTGGGAGGAGACGGCGACTGCGAGGAAAGGCGGCGAGGGGGTAGGGCTGGAGATCGTCGCCAAGCCCGCAATAGTGCCAGAGGGAGCTGCTTGAGAGGATCGAAGCCGAACTTGCCGACGAGACGCAAGGTGTGGCCGAGAAATGGTGGCTCGGAAAGCGCGCCGCCGTTGGTGCACCAGCTACTCACCCGGCGATCAGCTAACCTGCGGTAGGTGCTGGGGTCGGATCGCACGCCGACGTGCATTCCTCAAGCGGCCCGCGCGCTAGCCTCGTCATCGCGCGCAGCAGGATGTTCCGGGCTCACTGCGGGAGTGGCGGCTGCCGTCGGCGCTGGGTCCCGCAATGCATAGCCACGCCCCCACACGGTCTCGATGTAATGTTTGCCGCCGGTTGCTTGGGCGAGCTTTTTACGCAGCTTGCAGACGAAGACATCGATAATCTTGAGCTTGGGCTCGTCTATTCCGTGATAGAGGTGGTCGAGGAACATTTCCTTCGTCAGGGTCGTGCCCTTGCCGAGGCTGAGCAGCTCAAGAATGCCGTACTCTTTGCCAGAAAGGTGCACCGGCTTGTCGTTTACCGAGACAAAGCGGGTGTTGAGATCGACGACAAGGTCCCCGGTTTGGATTGTCGATGGGCGACTAAGTGCGGAACCGGGTCCCGCCGGCAGTGGCACTTCGTCCGCGACCTACTATTCTCATTAGAACCTCCAAATCTGTTGACGGCAGTGACGGCGCGCTACGTTGTCTCAGTCTTTTTTGGGGCGCAAATAGCGGTAATTCTGGAGCTTGGTGGTGCGCAAACCCTGCAGTCCGTGCCTTTGCATCGCTCGAAGTCGTGGGAGACCTCCATTCTATGCGGTCACGACTAGTTCCAGCCCCAGCGCCCTCACCCAAGCTCGAAGGTGGTGCCGCGGCTGCTCGGCTGGTTCCCGACAACCGAGGTGCAGAAACCCCGAGTTGACGCGAGAACCATCCTCGAATAACCCGTTGGCAACAGGGAGGTCCTGGAGGACGAAGCCCTTGCCCAGGTTTCCTGGGCTTCGGCTGCACCGCTCGCGATCGGTCGAAGTTGACACCGCCGGGATCAAGATAGAGGCGCTGGAAGGCTAGGAATGACCAGCGCCTTTTGCATTTTTCCGACGATCGCTCGGTCCCGGTGACGACTATTTCGACATGGTGTGATCCGCGATGCCCGCAGGATGGCCCTACACGGGTCGAGCCGTAGTGCATGACGACGCGGGGGAACGCGACGCTTGGAGGTATTTCGGCACGGATCTTGCGCGCAAAGTGACAGGGGGGTTGGCGCAGGTGCCGGCTGCTCAAGCTCCATCGGGGTTCTCCTTCTGCCCGCCAGGCTTTGGAGCGCCGTCCTGTGCTACCTCTCGCCGCTCGGTGCCGCTCGATCAGGTTCATCAAGGCGGTAAGCGACCCCATATCGGGGGCATGCTGCACCTTGACCTATCCGACGAAGAAGAGGCCGCCTTGGCCATCGAGCTGGTCCAGCTCATCAGTCGAGCCAAGTACCCGTTCAGCGATCGCGTTCGGACCTTGGGAGCGATCCTCAACAAGCTAAGGCCCGAGCCCGTCCGCAAGCCCCCGCCGCCGCCGAAGATCTACGCGCCGCCGGAGCAACCGCCGCGAGCAACCGCGGCCAGAAGGCGTCGACGCGGTTAGGAGTTGGAAACCTGATGACCGATGGACTGATCCCGATTACCGATGAACAAGCGAAATTGGCCCAGGAGATCATGAAGGCATTTCGCGGGTTGGGATCGTTCCTCGAAAAGGCGTTGGGGAGCACTCCCGAAGATCTAGTCGGATATTTTGGTGGAGATCGCTTACGTGTCCGCCGGGCCGAAAATATGGCAAGAATGATGTATGAAGCCCGAGAACGGCTTGCGGCGCGGGGGGTTGAGGAGACGAAACCAGCTACGCTGAGCATTGCACTACCGATACTTCAAGGAGCCGCTGACGAAGATCGGGATGAACTTGTGGATCTCTGGGCTCGGTTGCTCGCCAATGCAATGGACCCGACCCTGAATAGCGTTCGACAATTGTTCATCGACGCGGTCAAGAGGATGGACCCGTTGGACGCGGTCGTGCTTCGGTATATCGACGAAAACAAGATCGGGATAGTGATCGCTGGAGGGCGACCACGAGAAGGACAACCCATAGGATGTGATCATATCGGTAGGGCAATTGACCGCCGTTACGATGAAGTTGAGCTATCAATTCTGCAACTCAAAGATCTAGGATTTTTTGAAGAACACCGATACACTGAAGAAGATGCTGACCATGAAAAATATACGCATTTGCAATGGTGGGTCACTGCCGCGTGTCGGGAATTTTTGCGCGCTTGTTACCCAGAAGTGAAGATTGAGTAAGGTTGAACGCACCCGACGAAGCCCCCACGCGGCCCACCGATGACGCTGGGCATCGCTGCCGCCGCCCGTGTGCGGCTGATCCTCTGGTGCAAGGAATGCCGGCACCAGATCGGGCCGGCCCCCCGACCCCGCCGAGATGGCTGCTTGGTGGCGCCGAAACGTTCGTGCTCGATTGGGGCGAGCGGCTGGTCTGTTCTCGCTGCGGCGGCCGACAGGTCTATATGGTGGTGAGCAGGACTGAACGGCTGTAGGCAACGGAGAGCAACGACCCCAGCCGCGGCCAGATCCGACGTAGCAAGTACAGGCCCGGCTTATGCAGGTATTCTCGAACGGAGTTACTATGAGCGCCGAAGCGCACGAAGTCCCCGAACAAAGCACCACGCGAACACCAGTGAGGCGAACGCAAATAAACCCGTGAACAAGCGGAAGGTATTGAGCCAATCCCAATCCTTTCCGATCCCGAACACGGACAAGATCGACGCTAGCGCAGCCGTCGCGGGGATAGCGCAGAAAAGCCACGCTGCTACGAGCAAGAACACCAATCCTCCGACACGACGAGCCACAAACCACCAAGCCCGAAGCCATCGCCAAACTGTATCTAGCTCCCCGCCGCCGTTGCATTCGGGGCACCGGGCGCAGTGGCGCGAAAACGGTTCGCCTGTTCCTCGGCAGCTAGGACAGCGCACTGTCGCTGTCGCAGAGAAGTAGACCCGCATCCGGCGTTAGGCAGTGCCCCCCGAACCCTTCGATCGCGACGAGGATGATCGCGGCTGCGGTGAGTGTTGCGAGCAGCGCGGTTTGCGCCGGCTCCCGGCGGGTCGGTAATCTCGCGAGTTGAGCTTGAATGATCTCCAGCCCGGCCTCGATTGCGGTGAGGTCGGTTCGCGCCTGATCAGCTTGGTGCAACGCAAAGGAGTGTTCGTCGAGCATTCGCACGTTTTGCCAGAACAGCGTTACTCAATGGTTACCATACGCGGGCTCTCTGGCGCCGCGCCGGGTAATACTGCTGTCTGAAGGTTTGCCGGGCGGGAAAGCTCGCGCTGGAACTGGAACCATTCCCCGGCATAGCCCAGCCTCACCGGCCTTAAAAGGGTGTGGATGGAGGCTGACATTCACATCATCGGCGCCACATACACCGGCTTGGCAGCACTGGCGGTCGTCTCGGCACAGGCGGTGCCTAGCACCAGCGAGGAGAACTGGCACCCACTCTGGACGGCACTGTCATTCGGGCTGAGAGACCAAGCCTGCGGCGACGGCCGGCATCAGGCCCTCCGGCGCGACTGGGTGGGCGAGTGGTGGTGGGGTCCGTGCGTCCCCAATAAATGATCTGGCTCCTCCGCTATTCGGACGCCTCAGTGGCCTGAGTGCTGAAAGCCACTCGGATTTTCTTTCTTCTGTTATCTGGCGCTGCTCTACCAGAACGAGTATCGCTTGTCCGCGCGGGTTAGCGCACAACGTTCACCCGCGGTTCGCTCTCCACCGGCACGGGCAATACAGGCAATACAGGGCCGTGTGGGCTCAATTTCGATCTGAGAACGACGCAGTTATCATCGGCAATGCTCCGAACGTCGCATATGGCTACTTTTTGGACACCATTACTTACTTTTTGGACATCCTCATTTAAGACATCGATCCACACGCGGACATCATCGAGGCCCTTGACGATCTGCGAGAGTTCGAAATTCCGCGACGGTGCCACCGCATCGCGTCCGGCTAGAAACAATAGACAAACCGCAATGACGGTCAGAACCGTTTTCGTGTACCAATCCGCCATAGCGTACTGCCTGAAAGGGGGCGCAGAGGTGTCGCGAATTTTTGCCGAAAAGAATTTCTGAATGGTAAATCCTCGGACACTGCGGCGGTCGCTGTTGGACCGGCCCCCACGGATATGTCCACTCTGCCTCTCCAGTCCCCTCCCGTCCACTCCAATGACCTGTGAGTGGGGGGAAGGAGGTTTCAGGTGCACAATAGGGCTCGTCAGAAGGACGTTGTACGACCTCTACGAGCCGCGTCGGTCTGGGGTTTGCTGCCCGCGCGGTTACCGGTAGAGCGAAATTTCCGTCGTTAACTATACTTTTGGGATCCCTTCGACAGGCTTCCGATATAATGTCGATTAAAATTTAACGGATCGACCTTTCCGCGCCGGCGGCAGGCCCCGATCCGCCGTTCGGGAGGATGCCATGAAGCTTCGCATTTCCGGCTTGGTCGCGATCGCGGCCTTTGCCCTTGCCGGGCTTCTCGGCAGCCCTCAAACCCTCGCGCAAAACGCCTACATCACGAACGTCCTCGACAACAGCGTGTCGGTCATCGACACCACGACTAATACGGTGACCGCCACCATCCCCGTCGGCGTTAGACCCGAGGGCGCGGCGGTGAGCCCGGACGGCAGCAGGGTCTATGTCACAAACCAGGGAGATCAAATTAACCCGAGCACCGTGTCGGTGATCGACACGCATACCAATACGGTGATTGCGACTGTCAGCGTCGGCGTCGGTCCTACCGGCGTAGCGGTGACCCCGGACGGCGGCAAGGTGTATGTCACAAACCTGTTGTCCAGCCCCGGCACCGTGTCGGTCATCACCGCCGCGACGAGTACAGTGACCGCTACGATCTCTGTCGGCACCAACCCGTTTGGCGTGGTGGTCACCCCGGACGGCAGTAGGGTCTACGTCGCGAACCATTCTGCCAACACCGTGTCAGTCATCGACCCGGCGACGAATACGGTGATTGACACGATCCTCATCGGTCCCCAATCCGCCCCCGATGGCGTGGCGGTAAGCCCGGACGGTAGCAGGGTTTATGTCGCAAACCAGGGAAGTAACAATGGTCCCAGCACCGTGCCGGTGATCGACACCGCGACTAATACAGTAATCACCATGATCCCCTTCCCCTTCGGCACGTCCGCTATTAACGTCGCGGTCACGCCGGACGGTGGCAGGGCGTATGTCACAGACCAAAACTCCGCCGCCGTGTTGGTCATTGCTACGGCGACGAATACGGTGATCGACACAATTCCGGTCGGTGTCTCACCCTTCGGCGTCGCGGTTACCCGGACGGCAGCAAGGTCTATGTCGTGAACGGCCGCGACGACACGGTATCGGTTATCGACACGGCGAGTAATGCGGTGACCGCCACGATCCCGGTCGGCCGCACCCCTATCGCCCTCGGCGTCTTCATCCAGCCAGCACCAAGATTTGCTGGGACGCCCGGGCAAGCAAACTGCTTTGGCCAGAGTGTCGCGGCGCTCGTTAGGCAGTTTGGCGGGCTTAATGCGGCTGCCGCGGCACTGGGGTTCTCCAGCGTCGGGGCGCTACAAAATGCCATACTGGCGTTTTGCGGAGGATAGCATCGGCTTCGCGACGTTATTGGAGCCACTCCGCATCTGTCCGGTTGTCCCCGGACCCGTGCTTGGATGACCAGGTGGCGACCCGAACCCCATTGACCCGCATGCCGCGGTAGGTGGGTGGGCTGATTGAAGCCTTCGAGAAAGTCCTCGATCTCAGCATCCCTAATCGCCTGGGCTGCCTGATCGACAGTCCTCATCACTGCCCGCTGGAAGTGGCCCGGTCCCATCCAGCTCGGAGCCCCAGGTGAAGAAGACCGCGAAATCAAGCAGACGATCCGGGCGAACAAACGCAACGCCAAACTCAGGGCGAAGCATCGGCGCCAGCCAGCACGGGCGACTGGCTGAGCCATAGCGAAAGCGGAGCGGAAGGGGATCGTCTGGAGCGGCTCGGCTCGCGTTTTGCCCGGATGGCAAGCCAGACTGGCAGGGCTCTACGTTGGCGCCTTCTGAGAGCCCGGTGACCCGGCGTTGATATCATTACCGGGGCCAGCCTGGCTCGTTGCAGGGTACACCCTTGCCTCGCTCGTGGTCTATGTCGTGAAAGGGAGGATCGAGCACGAAGCGAGGCCGGCGTCGCTCAGGTTAGTTGCGCGCCACGGCCCTCTCGCGAAGACCCTCCAGCGGCCCGGCTGCTTTCGATCCCCGTCGGACCATCAGCGGGGCCTTCCGGCCGCGCGACGGTTCGGTTAACATGAAAAAATCAAGGCAAGCGGTACTCAACGCCACGATCCCGGAGGGCCGCCGCTCACTGCCCGCTGGGCGGCTCAGCCCTCGACCCAGTGCATCTACAGGAACGGGATTATCTCGTTTAGATTGAGCTGCCCATAGCCGGAGGCATCCGTGGCTGGTTTTCGCTCCATTTTTCGTAGTCCAGTTCCGCATATCCGCAACGAACAAATCAAATTGACCGCTAACATGCTGAATACTCTGGCAGCAGCATTCATTGTGGTTGGAGTTATACCGCCGGTTCTACTTATACTACCCGGGTTCAGCGGGCAAAGGGCGACAACAGCGGCATTCGCTGCTTTTATCCTTGGGATGATTTTAGCTTTTGTGTTCCATGTAGGAGCTTTACAGGTTTTAGAAAAGCTCGCTCCACCTGAGAATGTTGCTCAGCCCACTCCTCACGCAGAAGGCTTGGGACCGAGCTAAAAGATAAAGGGGCTGGAGAGATCCAGCGGCACTTATATTACTTGGCAACCCCGATCTACATCTAGGATATCCTAGCTTGCCACACCATATCTAGGAACCGAAACCGTGAAAGCCGATCTCTTAGATGCCCAAGCGGCCATTGACTGGGCCGTACCCCAAATCTCACTCTTCGGGGAGGCTTTCCGCAGTTGGGTTCACGATCACCCTCATGAACTCAGGTTCGAGCTGCACTCTGATCCCAACAGCAAGCTGGCTGTAGCCTACTTCAATCCGCTGCCACGCACGTTCAACGCTTGGGTTGGTGCAATCATCAACTCGTTGCGAAGTTCGCTCGACCTGCTCGCTGCCGCCCTGGCCACACGCAATAGCGTGAAGCCGAGCGAAAATACGCATTTTCCGATCTTCTCCTCCGATCAACACATGATTGATCCGCTGGAGGGCATTGAAGGCAAAAAATGGCTTTCCCAGAGTGAACAAACGATCATCAAATCGCTCAAGCCGTACAAAGGAGGGGATGATACCATCTGGCCCCTCCACTATCTCGACATCCGTCGCAAGCACGAACGGCTCATCCGCGCCAGCATTGATCCTAGATTTCATTTGGAATTCGGAAACGCCGCTAGCGGACAGGGGGCGTTTATGCTTTCCGGAATGACCGGGATGGAGCGCTTTGATTATAAAACCATATTGGGGTCGGTTCCTGATTGGGCGCTCTCTCTGACGGACCCCCTTACCCATCTCAGCTTGCAGATAACCTTCTACGAAGTCATAGCCGGGCTGGCGGGGCACGAAGTCACAACAACACTCACGCGGTTTGCCAACCGCGTTGCAGAAATCATCAAACTGTTCGACAGCTAGCCTTTGGCCCATCCCCGATCCGGCCCCTAATGAAGAGTTTCAACGCCACCCTCGATCTGCTTCTCGACATACGAGGGATGGATCGCGCAGCCCTCCGGGATCCCTCCTCCCGGCTTCACTAGGAACCAGCTTGGATTGGGCAGTGGAGTTGTTCGCGCGGCGGCGGTGGACAAACGGCCCGGCTAATGAGATCGATGGATGGCTCGTTCCGCTTCAGCCAATCGAGGTTTAGGCTCAGACCGGCATCAGAGCCCGGCAATTGCGGCAAATACTGTTTGAGCGCGAGAAGCAGTTCATCTGTGGGCTCTCCCGCGGTGATCGGGTACTTCATCACGTCAACTATGGCCCGACTGGAGGATTTGGGGTCAGGAACCCGCGCAAGCAGCGCCACAAACGCTTTAACCCATTCCTGCGCCTCGCCGGCTACAACGGACCAGCCCAAAGCCGATCCCACGCGGCCGAGCGCCGCCTGCGCGTGCTCCGGCGACAGCCTGGGGGCGAGCGCCGCCGCCGCCTGGGCCAGCGACTGGAGCTGATCTGAGTCGGTCGTTTTCGCGATCGCCTCGAGGACCGGGCCGAGCGCCGCCTGCGCCTGCTCCGGCTTCAGGGCCGGCTCCGCCGCCGCCTGCGCCGGCGATTCGAGCGCGGGAGGATTGGTCGTTTTCGTGATGGCATCGAGGAACGAGCCGAGCGTCGCCTGCGCCTGCTCCGGCGTCAGCTTGGGGGCCAGCGCCGCTGCCGCCTGAGCCAGCGATCCGAGCTGCCCGGAGTCGGTGATTTTCGCGATCGTCTCGAGGAACAGGCCGAGCACCGCCTGCGCCTGCTCCGGCGCCAGCTTGGCGGCCAGCGTCGCTGCCGCCTGGGCCTGCACCCTCAGCCAATCGGACCTGACGCGGGCGCCTCCGGTGACCGCCGACCGGTCACCGCCGCTCAGCGATCCGAACGCATAGGGAATAGGCGTGTTCGCGATCATCCCGAGGACTGGGCCCAGCGCCGCTGCCGCCCGCAATCTGCGCTGATCGGAGTCGGTCGTTTTCGCGATCGCCTCGAGGACCGGGCCGAGCGCCGCGTGCGCCTGCTCCGGCGTCAGCTTGGGGGCCAGCGCCGCTGCCACCTGGGCCAGCGGTCCGAGCTGATTGGAGTCGCTCGTTTTCGCGATGGCGTCGAGGACCGGACCGAGCGCCGCGTGCGCCTGCTCCGGCGTCAGCTTGGGGGCCAGCGCCGCTGCCACCTGGGCCAGCGGTCCGAGCTGATTGGAGTCGCTCGTTTTCGCGATGGCGTCGAGGACCGGACCGAGCGCCGCGTGCGCCTGCTCCGGCGTCA
>Ga0306925_10005921_pt1 | contig 11302 bp, 11 predicted proteins | sample flu12Cox44000176_FD_203755 | JGI IMG/M metagenome (GOLD analysis project Ga0306925, IMG submission 203755) | Lab enrichment of tropical soil microbial communities from Luquillo Experimental Forest, Puerto Rico - flux8day.12C.oxic.44.000.176 (v2)... | ecosystem: Environmental > Terrestrial >...
GCGGGAAATCCCGACCGCGGCCGCGGCGTCATCGCGGGTGACCGGCCCGCCGGCACCGCGGATGAAGGCATACATGCGCCGCCGCAGGTCATCGGCAAGCACGGAAACGGCGGTCAGCGCGGCGTCATCGGAGCTCACCCCTCTACGATAACGCCTACAGTCGTCGGTTGAAAAACATCAGGGAGCAAGTTTGTCTGGGTATCTTGACGGCTAGCGAGAATATGACCAATACTTGTTAGTCAAATAGGAGGAGTCATGCCGGTCGAGTCCGATCCTCAGCAGTCCGATCCTCAGCAGCAGGCCAAGCACCCGGTCAGCATGCTCGCCGGGCCCTACGGTCACCCGATCCACCCGATCCTGGTCACCGTCCCGATCGGTGCCTGGACGGCGAGCCTCGTCTTCGACATCGCCTCGCACCTCACCAGCGGCCCGGGTTTCCTGGCCCAGGGCTCGCTGTGGCTGATCGGGATCGGCGTGATCGGCGCGCTGGCCGCGGCCAGCGTCGGGTTCCTCGACCTGACCGGCATCCCGCTCGGCACCCCGGCGTTCGGTACCGCCTTGGTGCACATGACCCTGAACCTTGCCGTCACCGTCGCCTACGTGGCCGGATTCGCCTGGCGTCATGGCGGTTACCGCCACGCCGGCCCGGTCGCCGCCGGCCCGCTCGCGCTGTCGGCCGTGAGCCTCGCCGTGCTCGCCGTGTCCGGCTACCTCGGCGGCAAGCTCGCATTCCGCTACGGGGTCCGGGTCGCCGACGAGGCCACCCAGGCCGAGGGCTTCGCCCGCCCGGGCACTACTGAAGGGAAGAACCGATGGCCAAGCCAGTATTCGTGATCGTCGGCGCCAGCCTGGCCGGCGCCAAAGCCGCCGAGGAGCTGCGCGCACAGGGCTTCGACGGCCGGGTGCTGCTGATCGGCGCCGAGCCGGAGCGCCCCTATGAGCGGCCGCCGCTGACCAAGGATTACCTGCGCGGGGAGTCTGCCCGCGCGAAGGCCTACGTGCACCCGGGCGATTTCTATGCCCGGCAGGAGATCGAGCTGGTGACCGGCGCGACCGTGACCGCGATCGAGCCAGGCGCGTCCCGGCTGACTCTGCGCGACGGCCGTGAGCTCGGCTATGACCGGCTGCTGCTCACGACCGGCGCCGAGCCGCGCCGGCTGCGGGTCCCCGGTGCGGACCTCGACGGCATTTACTACCTCCGCACGCTCGCCGATTGTGACCTGCTGCGGGCGCGGCTCGACAACGGCGGCCGGGTGGTCGTGGCCGGCGCGGGCTGGATCGGCAGCGAATTCGCCGCCTCGGCCCGCCAGCGCGGCCTCGAGGTTACCGTGATCGATCCGCAGGCAGTGCCGAACGAGCGGATCTTCGGCTCCGCCATCGGCGCCTTCTACCGGGATGTGCACGCCGGGCAAGGCGTTGAGCTGCTGCTCGGCGACGGGGTCGATTCGTTCGGGGGAAACGGCGCGGTCGCGGAGGTGCGGACTACCAGCGGCCGCCGGATCGGGTGCGACTTCGCCGTCGTGGGCATCGGCGTGACGCCGCGCGCCGGGCTGGCCAGCGACGCGGGCCTGGAAACCGATAACGGCATCGTCGTTGACGAGGAACTGCGGACCTCCGCACCGGGCATCTTCGCCGCCGGCGACGTCGCGAACGCCTGGCACCCGTTCTACCAGCGGCGGATCCGCGTGGAGCACTGGGCGAACGCGCTCCACCAGGGGCCCGCCGCGGCGCGGGCGATGCTCGGCCAGCCGGTCGGCTACGACCGCATCCCGTATTTCTTCTCCGACCAGTACGACGTCGGCATGGAGTACTCCGGGTACGCGCCCGAGTGGGATGAGGTCGTCTTCCGCGGCGACCCCGCTGGCGGCGAGTTCATCGCGTTCTGGCTGCACGACGGCCGGGTAGCGGCCGGCATGAACGTCGGCGTCTGGGATGTAAACGAGCACGTCCAGGCGCTGATCCGGGCCCGCCAGCCGGTCTCGGCCGCCGCGCTCGCCGATCCCGGCGTTCCGCTCGACTCGCTGGCCGGCGAGCTGCCCGCCACCCGAAGCTGAGCGGGGACAATCATGGCTGTCAACCTCAACCTGCGCCGGCTGCATGAGGCGGGCGTGTCCATCTGGCTGGACACGCTGTCCCGCGAGCTGCTCGAGACCGGCGGGTTCGCCGGGCTGATCCGCGACTATGGCGTCACCGGCGCGACGTCCAACCCCACGATCTTCGCCACCGCGATCACCGGCTCCGACCGCTACGACGACCAGCTGCGGAAGCTGGCCGCGGACGGAGTGCGTGATCCGCAAGAGCTGTTCTTCTCGCTCGCGCTCGACGACGTCCGCCGGGCCGCCAGCCTGCTGAGGCCGGAGTACGAGCGCAGCCGGGGCGATGACGGCTTCGTCTCGTTCGAGTGCACGCCCGACCTGGCCGATGACACCGAGGCGACCATCGACCAGGCGACCAGCCTGTGGCAGCGGCTCGCCCAGCCGAACGTGATGATCAAGGTCCCCGGCACCGCCGCCGGACTGCCGGCGATCGAGGAGCTGACTCGCCGCGGCGTCAACGTCAACATCACCCTGCTGTTCTCGGTCGAGCGCTACCAGCAGGTGATCGACGCCTACCTGCGCGGCCTGACCGCGCGCGCCGACGCGGGTGAGCCGGTGGACCAGATCACTTCCGTCGCGTCGTTCTTCCTGTCGCGCATCGACACCAAGGCCGACGCGCTGCTCGCCGCGGACTCACCGCTGCGCGGCCAGGTGGCGATCGCCAGCGCGCGCGTCGCCTACCAGCGGTACCAGGCCGCGTTCACCGGCGCCGGGTGGGAACGGCTCCGGGACCTCGGCGCCAGGCCGCAGCGGCCGCTGTGGGCCAGCACCGGAACGAAGAACCCCGCCTACTCCGACGTGCGCTACGTCTCCGAGCTGATCGGCCCCGGCGTGATCAGCACCATGCCCGGGCCCACCCTGCGGGCGTTCGGCGACCACGGCACGGTCGCCCGCACGATCGACGCCGATCCGGACACCGCCGAACAGGCCGTCGCCGCCGCGGTCACCGGGATCGACCTGGCCGCCGTCACCGCCCAGCTCGAACGGGAGGGAGTGCGCTCCTTCTGCGAGTCCTACCGCCAGCTGCTGGACTGCGTCGAACGCAAGCTCGGCGCCGGCTAAGCATCGGTGGAACCGCGGAGCGCGTTGCCGGCGTCTAACCGCAGGCGCCCATGAACGGCAGGGCGGGCACCGCTGGTCAGGCCGCGCTTGCTCTCTCCGGCGGCCTGCAGGTCCCGCTCGGTGCCCGCCCTGCCCCGCCGGCCCGTGGCGCAGAGACCGTGGCGCAGAGACCGTGCAGAGACCGGGGCGCCGGGGCCGGCTACACGTCGAGGATGAAGCAGGCGGCAGGGGAGAGGCGGGTCAGCGTCTCCGGCCGGACATACTTTCTCTGGTCGAGCTGCTGGGTGTTGCCGCGGCGGGTGAAGTAGGAGTGCATGGCCCGGCGCGGCCGGGATGACCGGTTCTGGGTCCCGCCGTGCCACAGGTGGCTGTTGAAGACCACGACGGTCCCGGCGGGAGCCAGCAGCAGCACCTCATCGGGGCGGGCGGCGCGGGTATCGGCCATCACGTCGCCCGGGGATTTCCCCGACCGGTGTGACCCGGGCACCACCCTGGTCGCCCCGTTGTCCGCCGTGAAGTCATCCAGCAGCCAGATCGAATTGCATACCTGGTACCGGCCGAGATCGATGACGGGGCCGCCTTCGGCGTGCAATGCCTGCAATCCGTGACCCGGAATCGCGGCACGGAAGTTGAGCGAGGACAGCTTGAAGTCGCCGAGAACGTGAGCCACGGACGCCAGCAGAGCAGGCTCGGTGAAGCAGACGTCGAACGCCGGATCCTTGTTGACGAGATCGGCGAGCCGGTCGGTCCCCGCTTCCTGGTGGACCTCAAGCCCGGCCCGGTCTCCCTCGCTCGCCAGCAGTTCGGCCAGCCGCGCCCGGAAGCCCGCGACCTGCCGCCCTGACAGCACCCCCGGGAGCAGCGCGTACCCGTCCCGGTCGAGCCGCTCCCGCGCCGAGTCGTCGATGGAGTCCGCGGTGACGCCTAGGCTGGCGAGCGCGGTGGCCATATCCATGAGTTTCACACTAGGCCGTGAGGCCGGCGGCGGCGGTGAGGACCTCAACGGCGGACGACTGCCGGCTGGCGTCCGCCGCGTCGAAGGGGCCAGCCCAGCGCAACCCGAACTGATCGGCCGCGTTCCTGGCGCTGTCCCATACAGAATCGGCGTTGGCCAGGATGAACGCGCGGTACGCCGGCCTGTCGCTGTGCTGGCAGAGCTCATGCAGGTAACGCACGAAGATGCCCTTGAACTGCGTCTGGTCGCCGTCGCAGCCGGAGGGCTCGCACGGCTCGGTCAAGATGCCCGCCGGGTCGGTCAGCGCGCTCAGCGCCGCGTCCGCGATGATCTCCCCCTCCCGCAGGTAGGCCCGGTCACCGGTGATCTGGAAGAGGGCGGCCAGCCCGCCGAGGATCACGCCCTGGTTGTAGGTCCAGGTGGTGCCGCCGTTGTTCGCGCACGCGGCGGTGAGCCCGTCATTGACCAGGCCGCCCTGGCCGATCAGGCCGCTCGCGGACAGCCACTCCCACGCCCGCAGCGCCCAGGCCCGGTAATCCTGATCACCAGGCGTCCGCTGATGCAGCCGCGCCGCCAGGGTGAGGAACAGCTCATTGGTGATCGCGTTCTTGTACTGCCGATCCTGGTTCCACCACAGCCCGCCGCCGCACGTGCCGTCCCAGCCGTCCTGGTTGTGCGCGAAGATCGTCCGCGCCGCGCCGAGGTACCGGCTCTCGCCGGTCAGGTCGTAGGCGGCAACCCAGGCCAGCGCCCACCACCCGTTGTCGTCGAAGTACCCGTTGATGAAGCTGGCGTGCTCGAGCTGCGCCGCCGCGAACGTGGTCTCGATGATCTCCATGTGGGACAGGTCCCCCGTGTGCCGCATGTACCTGATCACGGCCGTGAGCGCGTTGGCGGCGTTCCACCAGCCAGTGGTCTCCCACCGGCCGGCCGGCCGCACGTACCACCGCTGCAGCGCGCGGATCCCCGCCGCCGCCCGGGCACGGTAGTCAGGCTGCGCCATGAGCTTCTCCTTCGGGGCTGTCAGCGCACACTAGCCACAAGCGCGCCGATTACGCAGTTCGGGACCTTTGGCGGTGGTGCCGGGGCAGTCGGCGCGGCGGGATGGATCCCGGGGGAGAGGAGGCGAGATGACCACGTATGACGTGCTGAACGAGGCGACCATCGCGGCGACGCCGGCCGAGATAACCGACGCCCTCACGGCGGAAGCGGCCGGCCGCAGCCAGTGGTGGCGGCCCCTGCTGGTGCTGCGCCAGCGGGGGGACGAGCCGCTGACCGAGATCGGGGCGGTGGTGGACATTACCGTCAGCGGCGAAGGCCAGCGGTGGGGCAGCGTGCGTTTTTCCGCGCGGGTGACGGCGTCCGATCCGGGCCGGCGGCTGGTCCTGACGTATTTCGCCGGCGACTTCCGCGGTCGCGAGGAATGGCTGCTGGACCCGGTCGATGCCGGGCACACGCGGATCGCGACGCGCTGGATGACCGACCCGCAGGGCGCGCTGCGGCTCCTGGCCAGGTTCGTGGACGTGCCCGGCACCTACTCCAAGGTCATGCGGGAGGGGTTCCGCGCGATCGAGGGCTACGCCGCGCAGCGAAGGACCAGACCCCGGGCACCCGGCTGACTCCATCCCGCCCGCCGCTTCGCCTGGCCAGGGCCGCGGCCATGAGGGCGGCGGCCAGCGCCGGCACGACGCCGCAGACGGCCATGCCGGCCCGGGGACCGAACTGGCTGGTGAGCGCGCCGACGATCGGTGCGCCGATGGGCGTGCCGCCGATGAAGACCAGCATGTACAGCCCCATCACGCGGCCGCGCAGCTCGGGGTCGACGGCGAGCTGGACGGACGCGTTCGCCATGGCCTGGAACGCGAGGTTCACGAAGCCCATGGCGGCCAGCAAGGGGAGGAAGACCGCCAGGTCCGGCGCGAGTGCAGCGGCCGCCTGCGAGAGCCCGAACACGGCCGCCGAGGCGGCGATGACGCGAGGCCTCGGCTGGGCGCCGGCCGCGGCGCGCAGCGCGCCGGCCGCCGACCCGATCGCGAGCACGATGTTGAACAGGCCGTACGTGCTGGCGTCGCCGTGGAACGCCGTCTTGGCCATCGCGGTCAGCACGATCGGGAAGTTGAGGCCGAACGTCCCCAGCATCCCCACGAGGAAGATCGTCCACGCGACGTCCGGGCGCCGGCGCACGTACCGGGCGGCCGTCCGCAGCGCCCCGGGCTCCCGGGAGGCGGCCGGAGCGGGCGCGAGGTCGGACGGCCGCAGCCGCAGCAGGCCGATCGTCGGGCCGAGGTAGCAGGCGGCGTTCACCGCGAACACCCACCCCGTGCCCGCGGTCACGATGAGCAGGCTCGCGACGGCCGGGCCGATCAGCCGGGTCGCCTGGAACACCGCGGCGTTGAGCGCGATCGCGGCGCGGAGCCGGCCGGCGGACGCGACTTCGGCCACGAACGCCTGCCTGGCCGGCGCGTCGAACGCGAAGATCACCCCGCTGCCGAACGCGAACCCGTACACGTCAGCCGGGCGCGCCGCGCCGGTGATCGTGATGACGGCCAGCGCTCCGGCCGCGGCGGCGTTCAGCGTCTGCGTGGTCAGCAGGATGCGCCGCTTGGGCAGCCGGTCCGCCACCGCCCCGGTGTGCAGGCCGAGCAGCAGCATCGGCAGGAACTGCAGCGCCATCGTCACGCCCACGGCCGCGGAGCTGCGGGTCAGGCCGAATATCAGCCAGTCCTGTGCGACGCTCTGCATCCACGCGCCCGTATTGGCGAGGCTCTGGCCGCCGAGGTAGATCCGGTAGCCGCGCGAGCCGAGGGCGGCGAAGGCGCCTCCCGATTGCCGAACCGCCTCGGCGGTAGTCACGTCAGGGGCCTTCCTGGTCGCCGGTTGTCCCTAGACATCCTCGGCGGATCGCGGCTTATATGGAACCGCAATTACTCATCTAACAGTTATTGTGAAATGTTATGACCGGCTATGATCCGCAGCTCCTCGCGACCTTTCTCGCCGTCGAGCAAACCGGCAGCTTCACCCGTGCCGCCGCCCGGCTCGGGATCCAGCAACCGACTGTCAGCCAGCACATACGCCGCCTGGAACAGCAGGTTGGCCGGACGCTGGTGCTCCGGGACACGCACTCCGTATCGCTGACGGCCGACGGCGAGGCGATGACCGGGTTCGCGCGCAACATCCTCGCCGCCTGCGACCAGGCGGCGGCCTACTTCAGCGGATCCCGGCCGCGCGGGCGGCTGCGTATCGGCATCGCGGACGACCTGGCCCTCACCCGGCTGCCCCAGATCCTGCGCGACTTCCGCCGGGACAATCCGCTCGTCGACTTCGACCTCACGGTGGATCAGAGCGGCCTGCTGCACCAGCGGCTCGAGAGCTACAAGCTCGACGTGTTCATCGGCAAGCGCCCCAGCGGCGAGCAGCGCGGCCAGCTCGTCAAGCGGGAACGCCTCGTGTGGGTCGGCACGCCGTCGACGAGGCTCGACCTGACCAGGCCCCTGCCGCTGGTCGTCTACCCGGCGCCGAGCATCTCGCGCACCGAGATACGCCGGGCCCTGAGCCGTGCCCGGCTGCCGTTCCGCAGCGCGTGCGTCTGCCGCGGCGTCAACGGCCTCATCGCGGCGGTCGCCGCCGGCATCGGCATCTCGGCGCTGGCCGCCAGCCTGGTGCCGGCCCAGCTCACCGCCCTCGGGCCCGGATACCGGCTGCCCGAGCTCGGCACGATCGACCTGGTCTTGCTGACCAACCCGCGAACCGACCAGCGCCCGGCGGTGCGGGCGCTGATCTCGACCGTGCTCGCCAGCGGGTCGCGGTCGCTGACCGCCTACCGCGACGAGACCATAAGCCAGACGGAGTCCAGTTTCCTGACTGTCCAGCGCAGGCGTTAACCAGCCGTCACTCTGAATAGAGGTCATCTCGGCGAATCTTTATCTGGACATTGTCCAGGTTCTGTCTTACGCTCGCAGGCGTGAGTGAGGCTAACGGAGGGCTGAAGAGGTCCTTGCTGGCCCAGGGCAGGTCGCGCGACACGAGGCAGGCCATCATCAAGGCGGCCCTGGAGTTGTGGAGCGAACGAGGCTACGACACCGGGATCGATGACACCACCGCCGAGGAGATAGCCGCCCGGGCGGGGGTCGCGAAGGCCACGTTCTACCTGCACTTCGCGCGCAAGGACGACATCCTGCTCGAGACCGGCTGGCTCACCGCCAAGGTGTTCTACGAGGACGCGCTCAAGGCGTTGCTCGAGGGCGGCCCGGCGGAACAGGTCATCGACGCCATCACGGTCAAGCTGACCCGCCGCGTCGAGAGAGTCCCGCGGCTCGCGCTGCAGCGGATGCTGCGGGCCCAGGGCGCGGCCGGGCCCAGGACGGTCGACGACCCGGATCGCTTCGGCTTCCGGCGGGCCTTCGCCGTCATCCTGCTGCACGCGCAGCAGGGCGGCGACCTGCCGCGGACGGTGAGCCCGGACAGCCTTGGCAGGATGTTCGAGGCCCAGCTGATGGCCGTGATCCGCGACTGGGCCTTGGAAGAGGACGACACCGAACTGCTGGCCACGCTGCGCGAGCGCTTCGCCATCCTGCTGGCCGGCGCCCGGAACCTGCCGGAGGACGCTTCCTGGCCCGGCGGCCGCGCTCGCCGCGCCAGGGGCGGTCCGCGCCCGGCCAGAACGCCCGCCCACCCAACGACGCCGTGAGGGAGCGATCTCATGTCCCGTGCCGCTTCGCCGATTTACCAGCTCGGGGCGGGCAGCCGGCCCGCCCGCCGGCCGGCCCGCCCGCAGCCGCCGGCCGACCACTCCCTGAAGCCGCGCCTTGCGGTGCTCGCGCCGAGCACGGCGGAGGTGGTGCGGTTCGCGGGCGGCTGGCTGGTCGACCAGGGACTGGCCGGGTGGGAAGTCAACGTGCTCACCATGGATCACGGCGACTCCCCGCCGCTGCGCATCCTGGGGGCCAGCGGTCACGATCTGGACACCGTGCTGGCGTCGCCGGTGCCCCTCGGGCACTGCCTGCGCGCCATCGCGATCTCGGCCGGCTTGTATGACCGCGACCCGCGAGTGCGCCGGATAGTGCGCAACGCCCGGCAGGCCAGGTCGGCCGAGGTCCGGCTGTGGGGGGACGCGGAGCCGGCCGGGACCGGCGGCGGCGCGGGGCGGATGCGGCACCGGCTCAGCCTCGCCGCGCGGGCGTTCAAGGCCCAGGCGCTGGTCGCGGCGCGCGTGCCCGGCGAAGCGGCCACCGATGTCGAGGTCTTCCGCGACCTGGACGCCCCGGTCGCGGCCGCGCTCTAGCGCGCCGGTCGAGCCCGCCGGTCGCCGGGTCCGGGCATGCCGCCGGACTTTGGTGGGGAGAAGTAGCATCATGACCGCCGCCGACGCGACCACTCTGCGCCAACTCCTCACGCGATCCGACAATCACCCCGCGCTCGTGGTTCCCGAGTCGGGGGTCTCGCTTTCGTACGCCGCGCTGCACCGCGCGCTCAACCGGGCCGCGGGACGGCTGGCCGCGCTCGGCGTGCGCGAAGGTGACCGGGTGGCGCTGGTCGCGGCCAACGGCCCGGCGCTGGTCGTGGCCTTCCTCGCCGTTGTCGCCCGCGGCGCGGCGGCCGCGCCGCTGAACCCCGCGCTTGGCGTCGCCGAGGTGACCGCCGAACTCGATGACCTGCGCGCGTCCCGCCTGCTCCACGACGGGGCGGCCACGGCCGTCGCGGCCGCGGCGGGCGCCGGCGTGCCCGCCAGCGCGATCGGTCTGGCGGACGGCCTCCTGCACATCGACGGCCAGGCCGGCGATCCGGCCGAGGCCGACGGCCCGCCCGACGCGCTCGCCCTGCTGCTGCACACCAGCGGCACCACCAGCAAGCCGAAGACCGTGCCCATCCGGCAGCGTAACCTCGTCGCGTCGACCGGCGCGGTCGCGCGGACGTACGGGCTGACCGGCGACGACGTGACGATGTGCGTCATGCCGCTGTTCCACGTGCACGGCCTTGTCGCCGCCGTGCTCGCGACGCTGTCGACCGGCGGCACGGTGGTCCTGCCGCGGTTCCGGCCGTCCGCGTTCTGGGACGACGTCGCCCGGCAGGGCGCGACCTGGTACACCGCGGTCCCGACCATCCACTCGCGCCTGCTCACGCGGGCCCTGGAGGTGCCCGTGCCGGCCGGGCACCGGCTCCGGTTCGCCCGCTCCTGCTCGGCGCCGCTGCCCACGGTCTTGTGGCAGCGCTTCGAGGACGCGATCGGCGTCCCGCTAGTCGAGGCCTACGGCATGACCGAGGCCGCCCACCAGATGGCGTCGAATCCGCTGCCGCCGGGCGAACGCCGGCCGGGGACGGTCGGGCAGGCGACCGGCACCGACATCGCCGCCCTCGACGACCGCTGGCAGCCGGTGCCCGCCGGCGCCGACGGCGAAGTGGCGGTGCGCGGCCCGTCCGTCGTCGACCAGTACCTCGGCAACCCGGCCGCGACCGCCGCCTCGTTCCGGGACGGCTGGTTCCGCACCGGTGACGTCGGCAAGCTCAGCCCGGACGGCTACCTGACCCTGGTGGGCCGGGTGAAGGAGCTGATCAACCGGGCCGGCGAGAAGATCTCGCCATACGAGGTGGAAGACGTGCTGCTCGCCCATCCCGCGGTCGCCGACGCGGCGGCCTACCCGGTTCCGGACGAGAAGTACGGGGAGGTGGTGGGTGTCGTCGTCGTGCTGCGGGGCGAGGCCACGCCCAGGGATCTCATCGGGTACTGCGCGGACCGCCTCGCCGCGTTCAAGCGCCCGGCCCGGGTGACGATCCTGCCCGAGATCCCGAAGGGGCCGACGGGCAAGGTGCAGCGCCTTAACCTGGCCGCGCTGGTGGATCAGTGAAGATCGCGGTCGTCGGCGCCGGCGCGATCGGCGCGTACGTCGGCGCGGCCCTCGCCCGCGGCGGCGCGGACGTCCACCTGCTCGCGCGCGGCGAGCACCTGGCGGCCATGCGGCGCGGCGGCGTCACCGTCCGCAGTCCGCGCGGCGACTTCCGCGCCCACCCCCAGGCGACGGCCGATCCCGCGGAGATCGGGCCGGCCGACATCGTATTCCTCGGCCTGAAGGCCTACAGTTACGCCGGCGCCGGCGACCTCCTGCGGCCGCTGCTGCGACCCGGCACCGGCGTCGTCGCCGCGCAGAACGGCATCCCGTGGTGGTACTTCCACGGGCTCCCTGGTCCCCACGAG
>Ga0306925_10005922_pt1 | contig 11301 bp, 8 predicted proteins | sample flu12Cox44000176_FD_203755 | JGI IMG/M metagenome (GOLD analysis project Ga0306925, IMG submission 203755) | Lab enrichment of tropical soil microbial communities from Luquillo Experimental Forest, Puerto Rico - flux8day.12C.oxic.44.000.176 (v2)... | ecosystem: Environmental > Terrestrial > Soil...
GCGGCGGATCTTTCCCTCTCTAACGTTCTCCAGTTTTTCCAGTACAATGCACCGACGATGTTTTGCGGCGTAGTCCACAATTTGTTTGGACACCACGTGATTTTCGTACCTTGTGCGTCTCGATTGTTTGTTGCGAATCTTGTGAAGCAGACGCTTCTTCCGAAGACTCTGCAAATTGGCTTTTCGTCCCCTCCATACGGCTTTCGTTCTGGCGGGGTTAAAGCCCAGATGCAAAACCTTCCCGTTCTGAGGGTCGGCTAGAGTTGCTACTGCGCCGACCGAATTGCGGTCCACACCGACAGTTCCGGTTACAGAAAACTGCTTTTCCACTTTTGCGTTGTAGCAGATCGCGGCATACCACTCGCCGCTACGTTCGAAGAATTCTGCACTGCGAACGAACCCGACAGGCAAGCGCAGCCAGAGGACCGGCAGGACTGCTTTCTTGAACAGTGCGGGAATTCGAATACCGCCATCTGCCAACTTAATTTGCTTCCCCTTGTCACCGCAGATGGGTAACACAAGACTGCTGACCTGCTTGCACTTTTTGTTCTTCTGGTACTTGGCGATCAAACCCTTCGCTATGACGCACGGTAGTTCCTTATAGTATTTGCTAGAAGATTCCATCCGACGAGCCAACATGCGGGCCACACAGGCTTGCGCCTCGGGTACCAAGCCATCCAGCACGGGACGAAGAGAATCGGGAACCTTGACTTTGACACAGCAAGCCACGGTGTCTGCCATCATTGTGTGCATTTTGCCTTCGGCACGAAGTTCCGTCGAATGATTCTCGATGACCTTCCCTTGTTTCGAGACCTGCTTTCCTCGATGGCGAGCAACCACTGAAGTCTGGTTTACGCGGCTCATGTGTTGGCTTGCGCAGGTAGAAGCTTCAGGAGCTGAACCAGCGTGCGGAGTTGTTAAGCGAAGAAGGTGTTTCACCCTGATTACGGCCACGATTTCGGCATTTCGTTTATTCCAACTCCCCTTTGTCTGTCAACTTTGGGAAAAGGACTAGAAAGAAGTGTCCTGAAACCCATCCTGAGCGGCAAAGCCGCTAACCCACAGTGGAACTGATTCAGGGGTCGGTGGTGGTTGAGGTTCACGAGGTCGACTTGGAACCGGGGTGAACGAGAGCGTTTTGATGTTTGTTTGCGCTACGACGGTGGTAGGCGTTGACCGTTCGCGCTCAACTGGTTATTCGGGAAACCCATTCCTACTGGCGCGCCAGGCGTGCGGCCGGTGGATAAAGATCCGCAAGAGACGTCCTTCGTAATTCCATCGGTAAAGAACCCGATGATCCAAACGACGAAGCTAATCGCGTCGCGCGCGGGAATCTTCTTCGAGTTCATTCGCCAGAGACAATTTTGTGACAAACATTAAGTTGACTAATAACGGCAAGGATTGACAATCCAATAAGACGTTAGTCCCAGAGGGAATCAACCCTCCGTCTCAGCACCGAGGACGTGTTTTGCTGCGAAATCTCGCTTTGGAGGAAAGTCCACCATGCACTTCAGCAGGTCCTGGAAGTTTCTCACCGTTTTGGTTCTTTCGTTTTTTCTGCTTCCGTCGCTAACCCTTGCACAGCATTACAAGCAGACAAATCTCGTCTCTGATATACCTGGAATGGCGCCTGTTACGGACCCGAACCTTGTCAACCCTTGGGGTCTCAGTCGCAGCAGCGGCAGTCCCTGGTGGGTCTCGGACAACGGTTCGGGATTCGCAACTCTCTACACCGGCGCGGGCGCGATCATTCCCATTAATGGCACCGGCACGGTCACCATTCCGCCGCCGAAGAACGCTCCGGCTGGCACCACCGCCACCCCCACCGGCACGGTTTTCAACGGCAGCCCTGACTTTGTCCTTCCTAACGGCGGTCCCGCCCGGTTTATCTTCGTGACCGAAGACGGCACGATCTCCGGCTGGAACGGCGGTCAAAACGCCCAGCTTGTCGTGGACAATTCGGGTAATGGCTCGCCCAATGGCGCGGTCTATAAAGGCGCGACTACGGCCGACATCAATGGCAAGCGATTCCTCTATGTCACTAATTTCCGCAAGGGTCGTATCGAGGTCTACGACACGAATTTTATGCGTGCGCGCCTGGGTGAAGATGCTTTCGAAGCCGAGGGAATCCCCGACGGCTTCGCTCCCTTCAACATCCAGAACATTGGTGGCACTCTGTTTGTTACCTATGCCAAACAGGATGCCGCAAGGCATGATGATGTTGCTGGTGATGGCCTTGGCTTCGTTCTCTACTTCACGCCTTCGGGCAGACTCATCGGCCACCTCGAGCACGGTCCGTGGATGAATTCGCCTTGGGGCGTGGTCTGGACTCCGCGCGATTTCGGCGAATATAGCAATTCCATCCTCGTGGGGAATTTTGGCAGCGGAAAAATCGCGGCGTTCAATGGCTTCACGGGAAAGTTCATCGCATTCGTGAAAAATGCTGATGACACCGACATGATCATTGACGGCCTCTGGATGATCGCGTTCGGAAACAACGCGAACGCCGGCTCCTCGACGACATTGTTCTTCAGTGCAGGAATCCAGCGTGAATCGCACGGCCTTTTCGGCACCATCACTCCTGTCGACGGCCAGGACGGCGACGAACAATAGACCAGTGGCTTAGAAGATTGGGGACACTTGTAAGAAAGTGATCCGGCGTGCGAGTCGCGCTGCACGCGTACCAGAAACAACGGTGTCTCTGCAGAGAGCGCCTATTCAAGCTTTTTCCCTACGGGGCCTGGTACGTGGCTTTCTGCGCACCATTGCGTTCGACGAGGAGGGTTGTCAGTGAGCGTCACTCCCTTAACCCAGACCTGCCAGCCCCCTTGTCCCAGCTTCAAATCCTCACTGAGGTTTTCTCTCTTCTCAAGAATGGAATTCCAACCCTTTAAAAGGGCATTCGCGAAATTCTTCACAGCATTAATACCCTGCGCTCATCTTTGCCAAAATCGGCGATGACGTTCCCGTCGTTAAATAGGACACTGCTGACGATGTGATGATATCTCGTAGCTGAGCAGTGTTTCCTATACTTACCGGTTAGTACAGAACTACCGACCAATAGATCCCTGACTCGGGTTCACTCGCCAGAGACAATTTTGTGACAATCATTAACTTGACTGATCAAGGCAAGGAACGAAAATCCTCTAGGACATCTGTCTCGGGAGGAAATCAACCTCCGTCGCAGCCGGTCAGGTGCCATATCAAAAATCAGGAGGAAGAGCCATGAATTTCCAGGGGCGCCGTGTGATTCTTGGCGCCATCATTGCAGCAGCTGCCCTCACCTTGATTGCGGGTCGTATGGTCGCCGACGGCAACGGCGAATTCAACAGCCCCGGCAATTACCTCATCGCCGATCAATTCAACAATCGCGCAATAGAAGTAAGTCCCAACGGAAAAATCGTTTGGCAATTCGGCTTGGGTCCCAAGGACTTCTCGCCGGCGTCCATCATCGGCACCAACGATGTGCAGCGCGTTGGCGCGCTCACATTGATGGCCGGTACCGGTACGCCCGGCGGTCAGCCCGAAGCGCCGAACTGCACCAACCCAAGCGGTTGCCCAGACAACCGTGTGCTCTTGGTCGACCCGGCCGGACACATTGTTTGGCAATACGGTCAGTTTGGCGTAACGGGCAACGGCCCCGACGAGCTTAGTACTCCGGTCCAAAACACGTGGCTCCCGAACAGACACGTGCTGATCACCGACCAGGGAAACGGCCGCATCATCGAGGTGCGCGTCTCCAACAAAAATATTGTGTGGGAATACGACGGCCTGAACAATCCCAACTGCGCTGAGCTTTTGGAGAATGGTCACATCCTCATCTGCGACGAAAACAACAACCAGGCACTCGAGGTCACCCACACCATGCCGAGCACTATCGTCAATACCTACACTGTCGCCGGAGGGCAGCTCTTCATGGGTGTGGCCTTTGCCAGCCGCCTCCCTAACGGCCACACGCTGATCACCGACTCCGGCAACAACCGCATTGTCGAAACCGATGAGGCCGGCAACGTCTACTTCCAGTATTTCACGAACAACGATCCAAAAAGCAATCCGCGGTGCCTCAGCCCTGGTAATTGCACTGGCCCGCTTCCGACGCGAGCTGTCCGCCTCCGCAATGGCGATACGCTGATTAGCGATCAATATAACCACCGGGTCATCGAGGTAAACGACGACGGGGAGATCGTGCGCACCTTCGGCAAGATCAACTCGCTCGGTTACAATAAGGCGAATGTAGGCAACGGCGGACTCAACTCGCCATACGACGCCAAGCGAGTCGGAGACTACACCGGCCTCACGCCGCCATTCGAGCACGAATAGGGTGAGCCCCTATCCTCGATTAGTGAACTGCTCTAAGCGTTCAAAAAACACGCCTACCTGTACGACCGGAGCGATCCTGGAAGCTGGACACTGGCTGCCGAAAGCGCAAGTCGTTTAGCGCTTTCGGCGCATGCGCTGGCTTCCAGGATGCGCTGACCTTGGTCACCTGGTCACCTCTATTGATGGTTGGCGAGCAAATCCTGCTTTGATTGTTAGTGAAATTGGAGGCCCAAAGTCCTCTACTTTTTCATCCCGTGTTCATCAGCCAGCTCCGCTTGGAGGCATAGAATCTGGATATGAACAAACTGAAGATCAGGTTGAATGTGCCGCTCGATTGGAACGCCGAGAATGTCACTCTTGCAATCGTCATCACTGCTAGCTACGCCCTGTTTGGTTTGGCTGCCTGGTTGGTTCTGGCCCGTTGACGTCCTGCCTGCACTATGAGAGCGGGGATTCCCACGAGGAGGTCTGGTTTCGACCCGAGCACTTTGAGCGGGTTTCTGTTTCACAAGATCGGTGATATGGCGGGGCAGCGGATTGACGGCATGCACACGATGGCGGCCGCCCGCGAACTAACTGTCGCAGACGGGCAGGTGTCTCGAGATCGCCGGCCGCGAGGCCGAACGCGCAGGCAATTGCGGTTCGGTCCCGCTCGGACCGGTCAATGGTCCCGACCGTGCTGCAACAGCCATTTGCTCAACGCGGGTGGGTTTCAGTGCGAATAGTCAAGCTTGCAACGGCTTACGAACATTTTCGTGACTTGTCATGGCATGAGGAAGCGAAACGCCCCAAACTGCCCAGTGGGCTGGCTCAAGGCTTTGGGATCGAAGAGGTCGTCTTCATCTGCTCCGCCATGGCGCGAAACTTCTGCGCCAGTGGCGGCGTCAGGATCGCGTTGAGGTCATCCAAGCTTCGGAGGAACCCGCGTGCGCGCCGTGCGGAGAGGATTTTGCGCGCAGTTGCCAGATCAACACCGGGAATCGTCATCAGGTCAACTTCTGTCGCGGCGTTGAGGTTCAGCGTCAATGCAAGTGTTCGCTCGGAGGTCCAGATGGCCGGCGCGATCTTGAAGTCGGCGTTCACCAGCCAAAGTTGCGGGCCTAGGTTGGCATCCATCGATAGCTCGCCGCGAGCGACGCGGTCGAGGGTACTTTTGAGCATTGAAAACGCACTACTCGAATCGGATCGGAACGCGGCGATGTCGCCTCGTCGGCCGTCGGCCGCCGCGCGTTCAAAGGCCTCCGCCAGTGCCTGGGAAGCCGTAGCGCCCCGCGTAGTCTCGAGAAACACCTTGTAGATCGTTGCGGCTTCGTCGGGGAACAGCGCTGCGTAGCTGTTGAGGACTGCGACCATGGGCGGCACACCCGAGGCAATCGCTTTCATCGCGCGCCGCATGGCCGAAAATAGTTTCAAGTTGACATTCTCGTAGGACGAAATGATTTGGCGCAAACGGTCAGCCGAAATGTCGGCTCCGAGGAACGGCCGGTAGAACGCCAACTCCCGATAGTGGTCCCTCAGCGACGTTTCGCTGACGATGCGGTAAAAGAGCGTAGCGATGACGCCCTCGGAGGCCATCATTTGCTGCCCGTTGCGGAGCTCGTCGTTAAGAAACGCGGTCGAAGTCTCGTTGTCGAGGTAGAGGCGGTAAGGATCGGCGCCGGCGTCGAGGGCCGCGGCTGGCAAGGCTTTAGAGTGGATGAAAAGGTTGCGCTTCACGCCGTCAGTGCGCAACTGCTGATCAAGGCGGCTGATCCAAAAAATGTCGAGATCAGCTGACGTAGCGCCGTTTGTCAGAGCACGCAAATGCTGATTCGTCGTAGCGTCGCGGACCAGAGGCTGAAAATGCTCCGCATAGCCCTCGTCAAAGGCGGTGGAATTATCGGTGATAGTCATACTTTGGTGCATGTTTCGCGAGTTCCCGGGCGGGAGCCTGCCGACAAGCTCCCCGAGAACCTGATGCGCCAACTCGTGCGAAAAAATCTCCTCGAGATTACCGTCTTTCACGGAGTCCTGATCGACGACCAAGTCGACATAACCAGCGAGCACGAGCTGCCGTTGCCCCTTGACGTCCTCGAGCCAGAATCCGTGGCGCGCGAAGCCCCCTTCTTCTTGCGACATCAGCAAATATGCCGGCGCAGTCAGATACTGCGGCGGCGCTTGGCCACCGATTTCACTGAGTAGCAGGTTGCGAGCAAGGCGGTCGAGCAAGATCACCTGGTGTGCGAAGCTGGTCTCCAGCACCTGGTAGACGTCACGCAGGAGCGGAGAATCTTCCGCCAGTCGGAAAACTGGGTACGGCTTGCCGTCGGGCGTCTGGAATTCGACAACGTTGCCTTTCGCATCGACCAGCGGCACCACGACCTTCACGGGCGCGGCGATTGGCGATTGCGCAACGGCCCAAGGCCCGCCGAGGCATGCGAGTAGAGCGGCGAAAAAGAGTCGTGTTGTCATGGTAACTCCGGAAGCTCCATCGAAGGTTCTGGTATCCATCTCAGATTCCACTGTAGATAGACATCCGCGGCGCTAACTCCTGGGTTCCCAATCACATACCTGTTCAAAAGCCCGTTCATTTTGAACGATGGAATGTTCTTCCTAACTGAATTGCGCGTCGAGAGAATATTCTGTGGAATAGGTGAAGTTCAACAGCCGAAGTCGTGCGGGAGCGAAAGCCGGTGGTTCCTCGAAAGTCTATGTCAATTGACAAACAAACCGGGCGGAAGTACCTTCCGAGGTGTAGACTGTCCAATTCAGTTCCTCGAGAAGCGCCCCTCTCTCAAAAGCGCGGCGCCCTAATGCTGTGCTCTGGCGGAGACACCATGACCAAGAAATGGTACAACTATATCGTCTCGATTGATGACGACTCAGCGAGCGCGAAGAGTCCCGGCAGCGCGTCCAAAGCAACTTCCCCAAAGAGCGCTGCTCAGAGCGTCGCAGACATCGCGGCGAGTGTAGCTTCTGAGCCGAAGTTTACAAACCCAGTTTCCGATCCCACTTCTTTCGAGGAAATCTATCGCGCCGCCGAGATTCCGGCACCGCCTCACGGGTATTCTATCCTCAAGGTGGCCCAGATGCTGGAGAGCGAGCATATTCGCAATCTGCCCTCAGACGTGAAAAGGTCGTCCGTGCTCGTAGCTCTGGACGCGGCGGGAGTCAATATTAAGGATGTGATTCAAGACGCAGTCCAACGCGACCGTGCGCTGGACGGTTATGAACGAGTCCAGCAAAGGTCCTTGACGGAACTAGAAACCAGCAAGACCAAAGAGAACAACCAGATTCAGGCGGACATCGACCGTTATGTTACCGAGCAACGCGCCAAGATGCAGGCGAACAGCGAGGCTATTTCCCGAGAAAAGGAGCGCTTTACGGGGTGGCGCCTGAAAAAGCAGCAAGAAGAAAAGAAGATTGCGGACACCGTCGGCTACTTTGTGGCGGAAAACCCTATTACCACGGGTGACCCGGGCGTCGCACCGGCCAATCCGAAAGCTAGTCAGCGGCCCTGAACAGGAGGACGACCATGTGGCAGCGCTTTACCAGGATGATTCGCTCATTTGTCGGCTTTTTTATCTCCGTCGCCGAAGATCCCGAGTTGATTCTGCAACAGAACATCCGCGACATGAACGACCAGGTGCCGCGCATGAATGAAAGCATCGCCATGGTCAAAGCCAACGTGACGCTGCTGGAAAAAGAAGAAGCAAAATACAAGAACGACATGGCCAACCTGACCGCCAAGGTTAAGGCCGCGATCCAGGCCAATCGAGACGACTTGGCCGGAAGCTTCGCGGCGCAACTTGAGCAAACCAAAAGCGCCTTGGCGCGTACCCAAGGACAACTGACGACCGCGCGGACCGCCTTCGAAAAAGCCATGGCCGTCAAGCAAGCGTTCATGCGCGAAAAAGAGCGTAAAACGCAAGAGGCCCTCAATGCCATTGCCGACTATCGCCGTGCCCAGTGGCAAAAGAAGGTTGCCGACGCCATGGAGCAGTTCGAGGTGGCGGGCATCAGCCAGACTCACGACGAGATGGTGCGCAAGATTGAAGAGATGACCGCAGTAAACGAAGCGCGGATGGACATGGCCTTGAGCAATGTCGATCAGCAAAAAGTAAAGATTGAGGAAGAAGCGCAGAAGCTGCAGGCAAGTGAGCTGGTGAAGCAATTCAAAATTGAAATGGGACTAGCGGCTCCAGATACCGCGGCCGCGCCCACGGAAAAGACGATTGGCAGCAAGGAACCTCAGCGTACTTCCTAGATATGTGCTGCCGGGCTTAAAGGCCGACCGGTTTGGAAAGACTCGCGCTTTATGGCTCCGTCAAGGAGCCGGGAGGAGAGGGATGGCCGTAAAGATAGAAAAAGGCGGGTGGGTTCTCATCTTCTTGATTGGGCTGGCGCTTGTCGGGTACGGGCTGCATCGATACAACATCATCGATGTGCAGCAGATGTTTGGCAACAAGCCATCGGGAAGAGTTGCCGGCGGAGAAGTGAACGACACCTCCAAACCCCTCGTTTTGCCGGTATCTTCTAGCGAATCCGACGCCGAAGTGCGCGTCCGCGTCAATATTTGGGTAGGCTGCGCCGGCGGATTGGTGGCCAATGGTGGGCTGGACACGGTACCCGATTCTATTTTTGGCAAGAAAGGAGTGAAGGTCTCTTTCAAAATCATCGACGATTGGACCGAAGGTGCGTCGGCGCTGGCCACTGGCAACGTAGACGTAATGCTGACCACCGCCGACGTATACGCCAAAGATTACGCCCAGTTTAAGGACAAGGGATTTGCCTCACACGCGTTCTTGATGGTCGATTGGTCGCGCGGCGCGGATGGTGTGATCGGGAAGCAGGGCATCAACAGCATCGAGGATTTAGCCGGAAAGACGGTCGCCTTTGCACCCTATACACCTTCTCATTTTCTACTGTGGAACGGGTTGAAAACCTCCGGACTGGATAGCTCACAACGCAACGAGATTTTCAATAAAGCCATTCACACCAAGGATGGCATCGAGCCTGCCACGCTGTTTGCGCAAGAAAAAGTCGATGCCGCCGTAGCGTGGGATCCGGACATGAGCGACGCGGTGGCGAAGCGTCCTGGAGCAAAGAAAATCTACGATACGCGAGTGGCGAACCGCCTGATCGCAGATATTTTGGTCACAAGCGATCGTTTCGCCTCCCGCCATGCTGACACTCTTGTGAAGTTCACACAGGGTTGGTTGGAGGGTGTAGAGTTCATCAAGACCGAACCCGCGCGTGCTTACAACTTGATAGGCGCCGTCAAGGACTTCAATATTCCGTCCGATCTCGCCAAGACCATGCTGGGCGGAGTGAAGCTCGCTGACTATGCGGATAACCGTTCGTTCTTGGGTTCGCCAGGGTCCAACTCCGACTACGACAATATTTTCCAGATGGCCCAGGATATGTACCGCGAGCTCCTCATCATCAAGCACACCAACAATCCTGAAGAGAGCGTCGATCGGCGATTCATCGAGAAGTTGTCGGGAAGCTTCTCCACGGCTTCAACTGAGGCTCCGATCGAATATAAACAGCCGTCGAAGGGAACGGTACCGCTGGCCACCCAACATCGCTCCATCTACTTCGAGCCAAACTCCTCGCACATGAGCCTGGATTCCCGTGCCGTGGTCGACGAGTTGGCTGTCACGATGCGCGCTTATGAGAACACGATTGTGGACATTGAAGGAAACACGGACTCGACCGGCTCACGGCCATATAACATTCAGCTGTCACATGCGCGCGCCGACGAAGTGAAGAAGTACTTGATCGAAAAGTATGGCTTCCCCACAGCTCGACTTCATACTGCCGGCAACGGACCGGACAAGCCCATCGACACTAACGCCACGTCCGAGGGTCGGGAAAAGAATCGCCGCACGGACATTAAGGTCTACGCGAACCCAGGGTAGCTAGCTAAGCTAGACTCGCGAACATGAACGAACTTTTTGCGATCCGGAAAGAAATCTCTCCCCGGGCCCGATTGGCCCTTGGCTTCTTCAGTTGGGGAATTCTTTTGCTCGGCTGGATCGCCCTGACCCACTGGGAGATCTTGCCTCCGTTTTCTTTGCCCAAGCCGATGGGCGTGGTACGTGCGTTTGGGAAGCTTTGGACGGAATACGACCTCCTGGGGAATGTGGTGAAGAGTTGGTGGCGGATTGCTCAGGCATTCTTCTGGTGTACGGTCGTCGCGATCCCTCTGGGGATCCTTATGGCCAGTTTTCGCTGGCTCTTTGAGCTGGTGAATCCGATTGCGGCGCCCATGCGCGCCATGCCCATTACCGCCTTCTTGCCAGCCTTTATTGCTTTGTTTGGTATGGACGAAACCATGAAGGTCGCATTCCTCTGGTTCGGCATGTTCTTTTACTTGCTTGCCGTCGTCGTCGAGGAAGTGAACAAGGTGGACAACTCGCTCTTGGAAACTGCCTACACCCTCGGCGCAAGGGACCACAACGTACTTTGGCTGATGTTCCGCGCCTCTTTTCCAGCAATCTTTTCTTCGTTCCGCATCCTCTACGACATCGGTTGGACCTACGTGATTCTCGCGGAGATGGTGAACGCACGAAAAGGCGTGGGTTACATGGTCGAAGCCGCGCGCAAAGTCCTCGATTTCGAGCGCGTGTATGCGGGTATTATCGCGATTGGCGTTGCTGCCTTTCTCTTTCGCTTTCTGCTCACCTTTCTCGAAAAGCGGCTCTTCCCCTGGCGCCAAGCTGCCTCGACTTTTGCTGCCACGGGAGTTGCCATTCCTACGGCAACCTCGCACTTGAAAGCGGTGGTGAAGCATGGAAGCTAGAAGGGACAAGATTGCCGTCCGCAACGTGGCGAAGACCTTTCGCATGGCCGACGGCAAAAACGTCGATGCGCTCGAAAACATTAATTTCGAGATTGAAGATGCCTATTCCCGCGAAGGCCGCGATATCGGCGAATTCCGTGTTCTGTTGGGGCCTTCCGGTTGCGGGAAGTCCACGCTCCTTCGGTTGATCGCCG
>Ga0306925_10005923_pt1 | contig 11301 bp, 11 predicted proteins | sample flu12Cox44000176_FD_203755 | JGI IMG/M metagenome (GOLD analysis project Ga0306925, IMG submission 203755) | Lab enrichment of tropical soil microbial communities from Luquillo Experimental Forest, Puerto Rico - flux8day.12C.oxic.44.000.176 (v2)... | ecosystem: Environmental > Terrestrial >...
GCCTTCGAGGCAGGCGCGCAGATAATTGGCGTTGAGTACGGCATCCTCAGCGACTTGCCGCAGCCCGTCCGCGCCGTGGCTCATCATATAGGCGAGCGCGCGGACGAACATGCCCATCTGGCCGTGAAACCCCTTCAATCGTCCGAGTGCATGCTCCGCCGGGCCGGTCCTGTGCTCTATCAATTCGAGACCTTCCTCACCGTGAACCAGCCAAGGCAAGGGCGCGTAGGGCGCGAGGCTCGCGCCCAATGCCACCGGCCCGCTACCCGGGCCGCCTCCGCCATGCGGCGTGGAAAAGGTCTTGTGCAGATTTAGGTGCATGCAGTCGATGCCGAGATCGGCCGGGCGCACGCGGCCGACGATCGCGTTGAAATTGGCCCCGTCGCAGTAGAAGAACGCACCCGTCGCGTGCACGGCGGCGGCGATATCGAGGATCTCGTTCTCGAACAGGCCGCACGTGTTGGGATTGGTCAGCATCAGCGCGGCGACATCGGTGCCGAGCTTCGCCTCAAGCGCGGCGCGATCGACCCGCCCGCCCACATTGGCGGGGATCTGATCGACGGTATAGCCGCAGGCGGCGGCCGTTGCGGGGTTTGTCCCGTGCGCCGATTCCGGCACCAGAACCCGGCTCCGCCGGTCGCCGCGCGCCTCGAGCGCAGCACGGATCGACATGATGCCGCAGAGCTCGCCATGGGCACCGGCCGCCGGACTCAACGCGATGGCGGGCATGCCGGTCAATGTCTTGAGCCAGTGGGCCAAGGTGTCGATCAGCTCGAGCGCACCCGGGACAGTCGAAACCGGCTGAAGCGGGTGTATGTCCGCCAGACCGGGCAGGCGCGCCAGCTTCTCATTGAGGCGCGGGTTGTGTTTCATCGTGCAGGAGCCGAGCGGATACAGCCCGCTATCGATCGCATAGTTTTTTTGCGACAGCCGGGTGAAATGGCGCACGACCTGCGGCTCGCTGAGGCCCGGCAGACCAATCGCACCTTGCCGATCGAGCCCGCCGAGGCGGCTGCGGAACGGCGCCGGCTCAGGCAGGTCGACGCCGCAATGTCCCCACGAATCCTGTTCGAAAATGAGCTTTTCTTCGATCTGCAGCCCGCGGTTCCCCGAGAGCGTTTCGACTGACAGTGCCAGATCTTCGGCCGGGTGGGCACTCGCCGCCCGGCTCCAGTCGCTCATGACAATATCTCCCGCAGCCCTTGTTCGAGCCGGTCCATGTCCTCGGTGATCACCATCTCGGTGGCTGCCACCAGGAGAAGGTTCGCCAGCTCTTTGCGGTCCGGATAAAAGCGGCTGACAGGAATCCCCGCGAGAACGCCTTTGACGGCGAGTGCCTCGACGATCTCCGCCGCGGGTCGTGGTAGCTGTAGCACAAATTCGTTGAATAAGGTTCGGTTGACGAGGTTCACACCGGGTATTCGCCCGAGCCGCTCGGCGAGCGCTACCGCAGCAGCGTGGTTCAGGCGCGCCAGCCGCCTCAGCCCCGCCTCGCCAAGCAACGCCAGATGGATCGCGAAGGCGAGCGCGCACAGTCCCGAATTGGTGTAGATGTTGCTGGTAGCCTTGTCGCGACGGATATGCTGCTCTCGGGTCGACAAGGTCAGCACCCAACCACGTCGGCCGGCGACGTCAACCGTCTGTCCGACCAGGCGCCCCGGCATCTGGCGGACGAATTTGTCGCGAGTGGCGAACAGCCCGACATGAGGCCCGCCGAAATTGAGCGCATTGCCGAGCGACTGGCCTTCGGCGGCGACGATGTCCGCCCCCATTTCGCCGGGCGGGCGAATCGCCCCCAGCGACAGGATTTCGGTGACGACGATGACGAGCAGGGCGCCAGCATCGTGGCAGATCCGTGCGAGCTCCGAAAAATCGCGCGCTTCGCCGTAGAAATCGGGGTTCTGCACAACAACACACGACGTGTCATGGTCTACCAGCCCGGCAAGATTCTCGCCGCCGCCCGGGGCCGGGTCTTGAGCCAGGAGCTCGAACCCGACAAAGCGGGCGTAGGTTTCGCATACCTCGCGGTAGTGCGGGTGGACACCCCCTGACAGCACCGCTTTCCTGCGCCCAGTGACGCGATTGGCCATCATCGCCGCCTCGGCGCAGGCGGTGGCGCCGTCATAGAGCGAAGCGTTCGCGACCTCCATACCAGTCAAGAGCGCGACCTGGGTCTGGAATTCGAATAGATATTGCAACGTCCCTTGCGACACCTCCGGCTGGTACGGAGTGTACGAGGTCAAGAACTCGCCGCGCTGGATCAAATGGTCGACCGCCGCCGGGATGTGGTGGCGGTAGAGACCGCCACCGACAAAAAACGGGACCGAACCGGCTGCGACGTTGCGCGCTGCCATGCGCGAGATCAGCCGCTCGACCTCGATCTCGCCCTTCGCAGTCGGCAGATCGACGGGCTCGTCGAGACGCGCCGCGTCAGGCACATCGGTGAACAGCGCTTCGATCGAATCGACACCGACTGCGCCCAGCATTTCTGCCCGGTCTCGCTCGGTGAGCGGCAGGTATCGCATCAGTGCTGGCCTTCGACAAAGCGCTTGTAGGCTTCTTCGTCCAACAGTCCGTCGAGCTCCTTGGGATCGGCTAGACGCAGCTTGATGAACCAGCCTTCGCCCATGGGGTCGGCGTTGACTTTGGCCGGGTCTGCGGCGATCGCCTCGTTGACCTCGGCGACCTCACCCGAAGCCGGGGCATAGACCTCGCTCGCTGCTTTTACCGATTCGACGACCGCGGCCTCCTTGCCCTTTTCGACCTGGCGCCCGATCTCGGGCAGCTCGACATAGACGACGTCGCCGAGTTGCGACTGCGCATAGTCGGTGATGCCGACGACGGCGAGATCTCCTTCGAGGCGGATCCATTCATGCTCGGTGGTAAAGCGAAGCGAGCTCATCGGGATTTCCTTCTGCAGCATCAGCCGCGGTAGTAGCGGGTCGGAACGAATGGCAGGCGAACGACGCGTGCCGATCGGCCCACGCCACGCACCAGGAGGTCGAACACCGTACCCTCCCCGGTATGCGCCCGGTCGACGTAGCCCATGGCGACCGGCCCGCCAACCGACGGGCCAAAGCCGCCGCTGGTGACCCGACCGATCCGCGCCCCGGCGGTGTCGACGATTTGCGTGTCTTCGCGCGCCGGTGCGCGCCCGTCCGGGCGGATTCCGATACGCTTGCAGGCAGCGCCTTCGGCGAGCTGGCGCAGCACGATTGCAGCGCCGGGAAACCCACCCTCGGCCCGCCGCCTCTTCCCGACGGTCCAGGCGAGATCCGCCTCGATCGGGGTAGTCGTTTCGTCGATATCATGTCCGTAGAGGCAGAGGCCCGCCTCGAGGCGCAGCGAATCGCGTGCACCGAGGCCGATTAACAAAATCTCCGGTTGGGCGATCAGCATCCGTGCCAGTTCCTCCGCATGCGCCGCGGGGAGCGAAATCTCAAACCCGTCCTCGCCGGTGTAGCCGGAGCGCGTTACCAGGCATTTACGACCATCGAGGGTCACCTCTGTCGCCGTCATAAAGCCGAGCCGCGCTATGCCGTTGACGAAGCGGGAAAGGACAGAGGCGGCGGCCGGTCCCTGAAGGGCCAACAGCGCCCGATCCTCGAGTGGCTCGATCGTCGCGGCGCTGCCGAGACGATCGCGCAGGTGGGCTAGATCGGCATCTTTGCGCGCGGCGTTGACAACCAAAAAGAGCTCGCGCTCGAGCCGTGTCGCCATTAGGTCGTCAAGGATACCGCCCTGCTCGTTGAGAAGGAGCGTATAGCGCATCCGCATCGGCGCCAACGCTTGCAGGTCGCCCGGGACGAGCGCCTCCAACGAGACTAAGGACGTCGCCCCGGCGAGCCGCATCTGGCCCATATGAGAGACGTCGAACAGCCCTGCCTGCGATCGGGTATGGAGGTGCTCGGACAGGATACCAGGCGGATAGTGCACCGGCATCTCATAGCCGGCGAAGGGCACCATCTTGGCGCCGAGTTCGCGGTGGAGAGCGTAGAGCGGCGTCCGCTTGAGCGGCGCCGCAGCGACGGGGAGGGTCACCAACGCACCTCCGACAGAGCGGACGCCGAGCGTCCGATTTTTGCCCCCTCTGTCGCGGACCCTGAGAGATTCACCCCGGCCGCGGGCGAGCCATGGCTGGGGCTTACTCCTTCGGTGAGTGGCCGGTGTCTGACTCCCGGCCGCTACTTTCCAGAGCGCCCTTCCGCCCGCGGTCCTTTTGCCTGAGAGTTTCCGGGGCGGTTGCTCCTTCGGCGCCGCGCCTATCGCGCGACCTCTCCTGCGGGCGTGCATACAGCGCCGTTGGTTTAGCACCGTCCGAGCCGGGAGGCTAGCCGTTCCGATTAGCGTCCGCGGAAGTGCTTGTAGAAGTCGACGACCTCGGGGGTTTGCTGGAAACCGAGGAGGACGTTGAGATCAGCCCCTTTTCGACCGCCGAGCGGAATCGTCTGCTCGATATGGTCGGTTACGCCCGCCCGCTTTTGGGTGCCCGCGAACGCGATGCGGACCGCGAACGGCTTTTTGCTGAGAATCGATTGGTCGGGTCCGGTCACCGCAACAAAATATTCGAGATCGACTGCATCGCCCTTTGCCGCGGGACCTCGTTCACCGACCACGATCGTGTCGAGCATGATCCGCATCGCATCGCTGGTGTATTCACATTTGAGATCGGCCTCGCTCAGCAGACCGTAGAACGTGACATTGTCCGGGCGGCGCTCAGCAGCGGGTCCGAACACGGCGGTGTTGGAAAGCGGCCGCAACACAACGGCGCTTGGGCAAGCCTCGGCCGGTCTTGACGAGGATGAGGAGAACCAGTCGCAACCTGCGAACGCGAGGAGGCACAGGAACGCCGCGCCTTGCGCAGCCCGCGGACGGCTCACAGACTCTCGTGCGTACCGTCGCAGAACGGCTTGCCGCCGGTCGACTTGCAGCCACAGAGCCAAACGTCCCCGGTGGCCTCGGCGGTGAACGGGACGGGCGTCAGTCCGGTGCCCTTATGCGAGCCGTCGCAGAAGGGCTGCGAGGCGCTGCGCCCGCAGGCACACCAGAAATACCTCTTGCCGGCCTCGATCGTGACGCCGTAGGGCTCTTTTTGCGCGGGTATCGGTCCATCCATTCTTTCGCCCCTGCCCTTGCCCTTGCTAGTGTCGACGCGTGGCGGCGGCAGCTCGCCGCCGTCCGGACTGTATGCGAGACAAGCCAGCCAAACAAGCCGGGTCGACCGGCGGAGCCGACCGGGCCGGCTCAGCAAAAGAGGACGACACGGCGGGAAAAACCATATGGCCGTCTATACCGATGTCGCCGATGACGAGCTCAGAGCCTTTATTGCCCTTTACGACATCGGCGAGGTGCTAGCCTGCAAGGGAATTGCCGAAGGGGTCGAGAACTCGAATTTTCTGGTCACGACCGAGCGCGGCAATTTCATCCTGACCTTGTATGAAAAGCGGGTCGCTCCGCAGGACCTGCCGTTCTTCATCGCTTTGATGGAGCATCTCGCACGGCACGGTGTCGCTTGCCCGACACCCGTCAAGGGGCGGGACAGCATCGCTCTGCGCGAGCTGTGCGGTCGCCCGGCGGCTTTGGTGACGTTCCTCTCTGGGATGTGGCCTCGCCGAATCCAGCCCTTTCATTGCGCCGGGCTCGGCGCGGCGCTTGCCGCGCTGCACCGGGCCGGCGCCTCGTTCGGGATGACCCGAGCAAACGATCTTTCGGTCGCTGGTTGGCGGCGGGTCTTCGATTCCTGTCTCGATCGTGCGGCCGAGGTGCAGCCGAGGCTTGCCGAAGAGCTCGGCACCGAGCTGGAGCTGCTCGAAAGCGCGTGGCCGCGCGGCCTGCCGACCGGGGTGATCCACGCTGACCTCTTTCCCGATAACGTTTTCTTTCGCGACCGTGAAGTTTCCGGCCTGATTGACTTCTATTTCGCCTGCACCGACTTTTTCGCCTATGATTTGGCGATCTGCCTCAATGCTTGGTGCTTCGAAGCCGATGGCAGCCTCAATGTGACCAAGGCGCGACGGCTGCTCGACAGCTATCGGCGAGCGCGACCGCTCTCTCCGGCGGAGCTCGCCGCCTTGCCCTTGTTCGCGCGCGGCAGTGCACTCCGTTTTCTCCTGACGCGGCTTTTTGATTGGCTCAACCAGCCGGAAGGAGCGTTGGTCCGGCCGAAGGATCCTCTTGAATATCTGCGCAAGCTTCGCTTCCACCGCGGCATCACTGATCTGGGCGCCTACGGTCTCGATGCCTGAGTTATCCGAAGTCGAAATCTTTACCGATGGCGCGTGCCGCGGCAACCCGGGCCCCGGCGGCTGGGCCGCCATTCTGCGCTATCGCGGGGTCGAAAAGGAATTGAGCGGTTACGAGCCCGACACGACCAATAACCGGATGGAGATGACGGCTGCGATATCGGGGCTGGAGGCGTTGAAGCGCCCGTGCCGCGTGCGGCTCTATAGCGATAGCCAATATCTGCGCGACGGCATCACCAAGTGGATCCACGGCTGGAAGCAACGAGGCTGGTTGACCGCCGACAAGCAGCCGGTGAAGAACATCGATCTCTGGCAGCGGCTCGACGCCGCGGCGGCCCGGCACGTCGTCGCCTGGGAGTGGGTACGCGGCCACGCCGGTCACCCAGAAAACGAACGGGCCGATGCCCTCGCACGAGCCCGCATCGCCGAAGCCAGCTGGAGCAACGGGACAGCCCCGGCCCTCCCTCGCGGCGGCGAGGGAGGGAGGGATCTGCGCTGGGGCTCTCGGTAAGTCTGGCCTAAAGCGCCTTCAGCATCGTCTCGGCGCTGGAAGTGTCGACTTGGCCGGGCTGTTGCTCGAGGTTGAGCGACTTGACGACGCCGTTGTCGACAAGCATCGAATAGCGCTTCGAGCGGATGCCGAGACCCATCTTGGTGAGGTCGAGCTCGAGCCCAAGAGCACGAGCGAAATCGCCGCTGCCGTCGGCCAGCATGCTGACCTTGCCCTCGGTCTTCTGCTCCTTGCCCCATGCGCCCATGACGAACGCGTCGTTGACGGCGACGCAGGCGATCTCGTCGACACCCTTGCTCCTGATGTCGGCGGCTTTGTCGACATAGCCCGGGAGATGACGCTGCGAGCAGGCCGGCGTAAAGGCGCCGGGCACGGCGAGGAGGACGACTTTCTTGCCGCGGAAGAGTTCGTCGGTGGTGATCTCTTTCGGCCCTTCCGGGGTCAGTTGCTTGAGCGTCACCGATGGTATCTTGTCGCCAACCTTGATGGTCATGGTGAGTCCCTCCGGTGGTGTGTGGGTCGACGGCCCCTCCCGCGCGTCGCGCTTCCGTGCGGAGGAGTCCACCGGGCGGACCGATAACACAGGATGGATTACCGGGCAAATCAGACCACCGAGCTGCGTTGGCAGGCGCTTTTTTGTACGCGAGCGAGAAACGAAATCCATGTATAGACGTATAGGTTTGGGGGCTCGAACCGACGAGCACGTCGACCGGTCGATCGCGGTGGAGGAAGCGGTGAAGTCACTCGCAGGCCAGCTTTTGGTAGCGATGCCGCAGATGTTGGACCCGCGTTTTTCCCGGTCCGTCATCTATCTTTGCGCGCACAGCGACGACGCTGGCGCGATGGGCCTCGTGGTCAACAGGCTGCTCGGCTCGCTGACCATGGGAGAGCTGTTTGCCCAGCTCGACATCGCGCCGAGCGGCGCCGTCAACTCCCGCCCCGTGCATTTCGGCGGTCCCGTGGAGGCCGGTCGCGGCTTTGTATTGCATACGGCCGATTACAACGAGGAGGCGACGCTTGTCGTCGACGGCAATATCGCGGTGACGGCTACGCTCGAAATCCTCCGCGCAATCGGCACGGGCCGGGGTCCGCGCCAGAGCCTCTTTGCCATCGGCTATGCTGGCTGGGCTCCGGGCCAGCTCGATGCCGAGATCCAGGCCAATGGCTGGCTGTCGGTCGCAGCTGACGACGACATCCTCTTCACTTCCGACCATGACGGAAAATGGCAACGCGCGCTCGGCAAGCTGGGGATCGATCTGTCGATGCTGTCGAGCGACGCCGGTCACGCCTAGCACGCACCCGCCCTTCCCGAGGGCTAGGCTCTGGGCCCGCTCCGATCCCCGCGCAGGATCGCGAAGAGCAGATGGTCCTGCCACTTGCCTTCGATGCAGAGGTATTGGCGAGCGTAACCTTCCTGCTGGAAACCAGCTCTGGCCAGCAGCGAGCGACTGGGGATGTTGGTTGGCAGGCAGGCGGCTTCGACCCGATGCAGGCAGAGCCGGTCGAAGGCAAAGTCGAGGACGAGCGGAAGTGCTGCCGTCATATACCGCTGCCGAGCGAAGGCCTCGCCGACCCAATAACCGAGGCTCGCCGTCTCGGAAACGCCGCGCCGCAGATTGGACAGGCCGATCCCGCCGATCAACGTTTCGTCCGGAGCGAAGATGAAAAAATTATACGCCTGGTCGGTGCGCCAGTCCTCGGCGTAGCGGGCCACCCGGGCGCGAAAACTCGCGCGGCTCAGCGCGTCTGGCGGCCAGTTCGGTTCCCAGGGCGTGAGAAAATCTCGCGAGTGTGCGCGTAGGCTCGCCCAGGCCTCGTAATCGCCACGCTCGGGGGGGCGCAGAAACACGCGGTCCCCGGCCAGCCGGAACGGGTCGGCACGAGCGACAAACAGTCGCGGAAAGGATTTTCGTTGGGGCGCCATGGGCTATCGCGCCGTCACGTGACCAGCCGCGTGTGCAGCTTATCGAACTCTTCGAGCCCGCTCAGCGGCCCGAGCGCCGCGAGGGTCGGCGGCGCCGAATGCCAGCGCGCAACGACGCGGCGTATCGCGGCGTCGTCAACCGCCTCGATCCGTCGCACGATCTCAGGAGGATCAAATGGCGTGCCATGGATCAGGAGATGCTGCGCCAGCTGTTCGCACCGCGCAGAGGTGCTCTCAAGCGACATCAAGAGACCCGCCTTCATCTGCGCTTTCGCGCGCCTGAGCTCGATTGCCGTCAACCCGTCTTCGAGCCGGAGCGCCTCCTCGCACAGCGCAGGTACGAGTTCGGCCGCCTCGTCCTCGCCAGTACCAGCATAGATTCCAAACAAGCCACCGTCGCGATAGCCATGAACGAAGGATTGAATCGCGTAGACCAGACCTCGCTTCTCGCGTATTTCCTGGAAGAGTCTCGAAGACATGCCGCCGCCGAACGCCGTCGACAACACCGAGGCGGCGTAATAGTCGGGATCGCCGAGCACTACTCCGGGAAAGCCGAGAACGAGGTGCAGCTGCTCGAGATCTCGGTCTTCGCGACGTTCGCCGCCGGCGTAGCGCGCCGGTTCTGTGGAGAGCGACCGTTCTGCCGGCACGTCGGACAGCAGCCTTTCGGCGAGGTCGGCAAGGCGATCGTGCTCGAGATTTCCTGCTGCCGCGAGCACCATTCGCTGCGCGCCGTAATGGTCGTGCAGATAGGCAACGACTGCCTCCCGCGCGAGTTCGCGGATGATCTCAGGCCTCCCCAGCACCGGCCGACCCATCGCCTGGTCGGGATAAGCGCATTCCTGAAAATGATCGAAGATGATGTCGTCTGGGGTATCATTGGCCTGGCCGATCTCCTGCAGGATCACAGTGCGCTCGCGGTCCAACTCCTCCTGCTCGAAGGTGGAATGCTGCAGAATGTCGGCGAGCAGGTCGAGGGCAAGCGGCACGTCTTCCTTCAAGACTTTCGCGTAATAGGCGGTGCTCTCGCGCGAGGTGTAGGCGTTGAGATGGCCGCCCACTGCCTCGATCTCCTCGGCGATCGCGCGAGCACTGCGACGCTCGGTGCCCTTGAAGGCCATGTGCTCGAGAAAGTGGGCGACACCATTGGTTTGCGCCGGTTCGTGCCGCGTCCCAACGTCAACCCAGATACCTAGCGATACGGTGTCGACCGTATCCACTCGGTCAGTGGCGACGCGCAGTCCGTTCGTCAAAGTGGAAACCCGAGTTGTCATGTTGCGGCTCCAACCCGCCGCGCATGAGCACGGATGAACCGCGTCACCGCGCCGAGATCGTTGGGCAGCGCGACTATCCGCTCGCGCCGCTCGAGAAGGTCGCCGAGCGCAGGCGGCAAGGTCGGGCGGATGCCGGTCGCGCGCGCGACCACTTCGGGAAACTTGGCCGGATGGGCGCAGCCGAGGGCGATCATCGGTGTGCCCCCGTCACGCCCGGCGATCTCGGCTTGCGCAGCGGCAATGGCGACCGCAGTGTGGGGATCGATCAGCGCTCCCGATCGAGCATGGGTCTCGGCGATGGTCTGCATTGTCTGAGTGTCGTCGACCTTGTGGGCGGAAAACAAGCCGCGCGCCTTGCGCCACTCGTTGTTATTCTGGGGCAAGCTGCCGCTTTGCCGGAAGAGCCGCATCGCCTCGCCGACCGCGGCCCCGTTACAGCCCGTCAGCTCGAAGAGCAGGCGCTCGAAATTGCTCGACACCTGGATGTCCATGCTCGGGCTGAGGCTCGGCTCAACTGCGGCGAGCGCCATCCGCCCGGTCATAAAATAGCGGGCGAGGATGTCATTGCGGTTGGTGCCGATCACCAGCCTATCGACGGGCAGCCCCATGCTGCGGGCTACATGTCCGGCATAGACATTCCCAAAATTGCCGGTCGGCACGCTGAACGATATCGGCCGCGCGGGAGCGCCGAGCGCTATCCCGGCAGCGACGTAATAAACGGTTTGGGCGGCGATCCGCGCCCAGTTGATCGAGTTGACCGCCGAGAGATTGAGTTCGCGCCGTAACTCGGCATCACCGAACATCGTTTTGACGAGATCCTGGCAGTCGTCAAAGGTGCCCTCGATCGCGATTGCATGCGCGTTTGTTGATTCGACAGTAGTCATTTGCCGGCGTTGCACCTCGGAAATGCGATCGCGGGGGTACAGCATAAATATGTCGATCGATTCTCGGCCGCAGCAGGCCTCGATGGCGGCGGAGCCGGTATCTCCCGAGGTCGCGCCGATAATCGTGACATGTTCGCGCCGTCGCGCCAGCACCGCGTCGAACAGCAACCCGACGACCTGCAGCGCGAGATCCTTGAAGGCGAGCGTCGGTCCGTGAAAAAGCTCGAGCAGCCACAGCCGCTCGTCGAGCTGCACCAGCGGCACTACAGCGGAATGGCGGAATCTGCCATAGGCCGCTGCTGTGAACGGCCGGAGCTCATCTGCGGAGAAGGCATCACCGGTGAAGAGGGAAACGACGATGGCCGCGAGCTCGGCGTAACGCAGACCGGCATAATCGCGCAAGGTGGCGGTGCCGAGCTCGGGCAGCCGGTCGGGCACAAAGAGGCCGCCGTCCTCGGCAAGCCCG
>Ga0306925_10005925_pt1 | contig 11300 bp, 15 predicted proteins | sample flu12Cox44000176_FD_203755 | JGI IMG/M metagenome (GOLD analysis project Ga0306925, IMG submission 203755) | Lab enrichment of tropical soil microbial communities from Luquillo Experimental Forest, Puerto Rico - flux8day.12C.oxic.44.000.176 (v2)... | ecosystem: Environmental > Terrestrial >...
TAAACCATCTAACACAGTTCGTACACAGCGCCGAGGGTCGGTCGCTCAATTTCCAACCAATCGAATGGCTTCCACGACGCATGACGTAATTCGTTCACACGTTCTTACCCATGTCTCAGGCCGCTCATTTTCAACTACCCACAACAAATTCCAAGGGGCACTAAGCCACTTTCGCTGCCAACATCATGCGCACGACCTTGCAATGCGCTTCGCGTTTGCTTGCGTCCATAGCTTTGCCATATACGTTCATCGTAGCGCGGATGTCGGCGTGTCGCATGAGTTCCTGCTGCACTTTCATCGGAGCTCCGGTTTCATCCAAGAGCGTCCGGAAGGTGTGCCTGAAGCTGTGCCAGCCGATGCGTCCGATACCACAACGAATGGCTGCGGGAATGATATGGCGTCGCTCGACGCTCCAAGGCTCCCAGGGTTTCCTGCCCGCCCGGAATGGGCTTGCGAACACCCAATCCTCGGGATTCTTGAAGAGCGTCTTCCGTTGCCACTTACGCAGCACCTCGGCCAATGCGGGATCAAGCGGCATCCCTGCATTGGAGTATTTGGTTTTCACATCGCTCACGACGCCGGTCACGATCGCTCTCCGAACGAGGAGCATTCTTTCTCCCCAGAGCACGTCACGCCATTGCAAGGCGAATAGCTCGCTGCAGCGGAGACTCCTGGCGAGATCGACGATGACCATCGTGCGGAAGGGATCGTCGAGTTCCTTGAGCAAGAGAGGAAATTGCGCGACGCTGAGCACAACCGGTTCGCGGCGGCGTTTGCTCGCGCCCCGGACGCGCACGAGCTTCACTAGGTAGCCTTGAAAAGGGAAAAGTACGAAAGAATTTTTGATCTTTTTTCGGGGTCAGGTGGTGGAGTTCTAGTACGGAAAACCCGACTCTTGCCATGCAAGCAGGCCAGACTTGACCAAATATAAGACTATACGTATACTGGTATATAGATGAATGGCGAACTGAAGCCCATTCGCTGGATTGGAACATCACTGAGGGATTTACGTTCTTTTCCTCGGGCGGTCAGGGTCGATATTGGACATGCTCTGTTCACCGCCCAAGAAGGCAAGACCGATCCTGCGGCCAAACCACTCAAAGGCTTTGGCGGCGCCCGCGTGCTCGAAATTGTAGCTTCGCACCACGGCAATGCGTGGCGCGCCGTTTATACGGTGGGTTTTCAGGATGCCATCTATGTTTTGCACGTATTTCAGAAGAAGTCCACGAAAGGCATCGTTACACCGACGAGGGAGATTGATCTGATTAAACAGCGGCTCGCAGAAGCCGAACGAGACCACAGAGAAAGGCAGAACTGAGATGAAATCGAAAGGGAGAAAAACAAACAAGCGCGTCGATCACGTAACTGAAGGCAGCGGAAACGTCTTTGCAGACCTGGGCCTTCCTAATGCCGAACAGGAGTTGCTCAAGGCCCAGCTTACCCTGCAAATCTACACGATCCTGAAGGACACCGGCATGACACAAGTTGAGATCGCCAAAATTCTCGGCGTGCGGCAACCTCAAGTCTCGTTGCTGATGCGAAATCGCGCGGGCAACTTTTCCGTTGGGCGCCTCATGGAATTTCTCACGGCTTTGCGTCAAGACGTGAAAATCACCGTGCGGCCGACCAACAAGGAACATGGCGCACTTTCAGTGGTCTCCGCTAATGCATTGAGAGAAGCTGGAAGGCTCGGGAAATAACTTGGCCAGGACATAGCTCGCCGTGAAGCGGTCCGTGTATTTCGCCTCGAAATACCGGTCGCGGATGATTCCGTTGTGATCGACATAGTAATACCCGGGCAAGGCCATGCCCTTCATCATTCCTGTCGCCTCCGCATTGAGCACTCCGTAGCTGGCGATGATCTTGGACTTCGGATAGGCCAGCAACGGAAAGTCAATCTTGTGCCGCTCGGCGAAGTCATTCAAGATCGCGTGGCTGTCGTAACTGATTGCCGCCAGCTTGATCCCTTGAATCGCTGCTTTGCGTTTTGCAGCTGCACGAGCTGCGCCTTGCAGTACGGTCACCAATCCGCCGAACGGAAGAAAAGGAGCACAGTTCCGTTTGGTCCTTGCAGGCTATCACTTGAAGCAATGTGCCCAAACTGGTCGCGCGCGGTGAAGGGCTGCATCTTCCGGCCCACGTTCGAGTCGGTTAGAGGCGAAGCGAGAGACGGCGTGGGGGATTTGTCGGAGCGACAACCGAACCCCAACAAACAGAGCGAAAACATCGCGATTTCTAGGGTCCTAATTTTCAACGCGTATCTCCCCCGCTGGCTGGATTAGCCTTGGCTGTCAGAGTCCGGACGAAGTGCACCAAATCCCAGATGTGCTCGTCGGACTCAACCATGCCAAAGGCAGGCATGCCGCTCAGCCGGATGCCGTTCTTCACGATCCAGAATAGCTCGCGGTCGGAATAGTTCTGAACTTCGGCTGATCCGAGATCGGCTGCTCGCGGGTACATCCACCTGCCAGCATCGGTTGGTTTCCGCCCCGAATCACCATGGCATTCGGAACATTCGACTCCGAATAGCTTGTCCCCTTCCGTCAGGCTCGCATTTAAGTCCGCAGGTGGCGGTGGAATTTGCCCACGGCTGGCCCTTCGGATGAGGAAACGTTTCCCCTTCGTTGCTAGGTACGTTTCTATCCGGCCAGGCTCGGGAAGTGCGCTTAGATTGAACGAAAAGGCTATCAGCCCTCCGATGAGCGCCACAGCGGCAAACACGAAGGCCGCAATCTTTAGATATCTGGTCAACCCGACATCTCCCAGGTTCAGACTGGAAATGCGAGGAGGAAAGAGGGCCGGATTATGAGCCGGCCCTCTTTCCAGCTTTCAGGATGCGGCCTCGATATTGGTCACGTGAATGGTTTTCGTTGCCTTATCGTAGCTTCCCGTGACCTTCACTGTCTTACCAGCGAAATCCGCGGGTTTCTGCTGGTCGTCCAGCTCGTAAGTGGTCTTCTTGGCGGCGTCGTACAGAACGTATTTGCCGCCCATCGAGACACACTTTTTTGTGCACATCTCCTTAACCATGGGATCATTGGCCATGGAGGCTTTATCCGGCATGTTCTTCTTGATCATCATTTCGTGCGACCCTTCTTTGGCACATTGACTGTCGAAGATCTCCCCCGTGAACGTCCGGTCCTTCGCTCCGGCATAACTGGCAGCGATGAGCAATACAGAGGCCGCTACAGGCACTGCGATCTTTTTCATCGATCTAACCTCCCTTTAATTTAGTTTGATGAACTGGGCACCGGAGGAACCGGAGCCATTAGGACTTGGCGTTTGCCGAAACCTTGTCTCACCTCCTTCCACTGGAGTGCAAAAAAACCTTCACTTCTCCGAGAGAACTTTTTCGAGCCGGGCATAAAGGCGGGCGCTCACTCCCAGCGGCACCTCGAAAGGTTCCACGTCCGTCACAATCTTCAACATCTTGCCAGTGGTGTCGAAGATGACGCGGCACCGGCCGCAGCGGGAGATATGCCGCTCAATGGCTTTTCGGAGTTCGTCAGAGCCGTCACCATCGATGTAATCCGAGAGGTTGTCGAGAACTTCCCTGCAATCCAGTGTCCGCATGGTTTGTCCCTATTGTCCGACTGCCTTCATCAATTTGATCGCGACCATGTCGCGCATTCTGCTGGCCGTGATCAAAACCCTCTTTGAGAATGGTGGCGTTTCCTCGAGTCGCGCCGCCAGAGCTTCCCGCATCAGCAGGCGTGCACGCAGCAATCGCGATTTGATCGCTGGAAGCGTCAGACCCAGAATTTCCGCAGCTTCCTCGGCGCGGAGGCCTTCGACGTCCCTCAAGACAAAAGTCTCGCGGTAGATTGGGGGCAGCGACTGGATGGCGTCCTCAACCATCGTTCTTACTTCCTGCTTGCCGTAGAGTTTCTCCGGGTCTTCATGCCATCGCTGGCTTCTGTGGGGAAGGACCTGCACCTCTGCCTCAGCAACCTCATCAAGAGACACGGTGTTCTTCCTGGCCTGTCGTTTTTGCAATGCCTCATTAACCGCTATTCTTGTTAGCCAAGTGGTGAAGCGCGATTCACGCCTGAATTGATCGATATGGCGGAAAGCCTTTACAAAGGCGTCTTGCATTGCTTCTTCTGCGTCTTCCGCGTTGCCGAGAATCGCAAGCGTTACGCGGAAGATGCGTCGCTCGTGCACCCGAACCAGGGCTTCGAATGCCCTTCGGTCTCCGGACACGACACGATCAACAAGAACGAGATCGTCCTCAGGTTGATGCTGTTCGGCGTTTCTAGTCTCTTCGGCCATGCCGCGAATGGTCTAACCAGCGCCTAGTTTGTCCCCGCCCATGCGATCGGGGTTACGAGAAAAAGGATTCAAAATTCCGTCGATTACAGGCCGAGGTCCATTCCGAAAAACACCTCTGTATGCCGCTTCCTTGGGAGACAAACGCGGCTGATTCGTGCAAGTTATTGCTGTCAAAAGCCCTTAAGAATTGGGGAGAGAGCGGGTCGCTGGAAAAACAGGAAAAGGCCCGATTCGCAGTCGCGCCTCAAAGACCGTTCGGGTAACACCCGAAAGTTAACACAGGAATGTGCGAGCGCAGGATCGAGCGGAATGCCTGTGTTCGAGTATTGGTTTTGACACCGCTCACGACACCATTCGCGATCCCGAGGCCATTGCTCCGCGATTTCTTCGTTCCCGCTGACCGTGCCGTGCCGCCAACCGGAGAAGCATTTGCGCGATTGTTCGCGCGGCGCAGTTTTGACCACATTAGTCCGAGCGATGCGACGCTGAATACAAATGTCAGTCTCGCGCGAAAGGGATATTCCACGACAAGAACAACGGGCCACAGGAGAAACCGAACCGCCGCCCGGAGCCTCTCGTGCCGCGCGATGACGGCGGCACGCGGAAGCGAAGCGCGGTAATACATTCATGCGAAGGCCCTCCCTGTTGTAATGGTCATGAGATGACGATCACGGAACTCACGCAGTGCGACCCGGAAGCGCAGGTAGGGCAAGCGCACGCCATCGTGAAAACTGGCACTTTTGACAGTTGTCTCCAAGCCGTCAACGTTGGTATTCGCTTAAGAAGGGTTGGGAAAATTTACAAAAGGGTTGGACAATTTACAAGCGGAACGGCACGTCAAGCTATCTTTCCGGTGTGTCAGTGGCTTTTTTGTCCTTACTTGAACTGGGCTCCGCGTTCGCCGTAATGCGCAGCTAAGAGCAAAGGTCACTCGACTCGATCGCGAGGGTGGGGAGCCTGTATCTGCTGAATTACGACGACGAGTTGCAAGTCTTGGCAATGCGGTACGAAATTCCCCGCGTTGGAGTGAATCCCGAAGAGGTCGTGGGCGACACCTGTCCCTGGCCAGATGCCGACGGAGTGCATGCGCACAGGATCGGGGCCGGGTGCTCGGCGGCGTTTGGCGAGATTTACGCCTTCGCACACCTAGACAGTTTTTCGGGGAAATCAGAACTCTCTATTTGGCTTTCGTGCATCGCTATTAACGCGTCGCTCAAGAAGATTCGCCGGCGCCGAGGATTCGAATTCTCATTCGACGAGTTCGCGGAAACTACGTCGCCCGGGCGGCTCGTCGAAATCAAGTGCCACCGCCCCGCTCCGGACGATCAATGCTTGCAACGTGAAGTCGCCCAAATCCTGGTCGACGGCAAGCTTCTCCTTCAACGGAATGAGCAGGCCCACATGATGTTTGCGAAGGATCCGGCGCCGAACCAGAAGAGGGCGGACGAAAACTGGGCAAAGATGCAGGCACAACAGGGCAAGTAGGCCCTTCGCGCGATAGGGACTCATGCTGTTCACCAACGCTCCAAATGCCGTTCGCTAGACCAGCAGTCTTGGGGAGGCCCGAGTTCCTCATGAGTGTAAGGCACAGAGTCGTGATTTTGGGAGCCGGGTTTGGCGGGCTCTACACGGCGCTGAACCTCGAAAGCGCGCTGTCGCGGCTCCCGAACGTAGAAGCGACCCTCATAAACCGCGAAAACTTTTTTCTGTTCACGCCCATGCTGCACGAGGTTGCCGCGAGTGATGTCGACATCACCCATATAGTCAATCCCATCCGTAAACTGCTTCGCAAGGTCAAATTTTTTCACGGCGAGGTGCGGGGCGTCGATCTTACGACCAAGCGGATTCAGGTGGTGCATGGTCCAACGCATCATCCTCATGAGATTGAGTACGACTACCTGGTAATCGCGCTCGGCGGGATCACGAATTTTTACAGTATTCGAGGTCTCGAGAAGCACGCGCTCACGATGAAATCGCTCGGCGACGCGATCCATCTACGCAATCGGCTGATCGATCTGCTGGAAGAGGCAGACTCAGAATGCGCGGTTGGCTCCCGGGAAAGTCTTTTGACAGTCGCAGTCGCTGGAGGAGGGTTTGCCGGAGTAGAAACAATCGCTGCATTGAGCGACTTTCTTCGCCAGGCAACAAAATTTTACCGGCACCTCAGCCCCGATCTTGTTCGCACTGACTTGATTCATGCTGGGCCTTTGATCTTACCGGAGCTCGGAGAAGAACTGGGCGCCTACGCACAAAAGGAGCTTTCAAAACGCAATATCGTTATCCGGACCAACACAAAGGTTCGCGGCGTGTCGGAAAAGGGGTTGGAATTGAGCGATGGCACTGTGCTGCCTGCTTCCACTGTGATTTGGACGGCGGGCACATCCCCAAGCCCGATTCTCGAAACGCTGCCGTGCAACAAACAAGGCGGTCGCTTGGTCGTAAATGAGTTCCTGGAGGTGGCCGGCTGGGATGGTGTGTGGGCGTTAGGAGATTGCGCGCTCGCAATGAATCCCCGGACGGGCAAACCTTATCCGCCAACGGCGCAGCACGCGATGCGCGAGGGAAAGACAGTCGCCAAGAACATCCTAGCGGCGATTCGCGGCGGTGCAAAGAAGCCATTCAAGTTCTCGACAATCGGGATGCTCGCCGCGACAGGACGCCGAACGGGAGTCGCTAACATCCTCGGGTTCAACTTTTCAGGGTTCGTCGCGTGGTTTCTCTGGCGGACAATTTATTTGAGCAAGCTTCCCCGCCTCGAAAAGAAACTGCGTGTTGCGCTGGACTGGGCCCTCGACCTCCTATTCACGAAGGACCTGGTCCATTTCATGATCCTGCGATCAACGGGCGTGTCACGTGAGGAGGCCCTGGAATCCGCCGTTAGCAGCGTGAACGAGGCGGTTCAGAAGGCGGGAGCGTGAGGGGCTGCGCCCCTCCCTGTTTTGGGGGCGAAACATGGTCGCTGAAAAACAATTCGACATCATCATCATCGGCACTGGCGCTGGCGGGGGAACGCTTGCCTACGCCCTTGCTCCTCTCGGTAAGCGAATCCTGCTCCTGGAAAGAGGCGATTATGTCCCGCGCGAAAAAGACAATTGGAATCCGCGCGCCGTAAACGTCGAAGGGAAATATCAAACAAAGGAAGTTTGGCAAGATGAGGGCGGTCAACCGCTTCACCCGCACACGAATTACTACGTTGGGGGAAATACCAAGTTTTATGGAGCGGCTCTGTTCAGGTTGCGGAAGGAGGATTTTGGAGAGCTGCGCCACCACGGGGGCGTGTCCCCGTCTTGGCCCATCGCCTACGACGATCTCGAGCCCTATTATTTGAAAGCCGAGGATTTGTATCAGGTACACGGCGAACGCGGAGCAGACCCCACTGAGCCGTTCGCCAGCGGGCCGTATCAGTATCCACCGGTAAGCCACGAACCGCGGATGCAGCAACTGAGTGATGACTTTGCTCGTTTGGGGCTGAAGCCATTTCATGTACCGCTTGGCGTCCAGCTCGATGAGAAAGATCCGCATACAAGCAAGTGCATTCGCTGCGAAACGTGTGACGGTTTTCCGTGTCTGGTCCACGCGAAGTCGGATGCTCAGGTGATGTGCGTGGACCCGGCGTTGCAATTCCCTGGCGTCAAGCTGTTGACCAACGCTTATGTCGAGAGGTTGGAGACCAGTCCGAGCGGGCGCGAGGTCACGAATGTAGTGGTTCGGCGGAACGGAGCCGCGGAAAAGTATTCCGCCGACATCGTCGTAGTTTCTTGCGGCGCGATTAACTCTGCAGCGCTGCTCCTTCGGTCGGCAAATGACAAGCACCCGCGCGGACTCGCAAACAGCTCCGATGTCGTTGGCCGGCACTACATGGGGCACGTCAATTCCGTTCTCATGGCTATTTCCAAATGCCCCAATCCGACCGTCTTCCAAAAGACGCTTGCCGTAAATGACTTTTATTTTGCCGCGAAGGAATGGCAGTACCCGATGGGACATATTTCGTTTGTTGGCAAGCTCGATGGTGAAACGTTGAAAGCTGGCGCCCCGGCCATGGCGCCAAAATGGACGCTTCAACTGATGGCCACCCATTCGATCGATTTTTGGCTGACCTCGGAGGATCTGCCTGATCCCAACAATCGGGTCACCGTGGGACGCGACGGAAAGATTGTGCTCAGCTACAGGCCAAATAACGAGGAAGGACATAAGCGTTTGATCTCCAAACTGGAACAGTTAATGAAGCAACAAACCAAATGTGCGATTCACGGGCATGAGTGCCATGAGGGGCTGTTCGCGAGGAATCTGTTTCCCGGTCAGTGCATACCGCTCGCTGGGGTGGCGCACCAGAACGGCACCATCCGCTTTGGCCGTGATCCGAAAGCATCGGCGCTGGACGCAAACTGCAAAGCTCACGATTTAGACAATCTCTACGTCGTCGATGCAAGCTTTTTCCCGTCGAGCGGGGCGGTGAATCCTGGCTTGACGATCATGGCGAACGCGCTGCGGGTTGCCGATCACCTGCGTAAGCGATTGGCCTAAGAGCCTTTAAGAGCTAAAGAATCATGGTGGGAACTAAGCCAAGCAAAATGCTTCACAGAGTCGGATGGAGTGACGCCGCTCCAAATCGGGTACGGAGCCTAATTCAAGCGCTGACTTGCACGGCGGCTCTTGGATTCGTAGCGGCACCGATTCAAACCTCCACGCTCTCGCAGGCTTCGTCCCAGTTAAAGCCGGGTGCAGCCGCCGTACGCTCGGTCGAATCCGTGGGAGTGACCGTCTCCAACATGGATCGCTCCGTTGAATTTTATGGCCGCGTGCTCTCGTTCGGAAAGATCACAGACATAGAACTGACTGGAAATGAATATGAACATCTGGAAGGCGTGTTCGGATTGCGCATGCGTGTGGTCCGGATGCAGCTTGGGGCAGAGTTCATCGAACTCACGGAGTATCTGGTGCCAAAGGGACGGCCGGTTCCGGCCGATTCACGCAGCAACGACCGCTGGTTTCAGCATATTGCCATTATCACGAGCGACATGGACAAGGCCTATGCGTGGCTGCGACAAAACCAGGTGCAGCACGCTTCTTCCGGACCGCAAACTCTCCCTGCCTACATCAAGCCCGCCGCCGGCATCCGGGCATTCTATTTTACAGACCCGGATGGCCACCCGCTGGAAATCTTGCAGTTCCCCCCAGACAAAGGTCTCGCAAAATGGCACGAGGCCTCGAACAAACTCTTTCTCGGGATTGATCACAGTGCCATCGTTGTCAGCGACACGGATGTCAGCCTGAAGTTCTACCGCGACACGCTGGGCTTCCACGTCGCCGGAGAGAGCGAAAACTACGGCCCTGAACAAGAGCATCTGAACAACGTTTTTGGAGCGCGCCTGCGCATCACGAGTTTAAGGGCTGCGGCAGGTCCTGGCATAGAGCTCCTCGAATACCTCGCACCACCCGCCGGACGGGCCGCCCCAGCGGATGAGCACTCGAACGACCTCGTTCATCACCAAACACGAATGATCGTAGCCGATATCGAGAGCCTAGCTCGCTCCTTGAATAGCGGGCGATTCGTGCTGATCTCGCCGGGAGTCGTTTCTACTCCCAAAGCGGAGCTTGGCTTCCGTTCCGGACTGTTGGTGCGGGACCCCGACGGACATGCGATGGAGTTGGTCGAACAATAACAGCAAGAGACAAGGAGGTTCTATGACACCTAACGTTGGTAAGGCAATCGCTGGCGGCTTTGTCGGCACCATTTTGCTCACTTTGATGATGCGGTTTGTAGCTCCGGTGATGACCGGCCAGAGGATCGACATGCCCGGGAAGCTCGGCGACATGACCGGCATGGGCCCGATCGCGGGCATGATCATGCACTTTTTGATCGGGTCCGTGATCTTTGGATTGAGCTACGCGTTCGTCTTGTTTCGATTTCTTCCGGGAGCGCCTTGGTTAAAAGGAGTGCTCAGTGGCGTCATCTTTTGGCTGGGGCTTCAGGTTGTCATGATGCCCATGATCGGCGGTGGTTTTTTCAGTTCGCAAATGGGTGGAGTGAAAATTGTCGTGGCCGCTCTGATCGCGCACCTCGTCTACGGGGCGACGCTAGGCGGCATCGCTGGAGGTCCAGTACCGAAGAAGGCCTAGAAATCTTATGGAAAACGAGAGAAAACAACCCGGCTCAATGACATTGGAAGAGCAGCGGCTCGAAGAGTCGCGGCAGCGCCGAGCTCATTGGAAGCGGTGGGGACCTTACCTAAGTGAACGACAATGGGGAACAGTGCGGGAGGATTACAGCCCTGGCGGCTCTGCATGGGATTATTTTCCTCACGATCACGCGCGTTCTCGGGCTTATCGCTGGGGAGAAGATGGCCTGGCCGGCATTTCTGATCGGCACCAGTTGATATGCTTCGCGCTTGCTCTTTGGAATGGCAAGGATCCGATTCTGAAGGAGCGCCTCTTCGGGCTCACCGGAAGCGAGGGAAATCACGGGGAAGATGTGAAGGAGTATTACTACTACCTGGACTCGACCCCAACGCACTCCTACATGAGGTTCCTCTATAAATACCCTCAATCGGAATTTCCGTACGCCTGGTTGGTCGAAGAGAACAGGCGCCGCGGCAGGAGCGAATTCGAATTCGAGCTGATGGACACAGGGGTGTTCGACGCTGACCGCTACTTTGATGTTTTCGTTGAGTACGGGAAGGCCTCCCCCGAAGACATCCTCATACAGATTACCGCGCACAATCGCGGGCCTGACGCAGCGGAGCTACACCTCCTGCCGACACTCTGGTTCCGCAATACGTGGGGATGGAATGGCGGTGCGGATCGGCCAACGCTTACAGACGCGACGCTTGCAGAGAACGCAGCTGTCATCGAAGCCCAACACGCCTATTACGGCAAGCGCTGGCTGCTGTGCGAAGGGCTGCCCGAACTACTCTTCACCGAAAACGAGACGAACAACAAAAGGCTATTCAGAGTCGACAACCCGAGCCCCTACGTGAAGGACGGAATAAACGACTGCGTGGTCTACGGTAATCGGGATGCGGTGAATC
>Ga0306925_10005926_pt1 | contig 11300 bp, 8 predicted proteins | sample flu12Cox44000176_FD_203755 | JGI IMG/M metagenome (GOLD analysis project Ga0306925, IMG submission 203755) | Lab enrichment of tropical soil microbial communities from Luquillo Experimental Forest, Puerto Rico - flux8day.12C.oxic.44.000.176 (v2)... | ecosystem: Environmental > Terrestrial > Soil...
AACGTATCGGAGGGTTAAGCGGGCGCCGTATGTACACCGCCTCGCCCGGAGGCGTCAACGGACCCCTGCAGGGTACAATTATCGCCATGAACAGCGTTCCCATGCAGTTGGATGATGGCGCCATCATGCGCGCTCTGCAGAGCTCGAAGGCCGCGATGACCGCCGGGCGGATGGAGGAGTCCGATCAGCTGCTGGCGCGGCTCGCGCAGCACGCTCCGCACCATCCAGCGGTGCTCAACGAGCTCGGTGTACGCATGCTCAACCGCGGCGCTGCCGAGAAGGCACACGCACTGTTCGTGCGGGCGACGACCGCGGACCCGAAACATCCCGCTCTGTGGGCGAATCTCGCCAGCAGTCTCAAGGCCCTGGGGCGTCGTGCCGAGGAAATGGACGCGATCGAGAAGGCGCTCATTCTCGAGCCACGGCACATCTCGGCGCTGCTGCAGAAGGGTCAATACCTGGAAACGGGCGGCGACTTAGGCAACGCAGCGCGCGCCTACCAGAGTGCGCTTGCGGTCATTGCACCCGGGAGCGAGCCACCGCCCGCGGTGGCCGAGGCGCTGCGACATGCGCGGGAGATCGTCGAGGCCGACCTCGCCTCGCTCACCGCGGCGCTGGAGGAGCCACTCAGCGCAGTGAGCGCGCGTCACGGCGGGGAGAGCCGGCGGCGCGTCGATGTGTGTCTCGAGGCGTTGATGGGCAAGCGCTCCATCTATACCTCCCGCCCGACCTGGATGTACTTTCCGGAGCTGCCGGCGATCGAGTTCTTCGAGCGCGATCAGTTCCCCTGGCTCGATGCGGTCGAGGCAGCCACCGAAGAGATCCGCGCTGAGCTGCTGCGCGTGCTCGTGGCCGATCGCGAGGGTCTGCAGCCCTATCTCGACTTCGCACTGCACATGCCGCTCGATCAGTTCCGCGAGCTCAATCGCTCGCGACGCTGGAGCGCCTACTTCCTCTGGAACCAGAGCGAGGCGCAGGCGGGACACATCGCGCGCTGCCCGGCGACGGCACGTGCGCTCGAGGCGATTGCAGTGCGGCCGCAGATCGCCGCACGCGCACCGACCGCTTTTTTTTCGATTCTCGATGCCCGCACACGCATCCCCGCACATACGGGAGTCACCAACACGCGCCTCACGGTCCATCTGCCGCTCGTGGTGCCGCCCGGCTGCGGCTTCCGGGTCGGAGGTACGACCCGCGAGTGGATACCGGGCAAAGCATGGGTGTTCGACGACACCATCGAACACGAGGCGTGGAATGACTCCGACACCCCGCGCGGCATCCTCATTTTCGACGTCTGGAACCCGCTGCTGAGCGCGGCCGAACGCGAGCTCATCAAGACCGCCACCGAGATCTATGTGCGGCACTACGGCCTGCCGGCCGAGAAGAGTCCATGAGCAATACCCGCCAGGGGCGGGTATGCCTGTTCTTCGGGGCACTGGTGGTGGCGCTGCGTGTGGCCGTGGCGGACCCGGTATCGAGCGCTGAGCTCGCGCGCTGCGCCGCCGTGAGCTCCCCGAGCGAGCGGCTCGCGTGCTACGACAAACTCGCCGGCAGACCTCCACCAAAGAGCGCTGCGGCATCCGCCTCCGCAGCCCAGCGCCCCTCGGCTGCGCTTCCCTCGGCACCCACCGGTACCACCTCCACTTCAGCTGGTGCCGCAGCTGCAGCGACGATCGCGCCCACGACGGCGAGCGATGGGGCGGGCCGCTTCGGCTTGCCGCCACCCCCACCGACCGTGCCGGAGCCACCAAAGATCGAAGCGCGCGTCACCCGGGTGAACGCCGACCGGCAGGGCAACGCGACGCTGATTCTCGACAATGGGCAGACCTGGGCGGTGCAGGCCCCGGATCAGTGGCTGCAGTCCGGCGATCAGGTAACCATCCGGCAGGCGGCACTCGGCTCCTACCTGCTGACGACACCGGCTCGGCACACCTACCGCGTGCACCGCGTGCAGTAGCGCGCTCCGGCGCCTCAAAAGAAAACGGCGGGCCGAAGCCCGCCGTAATCCGTTGCGACTGTGTCTCGCCGTCAGAACTGGGCGCTGAGGCTGACGTAGATGTAACGGCCCAGTGTGTCGTAGGTGCCGACCCAGGTATTGTCGTTGCAGGTCGTGTTCGGGCAGTCCGACAATTGGCCGTTCAGGATGAGCGGCGGGTTCTTGTCGGCGATGTTATTCACGCCCGCCCTGAGCTCGACGTGGCTCCCGACCGGGATAGCCGCACCCAGATCGATGTAGTTATAGGCCGCGATAGTCGCGGTCGTCGGGTAGTACGCCGCCTTGAGCAGCGGCGCGTCACTCGTGCGATCGGTCGTGGTGGAGCCGATGTACCGCCACCGCAGCGTCACATCGAGCCCGGCCCAGGGTGTCAGCCAGTCGGTGGTGAACACGTGCCGCCACTTGGGGAGCGGCGCGAAGCAGTTGACACCGAAGTGTCCGACGCAGTCATAGGCGCCGCCGCCGGTGGAGGAGGTCTCGAGAATGAACTCGTGGAGGTACGTGCCATTCAGGTTGAAACTGAGCTTCCCGCCAGAGCCGATGCCGACGCCATAGTGGCCGACCAGGTCGACCCCGCTGGTCTTGTTGAAGCCGACGTTCTGCTCGGAGGTATCCACGAACCCGTTTGTCGCGAGCCACAGCGACTCGCCGGCAGTCGGTGAGCGGTGGATGCGGCCGCAGGATGCCGGGTCGAACCCGAGGGCGCAGTTGTAGACGATAGCGGTCGGCGACAGCGAGGTGATGGTGTTCGTGATCTTGATGTTGTAGTAATCGACCGACATCACCAGGTTGGGTATCGCCTGCGGCTGGAAGACCAGGCCGAGGGTGTAGGTATCGGCCTTCTCAGGCGTGAGCGTCGGCGTACCCGCGAAGGAGGTGTTGATCTGTGCCGCCGTGTTCACGTTGAGGTGGCCATAGCGGCCCGCGCTCAGACCCGTCAGGGCACACTCGGCCTGCGTCAGGACGGGCACCTTACCCCAGCAGGGATCGACGGTTCCGCCCGCGCCCACTGCCGCGGGTGCATAGAGCTCGTCGATGTTCGGCACGCGCACGGCGCGGTTGTAGCCGCCGCGGAGGCGGACGGATTGGATCGGTGCCCACTCGAGACCGATCTTGTACGTGTTGGTGTTGAACCCCAGGGTGTAGCTCGAGTAGCGGTAGCCCGCGTCCATCGACAGCCGGTAGGCGCCCGGCGCGTCGTCGATGAGGGGCATGCGCATCTCCGTGTATCCCTCCCACACGTGGAAGTAGCCGTTGATCGGCGAGGAGGGAGCGCCGCCCGCCGCCAGTCCCTGCTGGAAGACGTAATCCGGCCGGTACACGAAGCTCTCGGAGCGGTACTGGGTGCCGAAGGCGACGCTCAGTCCGTCGCGCGCGGTCGGAAGCTTGATCCCGTACTTGGTCAGATCACCGGTGATGAGCCCGTCGGTGATGTATTCGACGGTGTCCGTGTTGAATTGCCCCGGAATGCTCATGTAATTGATCTGCGCCGGAGTGACCGGATTCGTGTTGCGCGGCGCCCAGACGTTCCACGGTACACAGGGCGGGCCAACGGTGCAGACCGGTTGTCCACCGGCGCCGGTCACCACCTGGAGCGCATTGGTGATGAATTGCATCGACAGGAAGTTGCCCTGGTTGTCATCCAGCTGGCTCATGCCCCACTGGCCGTAGACGTCGTATGACCACACGTCGTTGATCTCGCCCTTGACCCCGACGTCCTGCTTGATCGAGTTGGAGAAGTAGTTGTCCTGGCGTCCACCGCTCTCGACGCTGCGCCGGGCGATGTACAGCGAGATCTGGTTGCCCGTACCGCCGTACAACGCCTGGTTCTGATCGACGAGCGTCTGCGTGCACAGCGCCGCCTGGGCTCCCGGGGTCGCAGCCACGAAGGGGTTGACATTACTGCCATCGGCCGCGGCGCCGGTCACCCCCGGGCAGCCGAGGTTCACCAACTGGTAGAAGGAGCCGCTGGGGCCATACTGCGCTGTGGAGGTGTTCCGCGACCACATGGTCTCGGTATACACCGTCGCGTGCGGATTGACGTCGTAATGGAAAAAGGCGCCGGCGGTGTAGCGATCGGCCTGACGCTGGAAGTAGCTGAGCGCGCCGTAGTTGTAGGAATCGCGGACGCTGTCGTACGGGATCATCCCGCCGCCAGACTGATTGATCGACGTCTCGGCGATAGTCGTCGACTTGGATGCGGGAGTGTTGCCCAGCATCAGCCAGTGCCCGTTCGCGCTCGTGCCCGAGCCGCCGCATTTGATCGGCTTGTTAGGCGTAGAACCACCGTTCAGCGTGCAGGCGGCGTGGTCGAACTGGTACCCGACCGAGGGGTTGCTGTGGAGGAAGGTCGCGTAGACCGTGGCATTGCCCTTGCCATCGGCGAAGTTGGAGCCCGCGATGAAGTCGATATTCCGGTTCTGGCCGGTGTTGACGGTGCTCGGCGGATGCTGAATGCCCGCAGCGTCGAGGAAGCCGAGGTAAGTCGCATTGTCGTTCGAATGGTTGTTGTAGCCGTAGCTGCCATCGATCTTGACACCCTGAAAGTGGGTGTTCATGACGAAGTTGACGACGCCCGCCACCGCATCCGCGCCGTACACGGCCGAGGCACCGCCGGTGAGGACGTCCACACGCTCGACGAGGCCCGCTGGAATCTGGTTGATGTCGGCCGCGTTGGCGTTGCCGGTGAAGCCACCCGCGCCGCCCGGGTTCATGCGGCGGTTGTTGACCAGCACCAGTGTGCGCTGCGAGCCGAGGTTTCGCAGACTGACTGTCGCGGTACCGCTCGCTGAAATGGACGTGCCGGAATTCTGCTCGGCACCGATCTGCGGCAACATGCCGAGGATGTCCTCGGTGCGCACCAGGCCGGTCTTCTGGATGTCCTCTTGCGACACACTCGTGATCGGGCTGATCGAGATGTCGTTAGGTTGCTGCAGCAGGCGAGAGCCTGTTACCACGACTTCCTGCACGGCAGGTGCGGCCTGCTCGGCGGGTGCAGTTTGCGCAAGCGCTAACGGGGCAGTTGAAGCCGCCGCTGCAGTAGCGAGAGCGAGGCGAACAGCTTGCCGGAGGGCACGACTGGAATTAGTCATTCAGAGAACTCCCGATGTCGTAAATACGTGTTGTACGCATTCGACGAGTGCGTTTCATTCGCATCCGATGACGCAACTCGTGCCTGCGGAATTAATGAGCAATTAGTGCAACAAGACCCGAGCGGTTTGCACAAATACTACACGCGACATATCCGACCTGCAAAGAATCATCGCTTCGTCGCAGGCCTTTTGTCGGCTCGGCGCAAGCTGTGCTGGAGTTGTATCAGAAACGCAACATGAGACCGACTCTAATGTTGCACTGCGACATCATGCGAACCAGCAGTTTGTGGCCACCGTAATACGTGTATCGGACCCGTAGAAAGGCGTGACTTCGTGGAAGAGGTACGAGGGGAAGACCACGATCTCGCCTTCCTCGAGTCTCAGATCGAGCGTTCGCAACCCGAACGCGGCGTGCAAGCGCTCATTCGCCGGGTCGCGGTAGGCACCGGCCGCCATGCGGGGATCGAAGAGGCGCAGCAACCCGCTGCCGGGCTCATCCGGCGATACCTCACCCGCCCGCACGCAGTAGACGGCAGACCAGGAGGCCATGGGGTGGTTGTGGCAGACGAATGAACCCGCGTGGCGGGTGATGTGGAACCAGGTGTGGTTGTGAAATTTGAGGCGTGCGAGCTCGGCCGGGGAGAGCGAGGTCGCGAGGAGGACGGTGTGGGCGACGGTGTCGAGCACGAATTTGCGCAGCTCCTGCACGCACCCTTCAGTCCAGCGGAACAGATTGAAGCGGCTCTCGAACGTCTCCTGCTGCGGGGTATGGCTCGGCATCGGATTGCGGTAATCGGGGGTCTCGCGCGCGAGAAAGAGCTGTTCGAGCTCGCGGTTCAGCCGCTCGCAGGGGTAGAGCCGGGCCTGTCCGAGCGGGACCGCGAAGGCTGGCTGCAGCGTCGGGCTCACCACGGGGGCATCCAGGAGTCGCCCGTCCCGACGAAGCGTACGCGGGCGGTTACCATGACCAGCTCACCGCTCGCCCTCACGAGCGCGATCCCGTGGGTGATTGCCGCAGGAAAGACCGCCATCTGTCCTACGACCGGCCGCCAGTTGTAGTGACCGGGCCGGTAGGGGATACGGGTGGCCAGGCTGGCAGGGTCCTGGAACATGGTCCCAAGCCGCGACTCGTGCATGCGCAGCATGCCGCTGTCGAAGCGAGCCGCGGCGGGCGCAGGCGACGCCACGCAGTAGATTCCAACCCACGAGCTGTTCGGGTAGCTCATCGAGGGCACGGAGCCGTCGGAGCGAACGATCGTGAACCAGGCGCGCGCCTGGATGGAGAGCGCCGTGAACTGCGCGGCATCCAGGTCGCTGACCGAGGCCGCAACCGAGCTCACCCCGCCGAGCATCTGGCCGATCAGCTTTCGAACAGGTTCCTCGGGCCAGTCGGTGAGATCGTCGCGGCTCGAGAAAGCATGGCTCCCGCGCGGCCGGCGCGGATCGCGCCAGGCGTCGGTGGCACGGGCCGTGAAGAGCGTGCTGAGCTCGCTGTTGAGCTCATTCGACTCCGGCAGCGTGACGACACCGAAGGGCGTCGCGAAGATCGGCACCACATCGAGCGTCATCGCGCTCATCGACTGTCGCCCGCCGGGACTGCCGGCAGCAGGTCAGCCAGGTAGTCGCGCAACTCCGCAAGCTCGGCCTGATAGTGGCGGGCGCGTCCCGAGGAGTCGCGATAGAGCGGCTCACGCACCTGCCAGGTGCTCGCCGTCCTCACCGGGCGGGGCGCGCGCGGAGACTCGAGCAGGCGCGGATCCCAGGCGAGCCCGAGCGCGGCGAACAGGGCCGCCCCGGTGGGCTCCGGTGCGCGGACGAATGCGTCGTAGTCGAAATCGACGACGGCGGTGCCGTAGGTTTTCTTCCAGTGCGTCATCACGGCGCGGTACTGCCGGTAGAAGTGCCCGACGTCCATGAGATCGAGCGCGTAGCTCATGCCGTGGTCGAGATGCAGGAAAAACACCGACAGGCAGGTATCGAGCGGATCGCGCGTGGTGTGCACGATCAGCGCATCCGGGAAGAGCGTCTTGATGAGCCCGATGCAGAAAAAATTGTCCGGGCGCTTGTCGGTCACGTAGGCGGCCCCGGGGAAGGCGCGTGCGATCCACTCCCGGTACTCGCTCGCGAGCCGCCTGAGCTGCGGCTCCGGCGCGGTGACGAGAGCCCTGGGAAAGGGCAGCAGCTCACGGCCGATCAGCGCCGGCAGCAGATTCAACTCACCGCCCGCCTCTACGCCGGGAGCCCCGGCAATCAGTTGTTCGGCGAGAGTCGAGCCGGAGCGAAACATCCCGCAGATGAATATCGGACGCGGCCTGACGGGATCGGCGGTCGCGACCTGTAGCGGCGGAGGGAGCGGTGTGCCGAGCAGCTCCTCCGTTACCTGCTCCTGCGCGGCCCGATCGTAGTGTACGGTCGCGGGAAGCGCGCTCGCGCGGCTGTCGCGATTCGCGGCCTGATAGGCGGCGAACGCGGCGGGGTAATCGGCGCGCCCATCCAGCGCGCGGCCGAGCGCGAACCCGAGCTCCGCGCGCTCGGCTGCCGGCGCGCCCGGGCGCGCAATGGCGCCACGTAACCGCTCGATGAAGCTATCGTCATGCGCATCACGAGCGAGGAGATTGGCGAGGCGCGCAAGTGCCAACGCACAGTGCGGATCGAGTGTCAGCGCCCGCTCGTACAGGGCGCGGGCCGGCTCGCGCTCTCCGCAGTCCTCGTGCAGCTTCGCGAGGTTCAGGAGCGCCGGGACATAAGCGGGATTCACGCGCAGGGCCTCGGTGAGCTCGCGCGCCGCGGTCTCATCCTGCCGCAGGTACTCCGAGTAGATGAATGCGCGGTTCAAAAGGACCTCTTCAGGTCCACGGATCCCGCGCGCGATTGCCTGCTCATAGGAAGCGAGCGCTGCCTCGAAGCGGCCGATACGCCGCTGCACGACGCCGAGGTTGAACCAGGCATCAGGCAATGCGGGCCAGCGGGACAGAAGCCGCAGGTAGGCAGCCTCCGCCTCGGCGTCACGCCCGGCCAGCCGCAGCGCGTTCGCCTCGCGGATCAGTGCCGCGGGCTCGAGCTCAGCGCTCAAGATTGCATCGACCCGAGATTCATCACCGGAGTGGCTCTCGCCAGAGCAGAGCTTTCGATGGTTCCCAACATGTGCGTGGGCTGAGCATACGTCAGCGCGCTCAACCCTGCGTAACCTCGTTCATCCACAGCTCGACGCGCTCGCATCCCTGCACGGCGCGCCAGGCGGTAAGCTCGAGGTCACCTGCCACCAGCGCATCGATCGCGGTGCGCTTGTCGGGGCCCGCAACGACGAACACCGGCTCGCTCACCCGCGCAATCAGCTCCGGCGTCACGCTCACCGCGGACATCCCGTCGGGGCGGTGCACCGCGATCGCGAGCCGGCCCCGCGCACGCTCAAGATCCGCTTCTCCGAATAGCGAGGCCGTGTGACCGTCGGCGCCAAGCCCGAGGAGGCCCAGTCCGATGCGCACGCCCGAGCCCAGCAGCTCTCCGAGCGCGCGCTCGTATTCTGCGGCAGCCTGCTCGAGCGGCAACTCGGTACGCACCCGCAGCAGCCTCTGCGGGCCGAGCGCGAGCGCTTCGAGCAGCGGACGCGTCTGATGGTAATTGCTCGCTTCGGAATCGATCGGCACATAACGCTCGTCGGTGAAGAGAATGTGCAGCCGCTCATCGTGCGGCAGCGGCCCTGAGGCAAGCGCGCGGTAGGCGGGCAACGGCGTGGTGCCCCCCGAGAGCATGATGGCGCTCGGTCCTGAAGCCGCGATCGCGCGACCGAGGCGTTCCCCAAGCGCTGCCTCGAGGGAGGCGCGAGAGCTGAAGCTGCGGGTGGCGAGTACGGTCATGACGGAATACCTCCCTGCTGCGCGTCAGCCACTGCGCGGACGCTCTCCCACCTGTGCCCTCACCTCGAACACGCGCCCGGCGCGCATGCCGCGCAGCAGGACGCTCGTGCCCGGCTGACGGCTCGCGATGCGTCCCAGCGCATCCTGAGCGCTGTGCGGTGCGGCCCCATCGATGCCGAGCAGGAGATCACCCGGCTGCAACCCCGCGTGTTGCGCGGGACTGCCCACATACAGGTTGCCAATGACTACGGCCGGCTGGCCCAGCCCGAGTTGCTGCGCCTGATCCTCGGGCACATCCTCCGGCACGATGCCTATCCAGCCGCGGATTACCCGGCCGTGCGCGATGATATCGCTCAGCACGCCCCGCACCATGTTCACCGGGATCGCGAATCCGATGCCCTCCACGCCGATGTTCTTGGCAACGATGGCGGTGTTGATACCGACCAGGGCGCCGCTCGAGTCGATCAGCGCGCCGCCGGAGTTGCCGAAGTTGATGGGCGCATCGGTCTGGATGAAATCCTCCAGTGGAGCGATGCCGAGCTGCTGACGGCTCGTGGCGCTCACGATGCCGTGGGTGACGGTGTGCGAAAGGCCGATCGGGTTGCCGATGGCCAGCACCACATCGCCGACCTTGAGCCGGTCGGAGCGTCCGATAGTGGCCACCGGCAGCGGCGCGAGATCGACCTTGAGCACCGCGAGGTCGGTATCCGGATCGCGCCCCACGATGCGCGCCTCCGCCACGCGGCCGTCCGCCAGCTGCACGCGGATCGAGTCGGCATTGGCTATGACGTGGTGGTTGGTGACGATGTGCCCTTCGGGGTCGACGATGACCCCGGAGCCGAGACTGCGCTCGATACGCTGGCGGTAGCGGGGCATGTACTCCCCGAAGAGCTCCCCGAGCGAGGGAGCCAGCCGCTCGGTCACCAACCGCGCCGTGTAGATGTTGACCACCGCGGGCGCGGCGCGCTGCACGGCATCTGCGTAGGTGACTTGTGCTGGCGCAGGCGCTGCCGGTTGCGTCACCACCGGCGCCGCCGCCGGCGGGGTGTGTGCACCGTTGCGGATCAGCTCGGGACGCAGCGCCACGATCAGGAAGGCGAGGGCCAGGCCGCCGACGACCGACCCGGCTACGAAGACCAATGCGCTCCCCAGGCGCCCGAGCATTGTTGCACTCCATGAGCGACCCCGAGTTGCGCTGCGCTCCTGGTCGGCGCCGCCGGAACGGGGTGTTCGATTGTGTATAATGCCGTGCTCCCCGCAGGGTACGAAATCGCGTGTGCTGACGCCCGTCCGCGCGGTACTTGATGAGCGAATGAACTGGAGACGGTTGGATGGCGGATCACGCAGTCGTCGCTGACGAGGAAGTCGACCTGAGCCGGCGCAAGTTCCTTACCGGAGCCACGATAGCGACCGGCGCGATCGGCGCGGTGTTTGCGGCAGTTCCCTTCATCGAGTCCTGGAGCCCCTCAGAGCGGGAGCGCGCCCAGGGAGCGCCGGTGGAGCTCGACCTCTCCAAGCTCGACCCGGGGCAGATGGCGGTACCGGTCTGGCGCAAGACCCCCATTTACGTGGTGAGGCGCACCCCGGAGATGGTCGCGCACATTGCCGGTCACGACTCCGAGCTCAAGGACCCGAAATCCGAGGACTCCGACCAGCCGCAGTACGCCAAGAACGCGCTGCGCTCGCGTACGGATGAGTTCCTCGTACTGATCGGCGTCTGCACGCACCTGGGATGCCTGCCCAAGCAGCGCTTCGCAGCGGGTGAGCTCTATCCGAACTGGCCAGGCGGCTTCTTCTGCCCCTGTCACGGGTCGCGCTTCGATCTGGCGGGACGCGTGTTCGATGGCTCCCCGGCCTCGACCAATCTCCGGGTGCCGCGTTACTCGTACCCCGACCCGCGTACGCTGCGCATCGGCGAAGACGAGAAAGGAGTGGCGTGATGGCCGTGAAGACCGCCAGCGGCGCCCCCGCGGTACTGCCCGGCGGCGCGGCGGCCCAGCCGGCGAAAAAGGGCTTCTGGGCGTGGCTCAACAAGCGCATGCCGATACAGGAGTTCATCGACAGCCAGCTGATCGGTTATTACGCGCCGAAGAATTTCAACATCTGGTATTTCTTCGGTTCGCTGGCGCTACTGGTGCTCGTGCTGCAGCTCCTCTCGGGCATCTACCTGACCATGTTCTACAAGGTGGGGGAGGCCAGCTCTTTCGATTCGGTCGAGTACATCATGCGCGAGGTGAACTACGGCTGGCTGATCCGCTACCTGCACTCCACCGGTGCCTCCGCATTCTTCATCGTCGTGTATCTGCACATGTACCGGGCGCTCCTCTACGGCTCGTACCGCGCACCGCGGGAGCT
>Ga0306925_10005927_pt1 | contig 11299 bp, 9 predicted proteins | sample flu12Cox44000176_FD_203755 | JGI IMG/M metagenome (GOLD analysis project Ga0306925, IMG submission 203755) | Lab enrichment of tropical soil microbial communities from Luquillo Experimental Forest, Puerto Rico - flux8day.12C.oxic.44.000.176 (v2)... | ecosystem: Environmental > Terrestrial > Soil...
GTCCGGCGCGGCGGCTTCCTTCCCTCCCGCGCTCGCGGCGAGGGTCAGGAGCGGGATGTCACTGCAGAAAATCCTCGATCAGCTTCATTGTCGCTTCGGGATTTTCCTCCATGACCCAATGTCCGGAATTGGGCACGACGGCTGTTTGCACATTGGTAGCCGCCGCGCGCATCACGGTGCCCATCATCGGGCCGAACGATTTCTCGCCGCCGATCGCGAGCACCGGCATGCTCAACATGCCTTTGGCGACGAATGCCTTGTTGTCGGCCGCATCCTGATCGAAAGCCTTGAACTGTTCGAATCCGGCATGCATGGCGCCGGCCGCGGCGTAAAGCTGGGCGTAATGCTTGCGCGAGGCTTCGTCGAATTTCTTGGGATCGGCCGAGAATTCATTCCAGAACCGATCCAGATAAATTCGCTCCCGGCCCTTCACCAGCCGTTCGGCATCCGGCCCATAGAACGAAAAGTGCCACAGTGCGTGGCTGCGCACGATATCGTCCCACGGGCCAATGCCCGGAAGCGGCGCGTCAATGATAACGAATTTTCTCACCCGATCCGGATGCTGGGCTGCAAACGCATAGCCAACCATGTTGCCGATGTCGTGGGTGACAAGATCGACCTTGTCGATCTTGAGTTTATCAAGGACGCCGGCCATGTCCTCTGCCTGGGTCTTTTTGTCATACCCGCCGACCGGCCGCGACGAGAGTCCAAGCCCGCGCAGGTCGGGCACGATTACTCTGTGATTGCGCGCCAGCCGGGCGGCGAGCGGCGCCCACATGTCGCCGGTTTCGCCGTAGCCGTGCAGCAAAAGGACGGCGGGGCCTTCTCCGCCGGCGCGCACATAAATCTGGGTGTCGTTGGTGACGACGTTCAGAGTTCCAAAATTCGCCGGAAAAGGCTGTATGGCGGCCAGCGCAGAGGCGCTTAGCAAACAAACGATCGACGCGGCAGCAGCGACGTTTCGCATCGTGGAGCTCCCCTCAAAATTCGCCCGGCGACAGTCTTCCCCCGGTAGCAGCCGAAATTACGGCCTCAGCACAATCTTGGCGGCGGCGGTGCGGCCGGCGTCGATATCCTGGAACGCGCGGGGACCGTCGGCGAGCGGCCGCTGCTCGATCCAGTCGAGCGGCCCAAGGCGGCCCGCAGCGATAGCGTCGAGCGTTTGGCGAAATTCCAGCGGCGTGTAGCAATACGTGCCCGCGACGATGATTTCCTGCAGCGTGATCTTGCGGACATCAAAACCCTCCGATCCCGGCAACAGGCCGACGTGAATGATCACGCCGCCCGGTTTGACCAGGCGGCTGGCCGCGGCACGCGTGGCGACGGCGCCGACCGCGTCGATGACCAGGTCCATCGACAATTTTGCCGGCTCGCCCGGCTCATTGGGCGCATAGCAGTGGAACGATCCGGCGCGCGCGGCGGTCTGTCGGCGCGCGGCATTCGGCTCGCCGATATGAATCTCGGCAGCGCCTTGCATCGCCAGCACCAACGCGCATGCAAGCCCGATGCCGCCGCCGCCGAGCACCGCGCAACGGCTTGCGGCGAGCGGACGCTGCAGCAAGCGCGCGCCCAAATTGACGGCGTGATAGGCAACCGCGAGCGGCTCGGTCAACGCCGCCTTGGCGCTGTCGAGCCCGTCGGGAATCGTAACGACGTTGACCTCGGGCACGCGCACCAGTTCGGCAAAAGCGCCGGCCCGCGGCGGTACTGAAAGCAGCTGGCGCGACGGGCAAAGATGTGGCCGGCCTTCCAGACACCAGTCGCAAACACCGCAGGGGACGAGCGGGTTGACCGCAACGCGCGCGCCACGACCGGGCCCGCTGACAACTAGGCCCGCGGCCTCATGACCGAGCACGAATGGCGGCGGGCGCCGCGAATCGTGGCCGTGATACGCGTGCATATCGGAGCCGCAGATCCCGACCGCCTCGACGCGCACCAGCACCTCGTCATTGCCGGGCGTCGGTTCAGGCTCCTCGCGGCACAACAGAACGTTCGGCTCGGTATAGACCAGGGCTTTCATGGGTTCACTTTACTGAAATCCGGTATTGCCGCGATCTTAGCAGAGTGGAACGAGAGCACGAAACGCGCGGCCCCCGCGCCCTGCCCTGCCGTCGCAAAATGCGGCCCATGCGGTTAGAGTGATCGACAACGAGACCGCCAAAACAGAATAGCGATGACCGATCGGCCTCATTCATCGTCGCCGAAAATCACTGAAATGCTCGTTGTGCCGGTGGCCGGGCATGACGACATGTTGCTCAATCTCTCCGGCGCGCATGCGCCGTTTTTCACGCGCAATATCGTCATTCTTCGCGACAATGCCGGCCGTACCGGCGTCGGCGAAGTGCCGGGCGGCGAGCAAATAAGTCGCACTTTGGAGGATGCCAAATCGCTGGTCATCGGCCAGCCGATCGCAGCCCACAACGACATTCTCAATAAAATGCGCAACCGCTTCGCCGACCGCGATACTGGCGGACGGGGACTGCAGACCTTCGATCAGCGCGTCGCCATTCATGCCGTTACCGCGATCGAGGCGGCGCTGCTCGATCTGTTAGGACAATTTCTCGACCTGCCGGTCGCGGCGCTGCTGGGCGAAGGCCAGCAGCGCAACGCGGTCAAGATGCTCGGCTATCTGTTTTTTGTCGGCGACCGCAACAAGACCGACCTGCCCTATCGCGCCGAGCCGGACGCGAACGTCGATTGGTTTCGCCTGCGCCACGACGCGGCGTTGACGACGCAAGCGATCGTACGTCTCGCCGAGGCGGCTTATGCGCACTATGGCTTCGAAGATTTCAAGCTCAAGGGCGGCGTGCTCGCAGGCGCCCAGGAAATCGAAACCGTCGCCGCGCTTGCCGAGCGCTTCCCGCAAGCGCGCATCACCTTGGATCCGAACGGTGCGTGGTCGCTCGAGGAGGCGATCCGGCTGTGCAGCGGCATGCACGGCGTCCTGGCTTATGCCGAAGATCCGTGCGGCGCGGAGCGGGGCTATTCGAGCCGCGAAGTCATGGCGGAATTCCGGCGCGCAACCGGCATGCCGACTGCGACCAATATGGTGGCGACCGACTGGCGGCAAATGGGCCATGCGATCCTGCTGCAATCGGTCGACATCCCGCTAGCCGATCCGCATTTCTGGACCATGCAAGGCGCGGTGCGGGTGGCGCAGATGTGCCGGGATTGGGGCCTGACTTGGGGATCGCATTCCAACAATCATTTCGACATTTCACTGGCGATGTTCAGCCATGTTGCCGCGGCGGCGCCGGGCCGGATCACCGCGATCGACACGCACTGGATTTGGCAGGACGGCCAGCGTTTGACGAAGGAGCCGCTTGCGATCCGCGGCGGCATGGTCGAGCTGCCGGAGCGGCCGGGACTCGGGATCGAGATTGACCTTAAACAAATCGAGCAAGCGCACGCGCTCTACAAATCGTATGGCCTCGGCGCGCGCGACGACGCGATGGCGATGCAATACCTTATTCCCGGCTGGACGTTCGACAATAAAAAGCCTTGTCTCGCGCGCTGATCGGAACCGCCGCGGCGCGGCAGGAGCGAGCGATGGCGGATGCAGTGCGAAGCCGCAACACCGGCGGGGCCGACGAGGCAGCCCGCCCGCATCGGATCGTTATCGTCGGCGGCGGCGCCGGCGGGTTAGAGCTTGCGACCCGGCTCGGCGACAAGCTTGGCCGCCGCGGCAAAGCGGAAATCACCCTGATCGAGAAGGCGCGCGCCCATTTATGGAAGCCGCTGTTACACGAGATCGCCGCCGGCAGCATGGATCTCGACCATCATCAGCTCGACTACTTGGCACAGGCGCATTGGCATCACTTTCGCTATTGCACGGGCGAGATGATCGGGCTCGACCGCGGCCAGCGCGAAGTGCTGGTCGGGCCGGTTATCGAAGAGAACGGCACCGAAGTGACGCCGGCCCGAGGTTATCCCTACGATACGCTGGTCTTGGCGGTCGGCAGCCTCACCAATGATTTCGGCACGCCCGGCGTTGCGGAGCACGCGATCTCCCTGCTCCCTGGAAACGCCGGAGCAGGCCGCGAGATTCCACGGGCGCCTCGTCAATGCATGCCTGCGGGACCAGAACGAGCCATTGCGGCCGGGTCAACTTCAAGTCGCGATCATTGGCGCCGGCGCCACTGGAGTCGAGCTCGCCGCCGAACTGCATAAGTAGCGGCACCTCGTGGCCTTTGGGCTCGACCGCATCGACCCGGATCGCGACATTACGCTGCACCTCATCGAAGCCGCCGGTCGAATTCTGCCGGCTTTGCCTTCGCGCATCGCCACAGCCGCGACCGAACTCCTCACCGGACTCGGTGTGAAAGTTTATACTTCGGCGCGGGTCGCCGCCGTCGTGCCCAATGGCGTCAAGCTCGCAGACGGGCGCATTATCGATGCCGAGCTCGTGGTCTGGGCGGCCGGCGTCAAAGCGCCCGCCTTTCGCCTGTCCTTGGCCGGAACGCAACACAATCGTGCCGCCGCGCGCCCAGGCGGCGCATCAGCAGTCGACACATCTGTCGAAACAGCTGCCGCGAAAACTCGCCGGACAGCGGCTCGCGCCCTGGCACTATCGCGACTTCGGTTCATTGGTATCGTTCGGCCAATACAGCACCGTCGGCAGCTTGATGGGCAAGTTGGTCGGTCGGGTTTTGTTCGTCGAAGGCTATTTTGCGCGGTTGATGTATGTGTCGCTCTGCAAAATGCACGAATACGCGCTGCACGGCTTCATCAAAGTTGCGCTCGACACCGCGGTGCGCCTCATTAACCGGCGCACCGAGCCGCAGGTGAAACTGCATTAACAGAGCAAAAAAATGCCCCGCCAAAACGAATTGACGGGGCGAATTTCCGAATAACGTAAGCCTCACGCGACCATCTTTAATTCCTTGCTGGCGCGGAAAGCAACTTTCTTGCCGGCCTTGATCTGGATCGGCTCTCCGGTTGCAGGGTTGCGCCCCATGCGCGCGGCCCGGTGCCTCACTTGCAGAATGCCGAGACCGGCGATGCGGATGCGTTCTCCTTTTTTCAGATGCCTGGTGATCAAACCGATCAGATCGTGCAGGAGTTCTTGTCCCGCGCGTTTAGACATGTCGTGCTCTTTGGCCATACTCGCCGCGAGATGTTTAAGCGTCACTGAGCGACTGGATTTGACTGCCATAGCTTGCCTCCAGAAGTGCTTGCCTCCAAAAGTGCGTCAGTCGGCGCCTCAGTCGGACTCGAACAACTTTATCTGATTCGCGGTGTTTTGGCGTTTATTTGTTAGTACCTTTTCAGGTCGTTCTTCGACCTGAAACCATCAACGCCCGCACGGTTTATACCCGAAATATCGACATTTCTGGCGTCAGCCCTTAACCAAGCCGACGGCAGACATTCCGAAGGCTTTTTGGCCGATTAATTACGAAGCTGAGGGGTTATTGCGGGAGCAAAGCAGACGCTTGGTCGCCCAGGAACGTCGAAAAACTCAGACCAATCTGATCCTTCGCCTCCAAGTTACCTTCGACGGGTGGCACGCGCCATTTCGATCGATTCGCAAATCAAACCGATCCGGAATGCCGACAGGACTGGTGACAAGTAAGCGCGCTCCTTGGGGAGATAGGTCACGCACAATGCAATCGATCACCGACGAATTGTTATTGAAGACAATCTTCGCCCCATTTAACCGTCTCTGACGCGGACTGGCGCGGCGTTCGCCAATCGACGTAGCACACACTTGGCTCATTGCATCAACTCGCGCTGTTGGCTCAGTTGCCGTCACCGCATTGCCTCGGGCTTTGTCGCCCGCATCAAGAATAAGATCACGCATCGTGATGGCTTAAGCGGCGGCGTTCCAACCTGAGGCCGTGGCGGCTTTCCCCGCTTCCGTTAGCGAGAGTCCCTCTTGCCCGACTTCCAGCCAGCCTTGTTCCGCAGCGTAATCAAGACCGGAGAGAAGTTCCTGGTCATCGAGCCCATTTTGGGTCGATAAATCGAGAACCCAAGCGTTATCCATTGCCGCGCCGGAAGACACGCCTGTGGAGACGAAGAGTGCTAAAAGTCGTATAGTATTGTTGCGCCTCTGGTCATTCATTAGGGGCATCGTTTCGTTGCTACAACAAATAGTGAACTTGAGTCTATTCAGGCTTTAATTTGTATCAATTCAGCCAAGCGGACTAAGCCGGCGTGAGGAACTAGGCCGAATGGCCTATTCTTGCCGGCAGCATTGCCTTATTTGAAATGCAGTCGAGCTTGCAGTGGACGAGCCCGCTCTCGCCTGAGGCGTTCACGGCTAGAAGGCTAGTGCGAGACCAAGCCAAGCGCACATTGGCCCGCGCGGTTTGGAAGTACACGCCCAAGGCCAGTCACGTCAGTAGCTCTTGGATGGCGCGCGCCGCTTCGTTGATGGCCAGATGCGCATAGGCGTCGCCACCGGCGTCGGAATTGGCGATCGCAACACGGCCAAAGGGCCGTCGGGCCAGTGTGAGAACCCGATCGTCATAGTCATCGGGATCGAACAGCGAATTCGCTACATAGCCGTAGCCGTGCGGCCAGCGATTGACGGTGATCGCCGCGATATCGCGCTCGCTGTCGAATCCACCGCGACCGAGCATGCGATCGAGCTGATTGCGGATGCGCACTTCGAAATCCGCAAAAGTCATGGCCAGGAGCTTGGCCTGACCGATGTGAAATTGCGCGCGCGCATCGAGACCGGAATTCGGTGCGCCGGGGACGTGCTCGAGGTGCAAAACGATCGGCTCCGCCGGATCGCGCGGATGTCGGTAACCGCCGAGGTCGACCGGAAAGTCGAGCGCGGCATGGCTGAAGAAACCCATCGGCGCGGCAATGTCGGAGACCTTGAGCGCGAGCCAGGGCTGCCAATTGCGCACCACGACATTGGTATAGACCAGCGGCGTCTTGACATTAAGCGCCAGCGCTTCGCGCTGCGCCTGCGGCAATTCGGGCATCAAATAAGGAATCATCATGTGAAAACAGGCAAGCACGGCGTATTTTGCCGTCACGCGATGCGGTGCGCCGGCATTGACATAGCCGATGCTGACGGCCTCGCCGCGCTGGCTTACATCGATGACCGTCGACTGCAGACGAATGCGCACTTTTTTGTCGGCACGATCAAGCGCGCCGTAATCAAAGCCGGCGAGCACTATGTCATCCATTGTGCGGCCAGGCGCGGCATCCGCAATGAGCAGGCGCACCAGAAGCCGCGCCAGCGAGGCATTGCCGTCGGGGTAATGATAAATGTACGGCTCGTTCCATTCCGGGTGATCTTCGGCGGGAAGTTTCAATCCGGCGAAACCGGGATAGCCAAAGCCGCGCAGATCGAACGCCGAAACAGCATCGCAGCCAAGCCCGAAAAAGCCGAGCGGGCGGCCCTGAAAGCAGTTGGCCACTTCGTCGCTGCAGCCGCAGATCTTGACGAGGTAATCCCGGTAACTCGTGGTCTTGAGAATTTTGGCTTTTTCCTCGACTGACTTGCCGGCAAGCGAATCGCGCGCGGGTTCGTAGAGCGACAGCAATTGCTGCTTGCTGGCGTCGGCAATTGGCATGGACGCGATGAAATTTCCCAACTGCGGGCCACCCGGCGCGCCTCGGGACAACAGCGCATCGCCGGTAACGAGGGCGTCGCGGCCGAAGGTTTCGCGATCGAAAAACACGCCGCGCGACAAACCGAGTGACGCATAGAAGCCGCGGTCAAATGCGCTATCGAACCTGGAGATTTCCACGCCGAGATCGCGCAGGAGACCTTTGGCCACTTCGCTCCACAATGTTTTTGGCGACTGGATCGATTGGCTGCCGCCATAGCCGATCAGTGTGCGCGGCCCGACCCGGAATTCATTGCGCTTGGCGTGGCCGCCGAAATCGTCGTGATTGTCGAGAATGAGAATACGCGCCCCGGCGCCGACGGCGCGGCGATAAAACCATGCGGCGGCAAGGCCGCTGATGCCGCCGCCGACCACGACCAGATCGTAACTCTCTTCGCTTGGCGCATTGTCGATGCGGAAGCGCTTGCCCTCGCGCGCGAAAACATGCGCGACTTCGAACGAGCCGGGATGCTGACCGCGCATCCCGGCCAGCGCCGGCGGATATAACGTCGGCGCTGCGGCGATCTGCGCGGCAGGCGTCAATTCGGCGGCGATCGAGAGCGCAGTACCGCCGAGAAAATCGCGCCGCGTGATGGATGGCATCCAAAATAACTAACATGGCGCACCGCCATGGCACAGCGCCACGACGCTATTGGGATGCTAAGGTGCCCTAGGGGCGCGTTGCGGCCGCCTGCGCGGCACGCCGGTTTCGCCAAGTTCGGCAAAAATTTGGTCGTTGTGCTGGCCGAGCATCGGCGGCGGGGTGTCGATGCGCGGGCCGCCATGCGCGAAGGTAAACGCAGCGAGCGGCACGGACAATTCTCGTTCCCCGCCCGCGCCTTTCGCGTGGCGATGAATGACGCCGCGGCTTAAGAGCTGCGGATCGGACAGCGCTTCTCCCATGGTGCGCACGCGCGCCGCCGGCACGTGACGGGCTTGGAGAAACTCCTCCCACTCGGCGGCGCTCTTCGTGCGCATGATCTCGGTAAGCGCGGCAACCTCGCGGGCGTGATCGGCGTCGCGCTCGTCGTTGGTTTTTTTGATCATGTCGGGACGGCCGAGAACAGTCCACAGACGTTTTTGTTGCCGCAAATTGCTGGCGCCCAGCATCACGATTCCATCTTTTGCCGTGTAGGCCGAATTGGTCGCGTGCGGATGGCTGTTGCCGTGCGGCTTGGGATGCGCGCCGTTGTGCAGATAGCCGGTCAGATGCGAGCTCATCAGGATCATCGCCACGTCGAGCATCGCCATATCGATGCGCTGGCCCTTGCCGGTGCGCTCGCGCTGAAACAACGCCGCCGCGAGCGCAAACGCGCCGGTGGTCCCGGTGGCGTAATCGATCACCGGGCTGCCGAGCTTGACCGGATGCACGTCTTTGGTTCCGGTCATGGCCATGATGCCGGAGGTCGCCTGGATCACATGGTCGTAAGCCGTTTGCGTGCCGCGCGGCCCCTCCTGCCCGAAGGCTGAGAACGAGGCGTAGATCAGCCGCGGATTGATCGCGGCCAGCGCCTCATAGCCGAGCCCGAGCGCCTCGAAGGCGCCGGGGCGATAGTTCTCGACGAACACGTCCGCGGTGGCCACCAGCTTTTTTAGGATTTCGCGGTCTTTCCCCTGCTTCAGGTCGAGCGTGATCGAGCGCTTGTTGGAGGCCTGGGTGAGAAACGAGGTCCCCATCTTGCGGCGATTGAGATCCTTGTCGCAGCCGACGCCGCGGCTCTGGTCGGGATCGTCGGGATCCTCCACTTTGATAACATCGGCGCCGAGCACGGCGAGCTGATAGGTGGCGAACGGCCCGGCAAGAACGTGCGTCACGTCGATCACCCGGATTCCCTCGAACGGTCGCATCGGCGCGTCCTCCTGCAACTTTGATGAATGTATCGACTATATTATCTTGCCAATCTCGGCTCAGCCCTGTCACACCTGGATCCAGCCACATGTGAACAGCAGGGCCCGTAGCTCAATGGTCAGAGCTAGCGGCTCATAACCGCTTGGTTGGAGGTTCGAGTCCTCCCGGGCCCACCACATGAGCCTTCTGCGCTTGATTTGATTGATGTTTCTGTCCTGCAGTCACCACCTCCTCACCAGGTGGTGACTACGATGTTCTAGGCGCGTTCTAGCCGCTTAGCCGCGTTCTCTTTCCAGTTGCAAATATGCGAGTTCGGAATCGCCCACCACATCCTCGGACGAGGGCTTTGTCCACTTGGCCACCGCACGCGCGGCGACACGCGCGATCTTAAGGAGGCTAAGGCGTTGCTCGATGCGCTGTCGTCATGAGTTCTGTCGAAGGACCTAGTGACTTCCGCTTCTGATGCTGTGGACGCCTACTCTCTGGCTATCGCGATCGCGGCCACGCGTAGGGCCGGTGCGGGTCGTGTTTGAAGGCAGGCACAGCTCCCTAGTAATTCTTACGACTTCTGCCTAGGGCCAAAGGGTCGCCTCCGATTTCGCGCGACGGCGTGCCGAACCCACGCAAAGCGAGCAATCCCGCGACTGTTGTAGTTGCGGCCGAGATGACTTCCGCCCCTTGTTCGCCATTACTAGCGGCCTGGCGGCGGATGCGCTGCATCCAGTGTTTGAAGCTCCTGTGGTGTCAGTGTCAGTGACAGCGCGGCGGCGTTTTCTTTTACATGCGCCGGGGACCCAGATTCGGGAATTGCAATGACGTTACCGCTGCGCATTGTCCAGGCCAGCGCAACGGCTGCTGCCGAACAACCGCGCGCTGCGCCAATACGCGCAAGCGTGGGATCGCGCGAAAGGCTAGCGCCAGGACCGCCAAGCGGCGAATAGGCCATCACAGGCATACCATGCCGCTCGCACCATGGCAGCAGGTCAGGCTCAATGCCGCGGTCACCGATGCTATACGGGACCTGATTGGTCGCGCAGCGATCTCCTTGTAGAGTATGGAACAAGTCATCCATGTCGCGGGCTGTAAAGTTGGACACGCCCCACGCACGAATCTTTCCAGCCGCGCGCAGATCTTCAAAAGATTTCACGACGCCAGAGAGGTCAGTGATCCCATTTCGCCAGTGCAGCAGATAAAGATCGAGATGATCGGTGCCGAGACGGGCAAGGCTCGCCTCGCAGGCACGCGCTACACCGTTGCCCGTCACATGACTAGGCAGCACCTTGGAGACTAGGAATACGTGGTCGCGCTGGCCAGCTATTACACGGCCAATCAATTCCTCAGAGTGGCCGTTGCTGTATGCCTCCGCCGTGTCGATCAGCGTCATACCGAGCGAAAGGCCCGTGCGCAGCGCGTCTTCTTCTTCGGCTGCAGGATGTCTTCCCTGCCCGAGATGCCAAGAGCCTTGGCCCAATGCTGGGACGACAGCGCCGGTGGGAAATTTCACCGTCTGGCTCGCACCGCTTGAAGCCGCCCCGCCGGCTGGCTCGACGGCCAATGCGTCTGACGATGACACACAGGAACCAAGCGCCACGCAAAGCCCGTTGAATTCACGCCGGTTCAGTAATCGCATCTTTAGTTCACCATACGATCCAGTCCACTGCGCCAAACGTGGTCGGTCGTGCCGGTGGTCAGCGGCGGCGATGTGCCGTGTTAAAGTGGCGCACCAAATTATCGCGGGCTCGGTAGCGCTATGATCTTCTCCTCTGTGGGCTTAGGCAATAACTCCTGAACTCGCTCGATCAGTCGCCGCCCGTCGCTTGTCAGCATGAACGGCATAAACACGGCTTCAAAGCTGAGCACGCCGCTTTCGATTGCAGTG
>Ga0306925_10005931_pt1 | contig 11298 bp, 9 predicted proteins | sample flu12Cox44000176_FD_203755 | JGI IMG/M metagenome (GOLD analysis project Ga0306925, IMG submission 203755) | Lab enrichment of tropical soil microbial communities from Luquillo Experimental Forest, Puerto Rico - flux8day.12C.oxic.44.000.176 (v2)... | ecosystem: Environmental > Terrestrial > Soil...
AAGTCTGGGAGCATCTTATGTCTTAGCAAGGTGAAAACGATCGCGGGCCGGCCCTTGGCGGGGTATGGGCAACGCTCGGCGTGCGACGCCCGCCTGGCATGGAAAGGCCTCGACAGTGAATAATTTCGGCAAGAATCTCGCCCTGTGGATCGTAATCGGGCTGCTTCTCGTCGCGCTTTTCAATCTCTTCCAGACTTCTTCCAGCCGCGGACCGCAATCGACCCTCCCGTTTTCTGATTTTCTCAATGATGTGAATCGCGGGCAGGTTTCCGATGTCACGATCCAAGGCAACAATATCAGTGGCCATTTCACCGACAGCCGGGCGTTTACCACCTATGCCCCGAACGACCCTAACCTTGTCAACCGGCTGACCGAGAAGAATGTGCGGATAACCGCAGCTCCGGTCGACGAAAATGTACCGTCGCTGTTCGGTGTCCTGATCTCCTGGTTCCCGATGCTTCTGCTGATCGGCGTGTGGATTTTCTTCATGCGCCAGATGCAGGGGGGTGGCGGTCGCGCCATGGGTTTTGGCAAGAGCCGGGCGCGTTTGCTGACCGAGAAGGTTGGGCGGATCACCTTCGAGGACGTGGCGGGCATCGACGAGGCCAAGCAGGAGCTCGAAGAGATCGTCGAGTACCTCAAGGATCCTCAGAAGTTTCAGCGACTGGGCGGCAAGATCCCCAAGGGTGTGCTGCTCGTCGGCCCACCGGGTACCGGCAAGACGTTGCTCGCCCGCGCGATTGCCGGCGAGGCGAATGTCCCGTTCTTCACGATATCCGGCTCGGATTTTGTCGAGATGTTTGTCGGCGTGGGCGCCAGCCGCGTGCGCGACATGTTCGAGCAGGGCAAGAAGAATGCGCCCTGCATCATTTTCATCGACGAGATCGACGCGGTTGGCCGCCATCGTGGTGCCGGGCTGGGCGGCGGCAATGACGAGCGCGAGCAGACCTTGAACCAGCTGCTCGTCGAAATGGACGGTTTCGAAGCCAATGAAGGTGTGATCCTGATTGCCGCGACCAACCGCCCCGACGTGCTCGATCCGGCGCTGCTGCGTCCCGGCCGCTTCGATCGCCAAGTGGTGGTGCCGAACCCCGATGTCGTCGGTCGCGAGAAGATCCTCAAGGTTCATATGCGCAAGGTGCCGTTGGCCTCGGACGTCGATGCGCGGGTCATTGCGCGCGGCACCCCCGGCTTTTCGGGAGCCGACCTCGCCAATCTCGTCAATGAAGCGGCGCTGATGGCTGCGCGCAAAGGCAAGCGCGCGGTGGCGATGAGCGAGTTCGAGCACGCCAAGGATAAGGTCATGATGGGCGCAGAGCGGCGCTCAATGGTGATGACCGAGGACGAGAAGAAGCTGACCGCCTACCACGAGGGCGGCCATGCTCTGTGCATGCTCTATGCCGAAGGGCATGAGCCGTTGCACAAGGTGACGATCATCCCGCGCGGTCGCGCGCTGGGCATCACGATGTTCTTGCCCGAGCGCGACAAATACAGCCAGTCCAAGATCGAAATCAAAGCGATGGTCGCGAGCCTGTTTGGCGGCCGCGTCGCCGAGGAACTGATCTTTGGCCCGGACAAGGTGACCACGGGGGCGGCCGACGACATCCGCCGGGCGACCAATCTGGCGCGCCGGATGGTCACCGAGTTCGGTTTTAGTGAGAAGCTCGGGCCGCTGCGCTACAGCGAGAATGAAGAGGAGGTGTTCCTCGGTCACTCGGTCACGCAGCGCAAGAACGTTTCGGACGCAACGGCGAAGGTCATCGACGAGGAAATCCGCCGCATTGTCGACGAAGGCGAGCAGCGGGCGCGGGAAATCCTGACGGCGCACCTTGACGAGCTGCACGCGCTGGCCAAGGGCTTGCTCGAATACGAGACATTGTCGGCCGAGGAGATCCGGCGGATCATCAAGGGCGAGCGGATTGTCCGCGAGACCTCCTCGGGGCCTGCATCCGACGAAGCGCGCCCCGGAAGGCGCAGCTCGGTGCCGCCCTCCGGCCGGCCGGCCGGTCTCGAACCCGAGCCGCAGCCGGGCGCCTGACGGCCTGGGGTTACCCGATTGGGTGGTGGGATGACGCGCCGGCTGTTCGGCACCGATGGGATCCGCGGGACCGCCAACAGCGAACCGATGACGCCGGAGACCGCGCTGAAGGTGGCAATGGCCGTCGGCGAATGCTTTCACAACGGCGCGCACAAACACCTTGTCGTCATCGGCAAAGACACGCGATTGTCGGGCTACATGCTCGAACCGGCGCTGACCGCCGGTTTTGTCACGATGGGCCTGGATGTCGTGCTGGTCGGGCCGCTTCCGACGCCGGCGATCGCCATGCTGACGCGAAGCCTGCGCGCCGATATCGGCGTGGTCCTATCGGCTTCTCACAACCCCTACGGGGATAACGGCATCAAGCTGTTCGGTCGCGACGGGTACAAGCTGTCGGACGAGTTGGAGCTGAAGATCGAAAACCACTTGGCCAAGGGACCGGTCCGGCGCGCGGTCCCGGCAGAGCTCGGACGAGTCAAGCGGCTCGACGACGCCGGCGGGCGCTATATCGAGTTTGTCAAGCAGAGCTTTCCGCGCGGGTTGCGGCTCGACGGGCTGCGCATCGTCGTCGATTGCGCTCACGGTGCCGGCTACAGGGTCGCTCCAACGGTTTTTTGGGAGCTCGGTGCCGAGGTGTTCTCGCTCGGAGTGTCACCCGACGGTCTCAATATCAATCGCGAATGTGGGGCGTTGGCGCCCGAGCAGATGCGCCACGAAGTGCTGGCCCGGCGGGCGGATATCGGGATCGCTCTCGATGGCGACGCCGACCGGCTGATTGTCGCCGACGAACGCGGCGTCATCCTCGACGGCGACCAGCTGATGGCGCTGATCGCAACCGGGCTCGCCCGCAACGAGCGGCTGTCGGGCAATGCGCTGGTTGCGACCGTAATGTCCAATCTCGGCCTGGAGCGGTTTCTCTCCAGTCAGAATATCGGGCTTCACCGCACCGCGGTCGGCGACCGCTACGTCGTCGAAAAGATGCGTTCACTCGGCTGCAACCTCGGCGGCGAGCAGTCCGGTCATATCATTCTCGCCGATTATGCAACGACCGGAGACGGCTTGATCGCAGCCCTTCAGGTGCTGGCGTCGATCGTGGAGACCGGCCGACGGGCGAGCGAGGTCTGCCAGCTGTTCAGCCCGGTGCCGCAACTGATGCGCAGCGTGCGTTTCGGCGACGGGCGACCGCTCGAAATGGCTGCCGTTCAGCGTACCATCGCCAGCGGCGAGAGCCGGCTTGGCACTGCCGGGCGGCTGGTGATCCGCAACTCGGGAACTGAGCCCGTCATTCGGGTCATGGCCGAAGGCGAGGATGAGGACTTGGTCGCGGTGGTGATCGACGAGGTCTGCGAAGCGATCCTCAAAGCCAGTCCGGCGCAGGCGGCGGAGTAGTGCGCGGCAGAGTGCTCGTCATCGCCGGCTCCGACTCCGGGGGCGGCGCCGGGATCCAGGCCGACATCAAGACGATCTCGATGCTCGACGCCTATGCCGCTACCGCAATAACCGCGCTGACGGCGCAGAATACCGAGGGCGTCTTCGGCGTCTTGCCGATATCGCCGGAGTTTATTCGCCAGCAGATCGAGGTGGTGCTCGACGATATCGGCGCCGACGTGATCAAGACCGGCATGCTGCATGACGCAGCCGTGATCGAGGCTATTGTGGCCGTGATCCAGGATCGCGCCGCTGCGGTTCCGGTTGTCGTCGACCCGGTCATGGCGGCGAAAGGCGGCGCCCGGTTGATCGAGCCCGAGGCAATCGATGCCCTAAAGCGACTGCTGATTACGCGCGCCGAGATCGTCACTCCGAACCTTCCCGAAGCAGAGATCCTGTGCGGTGGCACAATCGGCGAAGTTGCCGAGATGCGAACCGCCGGCGAGACCCTGCTCGGGCTCGGGTGCCGCGCGGCGCTGGTCAAGGGCGGCCATCTCCCCGGGGGAACCGTGTCGGATGTCCTCGTCACCGCCGGCGGCGCCAGGGTCTGGGAGAGCCCGCGGATCGCGACCCGCCACACCCACGGCACCGGCTGTACGCTGGCTTCGGCGATCGCAGCCGGGCTCGCCCAAGGTCTCGGCCTCGAGGGGGCCGTCGACCGTGCCCGAAATTACGTGCAAAGGGCGATCGCCCGGGCACCCGGGCTAGGGCGCGGCCACGGACCGCTCGACCACGCTCATCCGCTGCACCCGGACGCGGTCTGAACAGTTACGGCGCCCGCGATTGGCGCTAAGCTGCGCCCAGCTGGCGGAGGTGCAGATGGCAAAGAGTTATCGGATTGCGGTGATCGCCGGTGACGGCATCGGGCACGAGGTGATGCCGCAAGGCATCGCCGCTATGGAGGCGGCGGCTCGCGCCTATAGCTTTGGGTTCGCTTGGAACCAGTTCGAGTGGAGCTGCGAGCGCTACACCAAGACGGGCCGGATGATGCCCGAGGACGGGCTGGAGCGGTTGCGGCTCTACGATGCCGTCTATCTCGGCGCCGTCGGCCATCCCGATGTGCCGGACCACGTCTCGTTGTGGGGGCTGTTGATCCCATTGCGGCGCGGCTTCCACCAATACGTCAACCTCCGTCCAGTGCGGCTTCTCGCCGGTGTCGAGTCGCCGTTGCGAGACCGCGCTCCGGGTGACATCGACTTTTACGTGGTCCGCGAAAACAACGAGGGCGAATACTCGGAGATCGGCGGCCGGCTCTATGCCGGCAGCGAGCACGAGATGGCGATGCAAGAGGCGGTCTTTACCAAACGCGGCTGCGACCGGATCATGCGCTATGCTTTCGAGCTCGCCCGCTCGCGCAAGAAGCACGTGACCTCGGCGACCAAGTCTAACGGCATCATTCACACGATGCCGTTCTGGGACGAACGGTTTGCGGCCGTGGCGCGCGACTATCCGGATGTTAGAACCGACCAGTATCACATCGACATCCTGACCGCGCATTTCGTGCGCCATCCCGATTGGTTCGACGTCGTGGTCGGCTCGAACCTGTTCGGCGACATCCTGTCCGATCTCGGCCCTGCCGTGGTCGGCTCGATCGGCATCGCCCCATCCGGCAACATCAACCCCGAGCGCGAATATCCCTCGATGTTCGAACCGGTGCACGGCTCGGCGCCGGACATCGCCGGCCGCGGTATCGCCAACCCGATAGGGCAGATCTGGTCAGGCGCGATGATGCTCGACCACTTTGGCGAAACCGCCGCGGCTGCGGCCGTCGAGCGGGCGATTGCCGAGGTACTGGCCGACGGCGGCACCCGCACTCCCGATCTCGGCGGCAACGCCGGCACCGCCGATCTCGGTGCGGCGATCACCGCGGCGATCCGGTAAACCTTTCCGGGGCTATCGGAATTGCTCGAAATACAGCGAAAATCGCGTTTTTTCGCCGGAACCGCCCCGACCGACCCAGAAAATACTGCGTTAGTTCAGAGCGTTAGGATGCAAATTCGCTACGACCGCGGATCAATCGAATTTTTTCGCCGATCAACTGAATTTCGAGCGACTAACAAGCGAATAAGAATGGAAATTTTGCGCGGCCGAAATTAGGCCGTCTACGGGGTTCGCTGAGGGCCAGCGAAAATCGCGGATCGGCGGCGAGGCACTCCGCCTCGGGGAGGCCGAGCTCCGTTCTGACGATGTTCGTGCCCTGCACCATCGCCACCATTTTGTAGGTCGCGTGCCGGCGGCTCAGGCCCTCGCGGCCCATCCAGCAATCCGACGAGATCAATCGCTCCGGCGGCACGTGCTTCAGAGCCTCACGGATCAACGCTGCGACTTGGTCCGGCCGCTCTGCCTGCAATGTGTGATGGTCGATCACGCCGATCACGATCTTCTTGTCCTTGATCGCCGCGCCGATCGCCGGTGCCGGATGAGCAGGTTTCAAAGGTGATCGCATCGGCATCGATCTAGCTCAGCGCGGCGAGGGTCGGCCGGTAGCTCTGGACGTCTCGGAAGATCCGCTGCTGGGTGGGCTTGCCCCAGCAGGTGTGGCGCCAGACCTCGGTCTTGTCGCGCCGCATCGCCCGTTTTGCGGGGCGCGGCTACTTCTCCGGCATCCCGGCCTTACGCAGCCCGGCGATGTAGGTAGCATCGATCATGGCGCGGATCTTCGGCGCAAGCCCCAGGTATCCGCCAGGAAAGCCTTTCACGCTGGCGATGCTCGAAAGGCGATCGTCACCTCTCAGCCTGCGGGCTTCGGCGAGTTCGGCGGCCGCGTGCTCGGTCTCGCCTTTGAGGCCATAGGCCGAGGCGAGCAGCATGTGAACGAACGACAATTCCGGAACAACACCGCTCGCCTTTTCAAGCCACACGATCGCCTCGTCGGCGCGCGATTGTAGCAAGTATACATGTCCAATCCTAAAATAAATGTGACCAATCCGGGGATCCCGGGGACTGAGACGGATGGCATGTTCCTCAAGCGGGATGACTTCCTCTATTGACCCAGTTTTTATTTTGCAATCTGCGAGAGCGTTCATCACATTCGCCGCGTTGCGATTGATTGCGAGTACAGTCTCGTATTCGGGAATAGCCTCTGCGCATCGGCCCTGCTCGCGCAGCACTTGGCCCTTGGCGAAATGCGCCGTCACATAGCGGGGCGATGCGGCCAAGGCCTGCCCGACCAGTTTTTCCGCGCGGGCACGGTCGGCCGTGGAGGTGTCGGTTGCTCCGTCGAACACGCGGTCCATGAGCGCGGCGGCCAACAAGCTCTGTGCCTCGACGGAATGCGGGTCGAGCGCCAAAGCGTGCTCGTACATGCTGATGCGCTCTGCATGCATTCCGCGCGAAAACGGCTTCGAGGCTGTGACGGCGCGTCCGCGGAAAATATAGTCGAGCGCGTCGGGATTATCGGTCGGCTGGGCGGCCTCGGTGGCGATCAGCTCGACGCCGAGAGCGTTTGCGATCCGGCCCGTGATCTCGTTTTGCAGGGCGAAGAGATCGCCGATTTCGCGATCGAACCGCTCGGCCCAAAGATGCGCGTCGTTCTCGGCATCGATCAGCTGCGCGGTGACGCGGACCCGATCGCCCGACCGCTGGACGCTGCCATCGAGCACATAACGCACCCCCAGCTCGCGGCCGATTTGCTTGGTATCGACGGATTTTTTCCGATAGGTGAATGCAGTGTTGCGCGAGATCACGAACATGTCGACGATCCGCGACAGATCGATCGTCACATCCTCGGTGATGCCGTCCGCGAAATATTGCTGCTCCGGATCGTTGCCGATGTTGGCGAAGGGCAGCACGACGATCGACAGGCGTGGTGCCGGTCGCGAACTTCCCGGCCAGAATAGGTACCAATTCGCGGCAGCCGCGCCGACAACGAGAACCAGAGCCCCGACTACCGCGGTCACGACCCGCCCGCGGAACCCCTGCCGCAACCGGGGCAGCTCCAGCTGCGGGGTTCCGCCACTCTCGCCCGGCGCAATGGGATCTCGCGATTGACGGTTCTCGGTGATCGATCCGCCGCTGCCGTTACCGGAATCCAGCTCGGACGCCGGCGAGGTCGCCGGATCGACCCGCGTCACGGGTGCCACGAAGCGGTAGCCGCGCCCGGGGACCGTTTGGATGCAGCTGCCATTAGCGCCATCTGGATCGAGCACACGGCGCAAAGTCGCGATCTGGATTGTGATGTTGTTGTCCTCGACCACCACTCCCGGCCAGGCGGCAGCCATGATCTCGTCCCTCGATATGAGATCGCCCGGCCGCTGGAGGAGCGCGCCGAGTACGTCGAGCGCACGCGATCCGATTTCTACCGGCGCGGACGCGGCGATTTCATCCCGCCGGAACAGGCCGCGCCGATCGAGGCGGAACCCCTCGAACAAGAAAATGTCGGCCGAAGAAGGTGCTTGCACGACGTCTGTCCTGCTCCGCACTTCTAAATTTTCGGGGATCTTAGGACAATTTAGAATTTTTTAGGCCGGTTTCATAGCGCTTCTCTCGCGTGCGAGGCCCTATGTCGCCGACTCAGATCGGCGAAGGGAGGGCGAGCATGAAAACCCGGCTTGCGGTTGCGCTTCTATCGGTCGGCCTCGCCGCCCAAGCCTATTCGCTCGATGCGGCGGCCACTGTCGTCAATTTCGACGAGCTCGCTGTAGTGCTGAACGGCGCGACATTCTTCAATGATAGCTTCGACCGGAACACCACCTTGAACGGCGGGTCGGGTAGTTTCGTACCGTCGGGAACGACCTTCTCGGACGGCACCCCGGCAAACTATTTCGTCCAGGGCTCGATCCACGAAACTACGGCAAACGACGGCCAGGCACAGTTCAATTCCGCGAACGGCATCCTGATCGCTCAGGCCCCGCCAAACATCCCGCTGATCCGGTTAGTCGAAGCTGGCCTCGTGACCACGACAGACCCCGGCGGTCCACCCTTGACCCCAGCGACCACCTTCTCAGTAACAGGGCTGTTCGATGTCGCTGTGCCTTCGGTCCTCTTGGGGACATACCAGTTCACCCTCGGCAACAACACGTCTACCCCCGGTCGGCAAATTCGACTGCGGGTCCGCGAGATGAATGCGGGTCCTGTGCTGCAGTTGCTGTGGGTGGACCTAGCCACCGGTCAAAGCACAATTATCAATCAGGTGGCTCTGACCCCGGCCGAGCTCGCCGCCCCGCAACTCGAGCTCGAATTCTCCCACGGCACCGCCAACAGCGACGTCGTCGCTGCGTTATACGGTTTTGGCAGCGGCAACACGCTCAGGAGCTTCAACGGCACTTTGACCGAGCTCGGGAGCACCGATAGCAGCACCGACATATTCACGGCCGCGAAGAACTTTGCGCAACCGGATTTCGAGGCGTTCGATCCGGTCCCCGAGCCGTCCTCCATCGCCATCCTTGCCTTCGCGCTGTACGCTCTCGGCGTGCTGCGCCGGTATTACCGAACTCGTAGCGGCCACTTCGCCTCGGGTTAATCTCGGTCATGTGGGGTTCTCGTCGTCGCCAGCGAATAGCGGGGATCGGCGGCGAGGGACTCCGCCTCGGGCAGTCCCAGCTCCTTGCGCACCAGGTTCGTGCCGAGCACCATCGCGACCATCTTGTACGCGGCGTGGCGGCGGCTCATGCCCTCGCGGCCCATCCCGCAGTCCGACGAGATGATCAATCGCTCCGGCGGCGCGTGCTCCAGAACCTCGCGGATCAGATCTGCCACTTGGTCCGGCCGCTCGACCTGCAATGTGTGATGGCCGATCACGCCGATCACAATCGTTGTCCTTGATTGCCTCGCTGATTGCCGGCAAGTCGCTGGTGCCGGATGAGCAGGTCTCGAAGGTGATCGCAGCGGCGTCGATTTGGGTCAATGCGCCAAGGGTCGCTGATAGCTCTGGATGTCGTGGAAGATCTGCTGCTGCGCAGGGTTCCCCGGCAGGTATGGCACCAGACCTCGGCCTGATCGCCCCTTGACCGTGTTGTTACCAGCCGGAAGGGTGGCTCTTAATTAATTAAGCCGGCGGTGTGCGGTCTTCAGGCATCCCGGCTTTGCGGAGCCCGGCGAAATAGGTGCCTTCCCAATCGGTATTCGTCCCTCGATAGAATCCGCGGGCCTTTCCGTACGCCTTTAACGCCGCGATGCTGAGAAAATGGTCGTCGCCGGTCAAATTTCTGGCTTCGGCGAGTTCGGCCGCGGCGCGCTTAGTCTCGCCTGTGAGGCCATAGGCCGAGGCGAGGAGCGCATGCGGGAACGGTAATTTCGGGACGGCGACGCGCGCCTTTTCAAGCCACGGGATCGCCTTGTCTGGATGCGATTGCAGCAGGTGCACCTGTCCAATCCTGAAATAGAAGTTGCCGATCAGAGGATCGCGAGGACTGAGCCGGATAGCCTGCTCTTCAAGCGGGATTACTTCCGCTATCGATCCGATCAATAATTTGCAATCCGCGAGAGCGTCCAACGCATCCAGCGCGTTCCGATCGATCGCTAGCACTGTCTCATATTCGACAATGGCCTCCTCCGTTCGACCTTGTGCCCGCAGCACATTGCCCCTGGCGAAATGCGCGGGCGCGTAGCGGGACGATGCGGCCAAGACCCGATCGGCCAGCTCTTCCGCGTGCGCGAGATCGGCCGTAGCCGAGCCGGTCACTCCGATCAGGGCGCGGTTCGCAAGCGTCGTCGCCAAGTAGCTCTGCGCTTCGACGGATTGCGGATCGAGCGCCAGCGCCCGCTCGAAGGAGCTGATCTGCTCGGCATAGGTTTCGCGTGAAATCGGCTTCAAGCCTGCGGCGCGTCCGCGGAGAATGTAGTCGACCGCATCAGGGTTTTCGGGCGGGCGAGCAGCCTCCGCAGCGAGCAGCTCGGCCCCGAGGGCATTAGCTAGCCGAATCGTGATCTCGTTTTGCAGAGCGAAGAGATCGCCCGCATTGCGGTCGAACCGCTCTGCCCACAGATGAGCGTCCGTTTCGGCATCGATCAGCTGAGCGGTGATGCGGACCCCGCTATCCGATCGGCGAACGCTTCCTTCCAAGACATAACGCACGCCAAGCTCGCGGCCGATCCGCTTTGTGTCGATTGGCTTGTTTCTGAGCGTGAATGACGTGTTGCACGAGATCACGAACATATTCGCCAATCTCGAAAGATCGGTCGTGAGATCCTGGGTAATCCCGTCCGCGAAATATTGCTGTTCCCTGTCGTCGCTGAGGTTCGCGAAGGGGAGGACGACGATCGACAGCCGTGGCCGCGAACCCTCTGCTGCGGGAAATTGTCCGAACAGCAGAGCGGCATCGGTGTCCGCCCGGACCACCGGCGCGACAAAGCGATAGCCGCGTCGCGGCACTGTCCGGATGCAACTGCCGTTCGCGCGGTCTTGATCGAGCACGCGGCGCAGGGCTGCAATCTGGATCGTCAGATTATTGTCTTCGACCACGATCCCGGGCCATGCGGCGGCCATGATCTCATTCCGCGAGACGAGGTCGCCCGGCCGCTCGATCAGCACCCGGAGTACATCGAGCGCCCGCGAGCCGACTTCCACCGGAGCCAAGCCGGCGCCTCCATCTCTCCGGAAGAGGCCGCGCCAGTCGAGATGGAACTGATCAAACAGGAAAATGTCGCCCGCGGAGAGCGCTTCCATGCCCCCGCCTCCCTGCACTTTAGAACATTATAGTGCAATTTAGAGTTTTTAGTTCCCCTTCGTAGCACCTCCCGGGCATCTGACCATAGAGTTACAGGGATGGACAGGGAGGCGGTGAACATGCGCCCCGCTCACCAAACGCGTCGTCGTTACGAACTTGGGGAAAATCGCCGATGGGCCTGGAGACGACGACACCGATTAGCGCTCGGGTTGAATAACAGGACTG